>Ga0055524_1000916_pt1 | contig 19044 bp, 16 predicted proteins | sample AraplaCol_mCL_r2_2_FD_55011 | JGI IMG/M metagenome (GOLD analysis project Ga0055524, IMG submission 55011) | Arabidopsis root microbial communities from North Carolina, USA - plate scrape MF_Col_mCL_r2 | ecosystem: Host-associated > Plants > Roots > Endosphere | place: USA: North Carolina...
CCCGACTTTCAACATGCACTAGTCATCGCGAAGCTTGCAGTCAGCCATTCCGACACTGCCTTGATGCGCCCGATGCCGACGGCGTCGCGATGGCTCAGCAGCCAGACTTCACGCGTCACCTCGACTCCCCCCAGCCGTACCAGGCCGGGCATCTTCTCCATCATGCAGGGCAATAGCGCCAGGCCGACGCCGGCGCGGCAGACTTGCACCATGCTTCCCAGGCCATTTACGCGCAACGCCACCTGGCCGCGCGGCACGACCCGGTCCAGCCAGCGCGTTTCGGGCAGGCGGGCCAGCGTGGCGTCATAGCCGATCCACGGCTGAGTGCACCAGTTAGCGCTATCTGTGCCGGCGTATTGCGGCGCCCCGAACACGGCCATTGGCAACTCGCCCAGCTTGCGCATGACCAGCGCCGCGTCTTCCACCGGCCGCGCGAGGCGCAGGGCAAAGTCGGTTTCGCCGCGCGCAAACGAGACATTGCTGTTGTCGGCCAGCAGGTGCAGTTCCAGGCCCGGGTGTTCCGCACGCAGCGCCGTCACGTGCTCCGCNAGCCAGAAGTCGAACAGGAAGTCGATGGCGCTGATGCGCACCACGCCGACTGCCGCCTGCGATTCCCGCGATGAGGCCAGCAGCATCGCCTGCACATTGCCCGCCACGGTATGGCCATATTCGACNAAGGTGCGGCCTGCCGCCGTCAGCTGGTAGCCGGTGGTATCGCGCAGGAACAGCCTGAGGTCCAGTTCCTTTTCNGCCGCAGCGACACGCCGGCTGATGGTCGAAGCATCCACGCCAAGCTCGCGCGCCGCTGCGCTCATGCTGCCGCAACGGGCAAGCGCCAGGATCAAAGGTATGTCATTCCAGTCGAAAGAGTTCACATTGTCCCTATCCATGCAGAACTGCAAAGCGGCTTTGCAAGCTTGTGCGTTCCCTAACACGCCATGTCTGCCTAACATGGCTTCCATCACCAACCACTCTCAAAAGAGGAAACGCCATGACGCTCACCATCCAGGTCGACGACGGAAGCTTCAACTGCCATGTTGCGCGCCCAGCCGCGCCGGGCCCGCACCCCGTCGTGGTCGTGCTGCAGGAAATCTTCGGCGTCAACGCCGGCATCCGCAGTATCGCTGCCGACTATGCGGCCAAAGGCTTCATCGCGGTATGCCCTGACCTGTTCTGGCGCGCCGAACCCGGCCTGGACATGTCGGAGGCCAAGGAAGGCGATTGGGCCAAGGGCTTCGCACTCTACAGCGCATACGACCGCGACAAAGGCGTACAGGACATCGCAGCCACCGTTGCCGCTGCCCGCAGCATGCCGGGGGCAAACGGCAAGGTTGGCGTCACTGGCTATTGCCTCGGCGGCCTGCTGACCTTCCTGGCCGCCGCACGCGCAGCGACGCCGATGCCTTTGTCGCCTACTACGGCGGCGGCACCGACCAGTATGTCGACGAAGCAGTGAACATCAAGCGCCCGATGATCTACCACCAGGCCAATGAGGACGAATACATCGACAAGGCGGCGCAAGCCAAAATTAATGAGGCGCTATCCGCCAATCCGAACATCCAGGTGTTCAACTACCCCGGCCGCAACCATGCATTCGCACGCCCTGGCGGCCACCATTTCCATGCCGGCGATGCCGCACTGGCCAATGGCCGCACCGACGCTTTCTTCACCCAGCAACTTGCAATGTAACATACCCTGAAAGGACTACAGCCATGAAAGACTTCGATTCTTCCCGCCGTTCCGCCCTGGTTGGCAGCGCAAGCCTTGCTGCTGCCGCCGCTGCCGCCGCCCTGCCCGCCGCCAGCGCCACCGCCGCTCCCGGCGCCAGCATGAAAAAGACCGCTGCCTTCATCACCACCCGTGACGGCGTGGACATCTATTACAAGGATTGGGGCCCGCGCAACGGCCAGCCCATCGTGTTCAGCCACGGCTGGCCACTGAGCTCGGATAGCTGGGAATCGCAGATGTTCTTCCTGGCCAACCAGGGTTACCGCGTGATTGCGCATGACCGCCGCGGGCATGGCCGTTCCAGCCAGCCGTGGGAGGGCAACGACATGGACCACTACGCCGATGACCTGGCCCAGGTGATCGAGGCGCTGGACCTGAAGAATGCGGTGCTGATCGGCTTTTCAACCGGCGGCGGCGAGGTGGCGCGCTATGTGGGACGCCATGGCACCAAACGGGTCGCCAAGCTGGCCCTGGTCTCGGCGGTGCCTCCAATTATGGTGAAAACCGCCGACAACCCTGGCGGCTTGCCGCTGGAAGTATTCGACGGCATCCGTGCCGGCTCGGTCAAGGACCGCTCGCAGCTGTACTTCGATATCGCTTCAGGCCCGTTCTACGGCTACAACCGCCCGGGCGCCAAGCCTTCGCAGGGCATCATCAACTCTTGGTGGATGCAGGGCATGATGGGCGGCCACAAGAACACCTACGATTCGATCAAGGCATTCTCGGAAACGGACTTCCGCACCGACTTGACGAAGTTCGACAAGCCGACCCTGATCATCCACGGCGACGACGACCAGATCGTGCCGATCGATGCCGCCGGACGTGCCTCGGCACGCATCGTCAAGCAGGCCAAACTCCTGGTCTATCCGGGTGCACCGCATGGCCTGACCGACACCCACAAGGACAAGGTGAACGCCGACCTGCTGGCCTTCATCAAGTCCTGAAGGTAAATTGTTCCTCAGTTGATCGTCAGTGCAAGATCGCGGCCGGCGGTGGCGGTATTGCCCGCATAGTCGGCCGCGTAAATGCGCAAGGTGTAGTCGCCTGGCGCCAGCTCGCTGACATGCCAGCGGCCGGGGACGGCTTCGCCTTGCGACAGGTTGCTTAACAGCGAATAGGTGAAGCGGGTGGACTTGCTGCCGTAGACCGTAATCCCGCTGTCGGCGGAGTACACGACCTTCACCGCCTCACGCTGTTTCGGCAACTGGTCATAGGTCTGCATGATGCGGGGCTGTTCGTAACCCGCGACCGGGCTGCCGTCGGCTTGCAGCAATTGATAGCCCAGCTTGTACAGCCCCAGGCGGCGCCGTGCAAGATTGCCATCCATCTGGTCGAAGGCATCGACCACCACGTTCACCTCTCCCAGGCTGCGCGGCACTTCCAGGCGCTTTCCTTTCTTGCCCGGCAGGCGCTTGTCGCTGGCGTCATACAGCGCGATGCCCTGGATGACCGGTGCGATGGTATCGCGCAGGCCCGGGAATGGCAGTGCGAGCGGATTGACCACACGGCCACGGTCGTACAGGTTCAGGTGCACGTGGGCCATCTGGTTCACCACGCCCAGCTGTTCGCCGACGTAGAAACGCGTGCCACGGCGAACGCGGACACGTTCCGGCTTGCCTTTGTCGTTCAGCAGCAACTGAAAGCGCTCGTCCAGTGCCCGGTTCTTTTTGTCGCGGCCGACCTTCATGTGGATGTAGCTGGTCGTGCCGAGGTTGATGCCTTCGCCGAGCGAGGCAAACGCCCAGTTCGGCAGCGGGTCGCTGACTTTGGCTTTTTCGACCACGTGGACCGAGCTGCCGACATCGGCCTGCACGTCGAGTCCGGCGTGGAAATGGTGGCGGCTGTCGCCGTCGTAACTCCCCCTGACCTCGCCCATCAGCCCGACCACTTCGTGCGGCTGGTTTTGCGGCAGCACGGGCCAGGGCATCTGGCCCTGGGTACGCTGCGCCATGATCTCGCTTGCTGCCACGGCAGGCGCTGCGGCAGGCGGCGCCTGCTCCGCCGCGTTTGCGGTGCCGATCAAATGGCCTTGCGCCGCCTGGGCAGCGTGGACGGGCGGCTGCGCAGTGGCTACGCCAGCACCGGCGCGCACAACGCGATGCAAGCGCTGCGCGGGCCATCGGACAGGATCAAGGCGCCATTCGGCGCCAGCGCCAGGCTGCGGGGCCCATAGACCTGGATATTGCCATCGAGGCCCGTGACCGGATCGGCGGGCCGCGCCGCGTCGGGCATTCCGGCCAGGCTGCCATCCGGCGCCAGCTGCAACAGGCGCCCACGCGAAGACACGGCGATGTAGACGAACCCATCATGCGTTACCGCCAGCGCCATCGGGCGGCGCAGCAGCGGCTCCTTTTCCAGTTCGGGCGCGACGGCAATGGTCAGCACCGAGCCATCCGCACCAATGCGGCGCACCGCATCGTTGCTGGTGTCGGCGACATAGATGCCATCCTTGCCCACCGCAATTCCGCAGGGAGTATCGAATTGGGCTGCCTCGCCGATGCCATCAACGAAACCTGGGCGCGTGCCGCCAGCCAGCGTGGTGACGGTGCCGTCAGGCGCAATTTTGCGAATCCGGTCGTTATACGTATCGGCAACGTAAACGACGCCCGCCTCATCGACCGCCACGCCGACCGGGCCGTTGAATTGCGCCTGCGCGCCCTGCCCGTCCGCATATCCGGCCACGCCGCTGCCGGCCAGCGTCGTTACCGTGCCATCGACAGCGATCTTGCGGATCGCATGGTTGCCCGTATCGGCGACGTAGACATTGCCCTGCTTGTCCAGCGCGATGCCGGACGGCGTGTTGAAGGCAGCGGCAGCGCCGATACCCTCGCGGTAACCTTCGATCCCGCCGGCCAGCACTCGGGTGCTGCCGTCCGGCGCGAGCACCGACACCGTATTCTTTTCGCCGCCGTCGGAGAAGTAGACATTTCCCTGCTTGTCGACCGCCACGCCGTACGGATCAACCAGCCCGGCATCCAGCAAGGTTTCCAGCCGCGCCGGCCAGGCCCGTTCGGTCGGCGCCGGGCCGCGCTTGGCCAGCTCCGGCAAGCTCTTGGCCACGCTTGGCGCTGGCGAAGAGTTGTAGAAATAACCGCCCGCACCGGCAATCGCCAGTATTGCAGTTCCAATAACAGTCAGTTTGATAGATGTATGCACAGGCAGGATTTTACCGTTCCGTGGCCGGCGCCGCAGGCAAAAAAAAAGCCCGCTCTGGGAGCGGGCTGAAGTCTATTTCCTTGGAGGAGAATAGAGGAGACAGGTGCAAGTATGCTGCGGCGCGGTATATCTGTCTACTTTATTGTAGTAATACTAGATATAACCAACCGCAATATCACTTGTCGCTGACGTAAGGCAGCACACGGCTGGCCAGGCGGGTGTCGGTGCGCAGCACGCTTACCTCGTCGGCCAGGATGTGGACAGCCTCGTTCAGCAGGACGTCCTTGGCATTCTTGGCGGCCTTTTCGGCATCCAGTTCAGCAGACAGGGAACGCTCATCCGCCTGCAAGCCATCGTCAGTGCGGATCGCGCCACGNACCTGGTTGGCCTGGCGCTGTGCGGCGCGCGGATTGGCAGGTTTGGCGGCAATCGCCTTGTTCAGCGCATCTTTCGGGTCCGGCACCAGGATAGGATCGTCCGGCGACGGGCCGGCGGCCAGGCGCTGTTCGCGCAGCTTGGCGCGCGCTTCCTGCTGGTCGCGCTCCTTGCGGCGCACGGTTTCATTCAGCGAAACCACATTGTCCTGGCGCTGCTTCTTGACGTAGCTGATGTCGTCGAGCAGGTACTGGTAGTCCTTGTCCTTGGCAACGCGCGCTTCATGCTTCTTGTCCAGGATCGGCACGATTTCCTTCAACTCGCCGGCCGGGATATACACCGCAGGCTTGATCTGGGTGTAAGGCAGCGCATTGTCGTAGCTCGATTCGCCAAAGTTTTCGGCATCGCTGGTGGAGGCCAGCTTGATGTCCGGCGTCACGCCGCGCAACTGGGTGGTGCCGCCATTGATGCGGAAGAACTGGGCAATGGTCATCTTCAGTTCACCGAAGCGCGACTTGTCGCTCTGGCCAAAACGGTCCAGGTTGACCAGGGTCTGCACGGTGCCCTTGCCGAAGCTAGGCTCGCCGATCACCAGGCCGCGGCCATAGTCCTGGATGGCCGCTGCAAAGATTTCCGATGCCGATGCCGAACCACGGTTGATCAGCACGCCGACCGGGCCATCCCAGGACAGGCCTGGCACATTGTCCGCTTCCACTTCCACGCGGCCTTCGGCGTTACGCTGCTGCACAACGGGGCCACGGTCGATGAACAGGCCGGTCAGCTCGACCGCCTCGGTCAGCGAACCGCCGCCGTTGTTGCGCAGGTCGATCAGGACGTTGTCGACCTTTTCCTTCTTCAGTTCGCCCAGCAGGCGGGCGACGTCGCGCGTGGCGCTCTTGTAGTCCTTGTCGCCCTTGCGGCGCGCATCCCAGTCCTGGTAGAAGGTCGGCAGCGAGATCACGCCGATGCGGCGCTTGACGGCGCCATCTTTCACTTCCAGGATCGAGCGCTTGGCGGACTGCTCTTCCATGCTGATTTTCTTGCGCACCAGCGACAGCACGAAAGGCTTGCCGTCCGGGCCGGCATCGGCGCCCAGCACCTGCAGTTTGACAGTCGAATCCTTCGGGCCGCGGATCAGTTGCACCACGTCGTCGATGCGCCAGCCCAGCACGTCGGTGAACTTGTCGGATTCACCCTGCGCCACGCCGACGATGCGGTCGCCGACCTTCAGCTTGTTGGACAGGCCGGCCGGGCTGCCCGGCACGACTTCGCGGATCACGGTGTACTCGTCGCGGTTCTGCAGTACAGCGCCAATGCCTTCCAGCGACAGGCCGCATGGCGATGTCGAAGTTCTCGGAAGCGCGCGGGCCCAGGTAATTGGTGTGCGGCTCGATCGACATGGCATAGGCGTTCATGAAGATCTGGAACACGTCCTCGTTATTCAGCTTGCGCGAACGGGTCACGTAGTTCTCATAGCGCTTGTCGAGCGTTTCGCGGATCGACTTGTCGTCCTTGCCGGCCAGTTTCAGGCGCAGCCAGTCATTCTTCACGCGCTTGCGCCACAGGTCTTTCACTTCGGCTTCCGACTTCGGCCAGTCGGCCTTCTCGCGGTCGAACTGGTAGCTCTCGTCCTGCGTGAAGTCGAACTTGGTTTTCAGCAGTTCGCGGGCATAGGCCATGCGGTCCGAGAAGCGCTGCTGGTACAGGTTGTAGATGGCGAAAGGCGTTTGCAGGTTTTCGCTGGTAATCGCGTCATCCAGGCGGGACTTGTCCTTGTTGAAGGAATCGACATCGGCCTGGGTAAAGAACAGTTTCTCGCCATCGAGCGATTTGAAGTAGCGGTCGAAAATCTTTTCCGACATCGCGTCGTCCAGTGGCATAGCCTTGTAATGGTAGCGCGACAGCACGCGCGACGCCCACAATGCGGCTTGGGTCTGCTGCGCCGCAGGCTTCATGGTTACATCTGTCGCCTTGTCTGCCTGGGCTGCGCTGGCGTAAGCGGTAATCAGTGCCAGGGACATGGTGGCCAACAGGGTGTGCTTCTTCATCGGCTTGCTCCGAACGTAGGTGATTCNATNAGAATAGTGCTAATCCCATTCTACAGGATAGGACACTCTCTGGGAGAGAGGGATGATGGGCAGTGTGCTGGGCTTCACTTAAGCCAGCCTGAAGGCTGAGCTTCCTTGCAAGATTTCCGGTAAGTCATTGAATTTGCTAAGAAACATTTTGTAACAAGTGGAATTTCCATGCAGCAACGCGGTATCATGTCGGCCCTCCCCCGAAAAACAATCAAGATCATGTCCACTCGAACGCCCCCTGCGCGCAGCTGGAGCGTCGGCACCAAGATTGCCGCCTTCACCTTCGTCCTCGTCAGCGCACTGTTAGCGCTACTTATCACCTTCATCAGCTGGAACAGCACTTCCATGCTCGAGCAGCGCGCCCGGGACCAGGTCGCAGCCGACCTGAATGGCGTGGCAAACATGCTGGACGTGTTCAATTCGGCCATGGTGAACGACGCCGGCAGCTATGCCCGCCAGTTTGCCGCCCACGTACCCGGCCCCTTCGCGCTGGAGGGCAGCCAACTGTCCTCCAACGGCAAGGCGGTCAACGATGACTTCAGCATTCCCGACGACTTCACGGCCCAAACCGGCGCCATTGCCACCATTTTCGCTGCCGACGGCGCGGACTTCGTGCGCGTGACTACCTCGGTCAAGAAGGAAGACGGCCAGCGCGCCGTCGGCACCAGGCTTGACCACAATAATCCAAGCTACGCCATGCTGCGCGAAGGACGCTCCTACACCGGCCTGGCGCAGTTGTTCGGCAAGCCGTACATCACCCAGTACGACCCGGTCAAGGACGCTTCGGGCAAGGTGGTTGGCGTGCTGTTCATCGGCCTGGACATCAGCAAGAACATCACTGCCCTGAAGGAGAAGATCAAGGGCATCCGCATCGGCGAGACCGGCTATGTCTACGTGCTGAACGCGGCTGCGGGCAAGGACTACGGCACNCTGCTGGTTCACCCATCCAGGGAAGGCGCATCGATGCTGGATTCGAAGGACAGCAACGGCAGATCCTTCATCCAGGAGATGCTTGAAAAGAAGACGGGCGAGATCCGCTACATGTGGGCGGATGCCGGCAGCAAGGCCTCGCCGCAGGAAAAACTGCTGGTGTACCGCTACTTCGACGACTGGAAGTGGATTGTGGCGGGCGGCACCTATGTCCATGAGATCACAAAGGATGCCGTCTCCGCGCGCAATCGCTATGCCGTGTGCGGCATCGTCGCCCTGCTCGCCTTTGCCGCAAGCCTGTTGCTGCTGGTGCGCGCCATCGTGACCCGCCCGCTGGTGCAGGTACAGGATGCGGCGGGCCGCATCGCGGGCGGCGACCTGACCGTGCGGCTGGATGTCACCACCGGTGACGAAATCGGCAAGGTGCTAGGCGCGATGAATGGCATCAGCGAACGCCTGGCCAACGTGGTTGGCGGCGTGCGCGAAGGGGCCGACCAGATCGCCACGGCATCGTCGCAGATCGCGGCCGGCAACCAGGACCTGTCGGCCCGCACGGAGCAGCAGGCGTCCAGCCTCGAAGAAACCGCCGCCTCAATGGAAGAACTGACATCCACCGTGCGACAGAACGCGGACAACGCCCGCCAGGCCAACGCACTGGCACGCGAAGCATCGGACGTGGCTTCGCGCGGCGGCGCACAGGTGGCACAGGTGGTCGAAAAGATGGGCGCCATCAACGAAGCTTCGCGCAAGATCGAAGACATTATTTCCGTGATCGACGGCATCGCTTTCCAGACCAATATCCTGGCCCTGAATGCGGCTGTGGAAGCGGCGCGCGCCGGTGAACAAGGCCGCGGCTTTGCCGTTGTGGCGACCGAAGTGCGCAACCTGGCCCAGCGCAGCGCCGCAGCGGCCCAGGAAATCAAGGGGCTGATCGCCAACTCCACCGGCGAAGTGGAAGCCGGGGCCAGGCTGGTCGAACTGGCCGGGGCGACGATGGAAGAAGTGGTCAACAGCGTCAGCCGCGTCACCGACATCATGGGCGAGATCAGCGCCGCCAGCGAAGAACAGCGCGCAGGCATCGACCAGGTCAACCAGGCAATCGGGCAGATGGACCAGGTGACGCAGCAGAATGCGGCCCTGGTCGAAGAAGCTGCCGCTGCGGCAGCGGCCATGCAGGATCAGGCGGAAGCCCTGGCCCGCGAAGTGCGCGCCTTCAAGCTGCCGGCCAATGCCACGAGCGCAGCCACGGGTATTGCATCCAGGCGTACCACCCTGCGCCTGCAATAAGCGCCAGCGGCCATGAACGCATGGCCAGCTTCCAGTCCGCCGCAGACGGCCAGCAAGCCAGGAACTGCGGCGCGATCAGGAAGGCCAGTCCTGCGTCCAGCGGCTCGAAATGCCATGCGCCACGCGTGCGCAGCACGGCGATCCACCACGGGATCAGCACCAGCAGCAACGGCGCCAGTGCAGTCAGCGCGGAGTTGTACCAGCTTGCGTTGGCAAGCTGGACTTCGCCCAGGCGATAGTTTTGCCCTCGCGGCGGGGAATGATGGACAGTGAAACCGGCCGGGCAAACGTGAGCAAGCCGGCCAGGAAATGCGCCAGCTCATGGCACAGGGTCCCGGGAAGCTGCAGCACCGTGAAAACCACATGGCGCCGCGACAGCACCCAGATTGCCACCGCCAGGCACAGCGACGGCGTCAGGTAAAACAGCTTGTCCAATTAGCCCGTGTAGAAGCAGCGGCCGCAAGCCTGGCGGTAGGCCTCATTGCCGCCGATGCTGATTTGCTCGCCTTCGCGGATGCGCTCCCCCTTCTCGTCCACGCGGATATTCATCGTCGCCTTTTTGCCGCAAGTGCAGATATTCTTGATTTCCTCGATATCGTCGGCCAGCGCGAGCAGGTAGGCCGAGCCGGGGAACGGCTCGCCGCGGAAGTCACTGCGCAAGCCGTAGCAGATCACCGGCACGCCCTTGGCCTGGGCCAGCTGGTGCAGCTGCTTGACCTGTTCCGGCGACAGGAATTGCGCTTCGTCGACCAGCACGCAAGCGACCTTCTGCATGTCCTGCAGGAAGTTGGTTTCGGGGGAGAACAGCTCGACTTCGCGCTGCGGCCCCAGGCGGGAAGTCACCTTGCCCACGCCATAGCGGTCGTCGATGGCCGCCGTAAACAGGCGCACGATCAGGCCCTGCTCTTCGTAGTTGTGGGCGACCTGCAGCATGGAGGTCGATTTGCCTGCGTTCATCGCAGAATAGCGGAAGTAGAGTTTTGCCACAGTGGAAATTATTTTAAAAGTCGCTGCGGGATTATACGCGAGCCGCCAAGCGCAAAAAAAGGTATAAGCTAGCGCAAAGAAATTCCTTCTTGGTTCAATCGAATCGCCACACAATGCGCGTTTTTCGCAAGGAGAGAAAATGCAGAATACCCGACCTGCAGCTTTGTTCAGCCTGATCGGCAATACACCGCTTGCCGAAGTGACCCGTCTCGACACCGGCCCGTGCCGGCTGTTCCTCAAGCTCGAATCCCAGAATCCCGGCGGCTCCATCAAGGACCGCATCGGCCTGTCCATCATCGAAGCCGCCGAGCGCGAAGGCTTGCTCAAGCCGGGCGGCACCATCGTCGAAGCCACGGCCGGCAATACCGGCCTGGGGCTGGCCCTGGTCGGCGCCATCAAAGGCTATAAAGTGCTGCTGGTGGTGCCCGACAAGATGGCCACCGAGAAGATCCTGCACCTGAAGGCGCTGGGCGCCGACGTGCGCATCACGCGCTCGGACGTCGGCAAAGGCCACCCAGAGTATTACCAGGACTACGCGGCCCGCCTGGCCAGCGAGATTCCCGGCGCTTTCTTCGCCGACCAGTTCAACAACCAGGCCAACCCGCTGGCCCACGAAACCACTACCGGCCCGGAAATCTGGGAACAGATGGCGCGCGAGATCGATGCCATCGTGGTCGGTGTCGGCTCTTCCGGCACCCTGACCGGCCTGTCGCGCTACTTCCGCAAGGTGGCGCCGCACGTCAAGTTCATCCTGGCCGACCCCAAGGGTTCGATCCTGAAGGAGTACGTGGACACCGGCAAAGTGGCCGATACCAGCGGTTCCTGGGCGGTGGAAGGCATCGGCGAAGACTTCATTCCGGCCATCGCCAACATGGACGCCATCTCGCAGGCCTACACCATCACCGACCAGGAAAGTTTCGACAGCGCACGCGCCCTGCTGCGCGCCGAAGGCATCCTGGCCGGCTCCTCCACCGGCACCTTGCTGGCCGCCGCCCTGAAATACTGCCGCGAGCAGACCAGGCCGCAGCGCGTGGTGACCTTCGTCTGCGACACCGGCACCCGCTACCTGTCCAAGGTCTACAACGACAGCTGGATGTTCGACCAGGGCCTGTTGCAGCGCCAGAAGCTGGGCGACCTGCGCGACCTGATCGGCCGCCTGTTCGAGAACGGCGACGTGGTCAGCGTGGCGCCGGGCGACACCCTGCTGATCGCCTTCAACCGCATGCGGGCGGCCGACCTGGCCCAGTTGCCGGTCATCGACAACGGCAAGCTGGTGGGCCTCATCGACGAGTCGGACATCCTGCTCAAGGTCGAAAACGACGCCGCCCAGTTCAAGGGCGAAGTCGGCGGCACGATGACCAGCCGTGTGGAGACCCTGGCGCCGTCGGCCGGCATGCCTGCCCTCCGTGATACGCTTGACCGTGGCTTGACCGCCGTGATTGCCGAAGGCGGAAAATTCTATGGCCTGATTACCCGCTACGACTTACTTAACCACCTGCGCAGGACGCTATCTTGACCGACAAGAAAACCAAAGCCCACCTGGCCACGCGCGTCATCCACGCTGGCCAGCATCCCGACCCATCGACCGGCGCGATCATGCCGCCGATCTATGCCACATCCACTTTCGTCCAGCAGAGTCCTGGCGTACACAAGGGCCTCGATTACGGGCGCTCGCACAACCCGACGCGCTGGGCGCTGGAGCGCTGCGTGGCCGACCTGGAAGGCGGCGCCCAGGCCTTCGCCTTCGCCTCCGGCCTGGCCGCCATTTCAACTGTGCTGGAACTGCTCGACGCCGGATCGCATATCGTGGCTGGCGACGACATGTATGGCGGCACCTTCCGCCTGTTCGAGCGGGTGCGCCGCCGCAGCGCCGGGCATGAATTCACCTACGCCGACCTGACCAATCCGGAAAACCTCCTGGCCGCCCTGCGTCCGGAAACGAAAATGGTGTGGGTCGAGACGCCGACCAATCCGATGTTGAAGCTGGCCGACCTGGCCGCAATCGCGCGCATCTGCCGCGAACGCGGCATCATGGCCGTGGCCGACAATACCTTCGCCAGCCCGATCGTCCAGCGTCCGCTGGAGCTGGGCTTCGACATCGTGGTGCACTCGGCTACCAAGTACCTGAACGGGCACTCGGACATCATCGGCGGCATCGCAGTGGTTGGCGGTGAAGATCGGCAGTCGGCCTGGCGCGAGCAACTGGCCTTCCTGCAGAACTCCGTCGGCGCCATTGCGGGACCGTTCGACGCATTCCTGGCCCTGCGCGGCGTGAAAACGCTGGCGATCCGCATGGAGCGCCACTGCAAGAGCGCCCTGGAACTGGCGCGCTGGCTGGAACGCGAGCCCAAGGTGAAAAAGGTGTTCTATCCTGGGCTGGAGTCGCATCCCCAGCACACGCTGGCCAAGGCGCAGATGGACGGCTTCGGCGGCATCATCTCGATCGACCTCGACACCGACCTGGCCGGCGCCCGGCGCTTCCTCGAACGCTGCGAAGTGTTCGCGCTGGCGGAAAGCCTGGGCGGCGTGGAATCGCTGATCGAGCACCCTGCCCTGATGACCCATGCATCGATTCCGGCGGCGCAGCGCGCCACGCTGGGCATCGGCGATGGCCTGATCCGGCTCTCGGTCGGGATCGAAGACATCGAGGATTTGCGCCAAGACCTGCGCAATGCCCTTGACGCCATCTGAACGCCACTGCAGCAACTGCAAGCGCCCGATGCGGGTGCTTGATCTCTCCGGCCATTACCAGCGGCGGGTAGAGATCGACACCTGCCCGCATTGCTGCCTGGTGTGGTTCGACGACACGGAATCGGTGCGGCTGGCAGGCCCCGGCATCGCCGAATTCGTGCGCGAGATCCATGGGGCGATGCAAGCCGGCGGCGAGCACGCGCATGCGGTGTCGCTGGCGCGCGTCCAGTCCTGCCCGGCCTGCAACGCGCCGCTCAAGCGCGTGTTCGACATGTCGCGCTTCGGGCGCACCTCCAAACTCCAATGCCCGCACGGGCATGGCTATTACCAGACCTACATTCTCTACCTGGCCGAAAAAGGATTTGCCCGCCCGCTGGCATGGTCGGACATCCGATCGCTGCATGCCGCAGGAAAGGAGGTTTTTTGCGCTGGCTGCGGCTGTCCGCTTCCCGCGCGGCCGGTCGAAGCTTGTCCGGCTTGCCATTCCGCTGTCGGTGTTATCGACCCTGCCCGCCTGGCAATGGCGGTTGCGCCAAACGATCCCGCCAGACAGCGTTAATGCTCCGGCAGTCGAGCAGCATAAATGCCACGCCTGCGGCGGCGCCATTGACCTGACACGCGACATCCATTGCCCCCACTGCCAGGCGCCGGTATTGCGCCGGGACACGGAAGATGCCTCAGCTTCTGCCACGGCAGCCGCCCGCGCTGCGGAGGCAGCATTGGCTTCCGTGCGGGACGACTCCCACCGGCTCAAGACGGCAAGCCAGCATTTGATGGTCAATTTTGGCGAAGACCACCGCACGCAGCGGTTGCAGAACTTTGAATTCAGGTTGGCCATTGGCCTGGTGATTGGCGCCGCTGCGTTGGCCACCATGGCCTGGTACCGGCAGCCGGCGCAACGCGCCAACTGGAAACGCCAGGAGGCGCCGCTGATTTCGTACGCTCCGCGCTTCAAGGAGGCGGAACTGAAGTGCGACCTGCATTCATCGGTAAGGCGCGAAGTGCGGGTACGCCAATTGATCGTCGCGCCGGGTGCGCCGGGGCCGGGGCCAGCCCACGCCACCTACGGCGCCATGCAGGCAGCCTACGTGCAGGCCAAGGCCGTGCGAGCCGAATGGGAAGCCAGCGGCGCATTCGACACGCTCGAGCAACAGTTCGGCAACCCGAATGCAGGCTCGCGCAGCCTGCCACCAGGCCTCTTCCGCCGCGGCGAAGCGCTGGCCGCAGTGGAACGCGCAGCCTTCTGCCTGCCTGTCCACGAAATCAGCCCGCCGATACTTGCCGAAGACGGCTTTCACATCATCGAAGTGCTGGAGGCGCGTTAATCGGCTGGCCGCCGAGCAGGATCGCTGATATTGAACACGCGCCGCACCAGGCTTTCCAGCGCCACGAATACCCCCTCGACCCCAAAGCCTGCAATGAACGACAACGCCGAAGTGCTGAGGGCCCAGTTCCCCAGCAATCCGATCTCGCTACCGGGTGTCTGTCCGGATGGATTGACGAACAAGGCAATGCACGCCCCAATCGTGGCGCCCAGCGCCAACTGCAGCAAGGCCAGGGTGAAATCGCGTGGCGACAGGAGGCTTTCGCGCATTTTGGCCCACAAGCCGCGCACTACAGCGGCGCCGGCGCCCAGAACGCCATAACATAACGGCAGGACCGCTGTGCCCACCACCAGCGTCACGACGCGCGCCTGTTCCTCCTGCGCGCGTTGCAGGCGGTTTTCTCGCTCTACGGGAGTGGCGCTCGCCTGCACCACACCGTCTGCCGGCAAGCGGCCGAACGGGCGGGCCAGCGTGCCATAACAAGCCTGCCAGGGCACGAGCCAATCGCGCAGGTTCATGCTGATTGCGGCCGCCTGCGCCATCAGTTGCCGGCGCCGCGTGCATAACTGGTACTCCTCGGTGTTCCTGAAGCGCGGCAAGCCGGCGTTATCGGCTTCCGTGCAGAACTGCGTTGGAGGCGCCGTAGTACTGGCGGTGTGCTTGAATTCAGCTTCCTCGATCTCTTTGGACAGCGCGGCCTGTGCCGCTTGCACCGCATCCAGGTGCTGCAGGATGGCGCTGCCGCCTGCGATGTGCCAGGACATCACGCAAGTCAGCACCAGCCCAAGCAGCAGAAGGTAGACCACCAGCTTCATGCGCAGGTTGAAGCTTGAGGCTACCCTGACCAGGCCGGGGAATGCGTTGCGCGCCAGGGTCAAGCGCGTCGGCTTGTCCCAATGCGGGCTGTGCGCGGAACCGTTTTCGCTGCCGCCATTCCCGAACATCTTGTCGCGTAGCCAGTTGCGCCAGTCGCGCCGGTTGTCTTCACCCACCACCAGCAAGGTGAAGGCGATGGTCAGGCCGGTTGCCGGCCGTGCGGCGGCATTCAACTTGTCCTTGGCGCACAGCACCTTGACGGCCTGCGCCACCCGCTGCTGCTCACTGTCGGGCGGCGTCAGCCCGATCGCGCACAGTTCATCGATGTGCGGCTCGCCGTCGTCATGGTTATGGAAGTTGTAGAGGCTCTTGTCCCAGCGTCCGGAGATGTGGTCAAGCAGCAGGAAGACTTCATTCAGCTCGCGCACGAAAATGAATTCTTCGATGCGCTGGCAGGCGTCGCTGCCATTCTCGTCGCGGTTGGAAGACATGGCCGCCTCCCCATTAGCAGTTTGTCACTTCATTGTGCGCCTGCCAATGCGGGGAGGACTTTGCGCTAGCTCAAACGTGAACCTTATTCGCCTGGGCGGTACTTGCGTTCCAGGTTCTTTTCGATGTCTTCCTTGTAGAACAGCACGTCCTTGAATTCGCCGCGCGCATACATCTCGGCCTGGTCGCTGAAATGCGGCGATGCCGGATCGCCGCTCTCGCCGCCGGCCAGGATGCTCTTCGCCGTCACCTTCGGACCGAATTCCACGGCCGCCACGAAGCTATTGCCGCGCTCGCCATAAATGCGCTTGGTGCGCTGCTGCGAAGTCATGCCATAAGCAGCCAGTGCGCCGAAATTGCCCGAGGCGAAAGGCACCGGGATGCTCGGCTTGTTGTCATCGAACGGCTGCACGATATCGCCGGTCAGGCGCTGGAAGCGGTTGATTTCGCCCCATGGCGTTTTCCAGCTTCCAAAGTCGGAGGCCAGCTTGTTCGACGCGCGCACCAGCGCTTCCAGGCGCTGCTTCGGCGTCAGCTGCGTGGCCAGGTAATCGAGGACAGGCATGCCCTTCTCTTTGGCTGCCGGGCCATATTGCTTGACCTGGTCCTGCAGCCAGTAGATGGCCACCGAGGTCGGCACCGACGTCAGCGAATAGCGCATGTCCCAGTCGCGCAGCAGCGTGATTTGCTCGATCACGGCGGCCTTGGACAGGTCGCTGGCTGGCGCCTCATCATAAGCGCGCACCAGCAGCGGCAACAGGGGCTCAAAGGCCGGCAACTGGTTGTCGTAAGCGGCCGCGATCAGGCTGTCGATGGTGAAGTCCTTCTTCCCTTGCAGCACGCGCACTGCGTGAATGCCGCGCGCATTCTCCGGGTTGACCGACATGTAGGCCGGATAGTCTTCAGGACGCGGGCTATAGGCGCCGGCCGCAGAGAACGGCCAGTTGTTGGTGTTCTGGATCCAGCCATTCTTCGGATTGAAAAGCTGGATGGTTTCGCGCACCTGGTGCAGGCCTTTCCAATCGGTCGCAGGTTCTGCGCCGTTGACCGGCTTGGTGTAGTCGAAGCGCGGGTCGCGCACCGGCATGAAATTGCCGTGGAAATAAGCGATATTGCCGTCCGCATCCGCATACACGGTATTGTTGGACGAGTTGGTGCGCAACTCCATCGACTTGTAGAAGGCCGGATAGTTGCGTGCCTTGGTGCGGATGAAGGATTGCGTCAGCGCCTTCAGCGGCTCGTTCATCATCGCCACCGAAACCCATTTTCCGTTCTGCTCGCGCACCACCGGGCCGCGATGGGTGAAATAGGCCGTCACGGTTTTTTCCGCCATGCTGCCGTCGGCAGCCTTGTACGGAAGGCGCACGGACTCGGTGCGGAACGGACGCAACTCCTTGCCGTACTGGTAGAAGAACTTGCCGTCCTTTTCGACCACCGTCTCCAGGTACTCGTCGATCACATCGCCGCCGCCGGAAGTATGCATCCAGCCGATGCGGTCATTGAAGCCCTGGTAGACGAAGAACTGGCCCCAGGTGACGGCGCCGTACGCGTTCAGCCCTTCCTGGCTGACCACATGGATCTCGGGACGGAAATAGAACGAGGTGTGCGGGTTGATCATCAACAGCGCGTGCCCCGATTTGCTCAGCGCCGGCGCGATGGCGAAACCGTTCGAGCCGCGCGGCTCGTTATCGAGGTCGCTGCCGCCGAGCGCCGTCGAGGGCGCAGGATGCTTGCTGTAGAAGGCCTTCAACTGCTCGATGTTGACGCTTTCAATATCGCCGCCGATGCTGCCTTCGCTGAAACTGAGCGCCATCCAGGGCTCGAAACGGGCCAGCAAGCGAGGCTGCACCTTCGGGTGGGTGTGCAGGTAGAAGTTCAGGCCATCGGCCCAGGCCACCATCAGCTTCTTCAGCCATTCGGGGCTGGCCTTGTACTGTGCCTTCAACTGCGCGGGCGTGATGAACAGCTTCATGCGCAGGTCCTGGTACAGGGCCTTCTCCCCCTCCACTTCCGCCAGGCGGCCCATCGCATTGATGAAATTCAGCTCGATGCGCTTGAAATCATCCTCCGACTGCGCATACATCATGCCGAACACCGCGTCCGCGTCGCTCTTGCCGTAAATGTGCGGAATGCCCCATTTGTCGCGCAGGATGGTGACGCGCTTGGCAATCGCTTGCAAGCGCAGCACTTCCGCAGGACTCAGTGCCCCCGCCGCCTGTGGGGCGGCCGGGGCGGCAATCGCAGGTACGGCGCAGAACGCGACAAGCGCGGCATTCAGCTTCAGCATGCTTTATTGCTCCACCAGTTGTGCAATGCGTTCGCGCAGTTCGGCGTTCTCGGCACGCAGCGCGGCATTCTTTTCCTTCAGTTGCGAGATCTCGAGGCGCAGCACTTCGACCTCGGTCAGCGGCGCCGGGCGTTCCGCCGCTTCGTAATGCCCTTCGCCGGCATCCTCTTTCGGCGCTTTCGGCGGACGATTGGCGGCGCGCTGTTCGCGGATCTCACGGGCAGCCTGCTGCAGGAACTTGCGGCCGCCGGCGACTGCCGACTTCTGGTCTTCTTCCGACAGCGAAGCCACGGTGGCGGCGGCATTGATCGAGATCGTGCCGGAGCGCACGGCTTCCACCAGTTCCGGCGTAGCGCTGCGGGTGATCTTTTCGATCTGGCCCAGGGTATTGGCGCTCAGGCGCGCCGCGCGGGCAATGTCTTCGCGCTTGGCCTTGGCCTTCGGCGGAGCCGCCGGTTCCTCGGCTTCCGGGTCCGGCGGCGCAATGGCGGCATCTTCCGCCTTGGCCTGCTCTTTCACAGCCTGTTCGCGCTTGCCCAGGATTTCCTGCTGGCGCAAGGCCAGCACGCCACGCTGGAAGTCCGACACGCTGCGGCGGCCCAGGTGGTTATCGATCATCCACAGCATCACGTCTTCAATATCCTTGAAGCTCGTGTTCTGGGTGACTTTGAATGGAATGCCGTGCTGCTGGCAGATCGAATAGCGGTTATGGCCATCGACCAACACATCGTTCCACAGCACCAGCGCATCGCGGCAGCCTTCGGCCAGCAGGCTGCGCTCCAGCGCGGTGCGTTCAGCCTCTGTCAACGGTTCGATATAGTCCCGCAGGACGTCGTTAATCTTGATTTGCATGTGGTCTTTCCAGGGAATTCTGCGACCAGCATGCTACAACATT
>Ga0055524_1000917_pt1 | contig 19044 bp, 16 predicted proteins | sample AraplaCol_mCL_r2_2_FD_55011 | JGI IMG/M metagenome (GOLD analysis project Ga0055524, IMG submission 55011) | Arabidopsis root microbial communities from North Carolina, USA - plate scrape MF_Col_mCL_r2 | ecosystem: Host-associated > Plants > Roots > Endosphere | place: USA: North Carolina...
TCCAGGAAGCCGTCCTTCACCACTTCGTGCACGACCATCTGGGTCAGTTGCGCGGTGTGCAGGTCGGCGGCTTGCTTGGCCAGTTCCAGGCGGCGCACCATTGGCAGCGGAGCTACAACGTAGCCCAGGCGGATGCCAGGGGTCAGGACTTTGGAGAAGGAACCCATGTAGATCACGCCTTCCGGATTCATGGCGATCATCTTCGGGCTTGGCTGGCCGGTGTAAGACAGGGCGCCGTATGGATCGTCTTCGATCAGCGGCAGGTTCAGGCGGGCGCAGGTTTCCACCAGTTGCTGGCGGCGCTCCACTGACAGCGAGCGGCCGGTCGGGTTCTGGAAGTTAGGCAGCGCGTACAGCAGGCGCGCGCCTTCGGCGATCGAATCCAGCGACGATGGGATCAGGCCATGTTCGTCGGACGGCACCGAGTGGAATTCAGGACGGTACACGGAGAACGCTTGCAGCGCGCCCAGGTAGGATGGGGTTTCGACCAGCACTTTGCTGCCTTCGTCGATCAGTACTTTGCCGATCAGGTCCAGCGCCTGCTGCGAGCCCGATACCATCAGCACTTGCTCCGGCGAGATCTTGGCGCCGTTCTGGGACAGCGAATCAGCGATCCACTGGCGCAGCGGCATGTAGCCGTCGGTCGGGCCGTATTGCAGGGCCACTTTGCCGTTGGTCGACAGGACCTTGTCGAAGGCTGCCTGCATGATCTCCACCGGGAAGGTGGCTGGCGATGGCAGGCCGCCGGCGAAGGAGGTGATCTCTGGCTGCTGGGTGACCTTCAGGATTTCACGGATGAAGGAGGCCTGCATGCCTTTGGCGCGCTCGGAGAAGTTCCACTGCAATGGGTTTGGGGTCTCGATTTTCATTTTCAGTACTCTAGATAATTAAGCGATTTCTGCGATCATTTCGATTTCGACGCAGGCGCCGAGCGGGATCTGGGCCACGCCGAAGGCCGAGCGGGCGTGCTTGCCGGCGTCGCCGAACACTTCGCCCAGCAGCTCGGAGCAGCCGTTGGTCACCAGATGCTGCTCGGTGTAGTCAGGGGTGGAATTCACCAGGCTCATGACCTTGACGATGCGCTTGACGCGGGTCAGGTCGCCGCCGCAGGCTTCCTGCAGGGTGCCCATCATGGCGATGGCGATCGAGCGTGCTGCCTGTTTGCCTTCTTCGGTCGAGATATTCTTACCCAGCTGGCCTACCCAAGGGGTGCCGTCGGCCTTCTTAGCGATGTGGCCGGACAGGAAGACCTGGTTGCCGGTTTGTACATGCATGACATAGGCGGCTACCGGGGCAGCTGGCGCGGTCAGGGTGATATCGAGCGACTTCAGTTTTTCGTAGACAGACATGTGATTTCCAAGAATAAGGTTCCGTGAAAACGCTATTGTACTCTGCGGCTTGCCGAATTCGTCACGGTCAACGGGCCACTTTCATGCGTTTTCCTGCGCCGACGACGGCGATTACGGCAAAAGTGAACAGAATATGCTCAATTTGCAAAGTTTCGTTCAGGACTAGTGCCGCGCCCACCAACGATAATCCGGGCTGCGCCAATTGCACTTGCCCGACCCGCGCCACCCCGCCAAGCGCCATGCCGCGGTACCAGAAGAAAAAGCCGATGAACATGGAGAATACGGAGACGTAGCTGAATCCCAGCCAGGCGCTGGCCGGCGCCGCTGCAATGCCGGCCCAGTCGCGCCATAGCAGCCAGGCAGCCGCCGGCGCGGCAAGGGGCAGGGACAGCACCAGCGCCCAGCCGATCACCTGTTCGCCGCCCATGGTTTGCGACAGGCGGCCGCCCTCGGCGTAACCCATGGCGGCCAGGGCCACGGCGGCGAAAATGGCCAGGTCGGCGCCATGCAGGCCGCCGCCGGACTGGCGCAGCGCGAAGCCGATCACCAGGGCGCTGCCTGCCGCGGCGATGGCCCAGAAACCGGCGGATGGACGTTCATGGCCGCGCAGCGCCGCGAACAGTGCCGTCGCCAGCGGCAGGATGCCTACCAGCACCGCACCGTGTGAGGCGGGCAAGGTGCGCATGGCGATCGACGTCAGCAAAGGGAAGCCGATGACGCAGCCGACGGTCACCGCGAGCAGCGTTGGCAATTGCGCGCGTGTCGGCAGTGGGGCGCGTTTCCAGCGCAGCCAGCACAGCGCCAGTACAGCTGCCGCCACGGCGCGGCCCATGGCTACGAAGACGGGATCAAGTCCCGCGACCGCCAGGCGCGTGAACGGCAGCGTCAGGCTGAAAATCGCGACGCCCGCAAAGCCGAGCAGCATGCCTTGCGTCTCAGGGCTGCTCGGCGCAGCGCTGTGCTCGGGCCATCCCGGCCCATCGTGCGAATAGGGCGTCATGGCAGCACCTCTGATAAAACGCGCATGACCTTCTCCGCATCCACGTTTGCCCCGGTCAGCGGCAAGCCGACTTTGCACCCTGCCACGCGTGGATCGTGCTTCAGGCGCAAGGCCGCCGCCAGCGCAGCCGCGCCGGCGCCTTCGGCCAGGTTATGGGTGGCGCGGTAATAGAGGCGGATGGCGCGCGCCACTTCCTCATCGCTGACGGCCACCACATCGTCCGCATAGCGCTGCACCACCTCCAGCGAACCGGCATGCGGCCGGCGGCAAGCCATGCCGTCCGCCAGTTCGGTGGTGGACGGCGCCTCGCGCAACTCGCCGCTGCGGTAGGAATCCAGGTAAGCCGTGGCATGGCCGGAAACTACGCCAATCACCCGGGTGGGCAGGCCCAGCGCCTCGCGCGCGGCAACCGCCGCGCAGAAACCGGAGCCCTGGCCAATCGGCACAAAGACCGTATCGAGGTCCGGCTGCGCATGGAACAACTCCATCCAGTAGCTCGCCACGCCGGCGACGGCTTCCGGATTACAGGACGGCACCATATGCAGGCCTTCGCGGCGCGACAGCGCCTGCGCATAATCGTGGCTGGCCTGGAAATCGTCGCCGTACTCGATCAATTCCCCGCCCAGGGCGCGCACTGCGGCGTTCTTTTCCATGCTGTTCCCATGGGGGACGACGATCACGGCGCGCACGCCGTGGCGACGCGCCGCAAAAGCCACGGCCTGTCCGTGGTTGCCGCGCGTCGCTGCAATCACGCCGGAAACGGCCGGTTCGCGCTGCATCAACTGGTGCATGTAGTACAGGCCTCCGCGCACTTTGAAGGCGCCGATCGGTGTATGGTTCTCGTGCTTGACCCAGGCCTCGGTGCCCAGGGCCTCATTCAGCAAGGGCCAGGAAAACTGCGGCGTGGCGGGCATCGCGCCATAGACGATGGTGGCGGCGGCGTCGATTTCGGCACGGGATGGCAGCAGGTTCATGGCAGGACTCCTTTATTTACTGGAAATTGGAAGAGGATGGGTGTATCGTAGAATAATTAACCAGTACAGTACCAATACACTTGCACGGATAATTTCACGCACTGTGATGGTGATATGACCAATACAATCCTTTTGTCCCGCGAAGGCGGGGAATCGCTCAGCGACCAGATCGTGCGCAGCGTGGCTGCCCGTATCGACGACCGCGTCTTGCGGGCTGGCACGCGCATGCCGTCGATCCGCCATTTCGCTACGTCACACGGCGTATCGCCCTTCACCGTGGTCGGCGCCTACGACAAGCTGGTGGCGCGCGGCTACCTGGAATCGCGGCGCGGCGCAGGCTTCTTCATCCGCGACCGCGCGCCGTTGCAGGCGCCGCAAGCCGCACAGCGCGAAGCAGGGCTGGAGCAACCCGAAGGGACGCATGGCCTGGACGTAGTCTGGCTGGTGCGGAATATGTTCCGCAACGCGCCGCACCAGCACATGCCCGGCACCGGCGTGCTGCCGGCCGATTGGCTGGATGGCGTCGCAATCGGCAATGCGCTGCGCGCAATCAGCCGCCAGCACAGCAGCATCCTCTTGAACTACGGCGTACCGCAGGGCTACCTGCCGCTACGCCAACACCTGCAACACAAACTGGCAGAGCTGGAAATCGGTGCGACACCGGAGCAGATCGTCACTACCGCCGGCGTCACGCAGGCCATCGATATGGTGGCGCGCGAATTCACCCGTCCTGGCGATACGGTGTTCGTGGACGACCCGGCCTGGTTCCTGATGTTCGGTTCTTTCGCCGCGCTGGGCGCGCGCGTGGTCGGGATTCCGCGCCTGGCCGATGGGCCGGACCTGGAGCGCTTGGCTGAACTGGCTGCGATCCATAAGCCGAAGCTGTACGTGATCAACTCCGTGCTGCACAACCCCAGTTCAACCTCGCTGTCGGCCGCCAAGGCTTTCCAGATCCTGCGCATCGCGGAGGAGCACAACATCACCATCGTGGAAGACGATATCTACTGCGACCTGCACCCGGGCAGCAGCGTGCAGCCCGCCACGCGCATGGCGGCGCTCGACCAGCTGAAACGTGTGATCTACCTGGGCGGATTCTCCAAGACCATGGCCGCCAACCTGCGCGTTGGCTTCATCGCCACGTCGGAGGAAATGGCACTGCGCCTGGCCGACCGCAAAATGCTGCAAACCCTGACTACAAGCGATATCGGAGAGCGCGTTGTGCACAAGGTGCTGTCGGAGGGGAGCTACCGCAAGCATACGGAACGCATCCGTACGCGACTGGATGGCCTGCGTGCGCGCACCGTGCGCCAGCTGGAGAAGACTGGGATGCGCATTGCCAGCGCACCGCCGGCGGGCATGTTCGTATGGGTGGATGCGGGAAGGGATACCAATGTGCTGACCGAAAAGGCCATGGGGCAGGGCTTGCTGCTGGCGCCCGGCAGCCTGTTCTCGCCGAGCCAGCTGCCGTCGCAGTTCATGCGCTTGAACATCGCTGCGCTGCAGGCGCCGGAAATCTGGCGGTTCCTGCAGCGCGAGCTCGGAGCTTAGTTGATCGGCACCGAATTTTCTGTTTCAACGCCGTTCGGGGAGGTTACCTTGACGATGAATTTGCCCGGTACATCCGGGGTCGGGCAAGCAATCGTCACGGTATAGTCGGGAACAATCAATGGATCCCCGACGCGCAGGCTGATGTTTTCCACGGTTTTCGAACTTGGCGTGACAGTACCGCCGCTGGTGCCGAACATCGCGCTGAAGGTGATGCTTGTCCCAGCTGGCATCATCAAGCCCTTCAGGTCGGCGACGTTAACGCCGACGTCAACCATCGCGCCAGCGGTACAGGTTGGCGCCCCGGTTGTGAACTGGATGTTCGCCTTCGAGGTTGAGAATTGCTGGACCAGTTGGGCGGAGACATACAGTGTCTGGGCGCTGGGCAGCTGCGGCGTACGCAGCACGCCGTTGTAAGCACCGTCGCCCGGCGTCGTGCAACTGCCGTTGGAGTTTGGTCCGACACATGGTTCGCCGGCGTTCCAGCTCAGATTTTCATTATCGTCGCGGAAGATGTCGGGGCTCTTGTCGGTAAAGGTGTCGCCGGCATCAAAGACATTGTTGCCGTTGTTGTCCATCAGGTTTTCCTCACCCAATGCGTAGGCCAGAATAGTGACGCGCCCCGTTGCTGGACGCGGTGCGGCCGAATAGAGGGGCACGGTGCATATGCCGCCGACCGTCAAGCAGGAAGCGCCGATGGTGCCGCCCGCAGCGGAGAAGTTGATTGCCGTACCGTCAGGCACAGGGTTGCCGAAGTGGTCGCCGACGGTGACTTTGACTGTGCTGCACAACTGGTCGTAGTCCCAGCCTTCGCAATTGAAGATGGAGGTGGAAAGCGAGAAATGCGCTTGGTCAGGAACGCCGCTCGAAACCACCAGCACGCTTGACACCGTAGTCAATGCGGGATTGCTGTTCACGACCTTGGCGACCACACGGGTTGAAGTCGGTATCGTGCCATTGGCAACCACGGTGGTGACGCTGCCGTCTGCGGCTGTGGTGGCTGAGCCAGGGCTCAACGAGAGGCCGCCGATTGCGGTCGTGGTATTGGTGTCGGCAAACAGGAAGCTCACCTGCCGGCCAGCAAGCGGACTGCCGTTCATGTCGAAAACCTGGAATTTTACAGTCGCGTATTCCGGACGTCCGGCGCCGCCGGTTCCCTTCAGTGCGATATTGCTGCTATCGACGCCGACAAACTTGATCGAGCCTGCCGATGCCGGCAAAACGGAAATGACGCCGGTTTTGGTAAGTGTGGCGTTTGGAACAGTCGCCGTTGCGGTAATCGTGTCGTCCGTTCCGCACCCCTTGTCGGTATAGCTTGCGACCGCGACGCCGTTCTGTGTCAACACAGGCGAACCGATGGTGGCTTTGCCGGCGGCGACGCAAGTCGAGGTGAAGGCTACAGACACCGGCTGGGTATAAGCAGTGCCTCCGCTCAGGACGGAAATGGTCACGCTGGCATTCCCGCCAGCCGCCAGCGAAGTCGGGTTGATCGTCAGGTCACTGAACGACAGTGCAGGGAAGGTCACCGTATAGTTGGCCGAACCTTTGACGACTGCGGTCCCCAAAGATGTTGCGGCGGTGAGTGTGAAAGCGCCGGCCTTGGTGCCCGCTGCGAGCTGGACGGACGCGACGCCGCTGGAATCGGTCAGCGCTGTGCCGGTCGCCGGTGAAAAGACCGCACTGGTGTCAGTGCTGGTGAAGGTGACCACCGCATTGGGAACCGTCTGGTTCGAGCTGTTTTTTACCGTTGCAGATACCTTTGCGCCTTGAGTCGGGGTGAGCGCGCTGAACGCTGCGCCGGAGGAGTCGGTCATCGTAACGGACACAGTCCCCGCGCTGGAAGTGGGAGATCCGGGGCTGGTGCTGCTACCGCCGCAGTGGGGAAGGCTGCCGGATCGAGTCGGGTCGATGTTGAGGCAACCATCGTCGGTGCCGCCACCGCCGCAGGCCGATAAAAAGCCTGCCAAAAGGCAGGCGGAAAGGAAGCTTGTAAATTTTGTCGTCCTCGTTTGCTTCAGCATGTGTAACCCCTTCTTAGTGTTTGAATTGGGTACGTCGAGTGGCTTCAGTGATTGCTGTCCTCTTGCATGGCGACCAGGGAGAGACCGGCTGCCTCGGTGGCGGCAGTCAGGCTTACACGGGCGTCTTTACCCAGCACCAGTCGGACGTCGCTGGCGGCCAGCTGTTTGCTGCTTAGTTGGGCTTTGCCTTGCAGGGCTTTCTGCAGGCTGGCCGCTTGCTTTTCAAAGCCTGGGCTGTACTGGATCGTGGTGGCGACCTGTTTGTATGGCTTGTCATTGCTCAGGCGCTCGACCGGGATGCCCATTTGGCCGAGCAGGCTGCGGAAGCGGCGCGCCATGCCGGTGACGCCGTTGCCGTTCGAGACTTCCAGGCGCACCATGCGCAGTTTTTCGGCTTTTGGCACGGCTTGTGCGGCGGGTTTCGGCGCGACGGCAGCGACAGGGTCTGCTGCGACGACGGCTTTCAGCTCGTAGACATTGGCAGACAGCTTGACCAGCTCCATGTGGTTGGCGATCTCGCTCGAGGAGGGCAACAGGGTGAGTTGCTGTGGCGTGCTGCGCGAGACGTTTGGCGTGTCGGGCAGGGTGTTGGCCAGCGCGGGTTTGGCGGCGGCCAGCGGTGCGGCGGCGAGCGGCGCTGCCATATTGCGTACAGGAGGGACCGGCATGACGGGGGCAGGGGTTGGAACCGGGGCTGTTACGGCAGTGACGACCGGGGCGGCGGCTGGTGCGGCGGCGGGTGCCGAGGCTGCGGATGCGGCCATTGACGGAGTGGCCGCAGGGGCGGGAGCGGCGGCGGGGGCTGGGCGCGGTACGACGGAAGGCGCGACAGCTGCAGCGACAGGAGCCGCAACCGGGGCAGCCACTGGTGCAGCTACTGGGGTAGCTGCAGGAGCCGTGACAGGTGCTGCGGGTGCCTGCGGTGCGGACTGCGTCGCGGCTAACTGAGCGTCGTCGGCGCCAGGCTTTTTGCCCATGGCAGCTTCGGCCAGTTGCAGGTTCTGGAAAGCTTTCGGTCCAGCACCAAGCGCCATGGCACGGCGCAGCGTTTGCGATGCACCGGCGTTGTCGCCCATCAGGTACAGCACATAGCCAAGATTGGTATGAGGTTGCGCCTCGCCGGGATAGTCATTCACCAGCGCCACCAAGGCTGTGCGCGCAGTCTCCAGGTCGCCACGCTGCGCCTCGATCACGGCAACCGCATTGCGCGCTTCGAGCTGGTTGGCGTCGAGCGCCAGCGACTGCGCGTACGCGCCGAGCGCCAGGGACAGTTGCCCGTGCTCGTGGTGGAAACGCGCCAGCCGGTTCCAGCTGGCAGCCTGGTTGCCAGGCATATCGCCGCGTACCACGGGCTGAATTGCCAGCGGACGCGATGGCGGAGGGGCGCTGCATGCCGAGAGAAGGCCGCAACCCATGGCGGCCAAGGCGATTGGCTTAAGCTTGATCATGGCAGTTCCTTTCTAACCGGCGTCGCCGTTCATGGTTGGCAGCAGCACGCGGTAAATCGAGATAAACGCAGGCCCCATCAACACCACCAGCAGTGACGGGAAGATGAAGAAGATCAACGGGAACAGCAGCTTCAGGGAAATCTTTGCAGCAGCTTCTTCGGCACGCTGGCGGCGGCGGGTACGCAACTGGTCCGACTGCACGCGCAGCGAATCGGCAATGCTGGTACCGAATCTCTCCGCCTGGATCAGCATGGCCACCAGGGCATCGACATCCTCCACCCCGGTGCGCAGCGCCAGGTTGCGCAAGGCACGCTCCTTGGACAGGCCGGCGCGCAGTTCCAGCGTGACGAGGTTCAATTCATCGGCCAGCACGGGACTCTTGATGCCGATTTCGTCGGCCACGCGCAGCAGCGCGGCGTCCATGGCCAGGCCGGCCTCAACGCACACCGTCATCAAGTCCAGCGCATCGGGGAAGGATTCGAAAATCTCGCGTTGGCGGTGATTGACCGCATAGCGCAGCGCGTAGTTCGGCAGGTAGTAGCCCACCGCTGCGGCGAGCAGCAGCCAGAACATCAGGCTATTGCCGGTCAGGTGGGAATTTGCCAGTACCATGCCCACATACGTCAGCAGCGGCAGGATGATCGCCAGTGAAGTCTTGGCGGCGAAGTACAGAACGCCCATCGACGCATGGCGCATGCCGGCATTCATGAAGCGCGTGCGCAGCGCCGATTGTTCCCATTCCTCTTCTTCGGCGCCGGACAGCTTGGCCACTGGCGCCAGCCAGGCCGAGATACGCGACAGCAGGTTGGGACTGATGCGCTCACGCCGGCGTGGGCTCCTTGGAAGATCGGTCACCTGCTGCAGGCGGCCTTGCACCGGATTGCCGGCAAAGCGCAGCATGATCACATAGGCTGCCCCGAATACGGCCAGGAACACCAGGGCCAGGAATGCCATTTGAAGGACGCTCATGTCAGTCTCCCGCTAAACGCGAATCCGGATAATCTTGCGCATCGCCAGCACGCCCAGGAACATCATGACCAGCGCCATGCCGATCATCTTGCGTCCGGCAGGGTCGGTGTACAGTACGGCCAGGAATTCGGGGTTGGTCAGCTGGATCATCAGCGCGGTGACGAATGGCAGCAGCCCCAGCACCCAGGCCGACATCTTGCCTTCGGCCGACAGCACGCGGATCTGCCCCAGCAGCTTCAGGCGTTCGCGAATGATCTTGCTGATGTTGTCCAGCAGTTCGGCCAGGTTACCCCCGGTTTCGCGCTGGATCAGCACCGCGATCACGAAGTAGCGCAAGTCGGTGCTGGGCACGCGCGTGGCAAGGTTCATCAGCGCATCGTTCATCGAGATGCCGAAATTGACTTCGTCGAAGGTGGCTTTGAATTCGTCGGCGATCGGCGCATTCATTTCGTCGCCCACCATCTTCATCGCGGTAGGGAAAGCGTGGCCGGCGCGCAGGGCACGGCCGATCAGGTCCAGCGCGTCCGGCAGTTGCATGTCCACCTTGGTCAGGCGCTTGCCCTTGGCGCGCAGCACCACCAGCAAAGGCAGGGCGATGGAACCGAGCATCAAGGGCAGCACGATGAACAAGGGGAGCCCCATGAACAGGGTCAAGCCGCCCACCAGCACGGGGCTGATCAGCGACAGCACCACCAGGTCCGACACGGTCCAGGTCATGCCGGACTGCTCCAGCAGGCGGTCGATCTGGCTCACGCGCGGCATCTGCAAGAGCAGCCGCTGGAACAGCGGCGTCTCGCTCAGCATGCGCTGCTTGATCATCGAGTGGCTTTCGCCGCCGGCATGGCCGCCGGCCGACATCATGCGCAGCCGGCGCGCCACCCGTTCCGCCTCCGGCCCCTTGGCGGAATTCCAGGTCAGGTACATGCCTTCGATCAGCAGCACCACGGCCAGGAACACCAGGATGCCGGTAGCGTAGTAGAGGTAGTCCATGGCTTACGTCCTCTTTTGCACGGAAGGGTCGAAGATATTGTCGGCCAGGGTGACGCCGAAGGTGCGCAGGCGCTCGCCGAAGCGTGGCCGCACGCCCGTGGCGCTGAAGTAGCCCTGTACCGAACCGTCGGTGCCAACACCGGTTTGCTTGAAGCAGAAGATTTCCTGCATGGTGATCATTTCGCCTTCCATGCCGGTGATCTCCTGGATCGACATCAGCTTGCGCTTGCCGTCGGTCAGGCGCGCCACCTGCACCACCACGCCGATGGCGGAGCTGATTTGCTGGCGCATGGCTTTCACCGGCAGACCGGCGGCGCCCATGCTGATCATGTTTTCCAGGCGGGTCAGGGCGTCGCGCGGGGTGTTGGCGTGGATGGTGGCCATCGAGCCTTCGTGGCCGGTGTTCATGGCCTGCAGCATATCCAGCGCTTCGGCGCCGCGCACCTCGCCGAGGATGATGCGGTCGGGACGCATGCGCAGGGCGTTGCGCACCAGTGCACGCTGCGTCACCTCGCCCTTGTTTTCGATATTGGCCGGACGGGTTTCCAGGCGCACGATGTGGGGCTGCTGCAGCTGCAGTTCCGCCGCGTCTTCGATGGTGACGATGCGCTCGCTGTGGCTGATGTAGCCGGAGATGGCGTTCAGCATGGTGGTCTTGCCGGAACCGGTACCGCCGGAGATCAGGATATTGACCTTGCTCTTGCCCAGCGCCTGCAGGATGCTGGCCATGGCTTCGGTCATGGAATTGAAGCTGATCAGCTCCGACAGGCCCAGTGGGTCGGCCGAGAAGCGGCGGATCGAGAGCACGGGACCGTCAATTGCCAGCGGCGGGATGATGGCGTTGACACGTGAGCCGTCCGGCAGGCGGGCGTCGACCATGGGGCTCGACTCGTCGATGCGGCGGCCCACGCGCGACACGATCTTGTCGATGATTTTCATCAGGTGGGCGTCGTCATTGAAGGTCACCGTCGTCAATTCCAGGCAGCCCTTGCGTTCGACGTACACCTGGCGCGCGCCGTTGACCAGGATGTCCGACACGTTCGGGTCGGCCAGCAGCGGTTCCAGCGGCCCGAAGCCCAGCACCTCGTACTGGATGTCGCGGGTCAGGTTGCGCCGCTCGCTGTCGTTGATGACGACCATGTTCTCTTCGAGCAGGCGTTCGACCAGCACTTTCAGCTCGTCGCGGATCTGGTCCTGGGTCAGGCGCTGCATGCCTTCCAGGTCAACCCGGTCGAGCAGGGTTTGGTGGATGCGGTGCTTGAGCTGCTGGTAGGCGCGGTTGTCGATAGCCTCGGAGCCGCGCAGGGCGGACACGTTGCCATTGAGCGGCGCGGTGGCGCCAAGGCGGTTGCGGAGGGTCTGGGCGGGGATCTGCATGATCGGCTCCATGGGCTAGTCAAGTTGGCACAGTTACGCGCGCTGAAGAATGCGGGACAACCAGCCGCGCGAATCGGTACCGCTTTCGCCGGCCAAGGTACGCGCCAGGTCCTGCAAAGCCTTGGAAACCGGGCTGGCGCGCTGCAGCTGCAAGATCGGCACACCCTGGTTGACCGAGGCGGCAGCTGCTTCATAGTGGTTCGGAATGGTACGGAACATCTCCATGCCATAAGCTTGTTCGCAGTCGCGCAGGCGGATGTCGCCGCTATTCGTGTGGCGGTTGACGATCAGGTGGATTTTGTCCTTCCGATAGTCGAGCGAACGGAATACTTGCAGCAGCCGCTTGCCGTCGCGGATATACGGCAGCGTGGCCTGCAGGATAGGGAAGATCATGTCGGTCTGGTCCAGTGCGCGCACCGAAACTGCGTCGAGGCTGCGGCCAATGTCGAGGATGACGAAGTCGTAGTGCTGGCGCGCCAGGCGCAGCAGGGCATCGACGTGCTCAGGGTGCACGTCGTTGGCCTGGGTCGGGTCTTCCGGTGCGGCCAGCACGTGGAAATTCTGGGTCACCTGCACCATGCTGGAAATGAGCAGCGAGTGGTCAAGGCGATGCATTTGCTGGGCCACGCTGGCGACGCTGGCGGCCGGGCGCTGGTCGGAAACGAACAGCGAAGCATCGCCGAATTGCAGGTTGAAGTCGAATAGCGCAACTTTCTTGCCTTCCGCAGCGGCCAGCGCGTAACCGAGGTTGGCGGCCAGGAAGGTGGCGCCGCTGCCGCCCTTGCAGGAGATGAAGGCCAGCACCTTGCCCAGCGAGCGGGTGTTGAAATTGCGCTTTTCGTCGATGCGGCGCACCGCCGATTGCAGCGCGCCCGGGTCGATCGGCATTGGCATCACTTCGCGCACGCCGGCGCGCATGGCTTGCAGCAGGAAGTCGGGAGTCTGTTGGCCGCAGGCGACGATGATGGCCATGTCGGGGTGTTGCACGCTGAGCGTTTCCAGCCGTTCCAGGTCCTCGCCATTGAGCAGGGGCTGGGCCACCAGCAGCAGGTCCGGTGCGCCAGCTTCAAAGCGTGGCAGCTTGTCGACAAGGCCAGGCAGTACGTCAACCTGGTCTGCCAGGCTGCGTTCGCGCAGGACGCGGGCGATTTCGAACAGTTGCTTGTCGTTGCTGGAGATGGCTGTGATCTTCATGGCATCGCTCAGTTAGTAAAGCCGAGGCTTTCGGCATAGACGACGGTGGTGGCTTGCGGCAGCGAGACGTTGGGCCGCGAGGTGGTGACATTGGCCGGGTTGAAAATCAGCGGCCGGAACGTCACATTGCGTACCGAGACTTCCACGTACATGATGCATTCGGCGGTGCGCGTCACGTCGTTGCAGGCGGCCAGGTTGTCGCCCGCGTCGAGCGGTGGGGTAAGCACTTCGGTGCTGGCATCCGAACGCAGGTAGCGAATGGTGATATTGGAACTGGTGACTTCCGGGCTGCCCGGCAGGGTGCTGGCGCCAAACAGGGCGAAGCTCTTGATGGCGGCGCTGTCGCTGATCCAGCGTACCGCCGCTTCGCGCGCGCCGCGGCGGCTGATTTCCTGCATGCTGTTGTAAACGTACAGCATGCGGCCGAATTCGATTGTCGCGATGATCAAGGCAAAAAAGATGGCGCAGATCAGGGCGAACTCCACGATCGCGGCGCCGCGTTGGCGTTTCAGGCTGGGGTGATAAGCCAGGGTGCGCATGGCGGCCTCACAGCATGTAGCGCATGGTGGTGCGCGGGGTCAGGTTGATGTTGCGCACCGAGCTGCCGATCAGCGGAATGGTCTGGCCGATGTTGATGGCATATCCGGTGATCTCCACTCGGATGCCGCCGGGGGCGTTGCCGTCGACGCAGGTGCTGTCGTTGTACGAGGCGTCCAGGCAGGTTACGACCACGTTGCTGCGGGCGAAACCGGGTACCTTGGCGTTATCGGCGGCGTTTTTAACGATGTCCTTGGCGTTGCTGACCGAGCTCGAATTGATGGTGGCTTTCTTAGCCACGCTCATGTAGCGCGCGGCGTCGCGCGTGCCTTTGCTCAAGGCGTCGTAGTAAGCGAAGGCGCGGCCAAACTCGTAGGTGCCCGCCAGCAGCAGGAACAGGATCGATACCACCAGGCCGAATTCGACCAGGGCGGCGCCGGATTGCTTGGAGGATGGGCAGGTACGCATGGCGTTCACTTGTACAGTTTGACTTCGGACGAGGGCACCGGTTCCACCAGCCCGGTGAATTCCACATTCAGCTTCTTCGGCGAGCCGCCGAGGTCGGCCTTCTTCTGCATGAAGAATTTGCCGATGCCGACCACATTCATCACGCCGCAGGAAGCGCTGCCAACTGGCGCCGTGCGGCAATCGATCAGCACGATGTTCAGGATGCGGCGGTTCTCGACGCCGCTGCGGCCGGCCGGCGCCAGGAAGGTAGCCCCGCTGGCCTGGTTATAGGGAGCCGCGTATTGCGAAGTGAAACCGGCGCCGACAGAAGTGGGGTAAGTGGTCGGATCGATATAGTTGGTCGTGGCGCCCGAGCCATACATCTTGCTTGTTGCGCTGGTGCCATTTGCCTCGGCCGGGGTAATCGCGGTGGCGCCGTTGGCCTGAACCGCGGGCGTGTACGACCACAACACGCCGTGCTCAGCATACGTCGCTTGCGTGGGGACACGCGTGCTGGGTGTGCTGGGCCAGATGTTGGTGGTGGTTTCAAAGGGTAGAGAATATTTGGGCAGTTCCGGGCTGCCTGCGGTGGTGACAGACTGCTGGCTAGGCAGGTTGGTGCTGCCCGCATCTTGCCAGCCGGCCGGCGCATTGCCGGTGCCGGGGATGTATTCCTTGACATTGATATCTGGTGGCGCGGTGGCCGGATCACATTTGGAACCGCCGGAATAGTCGTTAAAGCGTGAGTTGAACGCTTTTTCAAGGGTCGCTGAGACACCGGTATTGGTGTACACCTGGCCGACGCCGGTGGGCACCACGGCGCTGTTGCCGACGCAGATGAAGGGTTCCACCACATTGGTCGACGAATTGGACGACACGCAGGCATTGGGCGGGGAATTGACCGGGTTGATCTGGTACGGATCGGAACTGGCGCCGCCCAGCGAGCCAAGCTCGAACACGTTGTACGACATGCCGCGGCGGAAGCCGTATTCGACGATCTCGGTCAAGCCGCTGCCGTAGTCATAGTTGGCGGTGCGGCGCGTTGGATCGATGGCGCAGATGCCGACCGGCGTCACGGTGTTGACGAAGCGGCCGGCGACAGCGCGGCTGTAGGTCGAGGTGCTGGTTTTGCCGGCCACGCGCATCAGCCAGGTGTTGATCGATTGGGCGGTGCCGGTATAGCCGTTGACCCGGGTGTCCACTTCGATGAAGGTGCGGCCGGTGGCGTTGCCCAGGCTTTGCGCCAGAGTGTACCAGGGGCCGTCCGGGGTGGTGGCGAAGCGGAAGTTGGCGGCGTTCAGCGTCAGGGTGGAGCCGAAGTCGTAACGGTTCTTCAGGGCGATGGCGATGCCGGACGCCACTGCCTTGTTCAGGCCCGTATCCGAGTTGTCCAGGTCCTTGCCGCCAGCCAGGGCTGCCGCGTCGGCCATGTTCTGCAGTTCGGTCTTGACGATGTACAGGTGACCGAGGTCCAGCACCAGGCCGCTGACCGGGATCAGTACGAGCATGAGCAGCAAACCAGTCATCACGGCGACTGCGCCGCGCTGCTGGTGATGCTTGGGTAGGCGCTGGACCATGGCTATCTCCTATTTGCCAATGCCGATCGTGAAGGTGTTGCTGTTCTTCTCCTGCGCCTTGAACGATTTCTGGTACTGGTCATAGCCCGACTTGGCGGCCGTTGCGTCCATCCCGGCCGGCACCGTCATATTGCGGTCGGCGCCGGGGTTGATGTACTGCGCATGACGCATATCGGTCGCGGTCTTGCCCAGGTCGCGGTCAACATATGGTGCGGGAGCAAGGCAGGCGGCCAGGCTGAGGGGCAGGGCAGCAATGCCGGCGGTGCGCAACAGGGAACGTTTCATGATGGCCTCCTAGTTCAGGTCAAAACCGCCGGCCGGCTGGCCAGGCTGCTTTTGTTGTTCTTGCTGCTGCTCGCGCGGCGGCTTGCCTTCCATCCGGCCCATGAAGATGCGCGAGGCGCGGGCTGGGTCGCTGACGTTCGAAGTCGGCAGGTTGTCGGCGAAATCAGGCGGCAGTGGCTTGACCAGGCGCGGCGTGATCACGAACACCAGCTCCGTGCGGTCAGTCTGGAAGTCGTTGGAGCGGAACAGGGCGCCCAGCACAGGAATTTCTCCCAGGCCCGGTACGGCTTTGATATTGGTGGTGGTGTTGTTCTTGATCAGACCACCGATGGCGAAGCTCTGGCCGTCGAACAGTTGCACCGTGGTTGCAGCGCGGCGGGTGGTGAACGAAGGCAGGATGGCGGTGCCGGTGATGCCTCCGGCGGAGATGCCCACGCCTTCCTTGTTCAGTTCCGACACCTCAGGGGCCACCTTCAGGTTGATGCGGCCATCGGCCAGCACGGTCGGGGTGAAGCGCACGGCGACGCCGAATTCCTTCTCTTCCAGCGTGACGCGGGTAAAGCCGCCTTCCGGTGTCGACGAGACCGGGATGAAGATCTTGCCGCCGGCGAGGAAGCTGGCTTCCTGGCCGCTGATGGCCATCAGGTTAGGCTCGGCCAGCATCTTCACCAGGCCGTCGCGTTTTTGCGCATCGATGGTGAGGAAGTTGCCGTTGCGCTTGTTGAAGGCATCGATCAGCGACGAGTTGCCGCTCAGGAGATTGGACAGCAGGGTATATGTCCAGTTGCCGATGGCGTGGCTGACGCCGATGCTGGCGCCCAGCTGGTCGACCAGGGTCTTGGATACTTCGGCCACCTTCACCTCCAGCATCACCTGCTGTGGCGCCGCCACCGTCATCATGTTGATGACTTTGAGGGACAGGCCGCTTTCGCCGGTGCCGCCCTGTTGCTGGCCGCCGCTGGCGCCGCCGGCGCCGCCGGCTTGAGGGCGTGGACGGCTGACGTAGGCGTTGGCCATTTGCAGGATGTGTTCGGACACGACCACGTCAGGCACCACACCGCTCAGGATGATGGAGTCGGCGGCTGCGGTCACCTTGACCGAACCGGCTGCCCCGGTCAGCTTGTCGACGCCGGCCTGCAGGGCAGCCGTGTCGGCGCTGACGGTCAGGTCGGCAATCACGGTATCGCCGGTCTTCTGCCACACGATCAGGTTGGTAGTGCCGACCGAGCGGCCCAGCATATACACTTCCTTCGGATTGAGCAGGATCACGTCTGCGATGCGCGCATCGCCCACGGCCACCCGTGCTGCCGGGTGCTGCAAGCGCACGATGCTGGACTTGCCCTCGGCCAGCTGCATGGTCGGCGCCATTTCGGTGCGGCCGCCTTCGGGGATGCCGGACGACTCTTTCATCGAGGCGGCTGGTGCGGCCTTGCCAGGCAAGCCGCCCTTGGCTTTCATCTTGGGCTGCTGTGCCACCACCACGGCTTCGGCGGCTACTTGCGCGGCGGCGGGCGTCATGAGCGCGGGCAGGACCAGCAGGGCGCCCAGGATGCTCGGTACTGCGGTGCTTATTCTTTTCATGAGTAGCTCCGTATCAGAATTGTTGGCTGCTGCGGTCCAGACCCTTGATCATTTCCACTTTCACGCCCGGCGGCGGCGGCACGACGGCCACTTTGCGGACTGGCGCTGGCTTGGGTGCTGCTGGCGCGGCCGCCTTTGGTGCCGGGGCCTGGGCGCCCAGCAGGGTGGTCTTGGTGGCGCCGGCGGTCAGCGCCGGATTCGGATCGACCTGGTTGCGCAGCACCAGCGACAGGCTGCCCACGCTACGCGCCAGGTCCAGTTTTTCAACCTGTTCCGGCGTCAGTTCCAGCGTCACGGCATTGACCACCTTTGGCTTGGTATCGTCGCGTCCGGATTCCTGCGCCACGGCCAGCACCAGGATGCGTTCGAGCACGATCTTGGAGATGGTGGGGTCCTTGGTCTGGCTGCGCTGGCCTTCTTCCTGGGTGTTGACCAGGATGTCGACGTAGTTGCCCGGCAGTGCAAAGCCGGCCACGCCCACCACGTCGTTCACACGTACCGTCATGGCGCGCTTGCCTTCAGCCACCACCGCCGACAGGCCGCCCTGGGTGCCCGGCGGGGCCAGTTTGGATTCGAGGATAGGCTCGCCGCGCGTGATGCTGTTCTTGGTAACGCGCGACTCGAGCAGCTTGTCGTCCTTGATCACGCCTGGAGGCTGCACGGAAGCTGGCCAGTCGACCAGGCGCACCATGTCCGGCGTGATGCGCGCGCCCATGCTGATGTCCACCTGCGCCACGGCCACCTTGGCAGTGTTGGTGGTGGCCTGCGCATTGATCCAGCGCGCCGCCACTACAACAGCCACGAAGGCCAGCCCGATGGCTACCACCATCATGATCATTGCTCGTGTGTTCCTCATGATTATCCCCTTGCCTTAGACGGCTGAAAAATAGTTACTCCAGGCCCACTCGAGCGAAGCGACGTCGAGTGTGGGCAGGCGTCCTTCGTATGCGGCGAGGTCGCGCAGCTGCGAAACCAGGTCGCGTGGATAGCAGGCCATGAATGGCTTTTCGTGCGTGTGGTGCTGGCGCATCAGCCAGGCGAAAGTCTCGGCCTCGAACGGCACCGAGTAGCGCTGGCAGACCTGGCGGAACACGGTTTCGTACTGCTCCGGCAGCAACGGGCCGACGTGGATCTTGTAGCCCAGGCGGCGCAGGAAGGAACCATCGGCCAGGGATTCCGGCGGCAGGTTGGAGGAGAAAATCACGACGACGTCGAAAGGTACTGGGAACTTGTAGCCGTTTTGCAGCGACAGGTAGTCGACCTGGCGGTCCATCGGCACGATCCAGCGGTTCATCAGCTCCACCGGCGAGCAGCGCTGGCGGCCAAGGTCGTCGATGATGAAAATGCCGCCGTTGGCCTTCAGGTGCGGTGGCGCCTGGTACAGGCGGGTGGTCGAGTCGAAGCGCAGGTCCAGCGCATCCAGCGTCAGTTCGCCGCCGGTGATCACGGCGGGGCGGTCGCTGCGCACCCAGCGCTGGTCGCGCGGCGTGCGGCGGTCGAACAGCATGCCGGGTGGCGGTGTGTCCTCGATGGTGGTATGCACCACCGGGTCGAAGACGGGAATGATATCGCCGTCCACCAGCAAGGCATGCGGCACGGCGATCTGTCCTTGCAGCAGGCCGTTCAGGCGTTCTGCCAGGTAAGTCTTCCCGCTGCCTGCCGGACCATGGACAAAGATGGCGCGGCCACTATTCATGGCCGCGCCCAACTGGTCAAGCACTGCAGGGGACGCGACGATGCCATCGAAAAC
>Ga0055524_1000926_pt1 | contig 18886 bp, 20 predicted proteins | sample AraplaCol_mCL_r2_2_FD_55011 | JGI IMG/M metagenome (GOLD analysis project Ga0055524, IMG submission 55011) | Arabidopsis root microbial communities from North Carolina, USA - plate scrape MF_Col_mCL_r2 | ecosystem: Host-associated > Plants > Roots > Endosphere | place: USA: North Carolina...
CGATCCGTCCCTTGCTAATCCAGATAGGTTGCGGGGCGTCAGGGTCGCTCTGCTCCTTTCGCCTCAGTGTGCTCTCCGAGAGAGTGGTGAGCTCGCAGACCGTGCGGCGTCGATATAGTCGGGTCATCCCAGGTCAGTTCCAACCCGTATACTCAGGAGTTCGTGTGGGTCGCGGACTTCGCCAACTGCGGGGCATGGGTGGTTTCCGCCCAGCCGGAGGGGCCTTGCGGAATCGTCCAGTTGTCGCGGTTCGAGATGGACAAGGAATATAAGAGCCTGTTCTGGCGCTACGTCGCCCGGAAGACGGCAACCAACCCGACAGGTACGTTGATGCCGGGCTTCTCATGTTCTGCGGTAGATCAAGGGGAATACGTCTACGATTGGAAGAAGACGCGGTCTGATTACCTACAGTGCGAGTTCGTCGAGTTCAGCCCGATCTGATCGAAGATTGGTAGTGCACGGACTGCGACGACGGCACGTTGACCCGCGTGAACGCAAGTCCGGCATATGTTCCGATAAGTATCGTGGCCATCTCATCGGCCGACCGACAGCCCTCATCGTAGAGTTCGATGGCCGCGTCGCAGAGAAACGACGACGCCTGGTCGTCCCATTTGACGCCGTATTGTCGGTACCATTCGCGAACGGCCTTCGACATGACCGAGTGGTCGTGTTGGGTTGCCTTCGACACGGGACACCTCGGCGCCGTCAGCGACGGCCGATCTCCGCTTCGACTTTTATCCGGGAGTTCCCAGCGTTCTTTACCGCCTTCTTGACGGTGTCCTTCGAGACGCCCTTCTTCGAAGCTTCGTATTTGACCTCGTGATCCTGACCGCCTGCGACGCTTGCGCGATCCTGTGGGCGGCCTCGGGATGTTTGTGTCTTTGCCATCGTGCACCTCCTAGAATGAGTTTCCAGTGGAGAAACTCACAACGATTCCGGTGGTTCCGGGAGCGTGCATGGCTCCAGATATGCATCGCATCTTCCTTTGAACGCAGATTCTTCTGTTCCCATTTCCAAAGGTCCCTTGAGGAGGACGACGATACACGGTTCAATTGAGAAAGCCTGAGTGTCCCGTGGAGCGGTGGTTGTCTGACTTTGATGATTTCAATCGGCATTCGCTCGAAGACGCGTTGAGGCGTGCCGCAGCTGGTCTTTCAAGCATTAGGGACTTCCAAGCCAAGCTTGACGTCTATCGATCACCACTTCAGCAGGCCCTTAAGCAGTTCGAAGAGCAACAATCCGCGCAGCAGATCATGCTCCGCGACCTTGATGTGCATTCTCGATTGCGAGAGATGGTCGCGGCGGCCGGAGGGTTTCGACCGACACTGTCGGAGGCTTTGGCCGGAGCGTCCGAAACTTTCCGCGAAGTGCAAGAGCGCGCCGAGGCAGCACGGAAACTGAGTCTTCCTCATACACTTGAGGCCTTCCGAACGCCCACCAGCGACTTGTCGGTACGGATGCTCGCGCTTGGCAACGCGGGGATGTTGGAGTCACGGACACACCTTGATTTCTTTAATCAGGCATCCGCGCTGTCGGACATGATAGACAGTGTCCGCCGTATCAACCACGGCTTCTCCGATGCGGTTTCAGCTTTTCGCCAGGCTCAACTCCCCGTTTTCGACAGTCTCTCGGCGTATAGAACTTTCTTCGATGGTGCCGGCCTGGTTCTGCCTCGTTGGCCAAAAGTGCGTCTGCTCTCGGCGGCGGAGAAACGTCGACGCTTCCGTGATCGCCTGAAGACCGAGACGGAACCAGCGCATGTGAAGCGCGCGAAGTCTCTCGTCCATGATACGAACTGACGCTCCGCGACATCCTCGACGACTTGATGGCTAGGGAATATGGAGAGGATTGGCCTGACGCCAGGCTGCCGCTTTGCGACTGCAAGGATCTGCTCGGCAAATGGAAGAAGCGCGGCGGCGATGTGCTAGAACACGCCGACTACGCTGACTATGGTCGGATCATGGGACACCCAGATCACTTTGCGGCGATCTTCGCAAATGCGTTTGCCGATCCGGAGATGGTGCTCTCGATCATGAAAGCTGCAGGAGACCTGCGAGCAGCCTCTCACCATGGGCGTTCCTTCACGCCGGAGGATCTTCGAGATCTCCGCGTGACATGGAAGACGATCGAATCGGGACTGCTGGTACTCACCGACGACTACGAAATCATAGTTTGATCGCCCTCGAACCCTCCCCATTCTAAGACCCCAGGGAGGCGTTCCTGGTTCCCGACGCCTTGCAGGTGAATGTCTCGTGTCCTGAATAGAACGGAATCAATTTCTGAGCGCGATTCCGTAAGCCATTGAAAAATGATTCGTTTTGAGTCGGAACGAATCACCCCCGCACGTCTTTGAATCACGACCACTGGTTCGGAGTAGAGCGTATGGCATCGGGACATAGAGCGCAATGGAAGGGCTTCCTCAAATTTGGTGAAGTGAGCTGCGGCGTCGCCCTTTATACGGCAGCGTCCACCACTGACCGCATAACCTTCAACACGATCAACAAGGCATCCGGCAACCGGGTCAACCGCGTTTTCATAGACAGCGAGACCGAAGATCCGGTTCCAAAGGAGAAGCAGACGAAGGGCTTCGAGATCGACAACGGCCAGTACATCATAATCGATCCCGAGGAAGTCGCCGCAACCATCCCCGAGAGCAAAAAGACGCTCGAAGTTGACGCCTTCATCCCCTGCTCTGAAGTCGACGACGTCTATTTCGACAAGCCGTACTACCTGACGCCCGACAAAATGGGCGCCGATGCATTCGTTGCACTGCGAGATGGCATGAAGAAGTCGAATGTCGCGGCAATTGCCCGCGCTGTCCTCTTCCGCCGCGTTAGGACGGTGCAATACGACCGCATGGCAAAGGGCTGATCGCCACCACGATGAACTACGACTACGAGGTTCGCTCATCGAAGAAAGCCTTCGAGGGGATGCCAAAACTGAAAATCGAAGGCGAAATGCTTGATCTCGCCAAGCACATCATCGCGACCAAGAAGGGCGATTTCGATCCGGCCGCGTTCGATGATCGCTATGAGGCCGCCCTCGCCGAGCTGGTGAAGGCAAAGATGGAGGGCAAGTCGCTACCGAAGCCAAAGAAGGTCGAGGTTTCCAAGCCCAACGATCTGCTGGCTGCTCTTCGCGAGAGCGCGGGCCTGCTGAAGGCAGGGGCGGCAGCAGACGCAAAACCGAAACGCACTGCTGCCAACGCCAATCAGGGCAATAGTCGGCAGCGCGCCGCGCGCGGGGCGGCACCGAAAGCCGCCTCTTCCGGGACTGCTCCGCGTCGCAAGGCAAGCTGAGGGGGATGTTACATGGCACCGCGTTATTATTGGAAAGGCTACCTGAAGCTCTCGCTGGTCACCTGCCCTGTGGCGATGACTCCAGCGACCTCGGTGTCAGAGAAGGTCCGCTTCCATACCTTGAACAAAGAAACCGGGAACCGGGTCGTCTCCCAGTACGTCGACAGTGTTACCGGAAAGCCCGTGAAGGACGAGAATGAGGCCAAGGGCTATGCCCGAGGAGAGAACGACTACGCCATCCTCACCGACGACGACCTTGATCGGGTCGCGCTGGACACAGTGAAAACCATCGACATCGAAAAATTTGTGCCCGCCGACAGCATCGAGTGGGTCTATCTCGAGAAACCCCACTATCTGATGCCTGACGACGCCGTTGGCAACGAGGCGTTCGCGGTCATCAGAGATGCCATGAAATCCGACAAGGTGGTTGGCGTCTCGAAGCTGGTCATGGGACGCCGCGAGCGCGCCGTCATCCTCGAACCCCGCGACGAAGGCATCGTTCTCTGGTCGCTGCGGTTCGGCGACGAGGTGCGCCGGAGGAGAGCTACTTCGAGGACATTGAGGAAGAGGCCGATCCCGACCTTGTGCCGCTGGTTCAGAAGCTCATCAAGCAGAAGTCCGCCCACTGGTCGCCAGACATGGTCAGCGATCCGATCCAGACCAGCCTCCTGAAGCTCATCGACGAGAAGAAGAAGGCGCTGAAGCCAAGAAAGGCAGCAAAGGGCAAGGCTGCGGAGACGGCACCGAAGAACAACGTCGTCAATATCATGGATGCTCTCCGGAAGAGCATCCAAGCAGACCTCAAGGGCAGGAAGGCGGGGTGATTCCATGCATTTGCTGGAGACTAAGGTTGCCCACGGGACAACTGGCTGGCAGGTAGACTTTGTCGGCGACGATGGAGAAGCCGTATCCATCAAGGTCGCGGAAGGCCACGCTGCCAACGAAGTTGAAGCCATCGACCACGCCAAGGAACTAATGGTCCAGTTGACGGCCTATGGCACCCGCGGGGGTGGACGGAGCATCAATTCCTACGACGCCGCCAGCAATGGCAACTTCGACGATGATGCCCCGATACTAGATACTTCGCATTAAGTTCCTCCCGCATCGGTCGGCCGTAACGGCGGCGCCCTGCGCCCGGCGGTGCATGGACAGCGGCGTCTGCCGCCGCGAACTCATATGATCCTCGGGGTGCTTGCTGGCACGGGGCGGATCCACGCAGTCACGTCGGGGTTTTCGCAGATGATATCCATCAGCACCTGCGTCGAGAGCAAGAACATGCGTCAGAGGGCCATCTTCGCGCCGGAGGCGTTGCTGCGCTGCAGGCGCTCGCGCTTGCGGCCCTGACCGACGATGATGCGGGCACCGGAATACGGCTTGAAGCCGACGGCGTCGAGCGCCTCCCCGAAGGTCTCCTGTTGCCGCGCTGCGGTAACAAGATCCGCAAGATCCTTGACGGAGATCACGACCGCCATGTCATCGGCCTTCTTGATATTGCCGATAACTTGCGGAACGCCGTTTCGGACTTTCCCGAGCACTGCGCTCAGCTCATCCTTGGCCTTCCTGAAGGTCAGAGGATCGCCCCCGATCTGGACAATGGTTTCCACGAGGCTGTCAGTGATCTCCTGTCTGCTGACGTTGCGGGCCACCTGCACCTGCTTGAGTATCCTCGCATCCATGTCATCATCTCCACCCGTTCGAGGACACAATGGGAGCGTGGTCACATTTGTCAAGAAAGGTGGCCACAGATCTAGGCGCGGTCTCGCGTCGAAGGGCACATCGACCGGGATTCCTATGCCCTTGGGTCCATAGGGACATGTCGGTATAGTGCAGCGATTAGCATTCGCACTCAGGCTTTTGACTATGGTCGGCGCCATCACAGAAACATGGAGCTTCGAGAAGCTGGTGAAGTCTTCCGGCTACCGGAACGTGGTCACCATGGACAATCCTCCGACCGCTCTCGTTCATGATGGAGCCGCAGACGAACGGATCGTCACAAATGGTGTCGCCGCCTACTACGTTTCACAACGAGACCTGTCTCTTGATGCGACGGAGCGTGCGCGCCAGCTGCTACAGCGGCTCCATGACCTCGGCGACTGGGCGGCAGGCGAGGTCCTTGAGCGATATCGCCGCGACGAGGAGAGGCTCGCCAGCGGTTATTATGACCTGAAGCCGAGACTGAGCGTGCATCAGATGTTCGTAAGACGGTTCTTGAGGAGGCATCCAGGCTCAACGGTCAGGGAGATCTCGGTGGGTGCAAGCCTGGCGGTCTCCGAAGTGCAAGCGCTGACTGCGGAGCTTTGCGGCCGCGGGATCCTCGTCGCTAGCGGTCAGAGGGAGACCCGGTACGAGCTAAGCGCCAGCGAGGGGGCCCGGTATCGAGAGTTCGATAACGACGGGTCCGCGGCAACAACGCCATAGCTTGGAAGCCTAGTGGAAGTTCCTTGCTTTCACCTTCAACGTATCGACATGCAATCTCGGACGAAGATGTCGCGCGATTCTGGCGCAGGTCGGTCTCCCCCGTGAAATCCGGGCTCCCGGGAGAGGATAACACAACCACAACGCTGCTCCAGTCGCACTGAAGCGAGTGCCACCACGCTGGGAGGCGTGCTTGGTGGCTAGGCCTCGATCTAGTTTCGGCTGAGCTTCCGATCGAGGAAATTGTGGATTAGAGGCGCAATCTCGGGCAGCTTGTCTTCCAGCGCGAAATGACCGGTGTCGAGGAGGTGCATCTCGGCATGGGGCAAGTCGCGTAGATACGGCGACGCGCCGTCGGCCGGGAAGATCTTGTCGTTTTTGCCCCAGACGATAAGGGTCGGCGGCTTCTTCTCGCGGAAGAACTCCTGGAATTTCGGGTACAGGGGGACATTGGTCCCGTAGTCGTGGAACAAGTCCAACTGAATGTCGTTGTTTCCGGGACGATCAAGAAGCGCCTGGTCGTGCCCCCAATTGTCGGGGTCGATGTGCGTGATATCGCTCATCCCATCGGTGTACTGGAACTTCGTGATTTCAGGCGTGAAGAGCACCATCAAAGCTTTGCGGTTTTCGGGCGTGTCGTTCTTCCAGTATGCCTTTATCGGGTCCCAGAATTCCTTGAGGCCTTCCTCGTAGGCATTGCCGTTCTGGACAATCAACGCAGACACGCGATCGGGTTGCTTCAACGCGAGCCGATAGCCGACGGGGGCGCCGTAATCCATAACGTACATCGCGTATTGCTTTAGATCCAGCTTGCCCATCAGGCTGTCGATGATGTCCGCATAATGCTGAAACGTATAGTCGAACTTGGTGTGGTCGGGCGCGTCGCTCTGACCGAAGCCCGGATAGTCGGGTGCAATCACATGGTACTTGTCAGCAAGGATCGGAATCAAATTCCTGAACATGTGCGACGACGTCGGGAAGCCGTGCAGGAGGAGCACGACCGGAGCGTCGACTGGCCCAGCCTCGCGATAGAACACCTTGGTGCCGTCAATCTCGACGGTATGATACGTGACCTGCGGCACGACGAGTTCGTGCTCGGCTGCGGACTTCTTGGCGGCAAAGGATGTCGTTGGAATGGCGCTGGACGCGGAGAGCGCGAACACCAAGACAAGCGTCGCCCTGCTCAACATCAATCTGTTCATTTGAACCTCCAAGCTGACGGCGAAGCTGATTGATCTTGGGCATGGTCGGCCGTCGAATGCCAAGATTGCTACGCCCGACGAGCTTCGAGGGCGAGTTAATTGTAGTGAGGCACCGTGAAATCGCGCGAGCAGGCATGAAAGTCCAGTTTATCGATACGCACGAGCATGCTAGCCAAAGACGTCGGCTTTCCCGACGACTAGATTCAGCCCCCGCGGTATTGATACATTTCGGTCGCCTCTGCGCCTGCCGCACTCCCACTGAGCCCTGAGGGACGAACGGCGGCTGAAGATAAGCGGCCCGGCTCTCGATCTGCTCATGGTGCCGCGGAGATCGAATGGCGGGATCGTTAGCAAGGAACACCCTGAGCGAGGTGTGGCCGTCGATGGTGTTCGAGGAATGCGATGTCCGTTTCCGGATTTAGCCCACGAGGAAGACACAAAAAGCATGAGGACTGCACACTGCCGACCATGCTGCTCAGAGCAGCTTCAGCCGATAGGCCGCGACGACAGCTTGAATGCGAGTGGTCACGCCTAGCTTCTTGATGGCAGTTTTTAAGTATGCCGTCACCGTGTGGCTGCTCAGACCGAGGATAATAGCGATCTCGTCGCTGCTCTTGCCTGCCGCTGACCACCGGAGGCACTCGATTTCCCTTCGCGAAAGAAGCTTGATCTCGCCGCTGCCGCACGTGAGATCGTCCAAGGCGGTCATCAAATCGAATACCAGATCGGCGAGCTCTGCATTCGAGCAGTTCGATCCCGAAAGCATGAAGAGATATTGCCGCGCCTTGGCGTCATGCAGGGAGATTCCCACATTGCACGCGAAGCCGTCGTCATAAAACACCCCGCCAATCTGGCTTGCCACGCCTTCCCTTTCCGCGCGGGCAAAGAGCAATTGCTCCGACGAGACCGGGAGCACGCTTTCCTTCAGCTTTGCGACGATGTTGCTCTGGGTGAACATGTCGGTCGACCGATAGCTTTGCAGGAGATCGTCTGGCCAATTGGTCGTGATTAGGTTATCGAGGAGGCCGCCACGAGCCGCCTCCGGAAAGACGGAAACCAGGAAGAAGTTCAGCCCGAACTTCCCCACGACGTCGCGTATCGCGACCTCGAAGGCCGCCAGGCGACGGGGTTCCCTGTCCCATATGTGACGATCGTGATGGCTCATGACCTACCCTGTGCCACCACTACCATGATTTGGACCGTCTCGGTGTGAGATTGCGTTAGACGACCGCGCATCGCTCAGCTGCATACACCAAATTTGGGGCATTGGGCCCGTTCGGCCGAGCACCTATCTCGGAACACGGCGGACCTGGGCGACCACCCCCGCCTGAGTTCGACGTGGGCTTCCGTCACGAGGCGGAAGCCCGTTTGTTTGTGCCGCAAGTGAATAGATCAATCCGACTTAATCGAAAGCCCAACAGCCCCGAGCGAGCTACATTCCCATCGAGCGAACATATTCCATAGGGTTGAGAGCACCCAGATAGCTCCTCCCCACTACACAATACCTCAACAGCCCGAGCGTGTTCTGGCTGAACGCCTTCGCACGTCCCCAATAAGGAGAAACGCATGACCAAGAGACTTGAGAACAAGGTCGCCATCGTGACAGGCGCCAACAGCGGCATTGGCCTCGCCACCGCAAAGCTGTTCGCCGCCGAGGGCGCCCACGTTTACATCACTGGACGCCGCAAGGAACAGCTCGACGCCGCAGTCGCTGACATCGGTGGCAGCGTTACCGCCGTCAATGCCGACTCCACCAAGATGGAAGACCTCGACCGCCTGTTTGCGCAGGTGAAGGCCGACCACGGACGTCTCGACGCCATCGTCGTCAACGCGGGCGGCGGGAGCGTGCTTCCTCTTGGTCAGATCACCGAAGAGCAGGTCGACGACACTTTCGGGCGCAACGTGAAGGCCGTGATCTTCACGGTACAGAAGGCGCTTCCTCTTCTCGGCAAAGGCTCCTCGGTCGTCTTGATCGGCTCCACGACCAGTATCGAAGGAACGGAAGCGTTCTCCGTCTACTCCGCCTCGAAGGCCGCAGTACGCAACCTTGCCCGTTCGTGGGCGCTCGACCTCAAGGGCAAGGGCGTTCGCGTGAATGTGCTGTCGCCCGGACCGACCCGCACTCCCGGCCTTGTGGAACTTGTGGGCGACGACAAGAACGCACAACAGGGCTTCCTCGATGCTCTCGCGTCCACGATCCCGCTGGGCCGCGTCGGCGAGCCTGAAGAGATCGCAAAAGCAGCGCTTTTCCTGGCTTCCGACGATTCCAGCTTCGTGAACGGCGTCGAACTCTTCGCCGACGGCGGCAAGGCTCAGGTCTGAGCTTCCAAGGGGCAGTCGACTTTCGGCCGCCCCTTGCTCGCTCGTCATGTCTCCTTCTTGACGGAGGGCGGCGCTTGCACTGTCAATTGCGCGGATCGAAACCAACCACTTGAAGTGACCCTATGAACCTGGACGACGTCCTGCGCCTTCTGCTCGATCCGATCACACAGTTCGCGGCCCTGGTCGTTGACTCTTCGTAGCGAGAACGCTTGTCCGGGGCCGCCGGACGCGCCGCTTCATCGGCGCCCGGCGACCTGTTCGGGGAGCGCGGCGTTCTGATCGGCGCGCCGGAGCCAGCAACGATGCGCGCCCTCACCTTCGTGGTGGTCTACGAGATTTCGAAGGACCATCTCGCGAGCGTGATGGATGAGCGCCCTGCCCTTGTTGAGGAACTTAGCCAGCTCCTGGCAAAGCGTGTCGAGACCGAGGAGGACCTGAAGGCCGACGGGAACGCTGGTGCGGAGGCTCATCCGGTTTCATTGGCAGCCAAGATAAGACATCTTTTCAGACTTCCACACGGCAGCATCAACTGACGTAGTACGGCCAGGTCAGCTTCATTCCGCCGCTCGCGGGTGCGAGACGGTCAAAAGCCTGCCCTGGATCAGCAGCGCTATCGTTCCTATTGCGATTGCCCCAACGACGACGTTGGCAAAGAAGAAAAGGTAAGGTGCCAACTGGCCTCCGATGCCGTCTCCGCCGCGAGATGCCATTCTCATGGACGCAGATGCCAATGCAGTAGTGCCGAGCGTTGCCGCCCAATATGAAGGGGCGAACGGCTGCTTCATGATCCAAGGCACGACGCGAACGAGAAGCGCCACTTGCAGAAGGCAGTAGCCCAGCAGCCCGTTTGCGAAGAGGTCAGGCGGGCCGGACGTCATGCTTAAGTAGGCGGCACACGCGACCGCAGGCGGAGCCAGAACGATACCGAGCGTCGGCCGAAGCGCTGGAGCCATTTCCGGCGCAGTCAGCAGACGCTGCAGCAGCACGGACTCTGTAGCGGCCCAGGTGAACATTCCGGCGCCGAAAAGCAGCTGCGCCAGCCCAGTGTAGCCGAACGACCCGAGGACGAGTGCGGAGACCAGAGATCCGGCCACCGTCGGAAGGTAAAGTATGGCCGTCGTCGCCTCGTGGTCGCGGCCGCCGCGCCACATGATCCCGGTGCGCCATGTGGCGAAGAGGATCGAGAACGCCATACCAAGGAACAGGAGGACGAGAGCCACTGGATGTGAGTACGGCAGGACGGCGCGGGCCACGAGCATCGTCGCAACGCCTGCAAGGCCGATGAAACAGCAGTGGATCGGGTGCTCGGCCTCTTCCAGGGCATCCTCCCTCGCAAAAATCCATTTGGCGGCGTAGAAGACGCTGATCGTCACCCAGACGGCGATGGCGACGACGTTGATCGCCTCGCCGACTATCGCGGGAAAATCCCAGAGTTCGTGCGCCAGCCGCCAGTCTCCGCCAAGTCCGGCAAGGCCGAGCACCATGCCGTACATGCCCGCAGGCACTCTGGGGAAGCTTCGGTGATTGCGTGCACTCATGTCGTCAGCCCTCCACGAATCTGAATGCAGTCCCCGCCCGCTCCACGTATCCAACGCCCGGATAGGTCCAGTGGTAGCCGAGCATGCGAAGCTTTTCGTTCGCCGCCTTGTCGAGCAGCGCTGCCCTATTCTTGAGCGCGATCTCCGGCTCCGTATCGAAGCCGAAGTGCCATTTCGGGTTCTCGAAGGACACGACGTTGTTCGGAACGACGTCGCCGGAGATCAGGAGATTTCCGGCGCCTGCCAGTTCCAGCGAGATGTGTCCTGGCGTATGCCCCCGAGTTCCGACAACACTCATGCCGGCTATTATCTCGTCACCCGGCTTCACAAGCGTGAGCCTGTCCTTGACCGCGAACAGGTCTCGCTGGGCGCCGCGAGCGAACTCGTGCAGCGGCTTGGGCATCGCCGTCTCGTAATCGGGATCGGTCCAGAACGACCATACGGCCTCGGCCTCGCTCACGTAATAGTGGGCGTTGGGAAACAGGAGCGAGCCATCAGGCTTCGTCGTACCTCCCGAATGGTCAGGGTGAGCATGTGTGAAGACGACCTTGGTCACGGATCCGAAGTCGACGCCTATCGAGGCGAGGTTTTCCGCAAGACGCCCATCGCTAGGCTGAAAATTCGATCCGGCTCCGGTGTCCACAAGCATGACATCGACGCCGTGGCGGATCAGCGGGACGTTCGTCTGCAAGGGCGCGCTCACGGCGTCGCCGCCCAGCCGCCCAAGGATCGTTCCACGTTCGTCCGGTAGCGCCTCGGGCATGAGGACGTCCGATGGGAGGGTGATATAGCCGTCACTCGCCACGATGATGTCGAACTCGCCGTGCCGGAGCGTATGGAAGCCCTGCGAGAAGACTCCCGACGGTAGGTGCGCTCGTTCCGGATCCATCAATCCCTCCTTGAAGGCTCACTGGCCATGGCGAGAACAGTGTGCGCGCGGCATAGCTTGACGGCGAGTGTGTTCGTGTGAGTTTCGGGGCGTTCTCGCCAGCGAGCGTACTGAAATATTCAACCACTCATCGCCTTGCAGAATGGAGGCTCCGAAACGACCATTTTGTCCCAAAAGGCTTTGGGGATTGTGTAACTGGGACCCAGACACCACCGAACGGGAAGCTATTGTGATCGGGGATGCGAGCACGCGGATCATCAGGCGGTCGAGGGGCCACTGTTACATTTGTGAGTTCTTGTGAGATCTCGAATGATGGACCGCCCTAAGGTTGCAGAAATTATGACGCAGCAGTACCAATTCGGGTCATGCCTAATGAGCGGAGCCGTCCATGATTTTCGATCTGCAGTCATTCGGCCCGCTCGAACTCGAGGAAGCTGGCATCTTCACTTGGAACGTCAGCGCGGACGTGATGTTCGGCGACAGCGCGGTCGCACTTCTCTACGGCTTGCCTGCCGAAAGTGCGATCAGTGGTCAGAAGATGTGCGCCTATCTCATGCGCATCCATCCCGACGATCTGGCCGACGTCGCGCTTGCGATACACACGGCCATCACCTCATGCGGCAGCTACCACGCCACCTACCGGGTCAGGGGCGCGCTCGACATCTACCGTCCCGTGGAGTCCTGGGGCAGATGCTTCCGTGGCAGCGAACGAGACCAGGTCCAGTTCGCCGGAATCATTCAACCCGCAGAACCGACGCCGTCCGTCCGATAGCCCTTACGAAGCCGTCCGGACGACAGCGCCTCCCCTCAGGGTGAAGGAGAAGACGCTTCCTGTCGGCTCGTTCGCCCTCACCCAAAGCGCGCCGCCATGGGCTTCGACGATCGAGCGGCATATCGACAGGCCCATTCCAAGGCCCGCTGTCTTGGTCGTGAAGAACGCGTCGAAGATCTCGTCTCGCCGTGAGGGATCGACCCCCGGACCGCTGTCCGTCACAGATACCATGGTCTTGCCGTCCTCCAGCCGTTCGCTTCGGAGATGCAGGTTGCGCGGCCCATCCGTCGCCGATCCCATCGCCTCGGCCGCGTTGAGGATAAGGTTGAGAACGACCTGCTGCAGCTGGATGCGGTCTCCCACCACAGGCCCCACATTGGGATCGAGATCCGTCGCCAGCGATATTCCGTGCCGCTGCAGCTCGCCCCGCGTCAGCACGATCACGCCGTCGATCATGCCGTTGATGTCGACATTCTCCATCGAGAGCGGCCCCTTTCGCGCCAGCGCCCTGATGCTGGCGATGACGTCTCCGGCGCGGTGGCTGTCACGAATGATGCGTTCGGCCGCCTGGCGGGCCTCCTCGATGTCCAGCTGCTCTTCGCTCAGCCATTTCAGGCAAGTCGCCGCGTTCATCACGATGGCCATCAGCGGCTGGTTGACTTCATGCGCGATGGAAGCCGTCAACTCGCCGAGCGCGGTCAGCCTTGCAGCACGCGAGAGATGCTGCTGCGCTTCCTCCATCCGCTTCAGGTCGTCGATGTCGATGTTGGTGCCGTACCATTTGATGATGGCGCCCTGTTGGTCGCGCACGGGTGTCGCACGGATCAGGAACGACCGGGCGACACCATCCATACGGATCATCCGCGCCTCGATCTCGCCTGCCTCCCCCACTTCCAGGACTTCGACCCATTTCGCAACGACCTTGTCGAGGTCGTCCGGATGAATGGTCCGCATCCATCCGTTGCCGAGAGATTCCTCGAGGGTGAGTCCGGTGAAGTCGTGCCAGCGCTTGTTGAAGCTGAGAAGCGTCCCGTCGATATCACTGTTCCAGGCCAGCGCCGGGATCATGTCGTAGGCAAGCCGAAGCTCCTCGGCAGCCCGCCGGGCTTTCTCCTGGGTGTCCTTGGCCGCCTGATAGAGGGCGGCGTTTTCAAGAGAGATCGCCGCCTGAGACGCCAGCAGCTGGAGGACAGCGACCTGATCCTTCTTGAAGAGGTTGGTGGACAGGCCGTTCTCGAGGTAGAGGACGCCGACCAATTGCTTCTGCTTGACGATGGGAAGACAAAGGATCGAGGTCGATGGCGCCTCTCGCACATACGGATCGTCGGCGAAGGAATCGTCGTCTCTAATCCCGTCCAAAATGACCACGTCCTGTGTTCTGGTCACGTAGGCCAGAACCGTTTCCGGCAGCGTTCGCTCGAACGTGTCGAGTTTCACCGATATGCCGTCGTCATAGGTCACGGCCTCGGAGACGATCTGCATCTCGCCGTCCTTCGGCAGCAGCAGCAATCCCCTGACGGCGCCGGAATGCTCCACGACGGTCACCATCAGGCGTTCTATCAGGCGATCCAGAACGATCTCTCCGGACACCGCCTGAGACATCGCAACGACCGCCGCCATTTCCAGAGGATGATCTTCGGGCTTCGCAATCCCATTGGAGTCGCCCCCTATCCCCGGATTCTCTTCGTCCAGCCTCCTGACGATCGCAGTCGCACCCCATGCCGAGAAGCATGCTCTGGCGTTCTTCAGGAAGCTTTCGGCGGTCGATTTCAGCCCGAGCGAGCCTGAGAAGCGCCCCGCCAGTTCGCTTGCGATCCCCTCGTTCTGGACGAAGCCGTGCTGCCGGGCCGAAGCGATGGCCTTCTCATAGAGTTCGAGGGCGTCGATCGCCCTGTTTTCCAGCCGTGCCATCTCCGCCGAAAGCAGAAAGGCCCGATTGCCGAAGTTCTCAGGACTGCTCTTGGCCCAGATGTCGAGATGGAGCTGGTGAAGCCGCAATGCCTCGACGTGCGCGGAACGACCCATGGCGTCGGATCGAGAAGCGGCCGCCGCGTGTGCGAGAGCGCTGTAGAAGTGGAACTCTGCGATCTCGACAAACGACTTCGCACTTCTGTTCGAAGCTGCCTCCCGCGACGCCGCCAGTGCGCCGATGTAGTCTCCCGCCAGATAGCGCGCCACGATCCTTTGGATCCAGTACCATGCCAGGACGAGCTTCAGGCGCTCCCCTGCTTCGATCAGATAGGCCTCGAACGCCGCGGGGACCGGAAGGGCGGGATCAGGCTGTTCGATGCCACGGAGTTCCCGGATATGGAGGAGCTGTCCTGCAGCCGCGTCGGCCGCCAGCGAAAAGCCAGTCTTGCCGGCAGCTTCCAGGAACTGCTGCGCGTCCCGTTGGGCCGCTTCCAGATCGACTCCGCGGATAAGAAGATGCGCAACCAGCGCTTCCCCTGGTGCAACGCTGAAGACCAGATCTGCCCCGGCAACTGCTGTCGCTATTGCCTGACGGGAGTACTTTTCCGAGATCGATAGATGCTGTGTCCAGGGCACACAGAAGCAGCCGTAGCAGGCGTAGACGCGAGCCTTGAAGCGATCCATTTGATGGCGCTCCACCAGCTCCAGCCCCAGCCTGCCGAACTGTCCGCCGGACGCGTAGTCGCCCGATCTCAGACCAAGCGGAATGATGACCGAGACGTAGGCATAGCAGGAAGCGTCGCAGTTGCCGTGGCGGAGGCTGAGCGACACCATCTGCAGGTAGATCAGTTCCTCGAGATTTCCGTCCGTGACGATGGCGGGGAGGATCGTGTACGCAAGCACCTCCATCGCGGCGAGCAAGTCGCGGTCCTCCATCCGCGGAAGGTGGACGAGCTGATCAATGGATCGCCCCGCAAGCCGTTCGTAAAGATGGTCGATGCCCGCGCGGACCTCGGCGTCGCTGGGATGCGCGGACCACTCGATCCCGAAGTCGCGCAGGTACTCGAGCGCCACCTCGACCGCCTTGTCCTGGTCTCCGAGCGTCAGATAGAGGGACGACCGAAGGTTGACCACCGCACCGCGGTCGACTGCATTCTCCGCCTTGGCGGCGAGATGAACGAGATGGGCTTCTGCGACCTCGTTTTCGCCTGACAGATACTCGCACTCGGCGCTCTCGAGTTCGAGTGGAAATCTGATCGAGTACCGCTCCCATCCGGCCTTCTCGATCAGGCTCAGACCCGTCTTGAGATATTTGAGGGCGGAGCGATATGCGACCGATGCCTTGGCGCGCCTGCCAGCTTCGAGGAAAAGTTCGGCGATCTTTTCGAGCCTCTGGGGATCGACCGCCTGGTCGAGGCCGCGCCCGAGCTGATCGGCCACCTCGAAGATATGCTTCTTCAGCGCGCCCGGCGGCAGCTTCTCCATCAGCGCGGAGCCGATCCGAAAATGGATCTCCGGCCTCTCAACCTCCGACACCATGCGGTACGCGGCTTCCTGGACCCTGTCGTGCACAAGCACGAAGTCGTCGTCGGAGCGCAGCAGCAGTCCCCCTTCGACGGCCTCCCACAGAATTCCGACGACCTCCTGCCTCGGCTTGGCTGTGATCAGCGAAAGGATAGTCGCGGAAGTGCCATTCCCGAGACATGCCATCAGCTTGACCATCTCGAGAGCACGGAGCGGAAGCCTACCCAGCTTGGAGACCACGAGATCGGCGACGTTGTCGGTGATCTTCGTCGCGCGGATCCTGTTCTCGTCCCATCTCCATTTCGCGGTCTCGTGGTCGTAGGAGAGCGCTCCTTCGAGATCGAGGGCTTCTATGAAATGAAGAACAAAGAAGGGATTGCCGCCCGTCTTCTGTTGCACGAGCTTCGCCAGCCGCGCGACCGACGGGACGTCGTTCCCAAGCATGTCGGCCAGAAGGTGTCTGATTTCGCCTTCGTCGAGCGGGCCAAGCCGCAGTTCGTCATAACGGGAGCTTCCAGCCCTGAAGGCCTCCTGCGCATCGTTCAGTGGATGCCCGCGAGGCACCTCGTCGTCGCGGTAGGCGCAAATGAGCATGAGGTTGGCGACGTCCTCGTCCACGGTGATCCTTGCGAGCAGATCAAGAGTGGGGATGTCCAGCCACTGCACGTCGTCTATGAACAGGACGAGCGGATTGTCCGGCCGCGCAAACACCTGAACAAAACGGCTAAAGACGAGATTGAAGCGGGACTTCGCTTCGTGGGGCGGCATGTCGGGAGCCGGAGGCTGCTCGCCGATCACCAGCGCAAGTTCGGGAATGAGGTTGATCATCAACTGCGCGTTCGGACCGAGGGCCTCGCTCAGCGCCAGCCGCCACCGTGCCAATTCCGCCTCTCCGGCACCAAGGATCTGACGTACAAGTCCGCGGAACGCCTGCGCTATCGTGGCATAGGGGATGTCGCGCGTGTACTGGTCGAACTTCCCGGCTGCAAACAAGCATCCGCTGAACGGGATCGACTTGCGCAGTTCTCGAATAAGCGACGACTTCCCGACGCCTGCGGGACCGGAGACGAGAGCTACAGCCTTTCCGGCCGGCGATCTGGCGACCTCGAACGACTCGAGAAGAGTGCGTATTTCCAGAGAGCGTCCATAGAGCTTGTCGGGAACCTGAAGGTGCCGAAGGGCGTCCGCGATAGCCACGTCGAACTCCTCGACGCGGCCCGTCGAAGCAAAGCTGCCGAGACAACGCCTGAGATCGCTCTCGAGGCCTGCAGCCGTCTGATAGCGGTCGTCAGGGTTCTTGCTGAGGAGCTTGAGTACGATCGACTGGACGACAGGCGGAATGGCATCGTGCCGCTCCCGCGGAGGTATTGGTCGGCGGGCGACATGGGAATGGATCCATTCCATTGCATCGACCGCCATGAACGGAAGTTCGCCCGTGAGCATCTGATAGAAGACGACGCCCAGGGAATAGAGATCACTCCGCTCGTCGACGGGCTCCTTCATTCGCCCCGTCTGTTCGGGGGACACATATGGCAGCGAGTCCGCCATGCCACGGGCTGTGGCGGGTAGCTCGGGCACGCTCGTCTGGGAGCCCGCCTTTCCGAAGCCGAGCAGCCGAACCGCTCCCGATTCGTCTGCAAGAAAGCGGTCTGGGCGAAGATCCTTGTGGATCAGGCCTCGTTCGTGAACCTGTCTCACCGCTGCGGCCGCGTTCGTGGCAACGGCTAGAAATCGGCCCAGCTCGAATGGACGTCCCAGTTCGGCAGTCAGCGGCAGCCCGCCCTGGTCCTGCAGCACCAGGAACTCCCGGCCATCGTGACGTTCCAGTGACAGAGGAGTTGCCGCCCACTTTTCATCGAGGCGGTGAGCGAGAGACAGCACGTATTCGAAGCGCGGATGGCATTCGCTGACGGTGTCCGGAGAAGCGGCCGTGACAAGTAGGAGCGGAGCGCCGCCGTCGCTGGACGTGCCCCGATAGAGGGCGCTGACAGCGTCCTCGCGAAGCAACTGCATCTGGTAGCGGGACAGGTCCATCACGAAGCTCCGTATGCCAACCGCTGAGGCCGCTCGTGATCCTAAACTAATTTTACAGTCGCGCCATCGTGGTCGGTTCCACGGTCATCGAGAAGGCCGGCGTGACATCCGGCCTCCCAACTTGCTTCCCGGCTACGCCTTGATGAAGGCAAGGATGTCGGGGTTCAGGACGTCCGGGTTCGTCGAAAGCATCCCGTGCGGATAGCCCTCGTACGTCTTCAGCGTCGCGTTCTTCAGAAGCTTGGCCGACAGCGGCCCGGCGTCGGCGTAAGGCACGACCTGATCGTCGGTGCCGTGCATGACGAGAACGGGAATTTCGATCTTCTTCAGGTCTTCGGTGAAGTCAGTCTCCGACCAGGCCTTGATACACTCGTAGTGCGCGTTTGCGGCACCCATCATGCCCTGGTGCCACCAGTTGTTGATCAAACCCTGCGAGACTTTCGCATTGGGCCTGTTGAAGCCGTAGAACGGCCCGGTCGGCACGTCGATGTAGAACTGCGCCCTGTTGTCGGCGAGCGCCTTCCGGAGGCCATCGAAGACCTCGATCGGAAGACCGCCGGGGTTCTTCTCCGATTTCACCATGACCGGAGGCACGGCAGCGACGATCACCGCCTTCTTGACGCGGCCAGGCTTGGCGCGGGCGACATAGTGCACGACCTCCCCGCCGCCGGTCGAATGACCGACGTGGATCGCGTTCTTGAGATCGAGCGCCTCGACCACCTCGGCCACGTCCGCGGCGTAGGTGTCCATCTCGTGCCCCGTGCGGCTGTGGGAAGAGCGGCCATGCCCACGTCGGTCGTGTGCGATGACCCGGTAGCCCTGAGCGATGAAGAACAACATTTGATTGTCCCAGTCGTCGCTGCTGAGTGGCCAGCCATGGTGGAACATGATGACCTGCGCATCCTTCGGACCCCAGTCCTTGTAGAAGATCTCGGTTCCGTCCTTCACTTTCACAGTACCCATGAACTTGTGCTCCGTTG
>Ga0055524_1000948_pt1 | contig 18409 bp, 15 predicted proteins | sample AraplaCol_mCL_r2_2_FD_55011 | JGI IMG/M metagenome (GOLD analysis project Ga0055524, IMG submission 55011) | Arabidopsis root microbial communities from North Carolina, USA - plate scrape MF_Col_mCL_r2 | ecosystem: Host-associated > Plants > Roots > Endosphere | place: USA: North Carolina...
CCAGTATCCAATTGCAAGGCGGTACTTCCTAGCAGAGCGAAGCGCACAGCCATGTAAGAGCAGTCTTACATGGTCGTGTAGAATCGGCCGCCATCGGGTTTACACAGGATCGCACATGCTTGACGCAATGTCGATGGACCAGCTGCGCACTTTCATCGCCGCAGCGGAAGAGGGCAGTTTTTCGGCAGCGGGGCGCAAGCTGCGGCGGGCGCAATCGGTGGTCAGCCAGACCCTGGCGAACCTCGAATTGCAAGTCGGTTTCGCCCTGTTCGACCGCAGCGGCAGGTATCCGCGCCTGACCGAGCAGGGACGCGCCCTGCTTGATGCGGCACGCGCCGCCGCCAGCAGCATGGACGGCTTCAAGGCCAAGGCGCGCACCCTGGCCGAAGGGCTGGAAGCGGAGCTGGCGGTGGCGGTCGACGTCATGTTCCCGATCGCGCGCCTGACCGAGGCGGTGCGCGCCTTCCACCACGAGTTTCCCGGCACGCCGCTGCGGCTCGATGTGGAAGCCCTGGGCGCCGTGGTGCAGCCCTTGCTGGAGCGGCGTTGCCGGCTGGCGGTGGTGGGCTCCTATCCCGACGTGCCGCCCGAATGCGAGACCGGCTTCCTGTTCGAAGTGCCGCTGGTGGCGGTCGCCGCCGCCAGCCACCCGCTGGCGGCCCTGCCGGCGCCGATCGCACGCAGCGAAGCGGCGCGCCACGTGCAACTGATCCTGACCGACCGCTCGAGCCTGACCGAGGGACGGCAGTTCGGCGTCGTCAGCCAGCAGGGCTGGCGCCTGGCCGACCTCGGCGCCAAGCACGCCTTCCTGCGCGCCGGCCTGGGCTGGGGCGGCATGCCGCGCCATATGGTGGAAGACGAACTGGCGCGCGGCATCCTGGTCGAACTGAAGCTGGAGGCGAGCCCGGTGCTGGGCCAGGCGCTGTCGATGTATGCCAGCTGGCGCAAGGATGCGCCGCCGGGGCCGGCCGGACGGCGCTTCATCGAGCTGCTGCGCGAGGTTTAAGGCGGCGCCACGGCGGCTTCCGGCAGGCCGCGGCCATTGTCGATGGTAAAGCCGTTGCGGCCGCGGCGCTTGGTGTCGTACAGCGCCATGTCGGCCCGCCCGATCAGGCCGCCCGCCGTTTCGGTGCCGCCCGCGTACAGCGCGATGCCGATGCTGGTGGTGACCCGCAGCGGGGCGCCCAGCACGGTGAAATCGGGCGCCACCGCGGCCATGACTTTTTCCGCCAGCAGTTGCACTTCATCGGCGTGGCGGATGTTTTCGAACACGATAACGAACTCGTCGCCGGCCAGGCGCGCCACGGTATCGGTGGTGCGCACGCTGCCCGACAGGCGCAGCGCGAACTCTTTCAGCACTTCGTCGCCGCCGGCGTGGCCCAGGCTGTCGTTGATGTGCTTGAAGTTGTCGATGTCGAGGTAGGCCAGCGCCATCTGGCTGTCCTGGCGGCGCACGCGTTCGATGGCCTGGTCCAGCACGTCTTCGAAGTGGCGCCGGTTGGGAATGCCGGTCAGCGCGTCGCGCCGCGCCTGGCGCAGCAATTCGGCTTCCACCTCGCGGCTGCGGGTGACGTCGGTGGTCAGGGCGTAGACAAAGGGCACGCTGCCATCCTTGCGCACTTCGGGCACGAAGGTGGTTTCCAGCACGCGCGGTTCGCCGTGCAGGCGCGCGGTCGATTCGTACTCGGTGACCTCGCCGCGGAAGGCGCGGTCGAGCCATGGGCGGGCTTCCTGGTAGGCGGCCTCGCCCGCGACGCTGGCCATCGGGCGGCCGGGCAGGGTGTCGGGATCGGTGTCGAGCCAGCGGCGGTAGGTGGCGTTGCCAAATTGCAGGACGTGTTCGCGGTCGATGGCGCTGATCATCACCGGCAAGTGGTCGGCGATCAGGCGCAGGCGCTTTTCACTGGCGGCCTGGGCCAGTTCGGCGGTCTTGCGCTCGGTGATGTCGGTGCACATCAGGTAAAAGCCGGGCACGCTGCCATCGGGNGCCAGGTCCGGCACCAGCTCGGCCATCAGGTGCAGGTGGCGCTCCAGTTCTTCGCCNGGACGCTCGACGTGAATNCGGCGCCCGGCCAGCACGATGTCGAAGCAATCGTTCCAGCGCTCCAGGGCGGCGGCGCCGAACACTTCGTCGAAGCGCTTGCCGACCATGGCGCGCGGGTCGATGCCCAGCAGGAACTGGTAGTGCTCGTTGGTGAAGCGGAAGCGCAGCTCGCGGTCGATGTAGGCCACCAGGGCCGGGATATTGTCGGCAATCACGCGCGCCCGCTTTTCGCTTTCGGCCAGGCGCTCCTGCGCCGCCTGGCGCTCTGCCGTCAACTCGTAGAGCGCTTCGCTGAGCTCGCCGATTTCATCCTTGCCGCCGCTGCGCAGCAGGCTGATGTCGCCGCCCCGGTTGCGGATGGCGTGCAGGTTGGCGCGCAGCTTTTGCAGCGGCGCCAGCAGCACATTGATCATCAGCCAGCTGAGCACGCCTGCCGCCGCGGCAAACAGGGTGGCGCCGAGCACCGCTTGCTGGCGCATGCGGATCATGGGCGCGAAGGCTTCGGCGGTCGGGTAGCGCGCGGCGACGATCCAGTTGGTGGCATTCAGCCGCTTATAGGAATAGATGCCGTCCACGCCATCCTTGTTGGTGGCTTCCATCCAGCCCTCGAAGCCGTCCAGCGCCCGCTGGGTGCCGAGATTCAGGCCGGGCCGGGCGTTGATATGTTCGAGCAGGCGCGCCTTGTTGGGATGATTGACCAGCAGGCCTTCGGTGGTCATGATGAACATGAAGCCGGTCTTGCCCGGCTTCATGGTATTGAAATGATGGAAGAAGTCGGAATTGAGCAAGTCGATGCTGCCCACCAAGACCACCTGCACGTCGCCGCCGCTGTCGATGATGGGATGGGTCAGCACCACCACCGGCAAACTGGACACGCGCCCGCGCAAGGGCGGTGATATGATGGCCCGCTTTTGCGCCAGGGTCTGCTCGAAGTAGGGGCGGTCGGCCACGCTGGGATTGTCTTGCTGCGGCGCGCGCAGGCTGGTCAGGTATTTGCCGCTGCCGTCAAAGGCTGCCACGTTGGCGAATTCGGCGGAAGCGGAGGCGTGGCGCTCGATGGCGGCGCGGATGGTGGCCGGCGTGCGCTGGGCCGGCGGTACCGCTTCGGCAATCGAGGCCAGCAGCAAGCGCTTGGTGGCCAACTGTTCATCGATGTGGGCCGCGGCCAGGGAAAGCAGGCTGAACTGTTGCTGGCCGATCACGCTTTTCATGTCCCGTTCCGACATCGACAGCGCGAGCCAGGTGACGATGGTGGTGGCCGCAAGCACGAACAAGATGACCACGCAGGTCATGCGCGCGCGCAAGCTCTGTGGTAGCAGTCGGGATAGGGCCATGGCTTAGTATTGCACACCTGTTTGCCGGTGTGTTCTAAAATCCAAGGCACGCCCTTTATTGGAAATAATGTGAAAAAAGCAATGACACTTGGCTGGGTGGATTGACGATGGCGCACTTCCACCTCGCTTGGGAATTAGGCGGCGATGCCGCCCATGCAGGGCGTTTGCGGGTCATTGCGCAAGCCCTGCTGGCACGTGGCCATGCGGTCAGCCTGTCGGTGCGCGACCTGGGGCAGGCGCGCCGGCTGCTGGGAGCGCTGGACGTGACAATGCTGCAGGCGCCGCTGTGGCTGCACGGCGCCGGCCAGCATGCGGCCAGCCTGGCCGAAGTCATGCTGGCCGCCGGCTACCGCGAAGCGCAAACGCTGGACGCGCTGGTGCGCGGCTGGCGCTCGGCGCTGCAGTTGCTGAAGCCGGACGTGGTGGTGGCCGAGTTCGCCCCCACCGCCTTGCTGGCGGCGCGCACCCTGGATATTCCGTCGGCAGCGATCGGGGCCGGCTTTACCCTGCCGCCGCCCGGCCAGCCGCTGCCCAATTTCCGCCCCTGGGAGCCGATGGACTTGCAGCGCCTGGCCGCGGCCGAGGTGCATACCCTGAAAGTGATGAATACGGTGCTGGTGCACCATGGCGGCGTGCCGTATGTGCGGGCGGCCGATGCACTGCTGGGGCGCCAGCATTTCCTGTGCGCCTGGCCTGAGCTGGACCATTACGGCCGGCCGCCCGAGCGCGAACAGTGGTTCGGCCCGGCCTTCGTGGCGCCGCCCGGCGAAGCGCCGCAATGGCCGCCGGGCCACGGGCACAAGGTGTTCGTCTATTTGCGCCAGGAGCATCCGGCGCACATCGCGGTGCTGCATGCGCTGGTGATGGAAGGCTGCCGGGTACTCTGCTACCAGCCCGAAGTGGCGGCCGGGGCGGTGCCGCCGGTGCATGCCAGCAGCCTGGCCTATGCGCGCGGCCCGGTGACCTGGCGGCGGCGCTGGCCGAGTCGCGCATCTGCGTCAGCCAGGCCGGCGAAGGCACCATCACGCACGCCTTGCTGGCCGGGGTGCCGATGCTGCTGCTGCCGACCCAGCTCGAACGCTACCTGCTGGCGGCGCGCCTGGAACAGGCGGGAGTGGCAGTCAATGGCGGCCGCCTGCCGGGCACGGTGGACTGGCGCAGCGTGGTGCGCAGCCTGCTGATGGATGGCCGCACTGATGGCGGCGCGCGGCATTGCCAACCGCTACGCCGGCTTTACGCCGGCGCAGATGGCCGACCGGTTGGCCGCCCGCCTGGAGCTGCTGGCCGCGAGCGCCTAGTGCGGGGAGGGTGGCTGGCGTTGTTCGCAGTACTGGCGCCAGGCCAGTTCCTCCAAGGCTTCCACCGCGTCGCGCAGCCCGTCGAAACGCGCATCGGTGAAACTGCGCGCAAAGCGTTCATGGAATTCGGCCCGTTCCAGTTCGGCGGGAGTTTGCTTGCGTACCTGCTTCATCGTGATCTCCAAGACTCGCCGCCAGTTTGGCATCGGGCAATGGTCGCGTCTGTGCGGCAGCGTACTTTTGGTGGCTGGCCTTGCTTGTCTTTTGAATAAGCCCTGCGAATTGTCTGCCAATTCTTCATAGGGAAATGTTGCGATTTGGGCTACAAGTCAGTACACTCAATTTAATTCACGGCAACCATTTAAGTTCCGAATAAAGTGTATTCACAGGCGCAAATCGATCCGGTCGTCAGTTTCCTGAACACGCAAGGTGAAGCGGTCCGCGGCACCATCGTGACACTCCAGCGCAAATCGCTGGTGATGGAAGTNTATAACCCATACTCCATCGTGCAGGTCAGCGAGGTATTAAGCGAGCTGACGGTACGCATGGGCACCGCCAGCGCCTATATCGGCAAGGCTGTAGTGATCAGCATGGTCAACACCGGCCTGACCGCCGTGGTGTCGGTGACCNTGATTGACGAATGGCGCGAGCTGACCGAGGTGGTGATGCTGCCCGGCGCGGTGGGGCGGGAGGCGAGCAAGTTCGTGCTCGACTGGGACGAGCGCTTCCGCATCCGGCGCGATTACCAGATCGCGGTCAACGAGTCGCGCGCCTACCTGGCCGAAGTGGCGCGCTGGGTCGAGCAGGTCGACCTGTCCGACTCGCTGCCGAAGGAAGGCGGGCGCCTGCGCGCCGACGTGTTTGCCGAACTGGCCGAACCGCTGATCCTGCGCGTGCGCCGCTATTTCGACGACCTCAACAAGGAAGCGGGCATGGTCGAGCAGGAAGCGGCCGCCGCCCACCGCGCCTTTGCCCAGGGCGCGCTGCATCCACTGATCCTGCGCGCGCCGTTCGTGTTCCGCACCTTCAGCAAGCCGCTCGGCTATGCCGGCGACTATGAAATGGTGAACCAGATCCTGGGCGATCCGCGCCAGGGCCCGAGCACGTACTTCCAGATTGTCAACGCCGCCTTCCTGCAGACGGCCGTGGCGGTGGCGCACCGCAACCGCATCGATATCCTGGTGGACTTCCTGAAGCGCCATGCCGACGCCGCGCGCCGCCTGGGACGCCCGTTCCGCGTGCTCAATGTGGGCTGCGGCCCGGCGCAGGAGATCCAGCGCTTCCTGCGCGAATACGACGAACCGCACTGGCTGTCGTTCGAACTGGTCGACTTCAGCGAAGAAACGCTGGCCTGGACGCGCGGCCAGCTGGGCGGCATCAGCGCCGGCCTGGCGCGCCAGCCCGACATCCGCTTCGTGCAGGATTCCGTGCACAACCTGCTGAAGCGCCGCGCCGACGGGCCGCAGGTGGGCGCCGATTTCGACGTGGTGTACTGCGCCGGCCTGTTCGACTACCTGTCGGACAAGGTGTGCAGCCGCCTGCTCAGCTATTTCGCCTCGTGCATGAAGAGCGGCGGCCGTTTGCTGGTCACCAATGTCCATAGCAGCAACCCGGAACGGCCGGGCATGGAACATTTGCTCGAGTGGTACCTGATTTACCGCGACGAAGCCAAGATGGAGCAACTGCTGCCGCCGCAAGTGCGGGAACGCAGCACCTATGTCGATGCGACCGGCGTCAATGTGTTTGCCGAAGCGTCGCTGCCATGACAGGACCGGCGCCCTACGTGAACGTTCACCTGCATTCGGCCTATGAATCCGATTTGCGCGCCTACCGCCTGCGCTTCAGCCGGGGCGGCGCGTGGACCGCGATCGGCCTGGTGCTGCTGGGAATCGGCCTCGATTTCAGCCTGTACCCGGACCACCTGGGCGCATTCACGCTGGCACGCGTGCTGGTGTCATTGGCCATCCTCGGCATTATCGGCCTGATGCGCCAGCCCTGGGGCGCGCGCCACGTGGAAGCGATGAGCTTCGCCTGGCTGATGCTGCCGCAGATCATGATCGCCTGGATGATTGCCGTGACCGAAGGCGCTTCGTCGATTTACTACGCTGGCCTGAACCTGGGCGTGTTTGCGTCGGCCATCGCATTTGCCTTCCGCATGTGGCAGAACCTGACGCTCGGCCTGCTGACCTACCTGCTGTACGCGGCGGCCTGCTGGGTGCATGACGGACGGCCGCCGGTGGGCGGCGCGTTTGCCGTCAATTCGCTGCTGCTGGCCTTCAGCGCCGTGGCCAGCGCGGTCTGCACTTATTACAATGAACAGGCGCGCTTCAACCTGTTCCAGCTGAAGGCCGAACTGGCCGACAAGAACGCCCAGCTGGAAGCCAACAACCGCAGCCTGGCCGAAATCAAGGGCCAGATGCTGCAGCAGGAAAAAATGGCGGCGCTGGGCACCCTGGCGGCGGGCCTGCTGCACGAGGTGAACAACCCGGTCAACTTCTGCATGATGGCCATTGACATCGCGATGGAGGAGCCGGGCGCCAAGAGCAGCGAAGTGCTGCTGGAGTGCCTGACCGATGCCAAGCAGGGCATGCAGCGCGTGCAGTACATCGTGTCCGACCTGAAAACCTTCGCTTACCGCAAGTCCGGCACCGACCACGAAAGCGCGCAATTCCTGTTCGAGCGCGCGCTGGAATCGTCGGTGCGCCTGGTCGGCCATGAAATCAAGGGCATCAAGGTCAACCGCCACCTGCAGCCCGACACCCTGGTGCGCGGCGACGAAGCGGCCATCATCGGCGTGCTGATCAACCTGTTGAGCAATGCGGCGCTGGCCATGCGCAAGGGCGCCACGCAAGGGCCAGCCATCGATATCTATGCGGAAGCGCGCGGCGACCGCCTGAAGATCACGGTGCGCGACAATGGACCCGGCATCGCGCCGGAAAATATCGGTCGCGTATTCGAGCCCTTCTTCACCACGCGCGAAGTGGGCCAGGGCCTGGGCCTGGGCCTGTCGATCTGCTACAGCGTGATCCAGCGCCACGGCGGGCTGCTGGCGGCCGAAAGCGTGCCGGGTGAATGGACCAAATTTACCTTTGACTTGCCGCGCGTGACCGGGGGCGAGAAATGAACGAGCGCAGCCAGCCAGCGACCGTGCTGTACGTGGATGACGAGGAAATGGCGCGCAAGTATTTTGCGCGCGCGGTGGAGAACGATTTCACGGTGCTGACCGCGCCCGGCGTGGACGAGGCGCTGGAAATCCTGGCCAAGCCCGACAGCGACGTCGACGTGCTGGTGACCGATTACCGCATGCCGGGCCGGGTCGGCGGCGAACTGCTGCGCCAGGTCGAACGCGATTACCCGCACCTGGTGCGCATCCTGGTGACGGCCTACGCCGACAAGGAAGTGCTGCTGGAAACCATCAACGGCGGCGACATCTTCCGCATCCTGGAAAAGCCGCTCGACACCAATACCGTGCGCGACGCCCTGCGCCTGGCCAGCGAGAATGCGCGCGAGCGCGCCATGCGCCGCCAGAGCCTGCTGGCCATCGAAGAGACGGTGGCCTTCCTGGCGCACGAGCTGAACACGCCGCTGGCCACGATTGCCAATTTCGCGCGCAATATCCAGCGCCGCATCAACGGCCAGGCGGAAGACAATGGACTGCCGCTGCGGGCCGATATCGGCAATGCCGCCGCGCACATGAACGACAATGCGCGCTACTGCCTGTCGGTGCTGGCCTCGTTTGTCGACTCGGTCAAGCGCGCCAGCGTGGTGCCGACCGCGCGCCTGGCCAACGGCAGCGCGCAGCAGATGATTGCGGCCCTGCTGGGGGTATACCCGCTGGCGGAAGGCCAGCGCGACATGATCGAAGTAGAAGTGCAAGCCGATTTCACCGTGCGCGCCTCGCCCAACTGCGTGGCGCTGGTGCTGTCGTCCTTGCTGAGCAACGCGCTGCGCGCGCTGCAGGACCACCCTGGTCCCCGGATCAGGATCACCGTGGGCGTCGCCGAGCGCCCCTTCATCATCGTGGAAGACAACGGCCCTGGCATCGCGCCGGCGCTGCTGAACCGCCTGCTGCTGGACCCGGTGTCCATGCACGGCAACGAAGGCGGCAGCGGCTGGGGCCTGATCTTCTGCAACCGCGTGATGCAATCGTTCGGCGGCCACCTGCGGGTGCAGTCCGAGCAAGGTTGCTCCACCACCGTCACCATGAATTTCCCGGAGTTAGAGAAGGAACGAGCATGACAGAACAACAACCGACCAAGCAAGCCCCGGCGATCCTGTACGTCGACGACGAGGCGACCGCCCTCAAATACTTCCAGCGCGCGCTCGGCTCGCTGGCGCCCGTGTACGTGGCCGAGTCGGTGGAGGAGGGCAAGCGCATGCTCGACGAGCACGCCGACGAGATCGCCGTGCTGGTGTCCGACCAGCGCATGCCCGGCGCCTATGGCAACGAGCTGCTGTTCTACGCATGGGACCGCTACCCGCACATCGTGCGCATCCTGACTACCGCCTATTCGGAACTGGAGCACACGGTGGACGCGGTCAACCAGGGCCAGATCCACCGCTACATCCAGAAACCGTGGGATATCGCCGCGCTGCGCATGGAGCTGAAGCAGGCGCTGGCCCTGGCCAAGCTGCAGAAAGAACACTCGCAGCTGCTGCGCGAAAAGCTGCTGGTGCGCCAGAAGCAGGCCGTGGCCAGCCGCATCGGCACCCTGTACACGCTGGCCGCGAGCCTGTCGGCTGGCCCTTCCTTCGTGCCGGTGGAAAGCTACCTGGCCGGCGCCCTCAGCGCCGGCATGACGCCGCCGGAACCGGACTGGCTGATGCTGGACCACTCCGACCTGATCAGCTCGGAAGCATTCCGCAGCGCCGCCTTCGGCTGCGCCGTGCGCGACCACCTGCTGGACCTGGAGCAGCGCTATCCCGATGCCGATCCGGCGCATGCCCTGGCCCTGCTGGCCGAAGCGTTCGGCCCGACCTTCCGCGCGGTCGATGCCGGCCACGCGCTGTTCCTGCAAGCGTCGCAGCTGACCGAATTCCTGGAAACGCCGACCAGTGCGCCGGTGTCGTCGCAGCATGCGTTCTGGCTGGCCTGCCTGCTGTGGATGGGCAAGCGCGGCGCCTCGCTGCAGATGGCCAGCGGNGCGCAAGGCGTGGAATGCCGCCTGGTGCAGGCCGACGCCGCCCTGACGCCGTCGCAGCTGGCGGCCTGGGTCGAGCAGTTCTGACCCGGTTCCAGCTCAGTCCTAACTCGGTTCCAACTAACGCAGCGCCAGTGCGCGCTGCGCTTCCCCCGCGGCCTGGCCGCCCATGAGCTGAGCCAGGCGGCGGGCATGCTCGAGCATGCTGGCCGAAGCGCTGGCCGCCTGCTGCACCAGGGCGGCGTTCTGCTGGGTCACCTGGTCCATGCCGCTGACGGCGCTGGTGACCTGCTCGATGCCGGCCGACTGGGCCCGGCTGCCGGCCGTGATGCCCTGCATCAGGCCGGCCACCTGCTGCACCGACCCCACCAGTTTTTCCATCACTTGCCCGGTAGCGCCCGCCAGCTGGTTGCCGTGTTCGGCCTTGCTGACCGAATCGCCGATCAGCTGGCGGATTTCCTGCGACGCCGCGGCGCTGCGCTGGGCCAGGCTGCGCACCTCGCTTGCCACCACCGCGAAACCGCGTCCCTGCTCGCCGGCGCGGGCCGCTTCCACTGCCGCATTGAGCGCCAGGATGTTGGTCTGGAAGGCGATGCCGTCGATGACGCCGATGATGTCGTGGATGCGGCGCGCGCTGGCATGGATGGCGCCCATGGTGCTGACCACCTGGGCCACCATGTCGCCGCCGCGCACCGCCACTTCGGAGGCGGAGGTCACCAGCTCGGTGGCGGCGTGCGCATCGTCGGCATTCCGGCGCACCGCTTGCGCCAGCTGTTGTACCGTGTCCACAGTGCGCAGCAGTTCGGCGGCCTGCTGCTCGGTGCGCGCCGACAGGTCCTGGTTGCCGCTGGCAATCGCGTGCGCCGCGCCGCTGATGGCGTCCAGGCCGACATTGGCTTCGGCGACCGTGCGGTGCATGCGGTCGAAGCTGGCCTGCAGGCTGCGGCGGTCGGCCTCGGTCTGCAGGCGCTGGCGCGCAAAGCTGACGGCGAAATAGCACAGGGCCGCCGTCTCGACCACGACGTACAGGGCGTGCACGATGATGACCGGCAGCGAGGGGCGGCTCAGGCACATGGTGCCAAAGCCGGCTTGCTGCAGGAAATTGAACAGCAGGTGATGCACGGCGACAAAGGCGGCCGCCGCCACGATCACGCGCCAGTCCTGGTAGACGACCAGGAGCGCGAGCAGCACGAAAATGCCGAAGTGCAGTTCGATCATGCCCATGGCCTGGTGGATGTGCAGGGCGCAGAACCACATGCAGGCAATGCCGACGGCGAGGCGGCTGGCCAGCGCGCGCGGCGCTTTCCAGGCCAGCCAGGTGGGCAGCAGGGCCGCCGGCACCCCGGCCAGCAGGGCCGGCTGCCAGCTGCCATACCATGGGGCCAGCCCGAACGCCATGGCCAGCAGCAGCCAGAGGATGGGGATGAACAGCTTGTGCGCCTTGGCGGTGTGGTCTTGCATCGGGTGGTCTCCAGTCATTTTTGATAACACCTATTGTCTGGAAATAACACTTGCATGTCGATAATGTAGTGAAAGTGACCGGCCATTACGTGCGCTGTGCCCGCCAAAGCTTGGCTAGCATAGGGGTAGCACTTGAAACAAGGAGGCCAATCATGCCACGAGGAGCCAGCCCGAAACGGGAGCGCGAATACAAGGAACTCAAACAAGAGTTCAAGCAGGAACACCGCTACCCGGGCCGCGAGGAAGAGGTCGCAGCCCGCATCGTCAACAAGCAGCGCCGCGAGCACGGCGAAACCAAGGCCCAGAAGTCGCGCGCGGGACGCAAGGTGCATTAAGGAAGGCACATTAAGCAAGACTTTCTGGCAACTTTTGGCTCGAGAGTCGGTTATACTCGGGGCTTCGGAGAACCGGAGCTGCCATGCCTGACGAAGCCTTGCCCGCACGTCCCTCCTTGCGACAGAGGATAGGCCCGGTGGGCCTGGGGGCGCTGCTGGCCGGCTTGCTGGCAGGCGCGGTGCTGCTGCTGGCCCTGCTGAGCGCAGTCCTGCTGGGCTGGCGCACCGCCGACGAACTCAAGCGCAGTATCGGCCAGGGCCTGGCGCAGCGCGCCGGCGACAGCGCCGACCAGCTCGATGCCGCCATGTTCGAGCGCTACCGCGAAGTCCAGCTGCTGGCGCGCCGCGCCGGCGCCGCTGCCGGCGAGATGAGCGCGGCGCAGCGGCGCCACGCGCTGGAAGACTTGCAGCGCACTTATCCCCTGTATGCCTGGATCGGGCTGGCCGATGCGGCCGGCAAGGTCACGAGCGCCACCGGCGCCTTGCTGGAAGGCGCCGACGTCTCGCAGCAGCCATGGTGGGCCGACGCCCCAAGCGGGGTGTATGTGCACGATGTGCACGCCGACCCGGTGCTGGGGCGCCTGCTGCCGGCCAATGGCAGCCGCGCCTTGCGCGTGCTCGACCTGGCATTCCCGTTTTACGATGGCGCCAGCCGCCCGGCCGGGGTGCTGGGCGTGCAGCTGCACTGGAACTGGGCGCGCGAACTGCTCGCCGAACAGGCGCTGCTGGTGTCGCGCAGCGGCAAGGTGCTGGCAGGCCCGGACAGCCTGCTGGAACAAGGCGTGCAAAGCGGCGCGCTGGCGCAGGCCCGGCTGCAGCACGCCGGCTATGTGGAAGAGCGTTGGGCCGACGGCCGCAATTACCTGGTGGGCTATGGGCGCACCCGCGGCTATGACGGCTACCCGGGCCTGGGCTGGACCGTGCTGCTGCGCGAGGATGCCGAGCTTGCCCTGGCGCCGGTGCGCCGGCTGCAGGCGGCGGTGGCGCTTGGCGGCGTGGCGCTGGCCCTGCTGTTTGCCCTGGTGGGCTGGCGCACGGCGCGCACACTGGTGCGGCCGCTGCAGCAAGCGGCGACGGCGCTGCAGGCGGTGGAACAGGGCACGCTGCGCGCGCTGCCGCCGCTGGCCGGCAGCTTCGGCGAACTGGACAAGCTGCGCCAGGCCTGCAATGCGGCGCTGCAGCGGCAGCAGGCGGACGCGCAGGCACTGATGCAGGACAAGGCGGACCTGCAGCTGCAGCTCGGGCAGAGCGCCGGCGAACTGGCGGCCGCGCAGGAGCGCGAGCAGGCGCTGGGCGCGCGCATGCAAGCCTTGCTCGATGCGACACCGGGCGCCTTCATCGGACTGGACGCGACGGGCATGGTGAGCGACTGGAATGCGCGCGCCTGCGAGATGTTCGGCTGGCAGCGCGCCGAGGTGCTGGGCAAGCCGGTCGAGCAGCTATTGCAGGCCAGCACTGGCCTGCTGGCCAGCCTGGGTGACGGCAGCGTCGGCCAGCCGGTGGCGCTGGCCGGCTGGCGCCGCGACGGCGCCCGCTTTGACGCGGAACTGACGCTGGCGCGCTACGCCGCCGGCGGCGCGCAGGCCTATGCCGTGTTTGTGACCGATGCCACGCAAAGCCGGCGCAGCGAGGAGGCGGCGGCCGAGCAGTTGTCGGCGCTGGCCAGCGCCCAGCTCGAGCTGGCGGACAAGGAGCGCTTCCTGCGCACGGTGGCGGACCACAACCCGGCCGCGATCGGCTATGTCGACCAGGACGAGGTGTTCCGCTTTGCCAACCGCAGCTACCAGACCCTGCTCGGCATCGACCCGGCCGGCATGATCGGGCGCAGCATGAAGGAAGTGCTGGGCGACCTGTTGTACCGGCAGCTGGAGCCGCAGGTGGCGGCGGCCCTGCGCGGCGAGCGCGTGCACTTCGAGAGCCGACACCGAGCGCGCCGGCTGGCAGCGCCATTTCATGACCGACTATATTCCGGACACCGACGTGCAGGGCGAGGTGTGCGGCTTCCACATCGTCGCGCTCGACATCACGGCGCGCAAGAAGGCCGAATTGCAGCAGCAGGAAGCGAGCCGCGCCAAGAGCGCCTTCCTGGCCAATATGAGCCACGAGATCCGCACGCCGATGAACGCGGTGCTGGGTATCGGGCAACTGCTGGAGCGCACTCCGCTCAGCGCCGAGCAGCAGGAATACGTGCGCCTGATCCGTGCCTCCGGCAGCGCGCTGCTGGCCCTGGTCAACGACATCCTCGACCTGTCCAAGATCGAAGCCGGCAAGCTGACCGTGGTGGCGGCGCCGTTCCAGGTCGACGAACTGGCCGAAGCGATTGCCGCGGCCATGCAATCGGCCAGCGTCGGCAAGCGGCTCGACCTGTTGCTGACGCAGGACCCGGACATGCCGCACAGCCTGGTGGGCGATGTGCAGCGCCTGCGCCAGGTGGCGCTCAACCTGGTCGGCAATGCCATCAAGTTCACGGCCGAAGGCGAGGTGCGGGTGCACCTGGGCAGCAGTGCGCCCGGCAGCGCCATGGAAATCCTGCAGCTGGTGGTCAGCGACAGCGGCATCGGCATGAGCGGCGAGCAGCTGGGGCGCCTGTTCAATCCTTTCGAGCAGGCCGACACGTCGACCTCGCGCCGCTTTGGCGGCACCGGCCTGGGGCTGTCGATTTCCCAGCAACTGGTGCAGCTGATGGGCGGCACCATCACGGTCAGCAGCGAAGCGGGACGCGGCAGCGAGTTCGTGGTGTCGGTGCCGCTGCAGGTGGCGCGGCGCCAGCGCGCGGACGAAACGGAGGCCGGCGCGCTGATCGGGCTGCGCGTGCTGCTGGTGGACGACCATGTGCCGACGCTGCATTACCTGGAGGCGCAGTTGCGGAACTGGGGCTGCGCGGTGGAAGCCCATGCGGCGCTGCCGGCCATCGATGCCGGCAACTGGGACGTGGCGCTGGTCGATTCNGTATTGCTCGATGCGCAAGGCAGCGCCGCGCTGGACGGCCTGTGCCTGGTGGCCCTGAACCGCAGCCTGGACCGCCCGGGGCGGCCGGGCGAAGCGGCGGCGCTGGCCAAGCCGGTGCTGCCGGGCGCCATGCGCCTGCTGCTGCAAGGCTTGCGCCTCCAGGGCAGCCTGGCGCAGCCGGGGNACGGCGTTGCGCCGGCGGCCCCGGCCAGTGTGCTGCGCGGCGCCCGCATCCTGCTGGTGGAAGACAATCCGACCAACCAGGTGGTGGCGCGCGGCGTGCTCGAGCCCAGCGGCGCCGTGGTCACGGTGGCCGAGCACGGACGCCAGGCGGTGGACCTGCTGCGCGCCGAGCCGGCCGCGTTCGACCTGGTGCTGATGGATGTGCAGATGCCGGTCATGGACGGCTTCGAAGCCACCCGCATCCTGCGCCAACAGATGGGCTTGCGGCTGCCGATCCTGGCCATGAGCGCCGGCGTGCTCGATACCGAGCAGGCCAGGTGCCAGGAGTGCGGCATGGATGGTTTCATCCCCAAGCCGGTCGACTACAGCCAGATGCTGGCCACCATTGCCGCCCACCTGGGCAGGGCGGGGCAAGCGTCGGCGCCGGCGCCGGCGGCAGCCGCAGCAGCGGATGGGGGTGCTGCCGACCAGCAGCCGGGAGTGTTCGCCATCCGCAAGCTGCTGGCGGTGATCGGCCACGGCCCGCAGCGGCAGAATATCGTGACGCTGGTCGAGCGCGTGGTGCGCCAGTCGCAGGGCGAGCTCGATGCGGCGCGGGCGCGCTGGCAGGACGGCGACACCGCCGGCGCGGCTGCCGCGCTGCATACCTTGCGCGGCGGGGTCGGCAGCCTGGGCGCGCGCCGCTTCGCCGACGCCACGCTGGCGGCCGAGCAAGCCTTGCGCGACGGCGATGCGGCAGCCGTCGAGCGCCAGTTTGGCGCGGCGCAGCAAGCGCTGACGGCGACCCTGCAGGCTGCCGACCGCTGGCTGCAGCTGGAGCAGCCGGCGCCCAGCGCCGCCGTGCAGCAGGACTTGCAGGCGGCCATGCAGACCCTGGCCGACATGCTGCGGCGGCAAGACCTCGATGCGCTGGTGCAGTTCCGCCAGCTGCGGCCGCAACTGGCCAGCCAGCGCGGCGACGACGCGGCGGCCCAACTGGAAACTGCTATCGAAGCGCTGGACTTTGGCGCCGCGCTCGATGTCCTGAGTGAGGAAGCATGGAAAGCACCATCCTGATCATCGACGACAACCCCGACACCATCCGCCTGATGAGCGCCATGCTGCGCGAGCAGGCGCGCGTGCTGTTTGCCACCAACGGCATGGCGGGGCTGGAAATCGCCCGGGCCCAGCGCCCGCAACTGATCCTGCTCGACCTGCAGATGCAGAGCATGGACGGCTTTGCCGTCTGCGAGCGCATCATGGCCGACCCCGACCTGCGGCATTGCCCGGTGATCTTCGTGACCGCCAGCAGCGGCGTGGAAAACGAGATCGCCTGCCTCGACGCCGGCGCGGTGGACTTCATCACCAAGCCGCTCAGCGGGCCGGTGGTGCAGGCGCGGGTACGCACGCACCTGCGCCTGCAGGCGGCGCTGGCCAGCCTCGACACGCTGGCGCACCGGGACGGCCTGACCGGACTTTACAACCGGCGCCATTTCGACGAGCAGTTCGCCGTCGAGGTGGCGCGCCACCGGCGCCAGGGCGCTGCGCTGGGCGTGGCCCTGGTCGACGTCGACCATTTCAAGCTGTACAACGACCACTACGGCCACCAGCTGGGCGACGAATGCCTGCGCGCCGTGGCGCAGGCGCTGGCGCAATGCACGCGGCGCCCGGGCGAGCTGGTGGCGCGCTACGGCGGCGAGGAGTTCGTGGTGCTGCTGCCCAATAGCTGCGAAGAGGAAGTGCAGCGCTACGGGCAGTGGATCTGCGAGCATGTGGCAGCGCTCAAGCTGCCGCACGCCGCTTCGCCGGTGGCGCCGCATGTGACCATCAGCGTCGGCCTGTGTTCGATGGCGCCCGAGGTGGACGACACGCCGGCCAGCCTGCTGGAAGCGGCCGACAAGGCGCTGTACGAGGCCAAGCGGGGCGGCCGCAACCGCGCCATGCTGGGCGGCGCCGAGCACGCTAAGTGCCGGGCAGGCTGATCCGGTTGCGGCCCATATGCTTGGCGCGGTACAGCGCCGCATCGGCGGTGGCCACCAGCTGCGCCGGCTGGTGCTCGTGCGAGGCGATGGCCGTGGCGGCGCCGATGCTGACCGTGACGTAGTGCTGGGCCGCCCCGCTATTGGGCAGGCGCAGCGCCTCGACGCGGCAGCGGATCCGCTCGGCCACGATGGCGGCGCCCTTTAGCGACTGGTTGGGCAGGATCACGGCAAACTCCTCGCCGCCATAGCGCGCCACCAGGTCGTTGGCGCGCATTTCGCTTGCCACGGCGCCGGCGATCCGTTTCAGGCAGTCGTCGCCGCCGACGTGGCCGTAGGCATCGTTGTACTGCTTGAAGTTGTCGACGTCGACCATCAGCAGCGACAGCGGCTGGCCCTGGCGCAGGGCGCGCTGCCATTCGGCCAGCAGGGTGTGGTCGAAGCAGCGCCGGTTGGCCAGTCCGGTCAGGCCGTCGCGGGTCGCCAGTTGTTCGAGCGCGATCTGGGCCTGCTTTTCCTCGGTCAGGTCGCGCAGCGTTTCCACCACCGCCACCAGCTGGCCGTCGCTGTCGTAGATCGGGCTGGCGTCGGCTGCCAGGTAGCGGCGGCCGGCGGTGCGCGGCATCTCGCACCAGTTCTCCGCGCACAGGTTGTCCTTGCCGCCGGCCGGCCCGCGCGACTGGCCGTCGTACAGGTCGAGGATCTCGCCGGTGCGCCCGGCAATCACCAGGTCGGCCAGGGTCGGGCGCTGGGCGGCGTAGAAGGCGCACCAGTGCCCGCTGGTGCCGAGCAGCTCGTGCGCCGGCACGCCGGTCAGGCGTTCGCAGGCGCGGTTCCAGATGATGACGCGGCCCTGGGCGTCCAGCACGAAGGTGGGAATGACCAGCAGTTCCATCAGCTTCAGCGCAAAGCCCTGCGGCTGGTCGGGGGAGGGTGCTTCCATCAGATGGGAGATCTTGAGGAGACTATTCATTTGGCGGCGGCCCTGTTTGTTGTTCACTGCGTCGGGAACTTGATTGTGCCGCCGCCGCCAGCGATAAATGTTGACGAAGCGCAAAGGCGTTTCGTTTCGTGAAACGCGCTATAATGTAGGGTTGCCGACCACCGGATGTACCCGTGACTTATAGCATCAAGGAAATTTTCTACACCCTGCAGGGCGAAGGCGCCCATGCGGGGCGGCCTGCCGTGTTTTGCCGCTTTTCCGGCTGTAACCTGTGGACTGGCCGCGAGCAGGATCGCGCCAGCGCTGTGTGCCAGTTCTGCGATACCGATTTTGTGGGCACCGATGGCGAGCGCGGTGGCAAGTTCGCCACGCCGCAGGCCCTGGCGCAGGAGATCGACAGCCTGTGGCCGGCCGGGCATGGCCACAAGTACGTGGTGTTTACCGGCGGCGAACCGCTGCTGCAGCTCGATGCGCCGCTGATCGCGGCCATGCATGCGCTGGGCTTCACCATCGCCATCGAAACCAATGGCACCATCGAGGTTCCGGCGGGCGTGGACTGGATCTGCGTCAGCCCGAAAATGGGCGCCAAGCTGGTGGTCAGCAAAGGCAATGAAATCAAGGTCGTGATCCCGCAGAAGGACCAGGACCTGGCCGCCTACGAAGGCCTGGATTTCGAGAATTTCTTCGTGCAGCCGATGGATGGCCCGCTGGCGGCCTTCAATACCACGCTGGCGATCGAGACCTGCAAGCGCAATCCGAAATG
>Ga0055524_1000973_pt1 | contig 17954 bp, 15 predicted proteins | sample AraplaCol_mCL_r2_2_FD_55011 | JGI IMG/M metagenome (GOLD analysis project Ga0055524, IMG submission 55011) | Arabidopsis root microbial communities from North Carolina, USA - plate scrape MF_Col_mCL_r2 | ecosystem: Host-associated > Plants > Roots > Endosphere | place: USA: North Carolina...
CTTCGACGACGCGCGCGTCAGCACCGCTTTTGAAGCCGACGTCTGTATTTCTATGGAAGCCCATATTGCGAAGATGCCATTGTTCATTCAACAACGTATCTGGTTTTGCAAGACCGGACTTGACTGCAGCTTTGCTTGCTAAATCCGGTTCAGCGATCAAGATCGAAGTCTCCTTTTGAAGACCGGACGCCACTTTGATTGGATTGGGGGATTGGGGTGTGACCGCAAGGATGAAACCCTCCGGCCCGCGGGTTTCCTTGACGCTCAGCCGGAACTTATCAATCGCGCGTTCTTTTGCAGCCTTGGTCGTACCCGGCTTAAATTCTACAAAGACGTCGCCGGTCGGGACCACTATCCCTTTGCCACTGGCAACCTCAAAGACATGCGTACCGACCTGTACCGAACCATTCAGTCGCAACTTGTCGAGCGCATCGTCAGCATTGACTGATTTGTCATCGACCGAAATGATATGGAAGCCGCCGAGAATGCCTTGGTTTTTATAATCTCCGGCTGGAAGGGTTCGTTGAACAGCCTCTTCAGCATCGGCCGGTCGGCTCTTCTTAGGTTTGACCCCTATCAATGTGTTGCTTTGACTAAGCTTGATAGATTGATTGCCATATTTGAGGTCGAAAGTTTCCATCTATGCCTCCCCAACTCGTCGAAGATCGGCATGCGGCCAAACCAGGCCGAGTGCTTTGTTTGACGTAAAGTAGAAAAATGACAATGCCTATACTTTAGCTAGAACTAAAGGCAAGTCAACGTTGTAATTGGTGTGAGATGCCTCCAACTCCAACGCGATTCCGAATGTTGCGCAGGCCGGAACTTTCGCGTGCGCCCCCGAGGGGATCCATGGAACAAAGATGCGTTGACAACAAGGTGGAATTGTATTTTTCTTGGTTTATTCATCTTTGAGTGTAGATCTGCTGCCGCTTCTTCCCTGCAGGAACGGGTCGTTCCAGGTGTGTGGGAAGTCCGAAGATTGGCGGGATCAGTTCTGACTTCGCAAGAAGCTTTGGGGGCGATCATGGTTTCGGAAATTGTCAAAGCCAACGTGGAAATTGTATTTGGCCTTGGGACCAAGATTGGGCTCAAGCCACTGTCAGAGGATACGCCGAAACAGCAACCACCAGGCTTTTCGGTTTTCCGAAAAGAGGATGCGACGCGGGCCGCTGAACTTGCGGAGCGTCTCATGGTGATTGCAGAGGACAAAGGACTTGACAGCGCGACCGCGTTTGCAGCTGAAGTTAGCGAGACGAACCCTGGCCTTGCTCGCCATGCGCTCGGTATCTTCTCTACCCACAGCGCAATGGGCCGTAACATACGCTTGCCGAGCCTATTAAGACGGACAGCTGCCTTTGCTGCGAGGACAGCCGCCAAGGGCGAGGAGGTGACGCTCGGCAGCAAATCGACCGGGGAGGAAGTTGCGCTCGACTGGTTTCGGGAAGATCCTTTGGCTAACGAGCATCACGAACATTGGCATATTGTCTATCCCAACCGCGTTGCCCCGGCCAGAATAAAGCAGCGTCATGGGGAACTCTTCTACTACATGCACCAGCAGATGCTGGCACGTTATGATGTCGAGCGTCTGAGTGCCGGTCTAAAGCCCGTTGCGCCTCTAGCCGATCTAAGATCCTCCCTTGGATCTGGCTACGATCCAGGCCAACTAGAAACCAGCTACCTTGATTACGAACCGCGCGAACCAGGCAAGACCATGGCAGGGGATCTAGCTGACCTCATCCTGCTCGACGAAAGGCTGGCCCGTGCAGCAAGCACGCATCGCCTCGGCCCTGCGGGTGAAGAGGTGTTGCTGGAAGGCCATCAAGGATCCAACCTTTTAGGTCTTGAGGCCGAAAGCACATCACTTCAACGCTTCGAAGAGTTCCATGGAAATCATCATGGTGACGGTCATGGCCATATCGCTGCTGCTTCGGTCCGCAACACCAATCGGTCGACCGGTGTGATGGCGGACACCGCCACAGCTATCCGCGACCCTGCCTTTTGGCGTTGGCACCGACACATCGATGACATTCACTTCAGTTACCAAGATAGCCTTGACCCGCACACTTTCGATGAGCAGCTGGACGTGCAGCTAAAGGGTATTTCACTGCAGCCAGAAGAAAGTGATTCCCCGGCAGGCCCTGGATCCGACGAACTTCGAACCTTTATGCGTAGCGGTCGCTACAAGCTCACCAACGAGAAGACCTATAAGTACGACTTTCTCTCTCACGAACCATTTCAGTTTAGAGTGGACCTGCAAAACACGGCGGACGGACCGCGGCCTGTAACGCTGAGAGTTTTTTTGCTCCCTTCGGCGTTGTTTTCCATTGATGCTGATCCGACAACAGTTTCTGGCCGACAGATGCGGCGCTTCGCAATCGAACTCGATAAGGTAAAGATCGATGTCCCTGCCGGTGAAATGTCATTTGTACGCAAAGGCCGAGATTCGTCTGTCATCCGACGGCCCGCTGTCGTTGATCCCGGCGAAGTCGCGGACATCGAGGGAGGAGACCAAAGTGCTACAGCAGAGTGTACCTGCGGCTGGCCGTTTGGATTGTTGGTGCCTCGCGGAACTGTCGACGGGATGCACTTCAAGCTCTTTGCCATGCTGACAGACAATGCAGCTGACAGGATCGGATCGCCGAAGAAGTGCGGGTCTATGAGTTTCTGTGGTGTCGGAGATCAATATCCCGACGCAAAACCGATGGGATATCCGTTCGATCGACGCCTTACCGCGCCGTTGGGACAACTCGTAGCAACCAATCCGACGATGGCATTGCGGGACGTCTCTATTCATTGGCAGGACGCCGTAGGCTGATCATACCGCACAACTTTTAGTCTGCCCCTTGGCATTTCAACGGCCCTCTGGGAATGCGGGCGCTGCGCCGTCACAGGTGTTGGAGGTCGGGGAACTGGCCGGCATTTTCTGTGGCTAGCGGCGATTTTCCGCACCTTTGGCGGATAGGAGTCTGGGAGACTTTGTACCCATCTACTTCTCGGGCAGGCCTTGGCGCTCGATAGCCGACCCAAGTCAACCCACGGCGATGCTTGCTGCAACTAGAGCTGGCGGTTCGCAATCTGAAACGCAACGGCAATGATCAACGCGGCGAGCGTCAGTGCGACGCTGTAGCGCGCAACTTTAATTCGGCGCTCACGTGCACCAGACCAGTCGTATCCCATTCCTGTCCCCAATATTACGTCGGGATGGTGACTTGGATTTCTAACAAAGAGGTAAATCCCAACAATTTCTTTCTCTTTGATGAACGGCGATCCTACAATTTCCAGCTGAGCGGATCCGGGGCGGGAATTTTTCCAAAGCTGCGCCTTACTTCTGTGCGCATCCTATCCAGTTGGGACCAGTGGTCCAGCGGATGAGACACGGAAAAGTGGAAAAAATGGAGAAGGGTCGATCCTCTTCTGACCCAAAGGACTGCAGAACCTTCTGGTAAATCGTGCCTTTCGTCAGGGGCTTATACCAACGAACATTCTCGACCACGCAGGCTGGCACGTCACGCCGATGCAGCGGGTTCAGGACGACATCACATTGATGTTCCTGCCGCCGAGGTCACCGGAATTGAACCCAGTCGAGAATGTCCGGCAGTTCATGCGCGATAACTGGCTGTCTAACCGCATCTTCAAGGACTACGACGACATCGTCGATCAATCCTGCCGCGCTTGGAACAGTCTCGTCGATCAGCCGTGGAAGATCATGTCCATCGGACTGAGCGATTGGGCCCATCCGTCATTGATCAGCGCACGTTGGTATTACAAGGAACTTCGGGTCGGCTTCCTCGCCCTTTCCTGCAATCTCTGTGGAGCTGATTGGCGCAAAAAAGGGTGCTGACTTGCGGTGGATACCTCACTATAAGGCCTTTTATCTCTAGCCCCGCGAATCGAAACATGATTCAATAATTAACCTTCTACGTACACAGGCGATTTGGATGGCGGAACGAAGACAGATAGATGGATGGCCAGACATTCATCCAAGAAGTTCCGTGGATGGCTGGCAATACCCAGCTGACGAATTTCAACACACTTTTTCGATCGAGGAGGTTGCGCCGGTTGTCGGACTTCATCCGAGCTTTGTGAAGAGGGTTGTCGGACAAGCGCGTTCGCTCACGTTGAGGGATATTGAACGTCTTTTGCTTCTGGACGATGCCGCGGAAACGTTCGTGCCCCGGAGCCGCATAGTCGGCTATTTCAAGCGGCTGGCCTCAAGGCGCGGCCTTGATCAGTTTCGACCTCATTCGCTCGGCATCGACCAAGTCATTTGCGGAGATGCGCACAAGCTTATTCCCGCTCTTATCGATGAAAGTATCGATTGTGTGGTGACCTCAACGCCCTATTGGGCGGTTCGAATCTATGGCACTCCTCAGAAGGTAGAATGGGCCGATGGGGAGATCTGCCCATTTGGACATGAGCAAACTCCGGAGGGCTTTATCCGTCACTCGGTGGAAATCCTCAATATTCTGAAAGCGAAGGTCGCGAAGCACGGATCTGTCTGGTGGAACGTAGGCGACACCTTCAACACCCGGACACAGATTCGAGGGAACGCCGCCGAAACGCTTCGAGCCATGAAAGGCTTGGACCGGAAGAAATGGACCGACCAGAATTGCCGCCGGTACAGTGCGGGACATGCTTATCTCGAAGATGGCGAGCAATCTCTCATTCCCCAGCGTATCGCTGAGAGGGCGAGCAGGATCGGTTATCTTGTCCGCTCGATGGTTTCTTGGAGCAAGGATGGTTCTATGCCGGAGCCAACCAAAAGCCGTGTAACGCGTTCTGTCGAACACATTATCCATCTGACGAAGGAGCGTTCTCCCTATTTTGACAAGGAGGCGTTCCGGACGACGCCGGCAATGTTGGGCGGCCGCAACACTCTTCTCGAGCAGGACAAGGTAACGGATGTTTGGCATCTGCCAACATCATCGGGCGGAGATGGCCATGGCGCACAGTTTCCGCTTTCTCTTCCTGGGCGCTGCATCTCTTTGTCTACGAAGGAGGGCGGGATCGTCCTCGACCCATTTTCGGGATCGGGAACCAGTGGCCTTGCGGCGTTGAAGCTGAAGCGAAAATTTATAGGTTTTGATGTTTCGCAGGAGTACGTCGACCTGGCTAACAAGAAGATCAGGCAAGCCGGAGAAGCGGCCCTGCGACCGCGGCAGCAAGGTGCAAGGACGCCTTCAGACGGTTCAGTAAGGAAGTGACATACGCGTCAATTCTGCTGCATTTACTATGATTATGGGGCTACTGGTTGTTCCTGGTTCCGCAACTCGGTTGATCCCGTCCCAAACAACCAGCACCGCCAGCGGCAAATTTGGGCCAACAGTCAGCTTGAAGTCCGATAGGTAACCCAACGTCTTATATACGCTGTCGAGAATGTATCGCTGATCGCGCGTTCGTTTTACTTCGACGATAATTCGCTGGATCTCTCCAGTAGCTGTGGTGATCCTGATTGTCGCGTCGGGACGACGCATGGAAGCATCTAGGTCATACTCGGCAAACACGGACTTGTAGACGCTTGATTTGCCCATTTCTTTGGGAACGGTTTGATAAAACAGTTCGACGGTGGCGCCGGACTTTCCCAAGCTAAATTTCGGCTTTTTCGGAGAGGAATCGCCGCCAATGAGCAACGCTTCATTGAGCTGCCAACCTTCCCTTAGATGCAGTTCTACGAGGGTGAGCAAAGTCCAAACTTCGAACAGGTCATCCAGGTCTTCTGGTGCATGTTGCTTCCTACTAAGAAGATTGCGGAGCAAATTCTCGTTGGCAAGTTCAACAACATTTACATAGAGATCATACAAACGGACGGCCGCGAGAACGTCGGGCCTTCTACTCTTACGTAGTGGTGCTATATCCCTCGGGGTGACTCGGTTCCCGAGCCGAACACCTCGGCTTCTGAGCGTCGATAAATGTCTTTTCCCGCCGTCTTTGTAGTCGTTCAATTGCGACCGCACCGTCTCCGGTAGCGGGCCCTTGTCGAGACGTTCGGCGGTCGAAACAATTATTGTCAAAAGAAATGCCACCAGTCGCGCAGCAGCGGTATCGGCAGTGCGATCGATGGAGCGGGTGATGAAGCGCGTGGGGTCGGTGCCCGCTTGAGCGCGGCGGACGTATGTTCTCATCCAGTCGATCTTGCCCCGCGGGGGGCCGGCCCGGTCTTCGATCATATGCTGGGTGGTTGATGGCGACACGTGCAAGAACCGAGGCACGTGTACCGACATAAAGTCCGACGTCTCTTCGCTCACAAGGAAGTTCAGGCGCCTAAGCGTCTCAAATTCCTTCCGTGATAAGCACGAGAATGCTGCCAAGATATCAGAGGGGCGATACGTCGCGGAAAAGCGCTTGAGGACAAGCCATCCCAAGCGAGATATGCCATCCTGCACCAATTCTAGATCTTCGTTCGTCCACAAGCTAGAATACTTCCTTGAACGTTGCCGACAGGCGCGACCTCTCACCGTCGCTTTGCAAGAGTTCCAGAATTCGTCGTTCCACCAAACCGAGGGATTCCTGGTCCAGTCCGTCCAGCTGCGGCAGCACATAGGCGATCACGGCATCGATAAACGAAGCTTCAACTGTGGCTAACACCCCTTCGTTTCCGAACGTGTGCTTGGTTCGCATGCCTATGTAGTCTACGAGATCTGCCCAGATCGCAGGCCCTAGGGGCCTCACTTCTGTAAGGATCGGCAGAAGCTTAGCAACCAGGTCCAGATCGGCAGGATCCAATCCACGGCCCTCAATCCATGCGAGTAATTCGCTGGGGGCGGGTATGCCGACATGTACCACTGCAAAGCGTCTGACAAATGCGGCCGACAATTGGAACAGCAAATTCCGATCAAACGTGTTCATTGTCGCAATGATGCGCCAGTCTCGGCCGACAGTGTAGCGCCCGGTCGCCTCCGAAAACCCGGAGGCGGTCGCATTGCGATCGAACGCCAAAGTGACATTTTTGCCTTTCTGACGATACGGCATCACCGCATTGTGCCCGGAAAGAACCGTGAAAAGCTGCCCAAAGGCTTTGTCCACATCGGCTCGATTCAACTCGTCGATAACAAGCCAATGATTTTCTCGCAGAGCCTGAACAAAAAGGCCTTCTTGAAAGACGAGGTTCGAACCATCTGTTGCTGGCATGTAACCACCTAACGTATCAAACGTTGTCCAGTCAGCCGTTGCAGTTGTGAAAACGTGGCCTGCCGAAGCCGGGAACGTGAAATCGTCTGAATACTTAGCACTTATCTCCGCAAGCCTACCCGCAAGCGTGGACTTTCCGGTTCCGGGTGGTCCTGTCAAAATAATGTGTTTTCCTGCCCGAAGGAGTGTCACTAGCTGACGCAAAAGGGCATCTGGCAAGAGAAGATCACGACGAAGGTATTCGATCAGATTGTCCGGCAGATCTTCGACCACATTTTCTGGTTCGGCGACGGCGACTGCAGCCTTCGGATCGAGCGGTGCTAAGGCGATCAGTTTTTCAACGAGCTGATCCTTGTCTATCGGGGAGCTGGAGAAAAGGCTGCTACTAACCGGACCTGCCGTCTCAAAAAGGTCACGCTCTTCTGCGCTATCGATGTTGTATTCTTTCTTGAACTGCTCAATCAACTCCTTCGCAGTGATGTCGTCGGGTAGCTCGTCATAACGATGTGTCCACGCAGCGAGCGCGAGGATGGGCATCCGTAGGTCTTTTGACTTTGAACGTCTTAGTTTCGTTTGTACTGCGGCGACGTATTTTTCGGTAAACGACAATCGCATGCCTTCAAACACATGTTCGACGTTGATAATTGGCGAGAGTGTGTTGCTGCGTTCAAGAGATGTATATGTCCCGGACCGCGGATAACCGACGTGGCGCCATTGTCGCACAAACGGGTTGAAGAAGTGATGATCGCTATCGATTTCGGTACCAGCCGCAGTTGACACACCCATTAAGCGTTCTGCTGATCCAAGAGTCGTCTTCGTTGTCACGACGATCGACTTGCCTGCGCTTAGGCCTTCTCGCTTTATAATGAGCCAATCCACGAAAAGGACATTGCAGCTATCTTTCAGCTGATCCAATGCCCAATCAATAGCAGCTAGTGAAATGTACTTCGTCATACCGAATCATCCTGGTGAACATCGCCGAGACGAGCAGCACGAGCGAAAAAATTCAAGTGTGTTCGTGCGCTCCGCAACTCCTGGCATTTGTTAAAATTGAGTCCCGAAACGCTGCGGGAACGGAAGTCAGGTGATTGGGCGATCTACGAAATGGGACTCCTGCGCGACCATCGTGCTCTGGTATGCTGACTAGTCCCCACAGAAACTGGGCGCTCGGACGCGCCTGGGACTCTCGCGAAGACCGAATAAGGGGACAGCTTCAGGATGCGAGGCGTTGGGGGAAGGTCACACTAAAAAAGGGCTGGACGAATTGCGCGCCTTCGTTCCAATCCAACACAACGTCATCCCTCAATGAGTGTTCGCCGGTTTTCACACTTGCTTGAAACTCATGCCGAACGACGTTATCGCAGATGGCCCGTCCGGGTGCGTTCATCCAACTTAGGTCGTTTCGTTTGATGGTTGGTGTCACGATTGATTACACGATCGTCAAGCGCCCCTGAAAGTTCAGCGGCAGTTAAACTGCGCTTTGGTCTTGGCTCAGATGCCCCCGCGCCTGGGAATTGCCGGCCTCGAGCAGGCAAAGGTAATGGTTGTCCAAGACGCTGTATGGGCTGATATTGTGGTGCTGGTCGGTAGACTTGGTCAATAAGAGCCGCGGCGTACCGATCGAGGTGCTTGTCAAACTGCTCTGACGGCCCCAGATTGTTGCAACTGGTTTTAATGAGTTTTAAATCTTTAATCAGGTGATTGCGCCACTTCGCAGCCCCCTGAGTGTCCAATGTTGCCTTGTGGGCGAATGGGTCAAGTCTATTTCCAGCGCTGTTTGCTTGATTGAGGATATCGACTTTGTGCTGGTCGAGTGGAATACTGCGCATAAACCGGTCACTCTTCAGTTGCGCGCTGTTTGCAAGTCGTGACCATGTCTTCTCGAGCCACTGAACTTGGTCGGAGCTCAGCCCGCGATGGCGTTCAAGCAACAAAACATCCAGGCCTTGTGGCTTTCGCACCCACCGTTTGATGCCATCACGCTGGTCTCGTTGATTGTGGTACATTACCGTGCCATCACGTCTGGCAATAGTGATGTGGTCAAAACTCACGTCGCGCTCTATATCAAAAATAGCGCGCGGCCAAGCTGCGTATCTTTGAGTGTGGCCCCTATCTGAGACCATGGCATTTGTTCCGATATGGCCGCTCTTCAGCGCTATATCGGTGCGGTCAACCACCGCAGTCCAACTTATTTCTTTTGGTTCGGCGATAAGATAAAGTCTTGTCTCATATCCCCAGCTCTCGGCAAATTCGATGTCTACCTGCATACCCCCTGGCATACTGCATTCCATTAAGATGTGAGCTCCCTTCTCGCCCGCGTCATCTCGTAGGCGATCACACCACTCAGGTGTAAATTCGCGGGCTTCATCTTGGGCCATGGCCGGATCTTTTGCCGCAAGTTCATGGTAGCCATCCACGTACTTGACAAAGTCGTCAGGACTGATTTTTTGTATCGGGCCTGCCAGTCGGGCAGCTATCTTATCCATACTGGTTGTCTTGCCGATGCCGTTTTCGCCGGCAATGATCCAGAATTGCGGCCGACCTCGGACGCCTTCTTTGACGAGGTTTTCCGGCGCGATTTTGTCATCGTAAATGTGGGCGCATCGATCGGGGGACATGAAGAGGCTGTCTTCGTCGAGGGAAACGACGTCGCTTTCGTTAAGAAACGAGGAAACAGAACCACGAGGTGGTGCGGTTAATTGGTTCTTAGCTATCTGAGGTCGATCGTTTGCCACGTCTTACTCGCTCATCTGGTCCCGAGTTCGCAATTAACGTGCGCCGGCAAATACAAGTCAATCGCGAGTGGGAGTATCGGGAGTTACAATTGCAGCATGAAGTCTAGGCGAAAGCCAGGCGTACACTTGGGGAGTAGAAAAATCCGACCTCGATTCCTCGGTTGAAAACGAGCGGATGGCGGCTACCCGGAACAACGTAAGCCGCCGCGCTTGATGCGACCCACCTAATCGTTTTGACGCTGGGACAACGATTTTCGGAGATCCATCCAGCAAATTCGAGAGCCGATCCAAAAAGATATTGCAGGAACGTGTTACTCGTCTGTGAACTCGATGGTGAATTCGTCGAGGTAGCCAAGCATCTGATCTACTAGGCTTAACTCCTGGCGAGAATTCAAAGTTTCGTCGCTGTGAACGTTCAGAAGCTCCATCCTGATACTGCTCAAAAAGCTTTTCAAGTCCTCGCGTGTGGCACCGTTCTCGATCCATTTGGACATCAAACGCCGGGATAAAGTATGAAAGACGATGTTGCCGCTTAAAAGAGCCATCGTATCGGGGAAGCGCGTCATAATCAGCTCACGGGTTGCTGGAAGAGGGTCCACACTAGACCTCGAAACCCCTATGCCGCCATCGCAGATCTGGCTTCGATTTCAAACGCAATCATTTTGGCCAGGCTGCCGACGAGCCAACTCGTTTCGCGCGTGTTTGATCACAGCCTAGGAACTCGGCGCCGCTGCGACAGATGCTCTGGATACGCGAGATTTGCTGCTACGAAGTATTCGTTATCGTTGTGGGATGATGTCGATTGACGGGTGCCAGTTAAATGTTCTTCCCCCCGCGGCGGTCAACGGTCGTTTTAGACGAGGTCGATCTTTTCCAAATGGTATAGACCTGACCGGGTATACGGGCTATTGCCTTCAGCGTTAGTCAGGTGGGGCGTGGTGTTCCGGCCGCCCGTTTCTATAAGAGCCCAATCGCAAGCGCGCGTATCGGTGAGATGGACGAGAAGCAAGCAATCGAAGCCGCGAAGCTCCTTCAGGCATTTGCCCATCCCAAGCGGCTCTTGCTGTTGTCAGTTCTTTACGGTCGGAAGATGCCTGCCGCAAGATTGGCAGATGCGATCGGCTTGCCACCTGGGATGGTGTACAAGCACCTTCATAAGCTAGTTGCGACCGGAGTGCTTTCTGTAACGGTTAGCGCTGCAGGGACCCAATTTTCCATTGCGTCACCCGAGTTAGCACTGAAGATCTTAAATATCGAGCCCACACTCCTGATCTAGCTGCTGCAGTATGGCCGCAACCAGCGAAGGCGCGATGTCACATCTTATTGGGATGCAAGGCTGTCGGACATCCTGGATTTCACTGGGCGAGATTGCTTAAGGGCGAAGTTGTTCCGTCAGAAAAGCCTCTGTATCGAAGGTGGCTACGGTTGAGATGAGCCCGCATAGCTTCGCGCGCCTGCTCGGCGTTACCGCTGCTGATAGCTTCGCTAATGGCCCTATGCTCTGTGACCGTGTTCTGAATATATTCCGGGGTGATAAGCGCCGGATTCAGAGCTTTTGAAAAGGCCGGCTGCGGGAGGATTTGGAGGCTCATCAAGTTGAAAAACTCGATGAACGCCCCGTTGTTGGTCGCTTCTGCGATCGAGCGATGGAAGACAAAGTCGAGTTGGTCAAGGGCCGCTTCGTCATCCAGCGACGCTTCGAATTGATGAATTGCATTCCAGATGTTCGATTCCTGCGCCCAAGAGCGTCGGGTTGCGGCTAGGCCGGCCGCATGTACCTCGAATGCCATTCGAAGCTCCAGGAGGTCCATGAACGAAGTTTTCAACCGACGGAGGGGGGCCAGTGCTAGATCCGCGTCGTAGCTATTCGAATCTTCCGCCTGCGGCACGTCACGTACGAATACACCGACGCCATGGCGCGCCTCGATCACGCCATCGGATTTCAATGCCGATACCGCCTCGCGGATCACCGTGCGGCTCACGGCAAATTGCCCTGAAAGCTCGTTGAGCGATCCGAGTTTGTGCCCTTTGCCGAGTTTATGTTCGACAATATGCGCCTTAAGGGCCTTTATTGTTCGGCCGGTCAATGTATCCAAAGTTCACCCATTCAATAGCGCTGCCATTTTTTGCGGCCGTCGGAACGAGAGATTCGCGGCCTTTGCGTCAAGATAACACGACCTACCATGGAGATGCTACCTCCATCCCCGGTTCAGTGTGCGCACACCGACGGGAAAAATAGTCGCCGCGTGTTACGTAGGAAATCATACCGTTGACTGGACAAGAAATTTTCTTGCGTTTTCCGACTTTGGGATTTCTTTTCGGTCGACGTGCTTTCCATAACCGGTTGTAAATAAACACAAAAGTCCGATGACCTCGAATGAGGTACTATCTCTTGATGGGATATTGACAAGAGATACTATTTCGCGCATCCTGATGATCAGAAAGTGAGCCAACGGCGTGATCAAAACAAGGCGCGCCGGAATTGGCTCCGGGAACGAAGATTGCGCCAAAGGCGCTCACAACCAGGTGGATGATTGCTATGAGTGACGTGTATGCACGCCTCTCCGAGCGCGGTATCGTATTGCCTTCAATAGCCCCTGTGTCGGGAAACTACATTCCGTGGCGATTTGCGGGCAGTCTCCTGTTTATCTCGGGTCAGATCCCGAGAATTGACGGTGTCGAGCACTTCGTTGGTGTTGTCGGGCGTAACATTTCGCCGGAAGAGGCCTATCAGGCTGCAAGACTTTGCGCATTGAACATTGTGGCGCGGGTAAATGCAGCGCTTGAGGGTGACCTAGAGCGAGTCCTTGCGTGTGTCCAGCTTCGAGGGTTCGTCAACGCGCCCTCCGACTTTAAGGGGCATCCTGCCGTCGTCGATGGAGCTTCCGATCTGATCGTCGAGGTCTTTGAAGAAAAAGGCCGCCATGTCCGCACGGCCCTGGGAGCGGGGTCGCTTCCGCGTGGTTCATCCGTCGAAGTCGACGCTGTATTTGAAGTCACAACAAAATCCTGACGACAACAGGAAGGGAACTAGCCGTGAGCGAAAGCACTAAATCCCAAAAAGCCATTGATATGATCGGCGTCAACAAATGGTATGGCCCTTTACAGGTACTGAAGGGGATAAACCTGAATGTTGATCAGGGAGAGCACATTGTTTTGTGTGGTCCGTCGGGCTCGGGAAAATCGACCCTCATCCGCTGCATTAACCACCTCGAAGAGGTGCAAGAAGGGGCGATCGTCGTCAACGGCACGCAGCTCAGCAAAAAGGGCTCTAATGCGGATCACATTCGGCGGGATGTCGGCATGGTTTTCCAGCAGTTCAACCTCTTTCCCCATATGACCGTTCTGGAAAACTGCATGCTGGCCCAGCGCCGGGTCCGAAAGGCGTCGGTGGCGGATGCCAAGGCGAAAGCGATGCGGCATCTGGAGCGCGTGCACATTGCCGAGCAGGCGCAGAAATACCCCGCTCAGCTTTCCGGCGGCCAGCAGCAGCGCGTAGCGATCGCCCGCGCGCTCTGCATGGATCCGAAGATCATGCTGTTCGACGAACCGACCTCGGCGCTCGATCCGGAAATGGTCAAGGAAGTGCTGGACACGATGATCTCGCTTGCCGACGACGGTATCACGATGATCTGCGTGACGCATGAAATGGGGTTCGCGCGCGCCGTCGCGCACCGTGTCATCTTCATGGATCGCGGCGAAATCATCGAGAGCGCCAAGCCGGACGTCTTCTTCAACAATCCGGGCCACGAACGCACCAGGGCGTTCCTCAGCCAGATCCTCAATCACTGAGGGGCGGCCGATGAACTACTCCTTCGATTTCGTACCGGTTTTTGCTGCATGGCCCATGCTTTTGGAGGGCGTGATCGGCACACTGAGAATGTCATCGCTCTCCATGGTCTTCGGCCTGAACCTCGGCATCGTGTTCATGCTGATGCGCATGAGCAAAAGCAACGCTCTTCGGACGATGGCGATCGGTTACATCGAGCTGATTCGCAACACGCCGATCCTCGTGCAGGTCTTCTTCGTCTTCTTCGGCATGCCGGCGATCGGTATCCGGCTGAGTGGGGAACAGGCGGCGATCCTCGCCATGACGCTTAACTGCGCGGCCTATGCCGCGGAGATCGTGCGCGGCGGAGTACAGTCGATCCGGCCCGGGCAGATCGAGGCTGGCAGGGCGCTCGGCCTTCACACGGCAGACATCTACCGCTTCATTGTGTTTCGTCCGGCGATCCGTGCGGTCTACCCAGCGCTCTGCAGCCAGTTCATCCTGATGATGTTGAACTCCAGTCTGGTATCTTCCGTCTCGGCGGAAGAACTGACCTACTTCGCCCAGACCCTAGATTCCCAAACCTTCCGCAGCTTCGAGATCTATCTCACGCTTGGCGTCATCTATCTCGTGCTGTCCCAGTTCTTCTCTGCCGCGCTTGGTGTGATCGGCAGGGTCTATTTCTCCTATCCGACGAAGTGAGGGCCTTGCGATGATCCGTCAATTTGGCTGGGGAGAGTTCCTCTTTCTGCTCGANGGCGCNCGCTGGACGGTGGTCCTGACGCTTCTCGCCTTCACCTTCGGCGGCGCGCTCGGGNTGGGNGTGGCGCTCGGCCGCACGAGCAAGTGGAGGCTGCTGCGTATCCTGATGGCGACCTACATTCAGATCTTTCAGGGCACNCCGCTGCTGGTCCAGCTGTTCTTCGTCTATTTCGGCCTGCCGCTTCTGGGTCTTAAGGTGGATGTCTGGGTGGCGCTGACGATCGGGCTTTCGCTGCATACCAGCGCGTTCCTNGGCGAGATCTGGCGTGGCAGCATCCAGGCGGTTCCCGATGGCCAGAGNGAGGCCGCCCGCGCTCTCGGGATCGGCTATGTNCACCGGATGGTGGANGTCGTCCTGCCGCAGGCGTTCCGCATCGGCCTGCCTGCGACAATCAGCTTCCTTGTGAACCTCATCAAGGGTACCGCGCTTGCTGCTCTGCTCGGACTAACGGAGCTCACCCGGTCCGGCCAGCTGATGGCGAACATCACGTTCNANCCGCTGCAGGTCTATGGCGCAGTCGCCCTCGTCTACTTCTTCATATGCCTTCCGCTGACCTTCAGCAGCGCTCGGATCGAACGGCGGCTNAATGCCGATCGGTAAAACAAGAACGCATGACAAAACCAACCAGAGGTGACCACATGTTCAAGANAGCATTGCCCNTTTCGCGTTCGAACGTTCCCGGCGTGTTTGCCGCCGCGCTTTTGGCCACGACCTTGTTCGCGACGACGGCGCTGGCCATAACACCGGAGGAACTGAAGGCCAAGGGCACGGCGACCATCGGCGTGCAGATGGACCAGTTCCCCTGGGGTTTCATCGACCAGAATGGCCAGAATGACGGCTTCGACATCGAAATCGCCAAGCTGATCGCCAAGGAACTTGGTGTAGAGGTCAAGTTCGAGCGCATCACCGGGCAGAATCGCATTCCGCTGCTGGTCAACGGCAATGTCGACTTCCTCGTGCCATCGATGACGATCACCGAGGAGCGCGCCAAGGTCATCCAGTACGTCATCCCCTACTCGTCGAACGATATCACNGTCTGGGCAAAGAAGGATGCGGCGATCAAGGGCAACGACGACCTTGGCAAATACGTCATCGGCGTGAACCGNGGTAGCGTGTTCGAGCCGATCCTCGTCAAGGCTGCNCCGCCNACGACNGAGATCAANCGCTTTGACGACGATGCGACGACCGTGCAGGCCCTCCTGTCCGGCCAGGTCGACGCCATCCTTGGCAGCGTGACCTACGGTCTCGTCATCAAGGAGACGGGACACGAAGCGGAGTTCGAGCGCAAGTACAAGGTGGCCGATAATTTTCAGGGCATGGCCGTTCGCAAGGGCGACCAGGAAATGCTCAACTTCCTCACCGATTTTGTGACCAGTCACACGGCTGATGGCTCGCTCGACGCACTTTACAAGAAATGGATCGGCGTCGATCGCGCAAAACTTCCGACAACGCTGCCGGGCGTAGACTTCACCGGCAAGCAATAACGCGCCTGCCCTGCGCAACCGCTGCGCAGGGCACCCCGAAACATCAACAATCGAAGAGCTTTAGCCTCCGCCTGCACGTGCGGGCGGGGAATGCCCACCGCATGTCGAAAGCAAGCCCTTGGGCGCGGTGTGGAAGAGAAGTTCGTTCACGGAGCAAAGTCAAGAAAATGGCGAAAGATGGTATGCAGATCAGGGTCGGTGTCGACATCGGCGGCACCTTCACCGACGTTGCGATGGAGGTAGGCACCACGCTCCATTCGATCAAAGTGCTGACCGATTATTCCTATCCGGAAAACGCGATCGTCAGGGGCATCCGGCAGGTCGCCGAGTTGGCAGGCGTCGAACTGTCAGAGATCGACACCGTCATCCATGGCACGACGCTCGCGACGAATGCGCTGATCGAGCGGCGCGGCGCGCGCACTGCCTTCATCACCACCAAGGGCTTTCGCGATGTCCTCGAGATGCGGACCGAAAGCCGCTTCGAGCAGTATGATCTCAATATTGTGCTGCCTGCGCCGCTTGTGCCCCGCAACGAACGCTTCGTCATCAACGAGCGGATCGGCGCCGACGGTGGTGTCCTGAAGCCGCTCGATCTTGCCGAGGTCGACGCCCTCTGCGACCGTGTTATCGCCGCAGGCTATGAAAGCGTCGCAATCGGCTTCATCCATTCATACCTGAATGGCGCGCATGAAAAGGCGGTGCGCGACCGATTGCTGGCGAGGAAGCCGGATCTGTCCGTTTCGATTTCCTGCGAGGTCTCACCGCAGATGCGCGAGTTCCAGCGCTTCAACACGGTCTGCGCCAACGCGTTCGTCAAGCCGCTGATGGCATCCTATCTCAATCGTCTCGTCGGCAGGCTTTCGGAAGCGGGCATGCGCAGCCCGGTCTTCATGATCCATTCGGGCGGCGGTATCATCAGCGTCGAGAGCGCTATCGAGTTTCCGGTTCGCCTCCTCGAATCCGGTCCGGCGGGCGGCGCGATCTTCGCCGCGCATATTGCCAGCAGTTACGGGCTCGATCAGGTCCTCTCCTACGATATGGGCGGCACGACCGCAAAAATCTGCCTGATAGAGAACCAGACGCCGAAGACCTCGAAAACCTTTGAGGTGGCCCGCACCTGGCGTTTCAAGAAGGGCAGCGGCATGCCGATCTCCATCCCGGTTATCGAGATGGTAGAGATCGGCGCCGGCGGCGGATCGATCGCCACCGTCGACAGTATGCGTCAGATCCGTGTCGGGCCGCACAGTGCCGGTTCCGAACCGGGGCCGGCCTGCTATGGCCGTGGCGGGGAAAGCCCGACGGTAACTGACGCCGACCTGATCCTCGGCCGCCTCGATGCCGACGAGTTTGCAGGCGGGGCGATGAAGCTTAATGCGCCCGCCTCCGATCGGGCGATGCATGCCGACATCGCGTCGAAACTCGACACCGACATTGCCACTGCGGCCTACGGCCTCAGCGAGGTCGTGGACGAGAACATGAGCAACGCCGCCCGCATGCATGCAGTCGAAAATGGCAAGGAGCTTTCAGAGTTCACCATGATCGCCTTCGGTGGCGCCGCGCCCATCCACGCCGCCCGCCTTTGCGAGAAGCTCGGCATGGCGAATCTACTGATCCCGCCGGGAGCCGGCGTCGGCTCGGCCATCGGGTTCCTGCGCGCGCCCTTCGGCTTCGAGTCGGTTCGCAGCGCCTATAGCCGCCTCAGCCGTTTCGACGCAGATGCGATCAACCGGACGATTTCGGAGCTCGTCGCGGAAGCGACGTCCTTCGTGCGCTCCGGCGCACCGGATGCCGATCCTAATCTCGAGTGTACCGCATACATGCGCTATGTCGGCCAGGGCTGGGAAGTTCCCATCACGATCGATGTGCGTGACTATGCCGATGTCGATGGTGCCCTATTCCGCGCTCTCTTCGACGCGCAGTACGAGCATTTCTTCGGCCGAGTGATTGGCGGCCTCGATGTCGAGATCGTCAGTTGGTCGCTGAGAGCGACATCGAAAGTCACGCCGCCGGTCAGGATCAGCACGGTCGGAAAGGCTGGCGACGCTACGGTGCGCGGCACCCGCGAGATTTTCGAC
>Ga0055524_1000977_pt1 | contig 17897 bp, 21 predicted proteins | sample AraplaCol_mCL_r2_2_FD_55011 | JGI IMG/M metagenome (GOLD analysis project Ga0055524, IMG submission 55011) | Arabidopsis root microbial communities from North Carolina, USA - plate scrape MF_Col_mCL_r2 | ecosystem: Host-associated > Plants > Roots > Endosphere | place: USA: North Carolina...
GATACGGAACTCACCGGCCGGCGTTCCCTTCAAACTGCTCATCCGGTCGTTGAATTGGGAAAGCGACGAAAGGACTCGAAGCGCCTCATCGTAAACGGCCTGCCCATCACCGGTAAGACGAAAACCCGACCTGCCGCGATGGCAAAGCGTCAAGCCCAGCCGTGTCTCAAGGGAGGCCAGATATCCCGATATGGTGGACAGGGAAAGATTCAGATCCGCCTGCGCGCACGCAAGACCGCCCGACTCCACAACCGTTCGAAAGACACGCAGCAATCGGATGTCGCTGTCCGCACTGATCATGAGAACTCCTGCTAGACAATGCCTTGTTTTCGTTCAGGAAATCAAAATTTCGCCAGCCCTTCGTGGCCTGCAAACAAACCATGCAAAGTACACGGAGGGCCGCGCCAGACATCGCGCTTAATGCATGCGCAACCACACCCGCGTGCATTTACGGTTTGAGACAGTTATTTGACCAACACGCGGCTGACTATGTACTTGCAGTCATAAAATGCATGACGTAGGGCTCATGGACTTTAAATACGCCGCTAAAGCCTTTTGGTACAACGAAGCTGTCGCCGGCCTTGAAAGCCGCCTCCGTGCCTTGCTGATCTGTAAGCGAGCAACGGCCGGAAATTACACGGCACAATTCCCATGACGTTCGCGTGTCGAAGAATTCGGAATAGGGCTCACATGCCCAAACGCCGATCGTCACACCATTCTCACTGAAAAATATGTTCGCCCGCTCTTTTGGTTCACCTTCCAGAATTGCCGCGGGGTCGATGTAGGATACGGCCTGCAGATCCGTATCGTTGCTCAAATGGACCTTTTCTTTCAAAACATTCACCATTTCCGTCTCCTGAGAAATTCCGCCTGCGGCATATGCTGCTCCTGTTGAACAGCAGGCCTAGCCGACAATGATGCGATCGAGGTATGCCATCTCTCCCACGGCTCGATAATGCCGTTGGAGTTTTGCAAGCAGGCTCTTGTTGTCCTCGACATCGATTATCTTGCCGCCTTCATCCATGTAGGCAGTGGGGCCCCCCATGACGTACAGCGCCTGCATTTCATCGTCGCTGTCCATGACGATACTCGTGTCCTGCGAAGCGGCCTCGATAAAAAAGTCGCCTTCGCTTATCAGCTGCTTTTGTTCCACGAAGCGCATTGCGCCACGAATGACATATCCGTGGGTCAGGCCCATCCTGCTATATCGGGTGAGCCAACCTTCCTTGCGTACTCGCATGACTTCACTGCGCTCTCCCGTCATGAAATTGAGGGAAAGGGGCCAGACCCAGACCCCTTCCTCCAAGGGCACCCACATTTTCTCTTCGGGGGGCGTGAAAGAAAGAAAAGTTCTCATATGTTCTCCTCTGCGCGAATGGCGACAGGACCAAGCGGGACTTCATTCAGTTCCATAACGGTGGAACGCGATGCGAGCAGCCGGGTAAGCCAATCGGGATCAATTGTCGGGACTGACGAGAATAGCGCACGGGTATAGGCTTCTCGCGGCGGATCCAGCACTTCCGACTTCAAACCTTGATCGACAATCCGTCCGGCGCGCATCACGACGACGCGGTCCGAAATTGCTTTGACCGTGTTCAGGTCATGGGTGATGAAGATATAGGTGACGCCCAACATCTCCTGCAGCGACAGCAGCAGCTTCAAGATGCCCTCTTGGACAACCTGGTCCAGCGCCGACGTGACTTCATCGCAAACAATCACCTCTGGTTCGGCTGCCAGTGCACGGGCGATACAGACCCGCTGTTTCTGCCCCCCTGAAAGCTCTGCCGGGTATCGATCAAGGTATTCGGCGGCAAGGCCGACCTGTCCGAGGAGCTCGCGAAGTCTCGCCTCCTTCTCCGCCCGCTCCAGGGAAAAATAGAAATCCAGTGGGCGCCCAACGATTTCGCGAACGGATTGCCGGGGATTAATCGCGGTGTCAGCCGTCTGATAAATCATTTGTATCTTGCGAAGATCTTCGCGGCTTCGCTTTGCAAGCGTTCCGTCGAGTTGCTGGCCGAAGAACTGGAGCGCCCCGGAATCGGGCTTCAGAAGTCCGGCGATAACCCGTGCGAATGTGGATTTTCCGGAGCCCGATTCACCGACAATCGACGTCGTTCGGCCGCGCGGCACTTTCAATGTGACATCATGGAGGACTTTGACCGAACCGTACGAGGCACAGAGGTTCTCCGCGCTTATTGCATATTCTTCGGAATCGACCTCGGGCTTATTCATTTTCCGAACGGCCCACAGACTCCGTGTGTAGTCGCTCTTCGGGTTCGCGAGCATGTCCCGCGTCGGCGCTTCTTCAACCTCTCGACCGTCCTTCATGACCTTGATTCGATCGGCCATCTGACTAACCACCGCGAGATCGTGGGTAATGTAGATGGCGGCTGTATCAAATCGCCTAACGATGTCACGCATCGCCGCGAGGACTTCGACCTGCGAGGTGACATCCAGGGCAGTGGTCGGCTCATCGAACACGATCAGATCAGGTCTCGGCGACATTGCCATGGCCGTCATTGCGCGCTGCAACTGCCCACCCGACGCCTGATGCGGATAGCGATCTCCAAAGGTTTCCGGCGTTGGTAGGCCAAGCGCGGCAAAGAGTTCACGAGCGTCCCGCTCCGCCGCGTCTCTCCGGGACAGTCGGTGAAGAATAGTCGATTCAACCGTCTGCTTCAGAAGGCGCAGTGCCGGATTGAACGACGCACTCGCACTTTGAGCGACATAGGTAACGCGTGCGCCTCTCAATCGATCGCAATCGGCGTCGCGTGATTGCAAAAGGTCGTGGTCAAGAAAACGAACACTGCCGGACGTTACCCGGCAGCCCGCCCGCACAAACCCCATAGCAAGCAAACCGAGTGTCGATTTCCCTGCCCCTGACTCACCGATAAGGCCCAACACCTCGCCGCGCCGGACAGTCAGATTCACCCCCGAAAGAATCGAACGCCATCGACCGCCAGACCTCCCTTCAAGATGGATGTCCCTGATCTCCAGCAAAGCGGAATTCTCAGTAACTGGTACAGGATCAGAAAACATCGGCGCCATCCTCTCTTCCGAAAAACCAATCGACCACAAAATTGATGGCGACGGTTATTGCGGCAATAGACATTGCGGGCAGCAAGGGCGTGATGCCTGCTTTGAGATCGAAATCGGCGAATGTTATGAGCGACGCCGTCTCCCGCACCATCGAGCCCCAGTCGGCCGTGGGGGGCTGTAATCCGACACCCAGAAATGACAGTGACGCGATCGTCAGGAACACGAACGAAAAACGGAGACCAAACTCCGCCGCGAGCGACGGCGCGATATTCGGAAGAATTTCCCGCCACATAAGCCAAAGAGTACCTTCGCCCCTCACTCGCGCAGCTTCCACATAGTCCATCACGGCGATGCCCAATGCCAGTGACCTTGCGACGCGGAACACTCTGCTGGCATCAAGGAAGCCGATGATGAGGATTATGTTCAGGACACTCGATCCGAACATGGCAAGGAGCATGAGCGCAAAGATCAGACTTGGAACAGCGAGCACGATATCTGCGGCACGACCAAGAACCTCGTCCAGCCAGGACCTGTTCAGCGCCGCGACAAGCCCGAGCGCGACCCCGGTACAGAAGGACAGAGCGGCCGCGGCCAGGGCGACGCCGATACTGTTTCGAGCGCCGTATATAAGCCGGGTCAGCGTGTCGCGTCCCAGGCTATCGGTACCTAAAAGGAAATGACGGTCCCAACCGGCATAGGATTGCGGGAACACCTCGCCTTCCCCATACGGCGCGAGCACCGGAGCAAAAATCGCAGCAAGTGCGAAGCCGGCGAGAACGGCGCCGCTCACCAGCACGCTCGCCGGGACACCACGCAGCTTGCATGCATGGCGCCAGTGATTGCGCATCTTGCTGTCTAGTAGATCATTCCTGTGCGTCATCACCGTAACGTCCTTCTGATCACCGGGGATGGAGAAGTCTGGGATTGGTGGCGATCGATACGATGTCCGCGAGCAGATTGAGCAGAACGAAGATTCCCGAGAACAACAAGATGCACGCCTGGATGACGGGCATGTCGCGTGTCCGAACGGAGTCGACCATAAGCTGTCCCAGACCCGGATACACAAACACCACTTCGACAACCACCACGCCGACGATCAGATAGGCGAGGTTCAAGGCGATGATATTGGCGATCGGCGCCCATGCGTTTGGCAGAACATGCCGTAAGATAGTCCTCAATCGGGACAAGCCCTTGAGGCGCGCCATTTCGACATAGCTGTTGCCAAGCAGGCCGATGATCGATGCTCGAGCCATCCGCATCGAATGAGCGAGAATCACAAGAACTAATGTGAATGCGGGCAACGCAGTCGTATAGAGCTTTTCGTAGAGTGGCATGTCCGGCCGTATGCTCGCCAATGACGGGAACCACCCGGTCATGATCGACAGAACCAGGATCAGAGAGTAGGCCACAAAGAACTCCGGCAAGGCAATCGAGACCAGTGTGGTCGCATTCACGACCCGATCGAAAACGGTATTGCGCCACAGCGCAGTCAGCACACCGAGAACCAAAGCGAGCGGTATTGCGATCGATGCCGCGAAGCTCGCGAGAAAAAGCGAGTTTTCCAAGCGCGGCAACACGAGGTAGACGACCTCTCGCGGGGTTCCCTGCCCTCTTCCCACAAATGACGTCCCGAAATCGCCCTGCAGGACGTTACTGATCCATAGGGTATAACGATGCAGCATGCGATCGTTCAGGCCCAGCTCATGACGAAGGCTGGCAACAGCCTCCGGAGTGGCCGATTGCCCAAGTATCTGGGTCGCGAAATCTCCCGGGAGACATTGCATCGAAAGAAACGCAATCATGGAGACGGCAATGAGCGTCACCAAGCCCAACGCAACGCGCTTTACCACCATAAAGAATATATGGTTCATGGATATCCCCGTCAGGACACTTCATAAGTGTCTTTATCGTTTCTGGCCGCGATAACGAGCTATTCAGAAAACCACCACCGCTCGAAGGAGCGTCCCCCGTCCAGTTCCCATACGCCGGAGACCGCGCCAGCATGTGCAACATTACTACGACGCGCTGATAGGCGATTGCGGAAAAACGGGATGATCGCGCCGCCGTCCTCCGAACAAATCCGCTGCATCTCGCCATAGAGTGCCGCGCGGCGTTGGCCATCGAGTTCACCCTTCGCTTGATTCAAGAGCGTGTCGAACCGACTGTTGCGCCAACGCGTTTCATTCCAAGCCGCATCGCCGGCGTAAACGAGCGAGAACATCGCGTCCGGGGTCGGGCGGCCACCCCACTGAGATACAAAAAACGGCCTCTTCATCCAGACATTCGACCAATAGGCATCATCGGCCTCGCGGACCACCTCGACTTCGATGCCGGCAGCACGTGCCGTCTCCTTGAAGAGAAGCGCGGTATCGACCGCTCCGACAAATGCAATATCAGCCGCCGACAAGGTTACCTTGAGACCTTCAAAACCCGCCTTCTTGAGCAAGGATCGGGCCTTCTCCGGATCATACCCCACAGGAGAAATATTGGCATGAAACGGCGTGATAGGGCCGATCGGGTTATCCGAGCCGAGCGTCCCATGCCCGCGAAGAACCTTGTCGATCATCTCGTTTCTGTTGACAGCATGCTTGAGCGCAAGCCGGACATCGGGATTGTTGAACGGCGCGATGCTGCAATCCATTGCAAGGCAGACATGGGCGCCGCTCGCGGTCTCGTCGATCACGATACCGGGAGATGCCGCCAACTGTGGCGCGAACCGCAAATCAAACTCGCTGATCACGTCTACCGCCCCGCTGCGTATCGCGCCGATGCGAGCATTGCCGTCGTTCATGGCTATCAGCTGAACGGCATCGAACCACGCCCGGTCAGGCTTATGATAGTTGGCATGACGGACAAGCTCGGTCGTGACGCCGGGCTCATGGCGAGTGATGCGATAAGGACCCGTCCCGTCCAAACCGGTCCAGTCGACCTTTCCCGATTCATCGGAAGGTCCGATCACGAGCTGTTTGTCAGTGAGAAAGTAGGGCAGATCAGCGAAAGGCCGCTTGCATACGACAACGATAGCGTCGCCATCGGCACGCACACTTTCGACGTCGGCAAGTTGCGTCGCGGCGGCCGACTTGTTTCCCTCACCCAGGTGATATTGAAGCGATGCGGCAACATCTTGGGCCGTGAGCGTCTTGCCGCTGTGAAACACGACACCCTTGCGGATCGGAAATGTCCATGTAAGGGCGTCTGAACTTGCCTCCCACCTTTCCGCGAGATCGGGGCTTATGGAGTTGTCAGGGTTTATCTCAACCAGGTAGCCCCGGAACGCACTGTTCAGCTGCGTCATATAGATCCCGAAAGGGGTCGCGGGATCGACATTGTCCGTGGTATTGGCGTCATGAATGCCAACGCGAAACGTGCCCCCGCGGCGTGGGGCGGCGGCCCCTGAACTGCCGGGCCAGCCTGTCGCCCCGGCGGTCGCGCCCAAACCAAAAATCGCCGCAGATTTCAGAAACTGGCGCCTGTCAACTCCTCTGCCATCCAGCAGCTGCATCAACGAATTTGGTTTCATATACCGGTTTTTCATCTCGTTCCCTTTTTTATTTGTTTTCACCTCGACGGGACCAGCCCGGCGCGCAATTCAGCGCCCCCGCAAGTTCCCGCTAGTCAGGGAGCCATTGGTTGCCGAAGCGCTCCTGAAACCATGGCTTCAGGGGGCAGTCGGCATCCTGCGGCGCTTGGTAGCCCAGATGCGTCGCCTTGTGACCTAGAAGCTGCCTCTCGATGGGATTGCACCGATCGAGAAGCTCCTCGGGCATTTGTACGTAGTCGATAGGTCGAAGATAGCGGAACCCATAACCGAAATAGAGAACGACACGGGTCTTTTCGGAGCTGTTTGTCGCACCTGCATGCCAAAGTCCTTCCTGGAATATCACCGCCGAGCCGGCGCGAATTTTTAGCTCGACCGTGCCGACAGGATCGCCACCGCCCGCTTCGAAAACAGGTGGCCCAGCCAGCCGGTGGCTTCCCGGCACGACAAGCAGCGATCCCATATTCGGCGACAGCAGGTCGGTGAGAAAGTATCCGATCTTGAGGCTCGTAAAGGCCCGCCGGCCTCCGATCTGAATACCGGGAATACCGCCATCCGGATGCCAGCCGACATTTCGCTTACCAGGCTGAGGCGGAACCTTGATGAGATGAGACGTCATCAGTTGAAGATTGTAATGGTTCAGGAACCTGACCGCGAGCGGGAACGTCGTGGGCCACGTCATCAGGTCGAAGAAGAGCGGGTCCTTGCCGACGATCGGACGGACATCCAGTCCAAACACATTTCGCCGATGATCCGATGCGCTGAATTCCGCCTCCAGCCCGTCTATGGTCTGAAGCAGCTGCCGGACGATTTCGCTCGACAGGGCATCTTCGACAACCAGGAACCCGTCGCGCTCGAATTGCTCAATATGCTCTGCGGTGACCTTCACCTCGGGTAAAGTCTGATTGATTTTCATATTTCGCTCCCAAAGGGGGCCGGCGATCGCACCGGACCTTCACGCAAGGTGCGGCAACACAGACATCCTGTCAATACGTTTTATCATTTTTTATCTCCGGTTTATCAAATCTTGCCCGTGTGACTCAACCAGAATCATGTGAATACGCATTTAATTACACCGTAGTAGCCACGACAATGCTATTCAAAATCTCGCGAAGGGCATCAATTTCTGCTTTGACATTTTGGTTAAATAGTTTAACAGGCAAAGACGGTTGCACGATTGCAAAGACCCGCCCGGTTTAGTTTGCTCAGGTTGAATGGAGGCCATTGATGGCAGTCGATATCAGAGATGTCGCGAAGGCAATTGGGATGTCGTCTGCGACCGTATCTCTTGCCCTCAATAACAAAGGTAGGGTCAGTGCGAAAACCAGGCAATTGGTCCTCGATACCGCCAGGGAGATGGGATACTTTCCAAGTAGTTACGCGCGAGGCCTTCGTGGTACAGAGACGGGCTTGATCGGGTTTCAGATAGGCCATGCAGCTGAAGGGTCACCGATAACAGATTCAGCTTTCGCGACGCAGTTGCTTAATGGCGCTTCGAGGGCCGCCCTTCAACAGGGGTGGCTGGTCGTCGTCGTTCCTCCCAACACGAACAGGGAAATTCTCTCGAAAATTGGCATTCGCCAAGCAATTGTCCTCGATCCAGTGGGAGATGAGGGTCTTTTTTTGCATGTTCGAGATAGCGGCGGATCTGTCATAACTATTGGCAAGCCGAACAGAAAAATCGAAGACAAAGGTCCTGGAATTATCGGTACAATTGACTATGGCGTCGAAACTCTACTGAGAACAGGACTGGACCACCTGTTTAATTCTGGCTATCGACGCCCGGCATTGCTTACGTTTAGCTACCCAATTTCATATCTTTCAGAGACCGCTGCTGAGTTCAAATCGTGGGCCAACGAAAAAAACATCCCAGCCATCATAGCCTCTTCACAAAAACTGGACATTGCTGCATCTGCCCATATCGCGCGTGAGTTGTTGGCTGGGGACAAGGCCCCGGACGCTATCTACACTACGAATGAGGAGGGCGCCCTAGGAGTATTGCAAGCTGCCAGACAGCTCGGCCTGCGCATTCCAGAGCAGCTTGGCGTCATCACGACGACAAACACGCCTCGTGTCCTTCAGTCGGACCCCTCCATCACAGCACTAGATCTTCATCCCGATCGCATTGGCGAGCGTGCGATCGCAATGCTCGTAAACCTGCTTTCCGGTGACATTTCACTGCAGCATAATGATGTGCCTTTTGATCTCTACATTAGACAGTCCACTCTGAAGGTCTCTTTTGACCGCTCATGACGCGTAACCCACATCTTGTTGGATCCGCTTTTCGCATTCCAGCGATCGCGGCGCCCCCGAGATTCCAGCTGAGGCCACGGGAAGCCTAGTACCGGTCCCGCGAAGGGGAGGCGTTTAGCTTTATATTGCGGCCATGCCAGCGTTTTGCAGCATGTTGGCGGGACGACACAGCTTTTGCTTTTCGTCCTTTGCCGCAAAACTCCGGGCCTCCCAGCGTTCGAAAGCCGCGCGCCAGAGGACAAGCCGACGCACGGCGGCCGCCCCGTGCCCGAAATACCGACAGGCAATGGGCGACATTTGCCCGGATACCGCTATCCGACGTACCCAGCGAGATGCTATTGATATAGGCCCGAAGCGCTGGTCCGCCGCTGCGGGCCAGAGGCCGACCGAACGCGGCCTGCATATGGGATGGCGAACTGGAAAGCGGTTGCAGATGGCGAGCCAACGCGGCCATGAAGATACTCAAAACAAGAGCGGAAAAAGCGTAGCGCTCCAGAAACCGCGATCACAGGACGAAACGGCAATCGTTTCGACGACTGGGCGGCGAGTAGACTGCATCAGAGCCTGCGCGCACAACCACAGAAGCGCGATCGATATCAGGAGTAGGAGTGATCGAAGCACGCGCTCGACGTAATGATGCACTCGACTTTACGCGTGCGCTCGATGCCTACAACAACAGGTCGGGGTCCGCCTCAATGAGTTCGCGTATCTTCGCCTCAAAGGTACCCCGGGAGACTACGCCGACCTTCAGTGCGTATTCCGGTGAAGTCGGCCGCTGATTCCGAAACGAAGCCGGCCACGATTCCAATCAACGACCGGCCGGTTTCCGGCTCTGAAGATACCCCTTGGGACAGCAACTTTGGCATCAAGCCTCCCGGTACACGAGGAGACTTTGATGCCAGCGAAGAGAAGGCTGAGGCGATGTCACCTTAACTTGACATCGGATGCATGGGAGACTTCTGCCTTGAGGATTGATCTCAGGCCATGGCTCCGGCAGCAGCTTTCCACGCTGCGATCGCCTGGCTGCGGTGAACGCGGTTTTGGAATGCGGAGCGTTGTGAGCGGGGTGGGACGAAGAGGTTACGGACAGCGGAGAAGACGGAGACGAAGCGCTGAAGGCCTCCCGGTGATCGGAAACCTTGCATCATCCGCTCCCGTTTTCGCAGCGGCACATGAGAATTCTCGGCCCGGTTGTTCAGACCTTTATGGGATCGGTGTTCGACGTGCGGCATAACCTGCCGCCGGGCTGCTCCATAAGAGCGCAACTTGTCAGTGATCATCCGCTTTGGTGCGATACCCTGTTTCTTCAGAAGACGGGTCAACAATCGCTTGGCGGCCTTGGTGTTGCGGCGATTCTGGACGATTTCGTCAAGCACATACCCGTCCTGATCGACGGCCCGCCATAGCCAGTGTTTCCTGCCGGCAATGATGATGACGACCTCGTCCAGATGCCACACATCGTTCCCGCTAGGCTTCTTGCGGCGAAGGCGACGCGCATAATCCGGGCCGAACTTCTTTCCCCAGCGGCGGATCTTTCATAGGAGACGGCAATGCCGCGCTCCAGCAGCAATTCCTCGACAAGGCGCAGGCTCAGCGGAAACCGAAAGTAGAGCCAGACCGCGTGGGCGATGAGCTGGGGTGGGAAGCGATGGCGCTTGTAGCTGACTGGCGAGGTGTTCATGCTCGTGCGTCTATCGCAGCCGCTCCTCACAAGGCGTTACCGTGACATCGCCGCTGACCGCCTTGACGCCCGGTCGAGCTGCTTGCCCGATCAGACCATTCGCGATCTGAAAACCGAACTTAAGCGACCTCATCACCCCTTTTGGCTATCTTGTCGGATTGATGAGCCGATATTATTTTTTCTTCACACTCGATTTTCGAACTACGGGGCTCCGGCGGAGGGAACCTCGCGCCGCCCCCTTTAGAAAGGAGGTCGCGGATGCATTCCCTGCCCAGATCGATGGCGCTTCTCCCTCACGAAATGAGGGAGATCGATCGGATCTTCCAAGACATCCTGCGCGAACGCGGGCTGTCGCGGGATTGTGAGACGGCAGCAGTGATCGCCAGGCGCCTTCTCAGTTGCTACCAGAGAGGCATCCGAGAGAGCAGCGCCCTGAAACGGTTTTGACAAGAGATCGGTAGCGCCAGTGAACGCTGAAGCGCTCGTCCACCGCAATCCGGAAATATCGATGTAGGAGATCGCAGAAGAGCCTGCCGTCCAGATGAGCCCCGACGAACTGGATATGCTTCAACGAACATTCGACCGGGTGTGTATCTGGTGCAGCATTCCCCGCTACGGAAAGCGCGCCGAGCGGTTGGCGCGCCATATCACCGAGCAATTTCGCAAAGGGATGAGCGACGAGGCTGCTCTGTTCGAGAGTGCCATGTGGTTCGAGCAGCACACCGACGCCGTGCGGCATAGACCGGACGCATAGGGAACTTTCCGGATCGGTGGCCGTTTTTGGATTTGCCGATGATCCACGACGCCGGATGATCGACCGGGCTCCGACGCGAAGCCATTGTCCAGCGGAGCCTGCCAGGTACACGCTCGCTTGGCTCCGTCGTCGCCTTTCGGGGCCATTCTTTTGGGCTCGCTCCCGGCCGACAGGAACCATTTCAGCCCACGTGCGTTTTCTCGCTTGTCCTGATCCCAAATGTCCCCTTGGGATCACATGGCCGGCTTCACCAATCCCCGGAGTGAAGTCCGAAATAGCCCCTGGCCCCGTCACCTGCGACGGGGCCATTTCTTTTCGAATTACATGCGCTTTGTTTAGGCTTGCCGATGATCCAGACTCTTCCGGATCAATTGAATTCGCTCGGGTGATACCGGACCTGCGATGGCTTTGGTCCGGCCCACGCCGTGCCCGACGAAACATCATGCGATCTTTGTAGTGCGGAACGTGAGAATCGTCGCTACGATACGTGAAAACTAGCCCCCTGCTGCGACGCCACGAACCCGCTTCCCTCCTAGCGCCAGAGTTTGCAAAGGAATTCATCGCGACCCGAGCTTGATCAATCGGCTTGCTCTCCTTAGAAACTGGCCTGGTGGGGCCTGTAGCTCAACGGTTAGAGCCGTCGGCTCATAACCGATTGGTTGCAGGTTCGAGTCCTGCCGGGCCCACCATACCACTCGCCGATGGGCCATGGAGGAACATTCCCGCACTTCGATTCCGGCCTCCGCTGTCAACGGTTAAAGGCGCCGTTTTTTGATACGCAGCAAATGGCGGAGGAGAGCTGCCACAGACCGCTCCGTATCATTTCGCTGCATTTTCGTGCTATGCGATATGCGCAGCAATAATAGTGGCGTTGTCAATGTCCCGTGCCCCCCAGCCTTTTTCGCTCAACCAGATCGACCTCAACCTTCTTCGAACGTTCGACGTGCTGATGCAGGAGCGCAGCGTTACGAAGGCCGCTGCCCGGCTCGGGCGAACGCAATCGGCGACAAGTCACGCTCTTGCCAGACTGCGAGAGATATTTGGCGACGAATTGTTTTCTCGCGATGCTGGTATCATGGAACCGACGGCACGAGCGAAAGAGCTTGCCGTTGTTCTCACCCGCGCGCTCTCTGAGATCAAACAAGTCGTTGACCGGCACCTCAATTTCGAACCGGCCACGACCTTTCGAAACTTCCGAATTGGTCTTTCCGACTCGGCGGCCGTGACCATCTTACCGACCTTGATCGCTAACTTTTCGCAACAGGCGCCCAATGCAACACTGAATGCTATTCACACCCGTGAGTCGGACGTTGTCGAACTATTGAAAAACAAAGAGATCGAATGCGCTATCCTCGGAAACTTCTCTTTGAAAGACGAGCATCTGACGGTGGTTCAGATTTCTCAACACACCATGGTTTGCGCAGGATGGAAGGGTAATCCGCTCTTGGACGACTTCTCCCAAGAGAAGTATCTCGCATCACCCCATCTGCAAATCTCTGCAGACGGCAAAGCCGATGGCGTTGCAGATATTGTTTTACGAGGCCTGGGACTGAAGCGTAACGTCGTGGCCACCATTCCGCACTACCTCGTAGCGCCCTGGATCATTAGGGGTACGCCAATGGTGACAGTCTTCGGCGACGACTTCATTTATGCACTCTCGGAGGAAACCGAGACAAGGATCGTCCCCTCACCATTTCCGTTGCCGGACGTGAGGGTCTTCCTCATCTATGAGCGCTCCGCCGAAACGGAAGCCGGTCTCGCCTGGCTCCGAAGCCTAATTACTTCAACCTATGATACGCAGCGTACTTTGAAGGACGCAGCGTATCAGCGGCTCAATCTAGTTCGGCCACGTCCGTAAACCGGTCAGACAATCTCAATGATTGCTTCAACCTCCACAGATGCCTGAAAGGGCAAGGATGCCACCCCTACAGTGCTACGAGTATGACGACCCTGCTCTCCGAACACTTCCACCATTAGGTCCGAAGCGCCGTTCATAATCCGAGCATGTTCTCGGAAATCAGGAGACGCTGCGATGAACCCGCCAAGCCGAACGATTTGCTTCACCTGATCAAGGCTACCAAGTGCACTGCGGACCTGAGCCAAGACATTGATCCCGCAGGTTCGCGCGGCGCGCACCGCCTCCTCTATTGTAATGTCCTCTTCAACCCTTCCCCTCGCAACCAAATTTGCAGACGAATCCATGCACAATTGCCCAGAAACGACGAGCAAAGTGCCGGCTCGATAGGTAGCCACATAGTTTGCCACAGACGCCGGAGGCACCGGCAAATCGATGCCGAGTTCCAGGACACGCTCTTCAAATGATGAGATCATTGCCTTCTCCTACAAAATGTTTTGCGGGGCAATTCGACGAGCATAAGCGATGCGTATCCGCTCTAGTCCCTGGACAATGAGGGCACGCGATGTCCCAAGGTTGAAACGCACGTGGCCTTCGCCGCCTGGTCCTAGATACTCACCGAGAGTAACGACAACATGGGCATCGTCCTCGAAGAAGGCACGAAGTTCGGCTAGTGAAAAACCGAGATGGCTGAAGTCGAGCCACGCAAAGTAAGTCGCCTCTGGCCGTGTCACGGTGGCGGCGGGAATGTGCTCGCTGAAAAACGATAGAAGATATTCGTAGTTGCCCTCAATGTAGCGCATAAGCGCTGCAGACCACCGGTCACAGTCGCGGAAACTGACCTCTGTAGCGACCTCACCGAAGGTCGATCCCCCAAAGGTGAGATTGCTGCGAGCCAAGCCCCGCATGTATGCGCCCATAATCTCCGGATTTTCCGCGATCACCAGTGAGTGCTTCAACCCTGTCAGGTTGAACGATTTGCTGGCCGAAACCATCGTGACTGAGTTCAGGGATGCCTGTTTTGAGACCGACGCAAAAGGTGTGAAGGAATTTCCCTCAAAGATGAGACCGCAATAGACCTCGTCCGTGGCCACAATGATGTTTCGGGATGCGCAGAAGTCATGCAAGCGCTCGAGTTCGTCACGGCGCCAAACGCGCCCTACAGGATTATGGGGACTGCACAACAACAGCAGTTTTGTCTTCTCCGTTGTTTTGGACGCAAGATCATCAAAATCCATCTCGTAGCGGCCACTGCGCTTGCGCAGAGGGTTGGCAACAGGCACACGCCCGCACAGCTGGATTATCTCCGGGAAAATGTGATGGACCGGCGTCTGATAGACAATCTCGTCGCCCGGGGATGAGAGTTCCTCGATAATCAGCCTCATCGAGGTGTAGATTGCGACATTGCTCGCTATCCAGGCCTTCTGGATCTTCCACGCAAAACGTCGTTCGAAGTATCCGATGATCGCGTCGTAGTAAGACGCCCGCTTAAATGGGTAGCCAAAGTGTCCCGTCCGAGCGACCTCTTCCATAGCGGCGCGGATCGCTGGCGCGGATACGAAGTCCAGTTCGGCGGTCCCGAAGCAGAGGAGTGTGGGATCGTTCTTTCGGGCAATCTCCAGTTCCCATTTTGCGGTACTAAGGCGCCTGCGGTCAGGAAGAGTGTCGAAATCAAACTCAGCCGTGCTGTCATTCTGATAGGTCGCTGCGTCAGCGCTAGACCTCGCGTATGTTGTAGGCATGATTCCTCCGTTGCGCCGCCTCTTCAGGCGGACGCTAAGAAAATAAGTGCAATTGGATGTCAGAGCACGCGGGCCAAGAATTCCCGCGTCCTGGGAGACTGAGGGTTCGCGATCAATTCCTTTGGAACGCCGGACTCTACGACGACGCCCCCATCCATGAACACAAGTTGGTCGGCGACCTCTCGGGCGAAACCAATCTCGTGGGTCACCACAACCATGGTAATCCCCTCTTTCGTAAGGTCCTTCATCACATCGAGAACCTCACCAACCAGCTCAGGGTCGAGTGCGGAGGTCGGCTCGTCAAAGAGAAGAACCTTTGGGTTCATCGCAAGAGCGCGAGCAATCGCCACGCGTTGTTGTTGCCCTCCCGACAGCTGCCGGGGATAAGCATCCCGCTTCTCGGTCAGGCCGACGCGTTGGAGCAGCTCTAACGCGCGCGCGGTAGCGCTTGCAACGCTCTCGCCGCGGACCCGGACGGGCGCTTCGATCAGGTTCTTCAACACAGTCATATGCGGAAACAGATTGAACTGCTGAAAGACCATCCCGATGTCCGCACGCCGCCGGCAAATTGCCGAAGGCGGTAGTTCCAGGAGTTTTGCGCCCTCAAGACGATACCCCACGAAATCGCCATCCACGAGCATGAGCCCGCCGTTGATTTCCTCAAGATGATTGATGCACCTCAGGAATGTGCTCTTCCCAGAGCCCGACGGTCCGATAATGCAGGTGACGGTTCCGGCTTTTACCGTCAGATCCACGCCCTTCAGAACTTCAAGATGGCCATACGATTTGCGCACGCCAGCGGCGTAAACCATGGTCGTAGGATCAACACCAAAACGTTCGTGATGCGAAACATTGGTGCTCATGCGAATGCTCCCTTCCTGCCCATACGAAACGCACTGCCGAGCACGGTGTTAAGATTGAGCCGGGCACGCTGTTCGTCGCGGCTAAAGTGGCGTTCGAGGTAGTGCTGCCCCACTGACATGACAGAAACCACAGCCAGGTACCAAAACGAGACGACAATCAGGAGCGGGATGGTCTCGAATGTCCGGGTGTAGATGGCTTGTGCCGAGTACAAAAGGTCGCTTACGGCAATGATACTGACGAGCGACGTAGTCTTCAAAAGGCTGATGGCCTCATTGCCGGTTGGCGGAACGATCATGCGCATAGCCTGAGGCAAGACGATGCGACGCAAGGTGAGGCTGGGTCCCATCCCAAGGCAGGCAGCGGCCTCATTTTGTCCGCGGTTGACCGAGTTCAAGCCGGCACGAACGATCTCCGCCATGTAACCGGACTCGTGGATAGAAAGCGCCACCACCGCTGAGACGAACGGCGTCATCACATCGTTGGTCGCCACTGAAAACACGGTCCCGTATCCCGGGATCCAGAGCGTGAAATCTCTGACGACAAGTGACAGATTGTACCAGAGGATCAGCTGAACCAACGCCGGCGTGCCCCGGAAGAACCACACGAAGACGCGCGCAGGAACCGACAATAATGAGCTGTTCGAGAGCATCATCAGCGCCGCGATCGTCCCTCCGATCGTGGCGAGCAGCATCACAACCGCAGTAATGACGATTGTTTGCTTTAGACCTGACATGACCATTGGGTTGAACAAATAGTGCGCAACTATCGGCCACTGGAATTCCGGATTGTAAACCACTGATTTGACCATCAGTGCGACACATATCCCGACGCACGCGACGGCGAGCCATCTCAAAGGATGACGCAGTGGGACCACAGTAAGGGCTTCGGGGTCAATTTTTGCGTTGCCGTTTGCACCGCTGAATTCTTGTTTCATCGCCTCCTCCGAGAAGCTTACGAAATGTCGTGCCGCTGTGCAGCCACGAGATCATTGGTGTCACTGAGAAAGCTGGGAGGCGGCGGTATATTTCACGGGCTTCGAGATACCAGATGCCGTCAAATGGTACTTCTGCAGAACCGCGGCGTAGGTTCCGTTCGCCATAATCCGCTCTAATGCGGCCTCAAGCATCGAGGCGGTTGCCGTGTCGCCTTTGGCAACCGCCACCCCAAGCGGCGTCGGGTAGAAACTCTCGCTAGTGATGACCAGTTTCCCCCCGCTGACGGCTTCGTAGTAGCCGCTCGACGTAGAATCATCCAATTGAGCTTCGACACGCCCAGACAGAACTGCCTGGATCGCATCCTTCTGTTCTGGGAATAGTGATTTTTGGACCGCTGGGAGCCCCTGCGCCGAACATTCGCTGTTCAGCTTGTCGGCTGCGAGATCTGCTGCAGATCCTGTCTGGATCGCCACCTTGGCGCCGCACAGTGAAGTCCGCGAAGTGAACTTATCTTTGAGTTCCGGCTTCGTCGAAATGACGGAGCCCGCCTGAAGGAATGTGACAAAATCAACCTGCTTCAGGCGTTCCTCGGTTACAGAGAAGCTTGCCCATGCGACTTTGATCCGCCCGGCGGCAAGGCTCGGGATCTGGGATGCGAAGGGCATCGTGACGATATCGAGTTCCGCCTTCATCAGTTTCGCAACTTCAGTCGCAAGCTCGATATCAACGCCGGTCGGTTTGCCCTGTTCGTCGATGAACTCAAAAGGGGCGTAAGAGAGGGAACTGGCGATCGTGAATTTTCCGGTCGTCGTGACGTCTTGGATCGCTGGGATCTCTTGCGCAAGTGCCGGTGTTGCAAGCGTTGCGGCCACCCCAATGGCCAGAATCATCGAAGATTTCGTTTTCAACATCAAGTTCCCCTTTTTTAGTTGGCAGGCAATCCTCCGCTGACACCGAGCATTATTCAAATTAATATGCAGCATGAAAAACATGCATACGATGCATGTGAGTTCCGACCTGATAGCCTTGATGCGGACGGTTCGGCTTGTCAGGCGAAGGAAGACAGTCTAACGGGAAATCGCGGCTCTTGATCGGAATCGAACTCGCGACCAGTCTTGAGGCAGCTCAGCCCGGTGGACGTCGAGATACGCGCTAGTAAATGGGCACCGCCAGAGCCGTTAGCACAACCTAAAGTACGAATTGATAACACTTCATTAACAAGTTTTCTATTTGAAT
>Ga0055524_1000984_pt1 | contig 17768 bp, 15 predicted proteins | sample AraplaCol_mCL_r2_2_FD_55011 | JGI IMG/M metagenome (GOLD analysis project Ga0055524, IMG submission 55011) | Arabidopsis root microbial communities from North Carolina, USA - plate scrape MF_Col_mCL_r2 | ecosystem: Host-associated > Plants > Roots > Endosphere | place: USA: North Carolina...
CTCGGGTTCAAACCTGAGATCAGCACGATCGACGCCGCCATCAGCACCATCATCACCGCAACGATCATAACAAGCCGCCGACGGATCAAGCGTAACCCAGACGTCAGGTCGAACTCTTCCGATTTCATTTCCGCCTGAAACCGGGGCTCATAATGGACGGCCGGGAGCGGAACGTTGCGGTCTGGCGGAAAAGTTGAAATTGTCATTGTGCGCTAACCTTTGCTTGAGGTTGCGCGGAGATGGTTTCGTAGAGGTTTTCCATCGACCGCATATACGCCTTCATACTGAAATGGTTGAGATAATGAGCGCGCGCCCCGGCTGAGAGGCGGCTGCGGATGTCTGGATCGGTAATCAGTTTGGCCAGCGCTCGCGGCCAAGGCGTCCTTGTCTCCGACAGGGACGAAGACACCGGTTTCGCCGTCGGAAATGACCTCCTCATGCGCTCCGACACGGGTTGTGACAACAGCAAGTCCGTGGGAAAGCCCTTCGAGCACGGCCATTGCGAGGCCTTCGGCATGTGAGGGCAGGACCAGGATATCAGCGCGCGCGCAGAGTGCTCGTGTCTCGTCGGCGCNAAGCCATCCCGGCATGTCCACCAGGCCCGAAAGGCCCATGTNTGCAGCCTGACGGCGATAATCCTCGACAGGCCCGTCGCCNGCCAGTACGGCCCGCCACCGAAGCTCTTTCATGACNGGATGGCTGAGGGCGAGCAGAAGTTCCGGAACGCCTTTGCGTTCGCTCAGCCGACCGAGGAACACGATCAACGGCGGCTCGCCCGNACGAACATTGTGTGCNCCGGGATCGGGGACACAATTGTGAGCGGTCACAAGGNGATNTTCGTCCACGCCCAGAAGTGTGGCGAGCGTCANGCGATCCCGCTGGCCCAGNGCCACGACACAATCAGCACGTTGAAACATGCGGCGTATGAGCGATTGCTGACGCGGCGAGCGTGCAGCAAAGTCGGTGGCATAGTCGTAGTCGTGCAGGTGCAATATGTGAAAGCACCCCAGCAAATGGGCAGCCTCGGTCAGGATCAGCTTTCTCGAGGTGCTGCCGCGGCCTGCGACATGGATATGGTGAATGCGTGTCGGATCGAGGATTCGATCCTTCGCCATCGTCAGGATGGCGCCCAGCAGGCGCAGAGACGACGTCGCAGCGGACCATCGGAGGCCCCTGGTGTCAGTGACGGCGTGTTCGCTCCCGCCTTCTTTAGCGGTGCTGGTTATATAACCGACCAGCCTGCCGATGCCGCCGCCGTTCTCGCAGCCACCTGGAACATAGTGGCGGACGCTTGCCCTCTTCCGCATCGCCATCTGGGGATCATCCGCGAGTACCTTCATCAGCATGATCCGACCACCTCGCGATAAAGGGCTGCGGCGTGGGCGCCGACCTGCTCCGGCGAATTCGGTCCTGTTGCCCATGCGAGCGCGTTGGCGCCGAGATTGTTTCTAAGCTCGCTATTGTCAGCCAATGTCCGGATGGCTTTTGCGAGCTCTGCCGCGTCCCCTGGTGGAACCACCATTCCCAGTCCGTTGGGCTGAACGGTCGTTCGCAATTCGCCCACGTCGGTCACGATCACGGGCTTGCCGAACGCTGCAGCAAGGTTGAGCACGCCGCTTTGGGACGCTTCGGTATAGGGGAGGACGACAATATCGGTATCCAGGAAAAGCTGGGCGACTTCTGCGTCCTCGATAAAACGATTGCGAATATCGTAGCGGCCGGCCTCTCCCATCAGCGACCGGAAGATCCATGGGTCGTCGCCCCGGCCTGCGACCGTAACATGCAGATTGGGGAGCGCATTTTTGAGCATGGCCTCGGCGCGGATCAGATGCTCCAGGCCCTTGTAAGCGAAAATCCGTCCAAAGAGCAGGACGCGGATAGTTCCGTCGGCGGGACTCCTCGTCATCTTCTGCCGCCGAGCGAGGTCGGCATAGCGATGGATGGCAGGATGTGACAGGACATGCACGTGGTCCGGGGCTTTCGAATATCGATCGAGGACCATCCGCTTCAGCCCTTCGCCGTGCACGACGACATGCCCCGACTGCTTTACCATCAATTCGGGAGCCCAGCCGGGCAGTGTGCGGGTATCGGAATCGCCGGGATGCACCTCCACATCATGGACGGTGGTCACGAGCGGGATCGGGCGCCAGAACGGCGCGGCAAAGTTCAGCCACAGCGTGGAATTGCTCAGGAGATGAATGAGGTTTGGTTTCTCCTGCCGGATGAGACGTGTGAGGTGATGCAGGAACCACGGATTGGCAAGCGAGCGATGCCGTGGCCAGTCCAGAAGGTGAAGATCGACGGCAGGATCAAACCACGAAGCAAGATGCGCGTAGCGCCGGCGCGGGACGCCAAGGACGACCGGCATGTGCCGTGCGACGCCGCTCGCGAATGATATGGTGTAGTCTTCCAACTCGGAAACCAGCAGCAGCGCCTTCATTCCGCTGCCTCCGATAAGCTCAAGTCCCGGCCGGANCGAGGAAGATGATAGGCGCCACGCAACGCGTCGCGCGTCCGCCGCAACAGGTTCGGCTCTCCGGCGAAAAATAACCCTTCGACAGCAAGCCTGATCCGGGTGCGCGCATTGACGCCATCCAGAACCGCTGCTGCCATCTGATAGGGATAGTGATCCGCCAGACTGAGCCTCGCCGGCAGATCATGGAATGAGAGAAATCGGTTTGTCGCTTCGACACTCCGTTGCCAATGCGCCATTCGCCGCTTCAGCATGGAGGCATCATCGATCGGCCGGTACCAGTTGTTGTTGTGAATTCTGTAGAACCCAAGTGANTCCGGCAAGGCAGCCACGTCGCCNAGAAATGGATAGATNCCNGTAAGCCATGCATCGGCGGATATGCTGAACTGTTCGGGAATAGGCCCTGCGGCATCCCATGTGCTGCGTCGTACGGAGATGGCCGATGTCATCGGGAAGGGCCACCAGCCGGCCGATTTGGTCAGCTGTGGCGACAAGTCTCCCGAACACAGGGTTCGTGGGATCGGTTTGAGGGTTGGTGAGCCATCAATCGAAGTCGGCTGAAGCCGGTGATAGACAAGCGATACCTCGGGATGCGAGCGAAAAGCCGCTACCGTCGCGGCCAGCTTGCCCGGCGCCCACCAGTCATCAGCGTCCAGAAAACAGAGAATGCCGCCACTGCTGAGTTTCACGGCAGTGTTGATCGCTGCAGCCTGTCCCGAATTCTCCTGAAAGATCACCTTCACCCGGCTGTCATAGTCTTCCAGAACGGAACGCGACTCGTCACTGGATCCATCGTCGACGACGATTATCTCGACGTCGGCAATCTCCTGGCTCAGGACGCTGTCGATCGCCTGTCCGACGAAGCGGCCGTAATTGTAATTGTTGATAAGAACGCTGATGCCCGGCCGCTCCATGACACCCTCTCAAGCCGCTTGCGATACTGCATCGCGATGCAGCAACGTGACTACGATCGAGTCCGATAAGATCTCCCGTGGAGCCAAAGGGGTCACCGCCAACGATGTCGGGGCGAGTAACGCTTCCATCTCATAATATGCAGAACCAGGACCAGAACGCGAAACCATAGGAATCCCAACCCTCTAAGCGTCAACTACGAACAATCAGCCTGCGCCGGAATCATTGCCTTATGTCACCAGATGCTACCGCCCAGCCATGGCCTTTGCGCTATGCATTCCTTTCCAAGCTACCGGTGATTGGACACGCGTAACATCTGCTCTTATTGGCAATCCCCTATCCCTTGGCCGTCAACCTTTGAGGGAGGGGGCCGCCGAAGACGTAGGCGTGCCGGGGTCCCGGGGTAGTGGGTGCATGCTTTAGGTGTAGATGCCGCCGCCATCGGGGTTAGTTCGTCGCGGATGTGGTCGGGCTATGGCGAGGCTGTTTCGATTTCGCCGGCCCATGTTGCTGGCGGCGGCAACGGTATCAAGATTGCGGTGACGCTAATCGAGAACGCCGCGCCGTTCGCCACCGACAGCGGTTCACCACGCGACAGGTGTGATCCTGCGCACCGTTTTGAGGGTGCGCAGTCATAGGTCAGCGGAAATTGAGGTCAGTGCCTGGCGGCCCGTGCGGTTAGACAGGCGCCCCGATAATCGGTGGAACAATGTTGTTGGCGGCGAGCCGTGACACTGAGCGTTCCGCGAACACCGGGATGGCGATGGCGGCCTTCCTCGGCATAGGAGTAGGTTTCCGCATCCGACGGACCGAACGTCATGAAAACCGCGACACGATCAGGCGTTCTGCCGAGCCGTCGAATGAATGCTCGCGTCACGGTGAATGCCTTCTGAACATCCAGGCGGAGCAGTGGACTGATCCGCTCGAAGAACCTGCGCAGGCTCTTGTCGATCAATGTCGGCATCTGTCCAGCATGTTCGATGCGCACGTCGAAGATGATCGCATCGCCCGCTCGCACGCCGAGCCCCTTTGCTGGCAGGCTCTGGACCAAACCCTTGAGGTGGGATCTTGGCCGTACCTTCAGCGTGGCGTTCGAGTTCTCGTCCTGGTCCTGCAGATAGAATGCGATCTTGTAGACCCTGAAGCTCTCGTCCGAGAAAATACTTCCGTCAACGCAGCGAGGATGGTGAGGGACGTCGTTGTGCCACGACGATGTAGTGTTGATCATGAGATCGCATTCGCCTGTAAGAACGACATCGAGCGGTCGCGTAATTTCCTTGAGGCGATTGAGGATTGCATCGGAAGTCATAAACCTGGCGATTTCATCGACGACATACATGGCGTGAAGTTGGAATTTGCCGCCATACAGATATTTGCCGCCGGATCTTAGATACTGTTTGGCAACCTGCCGTAATCTTCCCACCTGCTCAGGCGTCAGGACATTTCTGATGACGATATAGCCATCGGACGCCAAATCGTTCTGCAGCTGGCTGGTCGTGTTGGGGACCTTTGTAGGCCCTCCGGCGGGCATCGGTAATTCGTTTATTGAATTCACCCCTATTGAATTCATCATTGTCGCTCTCCCGACTTTGTCGCGCTCAAACCTCCCCAGCTTTGGCCGCGCTAAAGCGACTGTCTTCCGCGGTTCCGCGAAGGTCAAACCGCTCTTTTCGGGGTAACGCTTATCAAAAAGAGCAATCAAGCGTACCCCAGGGATACTGCCTTACTTCGAATATTGTAATTTATTTCTATGCGGAACCAGAAATGTGAAGTCTTTCTACGTCCAATAGCTGGATCTGAAAGTATGGAGGCCGCGGGCCTGCCAGCATATTCTGACTACAGTTTCAGTTGGCAAAAGCGTAGGTCATGAGAAATTCACCGGCAGACAGAAACCAACCTTCGGTCCGTGATGTAAAGAGTTCCCTGAAGTGGACGAATGTCCTTGGTGTTCGAGTTTCCGCGGTCAATCTCAAGAGCGCGACCGGACTTATCCAAAANGCAATTGAAGACGGCAGGAAGGAATATGTATGCGTTCGCGACGCACACGGTGTCGTGCGTTGTCAAAAGGATCCCGAGCTTCGGTCCATTCATAACCGGGCATTCCTCGTAACCCCTGACGGCATGCCGTTGGTATGGGCACTGAAACANGCTGGTCATGTTGAAAGTGACAGGGTCTACGGACCGGATCTCATGCTGTCCGTTTTCGATGCCGGCAGCTCCAAAGGTTTGCGCCACTTCCTTTACGGTGCAACAGCCGAAACGCTTGAGCAGCTGCAGGCGCGACTTCTCGCAAAATTTCCGCAAGCACGGATCGTTGGCTCCTACGCACCGCCTTTCCGCCAGCTGTCGATGCANGAGGAGGCGGATATNGCCGACCGGCTCAATCGATCGGACGCCGATATCATCTGGGTCGGGCTGAGCAGTCCCAAGCAGGAGCTCTGGATGGCCCGCATGCGCGACCGTCTGGAGGCGCCGATGCTGATCGGTGTCGGCGCTGCCTTCGATTTCCACGCCGGCCTCAAGCGGCAGGCTCCAAGNGTCATTCAAAGAAGCGGCTTCGAATGGGCGTTTCGCCTCCTATGCGAGCCGCGACGGCTGTGGCGGCGCTACGCGCTCGTCGTGCCGACCTTCATCTCACTGACTGCCTTCCAGAGACTNGGCCTTCGGAAGTTCCCGATCGAAGACGCGGTTTCTGGATCGGGTGCGTCGGGACAAAGGCCGTAGAGGAGTAAAACATCATGTCCTCATTTGCGCCGTCAGCGATGACATCGGGTCCATCGAAGGCATCCGCCACAAATGACATGGCGTCGCGGGCAATTCCGACGGGTTCCGTGCCGCCGGTAGCAGCCAGGACCGCCGATCCTTCGGGACAGTCATGGCTGAATTCGCCCATTGCACGCCGGCTTCCTCGGCTTGCAACCTTGTCATTCCTCGTTGCGGGCGACATTGCAAGCTATCTGGTCGCTTACCTGGCTCTCCTGTCCTTTCTTCCTGGTGGCTCGGCGGGCACGGTGATGGNGCGTGCCTTCTGCCTCGCAGCGCTGGCGTCGATCGTTCTCTATGCGTCGGCCGGCCTCTATCCCGGATATCGGCTGCACGACCACGAACATCTGCGGCGGCGCACGATAGCGGCCCTCAAGGTGGCTGCCCTGACGGCATTCGGCGCAATCATCCTGCCTGAAGGGGACGGGATGCTGTTGGCCATCATTGGCTTTCTCGCCCTTGCACTGATTGTTCAGCCATTCGTGCATTGGTTCGCACGAAGCCTGTGCTGGAGACTCGGAATTTGGGGGGAGCGCGCGGTGATCATAGGGGGGCGCAACCTCATCCCCGCGCTCATGGCGCATTTCCAGGACCATTGGCAGTATGGCATCAAGCCGGAGTANCNGTCCTCCGAGNCGNNGGAAACATCGCCTGATGGGGGNCCGTCCATTGCGCTGATTGCAGGGGACACTGGCTCGCTTGCGCTCGANCTGACCGCCNTGCGCCGGAAGTTCGCCGAAGTCATCCTCNTGTCNGATACGCCGAGCCTCAAGGTTAGCGGTTTGCGACCTGCGGATGTCGGCGGAGAGATCGGCATTCGCCTCACGGCAGCTGGGAGTTCGGTCAACTCGGACCTGGTTCGGCGGATACTCGATCTCGCCATCGCCATCCCGGCAACGATCGTGGTTTCGCCTTTCATCGCAATTGCGGCAGCCGCAATCTACGCCATCGATCCCGGGCCGGTCTTCTTCCGGCATACCAGGGAAGGGCTGTCCGGCAAGCCTGTGCACGTTCTGAAACTGAGGACGATGTATCAGGATGCGGAGCAGCGTCTCGAAGCATTGTTCCGCGAGAACCCTGCTATGCGGGCCGAGTGGTTGAGCCATTTCAAGCTCAAGGATGATCCACGCGTCCTGCCGGTTGTCGGACATCTCCTGCGCTCTTCGAGCTTCGACGAGCTCCCGCAGTTGGCGAACATCATTGCAGGTGAGATGGCCATCGTCGGACCGCGTCCTTTCCCGGAATATCATCTCCTGGCCATGGACGGTGAATTTAGAGACAAGCGCCGTTCCGTAACGCCGGGGCTCACGGGCCTCTGGCAGATATCCGAACGAAGCAATGCGGATATCGAGCTGCAGCAGCAACTCGACGAATTCTACATCGACAACCGGTCCCTGTGGTTCGATTGCCAAATTCTTCTCAGCACAATTCCTGCGGTCTTCAAGCGCAGGGGAGCCTACTGACGATCCTCGCTTCTGCGGGGCAACCATCAACAACGGAGCACACCAATGCACGGACAAAAGCGAATTATGGTAACCGGCGGCACCGGCTTTCTGGGATCATTCCTGTGCGAAAGACTGTTGCGGGAGGGCAATGATGTTCTCGCAGTGGACAACTACTACACCGGATCGCGCGATAACGTGCTGCACCTTCTCGACGACCCGAGGTTCGAGATCCTTCGCCACGATATTACCTTCCCGCTGTATGTAGAGGTCGACGAGATCTACAACCTCGCTTGTCCGGCATCTCCGGTCCACTATCAGGTCGATCCCGTTCAGACAGTCAAAACCAATGTGCACGGGGCCATCAATATGCTCGGCCTCGCCAAACGCACCAAGGCGAAGATCTTCCAGGCTTCCACAAGCGAAGTCTACGGCGATCCGGCAGTTCACCCTCAGCCCGAGGAGTATCGAGGCAGCGTCAATCCCATAGGGCCGCGGGCATGCTATGACGAGGGCAAGCGGTGTGCCGAAACATTGTTCTTCGACTACCATCGACAATACGGCGTGGAAATCCGGGTGGCGCGAATCTTCAATACCTACGGGCCGCGCATGCAGACCAATGACGGCCGCGTCGTCTCCAACTTTATCGTTCAGGCGCTTCAAAACGAGCCGATCACCATCTTTGGCAACGGCACGCAAACGCGCTCATTCTGCTACGTCGACGATCTGATCGAAGGCTTCATTCGTCTGATGGGCGCTCCGAATGGCGTTACCGGACCTATCAACCTCGGCAATCCCGGGGAATTCACGGTGCGGGAACTGGCGGAAATGGTGATTGAGATGACGGGTTCGAAATCAAGCATCGTTTACAAGCCGCTGCCAGTCGACGATCCGACGCAACGCAAGCCGGACATCAGTCGTGCAAAGCAGGACCTGGGCTGGCAGCCCACGGTGAACCTGCATGAAGGTCTTGAGAAGACGATCGCCTATTTCGAGTGGAAGCTCTCTGGCGGAACCAGGAGCATGCCTGGCGTCCGGACGCCGCAACCGGCTTACACCCATCTGCCCACCCCGGCCGTCGGCATCCCCGTTCAGGAAGGCGCATCGATCGGGACGTGAACAGCAACGTCGATCATAAGGCGAAGCGCGTTTTGGATGGGATGGTGCCGGAAACATGAATGTGCATAGCATACCAACGGGAGCCCCTGTGGGCGCAATACAGCGGTTAGGGCCAATCGTCTTTGCAGTCGACGCAGCCTATGCCGTTCCCTTGGCGACCGCTCTCAGATCGGTCGCCGAGAATAACAGAAGCGCATGGCCCCTGGATATCCATGTCATTCATGAGGGAATAGGCGAAGAAACCAAGCGGAGGATACTCGATTCTCTGCCGGCAAATTCGACAGTCATCCAGTGGCATCCCATCGGCACCCTATCTTTCGCAAGCGGATTTTCGACGCGACCGGGCGTCTCGAAGATGACCTTTGCGAGGATCCTTCTGCCGCAGTTCCTTCCCGAGACCTGCAATCGGGCTTTGTATCTGGATGGCGACATCCTTGTGCTGGATGCGCTCGAACAGCTCTGGAATATCGATCTGGGTGAGGCCGTGATTGGCGCCGTGCCGGATTATTGGCTGGATAATGTGGTGAGCATCGGATCGGGTGGCACAGGCGGGCCTCGGGTCGAACGCTATTTCAACGCCGGCATCCTCCTTATCGACCTCGCAAAATGGCGGGCGGAGGGAATATCGGAGCGATCACTGGATTATCTCGATCGTTTTCCGACCACGGAATATTCGGATCAGGACGCCCTCAACGTCGCCTGTGCGGGAAAGTGGAAAGTCCTGGATCGCGCCTGGAATTTTCAGTTCGAGCCCACCCAGGTCATCGCCCGTATCGCGCTCGAACAGAAACTCGCGATCGTTCATTTCGTGACCAACGTGAAGCCCTGGAAATCAGGAAGCCTAAGTCCGAACGTTGCATTTTACGATACGTTTCGATCCCGGACCCGTTTCGCGCTCACGCATCGGGAACGCGTTCAGCAGCTTGAAGCGTGCAGGCTCCCGGCTGCTTGCCCGATCCGCCTTGTTGAGAGCTGTGTGGGGCTACACGAAATCGGCGATACTAGCTCGCAGCTCTACCCTGGCGCGAGTGAATCGAGGAGCGAAGCATACGTAAGAGTGAGACGACGCCGAATTCGGGTTCCATGAAATGCCCCGAACGAAACAATTGCCTGCGGAGGAACAAGTTTGCAACGTGTTGATGTCGTAATTCCCTGCTACAACTATGCTCATTTCCTGCAGGAATGTGTTGAAAGCGTTCTTTCACAGGCTGGCGTCGATGTGCGCGTGCTCATCCTCGACGATTGCTCGCCAGACAATACTCCGGAAGTCGGAATGGCCCTGGCATCCCGGGACAAACGGGTGACCTATCGGCGGCATGCAGTAAACAAACGCCACATCGCAACCTATAACGAAGGCATCGACTGGGCGGGCGGCGACTTGTTCCTGCTTCTCTCGGCAGATGATTATCTCTTGCCGGGCGCTCTGGCACGCGCGTCGGAGCTTATGAGCAATCAGCCTCATGTAGGATTCACGTTCGGGAACGCGCTGATAGCCGAGCCAGATGGCATCATAACCAAGCGCGTCGATCCTCTCGGCGGCAACAATATGCCCACCGTGCAGGTCATGTCCGGTCCGCAATTCATGCGGTTGAGTGGAGCAAACAACCTGGTTCCAACGCCGACGGCCGTCGTGAGAACGGCGTTGCAAAAGCAGGTTGGCGGTTATCATAAGGAACTGCCGCATACTGGCGATATGGAGATGTGGCTGCGGCTCGCATCACATGCCGAGGTCGGTTATATTAACGATGATCAAGCAGTATATCGCAGACATGCTTCGAATATGTCGCTGCAATACTATGGGCAAAGTATTCTTCCCGACCTTCGCCAAAGAAAACAGGCCTTCGATATTCTGTTCCGCCAAGGCGCGGACAGTCTCAGGAAAGATGAGAAACTAAGGCGCTTTCTCGCCAGAGATCTCGGAAAAGAGGCGCTTCGACTGGCCGGCATGGCATTCAATAATTTCGATGTCACCACAGCCGTGGCCATTCAGCGCTTTGCTTTGGAGGTCTCTCCCGAAGTGCGAAATTCATTGCCCTGGATCAAATTGGTCTGCAAACAGACCATCGGGCCTAAATACTGGTATGCATTGAATTCCCTCGGGCGACGCGTCGCAGGATAACGGGGCAGATCTGACCGGTTCAGAGCCAGTCCACCTCTGCACGATAGATGACGGCAGCCACTGGCTGATCACCTCATTGCTGATATGCCATGGCGCGCAGGAATGTGCTGCAGTTCGCCGACATTTGACAACTGCGAACGCACTACGATGGCTCCAGGTATTCGGGGGGAGCGCCGTAGTTCCGAGGTGCTACAGCATCAAACAATTTCCCCGGAGGCGCATTTGGTCACGCCTCCGGGGACAATTTTGAACGACAATGTGCCGTCACATGTCAAAGCTTTACGCAGATCACAGCGTCAGCAGAGCGTCTTGTTCGCACTCGCGCCGGAAATACCATTCTGAAACAGGTCGTTGAGCTTGAACACAACTTCCGTTCTGTTCGTTGCTTTGACCTTTTTCATGATATTGCGAACATGGACTTTCACGGTGCTTTCTCGAAGATTGAGCTCGTAGGCGATGATTTTGTTCGCCTTTCCGCGCCGGAGCGCCTCCACAACTTCGGCCTGACGATCCGTGAAAATACCGGCCAACGGACGAGCTGTAGCGTTTCCGGATTCCAGCAAGTGACGCATGGCGAACAGTGTGCTGGCAGGAACAAAGACGCCACCCGCTACAGACAGCGCGATCAGTTCCATGCAGACGCTGATGCTGACCGAGGCGGGTATGTAACCCTTGGCCCCGTATTCGATCGCCCTTACGATTTGGCCGAAATCGTCGCTATCAGCCAGTATGATCACTGGTATCGCTCCGAACTCCGAAGCAAGGCTCCTGATTTGGCCCGAAACGGCGGGATCATCGATCTTCTTGCCGCCAATGTTCAGGAGAATTGCCGAAAGCGGCGGATATTCGTCGCATTTCTGCTTCCACTCCTCAACACTTCCGAAAGCCAGGATAAGCAGGTCCGTCTTGTAGGCAGCCATGCATTGCGCGAGGCACTGCCGATCAAGTTCGCGGTTGTCGAGGATCACCAAAGAATGCTTTGGTCTCGACTGTAAGCTCATTCCGGTTGAATTATTCTCTATCTTAAGTGGAAGAGCTACGTTTTCCTGCCTAAGGTCTAAATTTGGCACAAGCGCTGAATTCACTTCTTCATCCTCCCCAGCCGAGTTTCCCTACGCCCCAACAAAACCGAACACTCAAGCCCTTCAGATGTAAGGGTTTGGCAGCACTAAAGTAGGAACTAAATACCACAGTTTCTGTTATCTTAAACTAGCTAATATAGGCTAATGGAGCAGATTAGTTCCATCGTAAGGTGTAAAGAAGACGTAATTCTTGGTATAAACTTATACGATACTCCGCGGTTCGCGGATTGGTTGATTGCGTTGCTCCCTGGTTACGAACCGAACCGCTAAACGTATGAAAATAATGCCCGCCTCCGGCGTATGACGGAAGCGCCTCCAGGCTTGCTCCATCACCAATGTTGATCGTTGACTATGAACTTGGGCGTACATCGTCCTAGGTAGATACGTCTTTAGGTGAATAAGCTTAGACGTTTTGTTTCTTTACTCCGATGATGAAAACAATTCTCTTTGAATAGAAGGAAATATTTGCTTCTTCGAAATGAAACCTTGGGCGCAATCACCTGATTGACGGTTTCATCTAGAAATCAGGGTTTGTGTGAAGAGTAAGGGGTGCATGCGTATGATTGCATCAGACGTAAGGCTGGATGATAGCAGTATCATCCATCATCGAGATCTCGTGAATCTCTATGGCTGCACGATCGGCGCGAGAACGCGCATCGGCACGTTCGTCGAAATCCAAAAAAACGTCNTTGTCGGAAAAGACTGCAAGATCTCCAGCCATTCCTTCATCTGCGAAGGCGTGACGCTGGAAGACGGTGTTTTCATCGGCCATGGGGTCATGTTCACCAATGACACGTACCCGCGCGCCGTTAATGCGGATGGCAGTCTGCAGACCGATACGGACTGGGTCGTCATCCCCACACTGGTCAAGCGTCATGCGTCGATCGGCAGCAATGCCACCATCCTGCCTGGCGTAACCATCGGAGAGGCGGCGCAGGTCGGTGCCGGGGCGGTTGTAACGAAGGATGTGCCTGACGGCGCCATTGTCGCGGGCGTTCCGGCCAGGATCACCGGTCACGTTCATGACCGGTCAGTTAACATGCAAGCGTTGGGAGGAATGCGATGATCGGCATTGCTGTTGTTGGATATGGGTATTGGGGCCCGAACCTGGTTCGTAACATCTCAGAAGCGGCAGGCGCCCAGCTTATTTCAGTCTGTGATCTCAATGTCGAACGGTTGGCGGCAGTTAAAAGCCGGTACCCGGCAGTGACGATCACTGACAATTTCGAAGAAGTCCTGCGTGATCCCAGAGTGGACGCAATCGCCATCGCGACGCCGGTCTTCACCCATTTCAAGCTCGCAATGCAGGCTATGATGGCCGGAAAGCATGTCTTCGTCGAGAAGCCGATGGCATCGACGGCGGAGGAAGCCTCCCGGATGGTCGAGGAAGCCGCGCGCCGGCGGCTGGTGCTGGCCGTGGATCACACCTTCGTTCACACTGGCGCCGTCCGCAAGATGCGCGAGCTGGTCGAGAACGGTCTGGGCGACATGTATTATTATGACTCCGTCCGGGTCAACCTGGGGCTCTTCCAGCACGATGTGAGCGTCATCTGGGATCTTGCGGTGCACGATCTCTCCATCCTGGACCATGTGGTGCAGGAAAGGCCGGTGGCCGTTTCTGCGACCGGCATGAGCCATGTGCTCGGAGAGCCGGAGAACATTGCGTACCTGACGCTGTTCTTCGAGAGCAAGCTCATCGCCCATATCCACGTCAACTGGCTGGCGCCCGTCAAGGTACGGCGCACGCTGATCGGTGGCAGCAATCAGATGGTCGTCTACGACGATCTGGAGCCCAGTGAAAAGATCAAGGTTTACGACAAGGGCATCACGCTGAATCCCAATTCTCAGGCCTATGGCGAGAAGGTGCATCAGATGATGGTCGGCTACCGCAGCGGCGACATGTGGGCACCGAAGCTCGATATGACCGAAGCATTGAAGCGCGAACTGGATCAGTTCGTCGAGTGCATCGAGCAAAACTCGCGACCGATCACGGACGGCCAGGCCGGGCTGCGTGTGGTTCGCATCCTTGAAGCCGCAAGCCGGTCGCTCGCCCAGCGCGGTCGTATCATAGAGCTCGAAGAGGCGAGGCGAATTGCATGATCCCCTTTCTGGACCTCAAAGCGCAATACCAGTCGATAAAAGCGAAATCGACGCTGCCGTGCTCGGTGTACTGGCGTCAGGGCAATACATACTGGGAGAGGAAGTCGTCCGTCTCGAGCAGGAGTTCGCCGATTTTTGCAACGTCAAGCATGCGATCGCTGTCAATACCGGGACGAGTGCGCTGCATCTGTCCCTCCTTGCGGCGGGCGTCGGACCGGGTGATGAAGTCATTACCGTGCCATTCACCTTCGTCGCGACGGTATCGGCGATCTGCTATGCAGGTGCGCGTCCAGTCTTCGTCGATGTGGAGCCTACGACGCTCACGATGGATGCGGCCCAGCTCGAGGCAAAGATTACGTCCCGGACCAAGGCCATTATTCCCGTCCACCTTTACGGCCAGATGGCCGATATGGACGCGATCAAGGCGATAGCCGACCACTACCGGATACCGATCATCGAAGACGCCTGCCAGGCGCATGGTGCTCGCTACAAGGGCGCGCGAGCCGGCAGCATCGGCACATCCGGCTGCTTCAGCTTCTATCCGGGCAAGAACCTCGGTGCTTGCGGCGAGGGAGGTATCGTCGTCACGAACAGCGACGATCAGGCCAAGACGATGCGCATGCTGCGCGACTGGGGTCAGGAGCAGCGCTATCATCATCTGCTGAAGGGTTTCAACTACCGCATGGACGCCATCCAGGGCGCCATCCTGCGAATCAAACTGCGGCATCTCGAAACCTGGACCGAAGCACGCCGCACACATGGTCGCCGCTACTCCTCGCTGCTTGCGGGAGCCAAACATTTGAATACGCCGATCGAGGCAGCGGAGCGGCGCCACGTCTACCATGTCTATGCCATCCGAAGCAGCGATCGCGATGTGCTTCAGCGCACGCTCACTGCGGAAGGCATTCAGTCCGGGCTGCATTATCCGATCCCTGTTCATCTGCAAAAGGCCCACGCCGATCTCGGCCACCAGGCCGGCGATTTCCCGGTCTCGGAGGCCGCGGCACGGGAGGTCCTCTCGCTGCCGATCTATCCCGAGATGCCCGCTTGGCATGTCGACCAGGTGGCCGCCGCGCTGGAGTATGCTTATGTCAGCTAGTCGTGCGGGCGAGGCCAGGGTCGTGCAGGCGGTCCATGGCCGGCATGAAAGGCCGGCGGATCCTGCCCATCACGCCGGGTTGGCCGAAGAGCTCAGGCAATCATACGGGCGCGCCGGTCTGATCGAGCTCTATGGTCGCTTCGCGAGCGGCGACGGTGTCGTCGATACCCTGATGCGGAAGGCCATCTGGCAAGCCATTGCGCGCAGCTGCGGCACAGGGTTGCAGGTTGCGGGCGGGGCCGGTTTCAAACATCCGGAAACGTTCGAAATCGGCAATGGCGTCTTCATCGGTGCCCAGGCCTATATCCAGGGGCGCTTCGACGGCACGTGCGTGATCGGCGACAATGTGTGGATCGGCCCGATGGCCTATTTCGACGCGCGCGACCTGGTGATCGAAGATTGTGTCGGCTGGGGTCCGGGTGCCAAGGTGCTTGGCTCGGCGCACACGGCACTCCCGGTTGATGTGCCGATCATCCGTACGGATCTCGAAATCAAACCGGTCCGCATCGGCGCATGGGCCGATATCGGAACGAACGCGACCATTCTTCCCGGCGTGACCATCGGGAAGGGGGCGATCGTCGGAGCAGGTGCAGTCGTCGTCTCCGATGTCGAGCCGTTTTCAGTCGTCGCCGGGGTGCCGGCGAAGTTCATACGCTGGCGCACGGAAGCCGATCCTGTGCTGGATATATCGCGTGGAGGAAAATCGTGAGAAATCAACGGGTGCTCATTACCGGTGGAGCGGGCCTGATCGGGTCGCATATTGCCGATCTCGTCGCATTGGAAAAACCGCGTGAGATCATCATTCTCGACAACTTCGTGCGCGGACGTCGGGACAATCTCAGCACGGCGATAGCCGGCGGGGCCATTAACATCATCGAGGGAGATATCCGCGACAGAGCGCTGCTCGCAAAAACCTTCGAGGGCGTCGACATCGTTTTTCATCAGGCGGCCATCCGCATCACGCAATGCGCGGAAGATCCCCGGCTCGCCTTCGATGTTCTGGCGGAGGGCACGTTCAATGTCCTAGAGGCCGCCGTCAAGGCAGGCGTGTCGAAGGTCGTCGCTGCCTCCTCGGCCTCGGTGCTTGGTTTGGCCGAGACCTTTCCGACCACTGAAGCGCACCATCCCTATAACAACCGGACGATCTACGGTGCGGCCAAGACGTTCAACGAGGGGCTGCTTCGCAGCTTCGCGGAGATGTATGGCCTGCGCTACGTGGCGCTGCGTTATTTTAACGTCTACGGGCCGCGAATGGACGTTTATGGTGCCTATACAGAGGTGCTGATCCGCTGGATGGAGCGCCTGGCGGCCGGAATGCCGCCTCTCGTCTATGGAGACGGTAGCCAGACTATGGACTTCGTCGATGCACGCGACATCGCCCGGGCAAACCTGCTGGCTGCGAAGAGCGACGTTACGGATGAAGTATTCAATGTCGCTAGCGGCCGGGAAATAAGCCTTCTGGAACTCGCGCAGATGCTGAGCAGCATCATGGGAGTTTCGCTCGAACCGCAGCATAAAGAGGCACGTGCGGTCAACGGTGTAACCCGCCGTCTTGCAGACATCAGCAAGGCCGAGAAGCTTCTGGGCTTCAAAGCTGAAATATCAATGGAGCAAGGGCTTCGCGACCTTGTCGCCTGGTGGCAGCTGAAGACTGCTGGAGCAGGAGGTCAAGCTGCATGAGCCCGTCACCATCTACAATTCCGGTCGCCAAACCCGTTCTTGGGGAGGAGGAGGCCGAGGCTGCGCGCCGCGTCATACTGTCAGGATGGGTGACGCAGGGGCCGGAAGTCGCGGCTTTCGAGAGTGAATTTGCCGCCTTTGTCGGCGCCGCGCATGCCTGTGCTGTTTCCAACTGCACGACCGCGCTGCATCTCGCCTTGAAGGCGGTGGGGGTCAATGCCGGCGATGAAGTCATCACGGTCAGCCATTCGTTCATCGCCACCGCGAATGCCGTTCGATACTGTGATGGAGTGCCTGTTTTCGTCGACATCGAAGCGGATGGCTACAATATCGATGCCAGCCTGATCGAAGGGGCAATCACACCCCGCACCAAAGCAATTCTCTGCGTGCATCAGCTCGGCATGCCTTGCGATCTGCGCTCGATCGTGGAGATCGGCAAGCGTCATCAGATACCGGTTATCGAGGATGCGGCCTGTGCGACAGGAAGCGAGATCCTCTGGGACGGGCGCTGGGAAAAGATCGGTAAAGCGCATGGCGACATTGCCTGCTTTTCCTTCCATCCCCGGAAGGTCGTCACGACGGGTGATGGCGGCATGTTGACGACGGCCAATCCCGAATATGACCGAAAATTCCGGCTATGGCGTCAGCACGGCATGAGTGTCACTGATGCCGTTCGTCACGGCTCGAAGCAGGTCATCTTCGAAGACTATGACGAGCTGGGCTACAACTACCGTATGACCGACCTTCAGGCTGCCGTCGGGCGCGAACAGCTGCGGCGGCTGCCGGGCCTGATTGCGCAGCGGAGGCTGCTTGCGGAGCGATATCGTGAGCGCCTGTCCGCTATTCCTGGATTGTCGCCGGCTGAGCCGCGCTGGGCTCGCAGCAACTGGCAGAGCTTCTGTGTGAGATTGCCTGAAACGGTGGATCAACGGGCGGTTATGCAAGCCCTCCTCGATCAGGGGATTTCGACGCGGCGCGG
>Ga0055524_1000994_pt1 | contig 17704 bp, 15 predicted proteins | sample AraplaCol_mCL_r2_2_FD_55011 | JGI IMG/M metagenome (GOLD analysis project Ga0055524, IMG submission 55011) | Arabidopsis root microbial communities from North Carolina, USA - plate scrape MF_Col_mCL_r2 | ecosystem: Host-associated > Plants > Roots > Endosphere | place: USA: North Carolina...
GAGCTGCTGATCATGATCGACGCCATGCGTCGTTCGTCAGCCCGCCGCATCACCGCCGTGCTGCCGTATTTCGGCTACGCCCGCCAGGATCGTCGCGCCTCCGGCCGCACGCCGATCTCCGCCAAGCTAGTCGCAAACCTGATTACTGAAGCAGGCGCCGACCGCGTCATGACGCTTGACCTCCATGCCGGTCAGATCCAGGGCTTCTTCGATATACCGACAGACAACCTCTTCGCCCTGCCCGTTCTGACGCGCGACATCAAGAGCCACTATGACCTCAGCAACGTCATGGTCGTCTCGCCTGACGTCGGCGGCGTGGTGCGCGCCCGCGCGCTCGCCAAACGGCTGGACTGTCTTCTGGCCATCGTCGACAAGCGTCGCGATCGGCCCGGTGAATCCGAAGTCATGAACATTATCGGTGACATCACCGGCAAGGATTGCCTGTTGATCGACGACATCGTCGATTCCGGCGGCACGCTCTGCAACGCCGCCGACGCCATGCTCGCCAAGGGCGCTTCCAGCGTCACCGCCTACATTACCCATGGCGTGCTCTCCGGCGGCGCGGTCACCCGCGTAACCTCGTCGAAGCTGCGCGAACTCGTCATCACGGATTCGATCCAGCCGACGACGGCCGTCCTTTCGGCCCACAACATCCGCGTCGTCACGACAGCACCGCTGATCGGCGAAGCCATCAGCCGCACCGCACAGGAAGAGTCCGTCTCGAGCCTCTTCGACTAAAAAGAGCCGGTATTCGACCGGCGCTTTTGTTTCGGCTTGTATGCTTGTACTGCCCGGTCTCAATCAGCCCTATCAAGGGCTGATTATTCACCGTCACAGAACCATCCGGATGTCGAACAACGGCCCACAATGAACGGCCGTCTCCCTCTTTAGTAAAGCCCTTCGCCACCGTCATCCAGAGGCTGACTTGATCTCGACCTTCGGTGCCGGATCAAAAAAGCCGGCACGGAGCCGGCTTCTCATTTTCAGATTGCAAGCCGAAGGCCTTATTGCGGCTGTACCGGCTCCTGACCTTGATCCTGTTCCTGATCGGGTTCCTGCCCTTGATCCTGATCCTCGCTCTGATCCGGCTCCTCGGCATCCGGTCCCTTGATCTGCTGACCGTTGACCGCCACCGAACCGTCGCCGGCAACGCTGATATCCCAGCGCGAGCGGCCATCNGGATCGGTCTTGGCAAAGCCCTTGGCCATCATCATGCCGAAGGAGACCTGCTGGAGGTTCGGATCGCTCTTGGCAAGCTCCTGAATGGCGGCGATCGACTTGTCGAGATCGCGCGCAAGGACCGAAGCCTGAACCGAATAGTCCTTCTGCGTATCGATGCGGCCCAGCAGTTTGCCGGTGACGTCGATATCGTAGACGTCGGAGACCGCGGTAAACTTCGGCAAGTCGACGACGAGCATACCATCATGGAAAAGCTTNTCGGCCGCCTGCTTGCCGCTTTCCTCCGAATTGCTGCCGGCCGAGAAATCGATCTTCATGAACTCGTCGCCGAAAGCGGCAAAATCCATGTCGGGGACGGCGATCTGCATATCGATGCTCTTCGGCAGGAAGGCGTGGTAGCTCGCCGGCACGACAGGGCTATCGAGCGTCACATCTGCAGCGTTCATACCGAAGGCAAAGCGGACGGCGTCGCTCGGCCCGGCGATCGAGAAATCATAGCCGAAGGCCTTCGCGCCACCGTTACCCGCGGCGGTACCGACCGTCAGGTTGTTCGCCGTGATCGATTCATTGAGCGAGGAGAATAGCGGGAAGGATGCCTTGAGCACCGATTTCAGCTTTTCGCCATCCTCCTTGCTCAGTTCCTTCTCGTCCATATGCTCCAGGATGAAGAAGACGATATCGCGGATTTCCTTCGCCGGCAGGCTGGCGACATCGGCGTTGACGTCTATCGAATCCGCCTTGATGTTGACCGGTGGCATCTGCGGGCTCGTGACGGTCTCCGACAGCGCGGAAAGCGAACCGTTGGCCTTGAAATCGAGACGACCATTACCGCTGGCGCTGTCGGTCGAATCGAGCCGGTAGTCCATGCCCGCAAATGTCGCGTCGACCTGATCCATATCGGACTTTGACGTGACGCGGATGTCAGTGGCCTTGAAATTACCGGAGCGCAGATACGCGATCGCAGGATCGAAAACGCCGTCATAGACCATCGATGCTATCGAGTAGGTAAAATCCGTGGCCTTGTCATCCGGCCCCTTGAGGTTGCCGGAGATATTGAAGCTGTTATTGCCTTCAAGGTTCCACAGACCGTTGTCGAGCGGCGTGGCAAAAACCGACCATGGTGTCAGGCCATTCACCACGACCTTGGTCGTGTCGACCTTGCTGAGCAGCTTGGCGAAATCATAAATGATCTCGTAGCGGCTACCCGCCGGGTTGACGGTTAGAAAACCGCTCTTTGCAAAATCGTCAGGCAACACTTTCGTCAGGCTGTCGCGAAGCTTGTTGGCTCCATCCTGATTGATCTCAGCCGCATTCGCTGCCCCGAACAGCGATAGGGCAATAATGCTCGTCGTGGTGACAAGTTTGAGACGCATCCGTACTCTCCTCAGCCGCTTTGAATGCGGCATAGGAAGATCGGATATCTTCCGGTGTCAAGCCGCAGTGTTGAGTGCAGCGGCTTGTTTTTCCATTCGTGCCGGGCGGCCAAAGTAGTAGCCCTGAGCCTCATCGCATCCTTCCGACGTCAGCAGCTCGAGCTGGCTCAGCGTTTCCACGCCTTCCGCCAGCACCGGAATCGACAGCCCGCGTCCGAGGGCCAGGATGGACCGAATGACCGCTTTCGCCTCCTGGCTCGTCTCGACTTCGTTCATGAAGCTGCGATCGAGCTTGATCTTGTCGAAGGGGAATGAGCGAAGGGTCTCGAGTGACGAATAGCCTGTTCCAAAATCGTCGATGGCGATAGCGACGCCCTGCTGCTTGAGCGCGCGCATTGCAACCAGCGCCTTGCTCTTGTCGACGATGATCGACGACTCCGTTATTTCAAGTTCGAGCCGCGATGCCGGCAGGCCGGTTTCCTGGAGCACGGCGCGAACGAGCTCGGCTATGTTTGCATGGGCGATCTGGATGGGCGAAATATTGACGGCGATCTTGATGTCGTCCTTCCAGCTGACCGCTTCCCTGCATGCCTCGCGAAGGACCCATTCGCCGATGGGCACGATCGCGCCGCATTCTTCGGCAATCGGAATGAAATCGACGGGCGAGATGTTTCCGCGTTCAGGATGGTTCCATCTGAGCAGCACCTCGTAGCCGGTCGTCTTGCCGGTCGCGACCGACTTCTGCACCTGATAGTGAAGGTACATCTGGTCACGCTCGATCGCGGTCCAGAGGTCACGCGCCAGCCTTCGTCTGTCACGAGACGCTTCATCCATGGATTCTTCATAGAAGCAGACATTGCGCCCGACCTCGTGCTTTGCGCGATACATGGCCAAATCTGCGTTTGCGAGAAGCGTTTCGGTATTTTCGCCGGCCTCGGGGTAAAGTGCGACGCCAACGCTGGCGCCGGGGACGATATGGTGTCCCTCGAAATCCATCCTCTCCATGAGCGTGGCTTCCAGCCGCGCAACGAAGTCGTCAAGCTCTGCCATGTCGTTGAAGCGCTTCACGGCTGCGAACTCATCGCCGCCCAGCCGGGCGACGAGCTCCTCGTCACGCAGGATCCCGTTCAAGCGCGCGGCCAATGTGCTCAACACGAAATCACCTGCGACATGACCCATCTGGTCATTGATTTCCTTGAACTTGTCCAGGTCGATGCCAATCACCGCAACCTTGCTCGACAGCCTTTTGGCGATTGTCAGCTGATGTGAGAGATAGTCGTTGAACGTGGGACGGTTAGGAAGGCCGGTCAACGCATCGTGCTTGGCCATGAACGCGATTTTCTCTTCGCGTGCCAGTCGCTCGGTAATGTCTTCGAATGTCGTAACCCAGCCGCCATCCGCCAGAACGTTGAATGTCGCAAGAATTGAGCGACCGCTCGTCGTCTGATGCACCAGGGTTTTCTGGCCGGAGCGCATGGTCGCCATATGCCGGCGATAATGATCGGTCGCCCTTGTATCTGCGGCGTCGCCATCGCCAAAGAGGATCTGATAGCCGCTGCGAACGATCTCGGAATAGGCAAGGCCCGGGCGAATGAAATTCTCGGGAAACCCGAAGAGCTGGCTATATCTGGCGTTTGCCAGGATCAGCCGCTCATTGCGGTCGAACATCGAGATGCCCTGGCTCATGTTCTCGAGTGCCAGATCGAGGTTCCTCGATACTTCCCTGATCCGATCCCCGTCGATCTTTGCCTGCGTGATATCGCGGGTAATCTTCACGTATCCGATGAGATGATGGTCATCATCATANACGGGTTGGATGACGACATGTGCCCAGAACGAGGATCCATCCNTGCGAAAACGCAGCCCTTCCGCTTCAAATCTGCCGTTGGCGAGAGCGGATTGGAGCGCNCGCTGCGGAAGACCATTCNTCTGATCCTCTTCGGAGTAGAACCGTGCGAAGCTCTGGCCGACGATTTCNGCGGCGCTATAGCCCTTGGCGCGTTCCGCCCCGGTATTCCANTTCGTCACGATGCCTGAAGGGTCGAGCATGTAGATTGCGTANTCCGTCACGCCCTGCAGGAGCAGCTCGAACCTGGTTTCGCTTGCACTCGCCTGCCTGGCGGCGCGAAACGCAATGATCGATGCCGAAATGCCCGAGGCGAGCATTGAGATCGATACGGCAAGAATGGTCGCCAGAAGAAACGGCTTCGAAAGCGCCTGCGGCTCGATCGCGTTTGCGCCTCCTTCGATAATCGTCAGCGCCCCCATCGCGGTGAAATGCATGAGGACGATGCCGAGTGACAGCGCGGACGCTGCAGCGAGAATGCTCCAGTTCGAGCCCTTCCAGTTCTTTGTGAGCGTAAATCCCCAGGTCGCCATGGCCGCCGATATGATCAGCGCAACGACAACGAGATACCGATCCCAGACGATGGTCCCTGGAACCTGCAGTCCGGCCATGCCGATGAAATGCATGGCTGCGACGCCGACGCCAAAAGCCAGGCCCGCGGCAATATTGGCCTGGGAGCCTGCAAGTGACACGGCAGCAAGGCCGGCCACAAAAGTGGAAGCAAAGGCCGCGCCAAGTGAAATAAGCGTCAGATCGCGATCATAACCGACGACGATGCCCGGATCATAGGCGAGCATTGCGACGAAATGCGTCGACCAGATACCGAAGCCGCCCGCTGCCCCGGCCACGGAAAGCCAGATCCAGCGCGGCACGCCTTTTGACCTGCCAGCGCTTCTCAAGAACAGGATCGTTCCCAGATTGGACACGAGGCATAGTGCGGCAGCCAGGAGAACCAGCGTCAGGTCATGTTGGTATGTCAGGCAGTATGCGATCGCAAACATGAGAAAACCCATTCTTTTCAAGCCTGACATCGATCTGACCGCGTTAAAGAAGGGATAATCCGGCGCCTTTGCAGGCAAAGTGGAACCTTCTGTTCGACTTTGTGATTAACGCNCGGACAACGAAAGCTTATCAGTGGTTTTGGAGTCACCCCCGCAATACCAAAGATTGCATTGCGCGATTTTTCGGGTGTATTACGGCAAGACGCGATCTGCAGGATATGACCGACGACATGCTCCTCTCGACAGAGCCTGTCACCGCTTGCGTTTCCGTGACACTTATATTATAGGCCACGCGTCCGCGTAGACACCCTTGGAGGCAACGCGGATGAGGACGGGCTCGCCCGCCTCCGGTCCGACGGCACAAGGCTTCGAGCCCGCTGCGGACTCTCCAAATAACCTCGAAAGGACTAGCCATGAGCCACGAAACTTACGAGCTCAAGGCCGAGGCGCGCGAACGGGTTGGTAAGGGGTCCGCCCGTGAACTCCGCCGCAACGGCTTTATTCCCGCTGTCATCTATGGTGACAAGCAGGCCCCGATTTCCATCGCTATCAACACCAATGAGGTGACGAAGCGCATTCATGCCGGTGGCTTCATGACCACCGTTGCGACCATCGACGTCGACGGCAAGAAGTACCAAGTTCTGCCGAAGGACTACCAGCTCGATCCGGTCCGCGACTTCACGATGCACGTCGACTTCCTGCGCGTATCTGGCAACACCCAGGTTACCGTTGAAATCCCGGTTCACTTCGTCAACGAAGACAAGTCCCCGGGCCTCAAGGTCGGCGGCGTTCTGAACATCGTTCGTCACGAAGTCGAAGTTCAGTGCCCGGCAAACGCGATCCCGGAATTCTTCACGGTTGACCTCTCCGGCCACAAGATCGGCGACAGCATCCACATTTCGGAAGTCACGCTGCCGAAGGGTGTTACGCCCACTATCGCCGATCGCGACTTCACGATCGCAACGATCGTTGCTCCGGCTGCAGGCATCGACGAGTCCGCTGCCGAAGGCGAAGCAGAAGCCTGATCGCTTCTACCAATTTGTAAAGCATAAGCCCGTTTTCCCTGAGGAAAGCGGGCTTTTTCATTTCCGGAAAAGGCCCATTTCAGCAACATTTAACACATTCATGGAAGCATGTTCCGGCTGGTTGCGAAGTCCCCGCCCTGCTGCGTGACCGCAGAATATTCCGACCCCGTGGAGCAAACGGAACCATGAATAATTCCGTTGAGAACAGATTTTTTGCGATTGTTTGCGGCGCGCTGCTTGTTTTTGTAGCCCCCCTTTTTGTTCTTTTTCTTTTCCTTTCCTCCGAACGCGCCGACAAGGAAATACGCGACCATATTTCCGTTCTTCTTGTTGCCAATGCCCAGGCGCTTGCCAAGCCGCTTTGGGATCTTGATGCCGACAGCGTAACCCAGATCAGCGCGACGGTCGTTTCGCAGGGCGCCATCGTGAAGGTGGAAGTGCGCGATCAATCCGGCCAGCTCGACGTCAGCCAGTCGACCATTCCGAGGTCATTCGACGGCAAGCTCGTTCAGGTATCACGCGCCATCATCTACAACACCGTCGACGGCCCGAAGAACCTCGGCAGCATTTCCGTCTTCTATCCGGCACTCGGCTTGTTTTCCGGCCTGAAGCAGGAAGAGGTCGTTTTCGTCTCGATCTTCATTTTCGCGGTGCTGGCCGTTTTCGCGACCGCGCTTATCGGCAACCGCATCTTCGTCATCCAGCCCCTGATGCGCCTGACGGCCGCAATCGAGGCGACACGCCAGCTCGGCTCCCGCCATCATGTCGACTGGCGGTCGAACGACGAAATGGGCCGCCTCGCCCAGAGCTTCAACGAAATGCAGACGAAGCTCGAGAATGAGGAAACCGAGCTGAAGCTCGCGCATCGCCGCACCACCGANATCTATGACCTGACGCCCGCCATGCTCTTCTCGCTCGACGACGAAGATCGCATCACCGCCGTCAGCGACTATTGGCTGCTTGCAACCGGTTATCACCGCGCCGCCGTCATCGGCCGGAATTTCTCCGATCTCGTGACCTCCTTCACCCGCGACAAGTTCGTCAATCGCAAGAGCCAGCGTGAGAACGGCACCGGTGACGTCACCGTCAAGTTCATCTGCATGGACGGCCGCATCATGGACGCCCTGATCATGGAGTCGGCGCTGACGACCCAGGGACAGGAAGGTCAGTCGCTCTCCGTCATGACCGATGTGACGGAACTGAAGGCCTCCGAAGACCGCAATCATCGCCAGGCGATATCGGACCATCTGACAGGTCTGTTGAACCGCCAGGGCTTCGAAGCCGTACTCGACAGCAAGATCGCAGCCGCCGATGCCGCCGATCAGGAACTCGCCTGCCTCTTCGTCGACCTCGACCGCTTCAAGTGGATCAACGACAATATGGGCCACGCCGCAGGCGACGCGGCCTCATCGAACTCGTCGAGCGGCTGAAGACGTTGCTTGCTCCCTCCGATGAAGCTGCCCGTCTCGGCGGCGATGAATTCGCCATCCTGCTGCCCGCCAAGAATGCCGAGAAGCGCGCTCGCGCCATGTGCGACCAGATCGCTTCGATCTTCGAGACACCTTTCGGCCCGGACATGCATCTCAGCGCCTCTGTCGGCATCGCCATCTATCCGCGCCATGCTGCGACGGCAGCCGAACTGCTGCAGAAGTCCGACATGGCCATGTATGCCAAGAAGCGCGACGGCAAGAACGGCGCACGGATTTTCGACAACNGCATGCTCGACCATGCCCGCCGGCGCGCCGAGATCGAAGCGCATATCGAAGCCGGCCTCGCCGACGACTGGTTCGAGGCCTATCTCCAGCCGATCGTGAACCTNAACGGCCGCGGCATCGCGGGCTTCGAGGCGCTGATGCGCCTCAACCATCCGCAGAAGGGTCTCATGCCACCGGCCGAGATCATCAGCGTGGCCGAAGAGACTGCCAAGATCGTTCGCGTCGGCAATGTCATCATGGAAAAGGCGATCGCCAATCTGGCGAAGATNTCTCGCCTGCCCGGCATGCAGAATANCTATCTCGCCATCAATTTCTCGCCGCTGCAATTCGAGCCGGCGCTCGCCGCCCGCCTCGCCGCCATCCTCGGCCGCCACGGCATCCTGCCGGATCGTATCGTCGTCGAGATCACGGAAGCGGTGCTGATGCACGACAACCCGCAGATCCGCATGATCGTGACGGAACTGCGCCGTTTCGGTTGCCGCATCGCGCTTGACGATTTTGGTACCGGGTACTCGTCGCTGAGTTATCTCAATCGTTTTCCGGTCGACATCATCAAGATNGACCAGTCCTTCACCCGCGCCATCAATGACGCTGACGATGACGTGCGCCAGAAGAGCCGCATGCTGATCGAGGGCATCACGACGCTGTCGCACAAGATGAACTGCACCGTGATTGCCGAAGGCATCGAGACCGAGGAGGAATGCGNCACCCTGCACCAGATGGGCCTCGATTATGGTCAGGGCTATCTGTTCCACCGTCCGCAGAACGCCGCCAGGCTGATCGAGGAATTGAGCAGCTCGCTCTCGGATGTGGCGCGCGCTTCATGAATTGACGAGATACGGGAGGTATCGCGATGAAAAGGCTGCTGCTTCTTGCACTTCTTGCCCTGCCCTGCTTTTCCGCGTCGGCGTCAGCCCAGACGGTAGCCTTCGTGACCGAGGAATACGCCCCTTTCAACTACCGCGACGGAAAGGTTATCAAGGGCGCGACCGTNGAACAGGTTCAGAAGGTGATGGCCGATATCGGCGTCGATTATACNCTCGACGTCATGCCCTGGGCCCGTGCCTTCAGTCTCGCNCGCACGACATCGATGACCTGCGTCTTCGCGACNGCCCACAATGCCTCNCGCGACGGCCTGTTCAAATGGGTCGAGCCGCTTCTCGTCGACCGCAACATCCTGATTACCCGCCAGGGTTCAGGCGTCTCTGCCGCCAACCTCGAGGCGGCAAAGAAATACGTTATCGGCACACAGCGTGACGACTATACCGAAGTGACACTCAAGGAGAAGGGCTTTACCAAGCTCGACGTCGCCAGCGATTTCAACGCGACGCTGCGCAAGCTGCTCGGCGGCCGTATCGACATGATGCCGATCTCCGAACTCTATTTCGACAAGCTGAAGGCTGACCAGCCGCTGGAAATGGTGACGGTGCTGTCTTCCCAGCCGATGGGAATTGCCTGCGAGAAGAACTTCCCGGACGATCTCCTGGCCCGCATGCAGGCCTCGCTGGACAAGCTGATTGCCAGCGGCGAACAGAAGCAGATCTTCACGAAATATGGCCTGCATCTGCTGAATTGATCGGCCGCCCACCGTTCACGCCCGCCTTTGCCACTTGACTTTGCCGCCGTTTCGCGGTGGTGAACGCCAACAGCTCTTGCAAGGAAGACAGGCCATGCTGATCATCGCGGGTCTCGGCAATCCCGGCGCGAAATATGCCGGCAACCGGCATAATATCGGCTTCATGGCGGTGGATGCCATCTATCGCCGCCACAGCTTTTCGCCCTGGTCGAGGAAATTCAAGGCCGAGATATCAGAAGGTGAGCTGGCGGGTGAGAAGGTGCTGCTGATCAAGCCGCAGACCTTCATGAACCTGTCGGGCGAAGCGGTCGGCGAAGCCATGCGCTTCTACAAGCTGCAGCCTTCCGATCTCGTGGCGATCTATGACGAGCTCGATCTCCCGGCCGGCAAGGCGCGGCTGAAGACCGGCGGAGGCCATGGCGGCCACAATGGCATCAAGTCGCTCGACGCCCATTGCGGCAAGGAATACCGCCGCCTGCGCCTCGGCATCGGTCATCCAGGCGCCAAGGAACTCGTGCACAACCATGTACTTGGTGATTTCGCCAAGGTCGACCGGGATTGGCTGGAACCGCTGCTCGACACGCTCGCCGACAACGCCGACATGCTGGTCCGCAATGAAGATTCCCAGCTGATGAACAAGATTTCACTCGCGCTCGGCGGCAACGCGGAAGAGGAAAAGCCGAAGCCAGAGAAGAAGCCGGCAGGAAAGTCCCACATTCACCAGGCCCGCAATCACGGCCAGCAGAAGCTTCCGGCGACTGGCCCCATGGCCGAGATGCTGAAAAAGATGTTCGGCAACAAGGGCGACTGAACGCGATGGCAGGCGGGGACTTCAGCATCCGGCCCGCGGCCGTCGGCGATTTACAGGGCCTGACCACCCTCTACCAGCACCTCAACCCGACCGATCCGGTCCTCTCTGCCCATATGGCAACGGAACGTTTTTGCGCCATTCTGGCGCAGCCCGGCATGACGGTCTTGATCGGCTTTGCCGGCGAGATCGCTGCCGCGACCGTCACGCTGGTCATCGTGCCCAACCTGACGCGCAATGGCGCCTCATACGCACTGATCGAAAACGTCGTCACCCACGCTGATCACCGCAAGCAAGGTTATGCCGGCAAACTCATCCGGCATGCGATTGAAGAAGCCTGGAACGTCGGCTGCTACAAGGTCATGCTGCTCACCGGATCCAAGAATCCGGCAACCCTGCGCTTCTATGAAAACTGTGGTTTCATGCAGGACAAGACCGGCTACCAGATCCGCCGCCCGTCTTGAGACGCACGTCCTTTCCTCCGGCCACTATTCCTCAGGCTCCGTCGTGAACATCAGTGGAAAGCCCATCTCCTTGGCAAGGTCGATGGCTTCCTTGGCCTTCGTCTCCGCAATATCTTTGGTACAAACCACGACCACGCAGGAGCCGAGCTTGTGTGCCGTCATCATCACGCGGTAACCGGCCTCTTCGCTCATGCGAAAAACGACCTTCAGCACCACGGTGACAAATTCGCGTGGCGTATAATCGTCATTGACGAGAATGACCTTGTAGAGCTTCGGCTTGTCCAGCTTCGGCTTCACCCTGGTCTTGGGTTTTAAGGCAATGTCGTTGTCAGCCATCGGAAATCCGCCCGTTGATGACATGGGAAGGGGTTTGGATCTAACTAAGCTTTTTAGATTGCAGAATTTCGACACCTGGTGCCGGGGGAAATCCCGCGAGAGTAAGAATAATGCTGCCAAGCCCCGACGGCAAGGGAGCGGCGAGAAAAGCGCTCTAAGACTTGACCGCTCCCCTCCTTTATCCCATAGCCACGGCCAAGGATTTCTTGAGAACAGCAGGTTTCAGCCATGGGCTTCAAATGCGGTATCGTCGGTCTGCCGAATGTCGGCAAGTCGACCCTCTTCAACGCACTCACCAAGACGGCGGCAGCGCAGGCGGCGAACTATCCCTTCTGCACGATCGAGCCGAACACCGGCGAAGTGGCCGTTCCCGACGCCCGCATGCAGAAGCTTGCCAATATTGCCAAGTCGAAGGAAATCATCCCGACCCGCATCAACTTCGTCGATATTGCCGGCCTCGTGCGTGGCGCATCGAAGGGTGAAGGTCTCGGCAACCAGTTCCTCGCCAATATTCGCGAAGTCGATGCCATCGTGCATGTGCTGCGCTGCTTCGAGGACGGCGACATCACCCACGTGGAAGGTCGCATCGATCCGGTTGCCGACGCCGATACGATCGAGACGGAACTGATGCTCGCCGATCTCGAAAGCCTTGAGCGCCGCACGGAGCAGACCCGCAAGCGCGCCGCCGGCAAGGACAAGGAGTCCTTGGCCATGCTGCCGATCATGGAAGCCTCGCTCGCCCTGCTGCAGGACGGCAAGCCGGTTCGCACCCTGCTCGCGAAGCTGGACGCGGAAGAGATCCGTATCCTCCAGGGCCTTAACCTCCTGACCTCGCATCCAGTCCTCTATGTCTGCAACGTCGCCGAAGGCGACGCTGTGACCGGCAACCAACATACCGAGGCTGTCGCCGTGATGGCGAAGGCGCAAGGCGCCGAAACCGTCATTATCTCGGCTGCGATCGAATCCGAAGTCGCCCAGCTTCCAGATGAGGAAGCCAAGGAGTTCCTTTCAGCCCTCGGCCTTGACGAAGCTGGCCTCGACCGCTTGATCCGCGCAGGCTACAAGCTGCTCGACCTTATCACCTATTTCACGGTCGGCCCGAAGGAAACGCGCGCCTGGACGATCGCGCGCGGCACCAAGGCGCCGCAGGCAGCCGGCGTGATCCACTCGGATTTCGAACGCGGCTTCATCCGCGCCAATACGATCGCCTATGACGACTACATCCAGTTCAATGGTGAAGTCGGCGCCAAGGAGGCCGGCAAGGCGCGCGACGAAGGCAAGGAATATGTCGTCCAGGACGGCGACGTCATCCACTTCCGCTTCAATACCTGATGCATAGGCATGTCGCGCAAAAGCCCGCAGCGTTTTTGCGATAACGACATGCGTCAAGCAGAAAAACCAAAGCTGCCGCTCAGCCGGGCGGCAGCCTCTCTACCAGGCCTGACGGCAAGGCGCGCAACACGATGCGCCGAAGCGGCATCCAGCCCGTACCGATGACGAGCACGATCACGCCGACGATAATGAGCGTTCCGAAAATATAGGTATCGACGGTCGCACTCCCCTGCCGGAATATCCCATAGATCGCCAGTCCCAGCGTCAGCAGGCCAGACGTGACGAAAGCGCGCCGGTCGATGATCAGGCCGATCAGCATCAACAGCACGACGATTACGACGACAACCGGGGTCTTGAAGGAGTTGGCGTCCATGATGTCCAGCCAGCCGCCGTCGAGTGAGAGCAAGATCCGGATGCTGTAGAGCAGAGCAGGTGCGGCAACGAGATGAAGCCAGAAGGCGACATCTGATCGCGTCGTGCGGCGAAGCCTGTCGCTGAGATCGAAACCGAGTGCCGCGACGAACAGGCCGACGGCGCAAGCAAACAGGATGACCGACACAAGGGTCGGATGGTTGAGGATGAAGGCATCGTCGCCGCTCGCCCATTGCAGCAGGCGGAAGACAAGCGCGAGCACAAGGGCCAACCCCGAGAAGATGGAAAGCGCAAGCGCAAGCGGCACACGGTAGCGCAGATAGAAAAGCCCCATGATGACGGGGAATGCGACGATGAACCTGTCGATGCCATCGCCGGTCAGCCACAGATCGGCATTGGAGGGATAGATCGACAGCATCATCCGGAAGGTCCAGGCAAAAACCGCCAGCGTCAGCACCACGGCCGGCAGCGCGAGGCGCTGGCGCTTCACGAGGATTTCCGCCAGAACAAGAATTGCCGGCAGCACCGCATAGAGCGAGGCAAGTCCCCAGAGACCCGCCAGCGCGATCAGGATGCCGATGGTGATGAGGACGTCGTGAAAGCCCCTGACGAAGCGTGGCGTCTCTGTATCCGACCAAGCCGGCTCCAGAGGCCCCGCCGAACGCGCGTCGACGACGACACCGCGTGCAGCTAGGAACGGCACCAGCCGCTCACCAGCCTCGGCGGTAATCAGCCCCTCGCGCGCCGCCTCGTCGAGTATCGACCTTAGTTCAGCCATGCCGGTTCGTTCCTATGGAATCATTGAGCCCGCGCGGATGCTATTGTAAGCAATGACGCCTGCCTATGATGAGGAGCCCTAATGCCTGCAGAAAAGCTCGCCTATGAGGATTTCCCGCCCGGCCGGCGCTTTCCGCTTGGTCCGAAAGCAGTGACGGCACCCGAAATCATCGAATTTGCCACCGAGTTCGACCCTCAGCCCATGCATCTGGACGAGACCGCGGGCCGTGCCAGCATCCTCGGCGGCCTTGCCGCTTCCGGCTGGCATACGTCGGCGATGTTCATGCGCATGATGGCCGACAGTTTCGTCCTGAACTCGCTTTGCGAAGGTGCACCGGGCGTCGATTTCATGGAATGGCGCAAACCGGTGTTGGCAGGCGACACGCTCTCCGGCCATTCGACGGTGCTGGAGGCACGTCCGATGCGCTCGCGTCCAGGCCTCGGCATCGTTAAATTCCGCCACGACGTGGAAAACCAACGCGGTGAACTGGTCCTNCTGTCGGAAAACTCCGTCATCTTCGGCATGCGNGGCAGCCCGGAGGTCAGCGCATGAGAATGACCGAACTCTACGCCGCCGGTGAGAAGAGTGAGATCGGGACCTATGTCTTCACCGAAGAAAAGATCCTCAGCTTCGCCCGGAAATACGATCCGCAGCGCTTCCATACCGACAAGGATGCGGCCGGAGACACGATGTTCGGCGGGCTCTGCGCCTCCGGATGGCATACGACGGCCGCCTGGATGCAATGTTTCCTCAAGTACTGGATGGCGGAGATNGACCGGCTGAAGAGCGAGGGCCTGGNCCCGCCGAACCTCGGCCCCTCACCCGGCTTCCAGAAGCTGCAATGGCTGAAACCGGTCTTTGTCGACGAGACGGTCAGCTATTCNGTGACCTTTCTCTCCGGCCGNCCGCTGGCGTCGCGGCCCGGCTGGCATGTCAACANCATCCTCTGCGAAGGCGTCAATCAGGACGGTATTGCCGTCATNCGCTTNGAAAGCAGCGTGCTCGAATTCGAGTGATNCGGGCAGAAGCAATTCCAGCAAACGCCTAAAACGGCTCTGCTGGAATTGACAGGTTCAATGGCCGGAAAACTCGACGAGCGTATGCACGTCGACCCCGAGATCCTCGAGCTTCTTGCGGCCGCCGAGATCCGGCAGGTCGATGACGAAGCAGGCACCGACCACTTCCGCGCCGATCTGGCGGAGAAGCTTTGTCGCCCCCACAGCCGTGCCGCCCGTCGCAATCAGATCGTCGACGAGGATCACCTTTTCGCCTGGCTCAACGGCATCGCGATGCATCTCCATTTCGTCCACGCCATATTCCAGGCTGTAGGCGATGCGCACCGTGTCATGCGGCAGCTTGCCCTTCTTGCGGATCGGCACGAAGCCCGAGGAAAGCTGATGCGCAACCGCGCCGCCGAGGATGAAGCCCCGCGCTTCCATGCCGGCAATCTTGTCGACCTTCAGACCAGCATAGGGCTGCACGAGTTCATCAACCGCGCGGCGGAAGGCACGGGGATTGCCGAGCAACGTGGTGATGTCGCGAAAGATGATGCCGGGCTTGGGATAATCCGGAATGGAGCGGATGCTGGCCGCAAGCTCCGAAAGCGTGTTGTTCATCGAAAATCCGTATCTGCGAGGGGCACAAAACGCCCGCACACTATCAATTGCGCCGGGTCAAACCAAATAAAAAAGGCGGCTGAAAAGCCGCCTTTTCCNATGAGACCGATTATATCTCAGTGGTCGGTGCGCCCGTAGATCGAGCGCTTGGTCAGATAGACCAGCACCGTGAAGATCAGCAGGAAGACCATGACCATGAAGCCGGTACGCTTGCGCTCTTCGAGATGCGGCTCGGACGCCCACATCAGGAACGACGAGACATCCTTGGAATACTGATCGACCGTCTGCGGCGAACCGTCGTCATAGGTGACCTGGTCGTCGGAAAGCGGCTTCGGCATGGCGAGAACGGCAGCGGCATGGAAATACGGGTTGTAATGCGAACCTGCCGGAACCTGGAAGCCGGCCGGCGGCTCTTCATAGCCGGTCAGCAGCGAGTGGATATAGTCCGGACCGCTTTCCTGATACTGGGTGAAGATATCGAAGACGAACTGCGGGAAACCNCGTTCGACTTCGCGGGCCTTGGCAAGCAGCGACATATCCGGGGGAGCCGCACCGTTGTTGGCAGCAGCGGCAGCTTCCGCATTCGGATAGGGCGATGGGAAGTGGTCGGATGGAACTGCCTTGCGGGTGAACATTTCACCGCTGGCGTCAGGGCCGTCCTGAACTTCGTAATTGGCCGCNAAGGTCTTGACCTGTGCATCCGAATAGCCGAGTGCGCCCAGCGTACGGAAGGGCACGAGGTTCATCGAGTGGCAGGCGGAACAGACCTCCGTATACACCTTCANGCCGCGTTGGAGCTGGCCCTTGTCGTAATGGCCGAACGGGCCGGCAAAGGTCCAGTCGATTTCCTTCGGTTCCTTCAGCGGATAGTGCGGGGTAGCACTTTCCTCATGATGGGCAGCCGGGGCGGCAGCTTCCTGGGCGAACGCGACGCCGCCAAGGCCGGCTGCGACAGCGAGCGAGAGGATGCTTGCAACAAGCTTTTTCATATTTCTATTCCTTCCCGTCCGCTCGCTCAGGCCTTGATCGCAGCAGTCTTGTTGCGCTTTTCGAGCACCGCTTCAGTGATCGAGTTCGGAATGCGGCGCGGTGTTTCCACCAGCCCAAGGACCGGCATCGCGACCAGGAAGAATGCGAAGTAGAGCAGCGTNCAGAACTGCGAGATCGTCGTNTACAGGCCTTCCGCAGGCTGCGAGCCGAGCCAGCCGAGGATGATCGCGTTGATCACGAACAGCCAGTANAACAGCTTGAACCACGGACGATAGACCGCCGAGCGCACCTTTGAAGTGTCGAGCCAGGGCAGGAAGAACAGCACGATGATGGCGCCGAACATGACCAGAACGCCGCCGAGCTTGGAGTCGATCGGGCCGACATTGAAGGTGATCGAGCGCAGCATCGCGTAGAACGGCAGGAAGTACCATTCCGGAACGATGTGNGCCGGGGTCTTCAGCGGATCGGCCGGGATGTAGTTGTCGGCATGGCCGAGGTAGTTCGGCAGGTAGAAGACGAAGTAGGCATAGACGATCAGGAAGACCGAAACGCCGAGCGCATCCTTGAGCGTTGCGTAAGGCGTGAAACGAACCGTATCCGTCTTGGTCTTGACCTCGACGCCCGTCGGGTTGGTCTGGCCGGTAACGTGCAGCGCCCAGATGTGCAGGACGACGACGCCGGCGATCATGAAGGGCAGCAGGTAATGCAGCGAGAAGAAGCGGTTCAGCGTCGGCTGGTCGACGGCAAAGCCGCCGAGCAGGAACTGCTGGACCCATTCGCCAACCAGCGGAAAGGCCGAGAAGAAGCCGGTGATGACGGTTGCGCCCCAGAAGGACATCTGGCCCCAGGGCAGGACATAGCCCATGAAGCCGGTTGCCATCATCAGGAGGTAGATGACGACGCCGAGGATCCAGAGGATTTCGCGCGGCGCCTTGTACGAACCGTAATAGAGGCCGCGGGCGATGTGCAGGTATACGGCGACGAAGAAGAAGGATGCGCCGTTGGCATGCAGGTAACGCAGCAGCCAGCCGTGATTGACGTCACGCATGATCTTTTCAACAGAGTTGAAGGCGATCGTGGTGTCGGCGGCATAGTGCATGGCGAGTGTTACGCCCGTCAGGATCTGCACGATCAGCATGACGGCGAGCATGGCGCCGAACGTGTAGGCATAGTTCAGGTTCCGCGGAACCGGATAGGCAATGAAGCTGTCATAGACCATGCGCGGCAGCGGAAGGCGCGCATCGACCCATTTTTCCAAGCCGGTTGATGGCTCGTAGCTGGAATGGCCACTCA
>Ga0055524_1001021_pt1 | contig 17321 bp, 12 predicted proteins | sample AraplaCol_mCL_r2_2_FD_55011 | JGI IMG/M metagenome (GOLD analysis project Ga0055524, IMG submission 55011) | Arabidopsis root microbial communities from North Carolina, USA - plate scrape MF_Col_mCL_r2 | ecosystem: Host-associated > Plants > Roots > Endosphere | place: USA: North Carolina...
TTGCCGAGCGCGAAATGATCATGGCACCTTTCGAGAGCACGGACTTGTCGAAGTCCTGCCAGCTCGAGCGCGGCAGGTTGAACAGGCGCTGGCGCTCAGCGAGGGTTTTTTCCATATCGGGATCGGGGTCGATGACGATATCGCGGTGATCGAAAGCGGCGACCAGCTGGATCTTCGGCGAGAGCAGCATACCGTTGCCGAAAACGTCGCCCGACATGTCGCCCACGCCGGCCACCGTAAAGGGGGTCGTCTGGATGTCGATATCCATCTCGCGGAAGTGGCGCTTTACGGTTTCCCAGGCGCCGCGCGCGGTGATGCCCATCTTCTTGTGGTCGTAGCCGGCGGAGCCGCCGGAAGCGAAGGCGTCGTCCAGCCAGAAACCTGCTTCCTGAGCAAGCGCATTGGCGGTGTCGGAGAAGGTTGCCGTGCCCTTGTCTGCGGCGACGACGAAATAGGGGTCATCGCCATCCAGCCGCACCGTATTGTCAGGCGGAATGATATCGGCGCCGGAGATGTTGTCGGTGATGGAAAGCAGCGTGCGGATATAGGTTTTGTAAGCTTCACGACCTGCGTTGAAGAGTTCTTCGCGGCTGCCGCCGACCGGGAGTTTCTTGGGATAGAAACCACCTTTGGCGCCGACGGGCACGATCACGGCGTTCTTGACCTGCTGCGCCTTGACGAGGCCCAGAACTTCGGTGCGGTAGTCCTCGGCGCGGTCCGACCAGCGCAGGCCGCCACGGGCGACGCGGCCGAAGCGCAGATGTACGCCTTCGACTTCGACGCCATAGACGAAGATTTCACGGAAGGGCCTGGGTTCCGGCAGGCCATCCACCAAGTGCGGGTCAAGCTTGAAGGCGAGCATCGCCTTCGGTGTTCCATCGGCATTGCGCTGGAAATAATTGGTGCGCAGCGTTGAATCGACGATATTGACATAGCGGCGTAGGATACGGTCGTCATCCAGGCTCGGCACGTCGGCAAGCTCGGCTTCGATTGCCTGATGCAGTTCGGCGAGCTTCTTGATACGTGCCTTTTCCGACAGCTTCGTATCGAGCGTGTTGTGGAACAAGCGGAAGATCGAAGCGGCGATCGCGGGGTATTTGTCGAGGGTGGTTGCGATATAATCCTGCGAATAGGCGATGCCGGCCTGGCGCAGGTAGCGCGCATAGGCGCGCAGCACATTCACCTCGCGAGCCGAGAGGCCGGCTGACAGGATCAGCCCGTTGAAGCTGTCATTGTCGATCGTGTCGCTGAAGGCTGCGACGAAGGCTTCTTCGAGCGGTGCGCCAAAACGTGCGAGGTCAATGTCCGCACCGCTGCGGGCCTCGAGTTCCATGTCGTGCAGCACGACGATGTTGATCGCGCCGTCGGCGGCCGGAACTTCGATATCGAAGGTCCGTTCGCTCAGGACGTTGAAGCCGAGGTTTTCGAGGAGAGGCACGCGGCGCGACAGCGGCAGCTGCTCGCCGCTATGGAAGATCTTCAGCGACAGGATGCGGCCGCGTTCGTCGTCCTGGCGATAGTAGAATTCGATGCGGATCGGCTCGCCGGCGGCGCATGCGGTGATGTCGGGCAGATCGCCGACCGCTTCATCCGGCGTGAAGGCTTCCTGGAAGGCGTTGCTGACGCCGAGCTTCGGCGCCTTGGGGCCGGCGAGCATCTCGAAACGGCTGTCCCAGCGCGCGGTGATCTGGCGGATCGTCTCCTCGAGCTTGGCCTGATGGATGCGAGGCGTCTTGCCACCCGAGCGGCCGATGATGAAGTGAACGCGTGCGACACCGCCTTCCGGAAAGGCCGGATAGTAGGCGGAAACGCGGCCATCATAGACAGTCTTCAGATAAGTGCCGATGCGCTCTCGCACGATCGAGTCATATTCCTCTCGCGGCACGAAGACGATGACGGAGACGAAGCGGTCGAAATGGTCGATGCGCGGCAGCACGCGTACGCGCGGGCGGTCGGCGAGATCGTTGATCTGCTCGGCGAAGGTCGCAAGCAGTGGGGTATCGATCTGGAAGAGATCATCGCGGGGATAGGATTCCAGCGTATTGTCGAGCATGCGGCCGGAATGGCTCATCGGGTCGAAGCCGAAATGCTCCTTCACCTTCTCGATCTTGGAGCGCAGCAGCGGAATTTCAGATGCCGAGGAGGTGTAGGCAGTCGAGGTGAAGAGGCCGACAATGCGCAATTCGCCTGTCACATTCCCCTGGGAGTCGAAGCGCTTGACGCCGACATAGTCCATATAGGCGCGGCGATGGACTATGGATTTCACATTGGCCTTGGTGACGATCAGGAAGTCCGGACCGTCGAGGAATGCGAGGATTTCCGGCGTGGTCGTCACGGCGTCCTTGCCGGTGCGCAGCACGAGAACTTCGGGATTGGAGAGAATGCCGAGACCCGTTCCCTTGTCGCGTTCGACATTCGCATCCGGGCCTTTGCCGGAATAAACGTAGTCTCGCATACCGAGGAAAGTGAAGTTCTCGTCGCGCAGCCAGGTCAGGAAGGCGATCGCTTCGTCGCGGTCGACCTTCTTGCGGCTGGCGCTATAGTTCGAGAGCTCTGAAATCACCTCATCGACGCGGGCGAGCATCGGCTTCCAATCGGAAACGGCAAGTTCCACCTGCTCGAGCACTGCCTTGATCCGCTTGATCAGGTCGGCGGCCTGAGAGGGGCTGAGCGGCGAAACGTGGAGCTGGATGTGGCTAACGCGCTTAGCCGGGTCGCTCGCTACATCAGCGGAATAGAGTTCCGGGGCCTTGCCGTCCTCCAGGATCAGGATCGGATGAACTGCCATGCAGATGTCGCGATAAGTGCTGGTCACCTCGCCCATGACGGATTCATACAGGAAGGGCTTGTTGTGATCCGTCACCGAAAGGATGGAGACTGCGATGCCATCGGGGGTGACATCGGCGACCGTGTCGATGCTGACACGCGGTGTCTTGCCGCTCCAGGCGGCGATTTCGGCTGCCGAGTGTACGGCGGAAAGCGCAAGCATTTCCGGCGTGTAGAGTTCGAGATCGTCGCCGCTTGCGCGGCCGAAGAGGATTTCGGGATCGAGATGGGGCTCACCGGTCGCGGCTGCGATCTTGCGCGCGCTCTCGATCTGCTTTTCCCGTTTCGGATTGTTTCTGGCGGCCATGGATCATCCCCCCGATTGTTTTGATGTGGGCAAGTTAGCAGAAGGTTCTTCGAAAGAATCTCTAAAAGAGGGCCTCGAAAAGTCGTTTTCGTGCTTTTTTGGCTATGCTTACGAGAGATTTCGAAAGTTTTTGGGTCGTTTCATGCCGACGGACGGTAAAATCACTTTATCCGGCTTTTCCGTCCCGCCGCACATTTCCACGCTCGCATGAAGAATGGTTGACAGCGCCTCGTCAAAAAGATCATCAACGGCGGTCGAAATTCGGAACCGGATGCCATGTCGGAAAACGCAGCGGGCGCAGTCATCGTCATCTCCAGCCATGTCGTGCGNGGGTCGGTCGGAAACCGTGCCGCNGTCTTCGCGCTGGAAACGCTCGGCCANCAGGTCTGGGCGCTACCGACGNTCGTGTTGCCNTGGCATCCAGGCCATGGCCGTTCGACACGGCTTACTTTCGCCGAGGCCGATTTCGAAGCCGCGNTTGATGATCTCATCCGCGCGCCGTGGATCGGTGAGGTCAAGGCCGTCCTGTCGGGCTATTTCGGAAACGCGGCCCAAGCCCGTTCCGTCGCGAAGCTCGTTGCGTCGTTGCGCGAGAGGAATCCGGAACTGCTCTATGTCTGCGATCCGGTCATGGGCGATCTCGGTGGCCTCTACGTGCCCGAAGCTACAGCCGAGGCGATCCGTGATCACCTGATACCACTTGCTTCGCTCGCCACGCCCAACCGATACGAACTTGCCTGGCTGTCGGGCGCAGCCCTCGATGACAACAACGCGGTCATGGAGGCCGCCCTTTCGCTCGGTCCCTCGCGCATGCTGGTCACATCGGCGGTGCCGATGATGGCGGGCGGCACGGGCAATCTTTATCTCTCCGGTAAGCATGCTCTGCTTGCCGAACATCGTGTCGTCGAGAACCCGCCCAACGGCCTCGGAGATCTGCTGGCCGCTCTATTCCTCTCTCGTCTGCTCTCGGGGATGGAGGATGAGAAGGCGCTGCAGCTGGCGACCGCCAGCGTGTTCGAAGTGCTGGCGCGCGCCGTCAAGCGCGGCAGTAACGAACTGATGCTGGCAAGCGATGCCTCCAGCCTCTTGACGCCCATGGCGATGGTGCAGATGCGTCATCTCTTCCATCCTGCGCAACGGCGGAAAAAATAGGGCTGATGCTTTTGCAGCGCAGCAGTTGATCTTGGCTCGCGCGCGCGCTAATCCAAGAGCATGACGAGATTTCCCAACTCCCTCCTGGACGGTTATCGCAACTTCATGAGTGGGCGCTATGCNGATGCCCGCGACAGGTATCGGCAACTTGCGGAAAATGGGCAAAGTCCGACAACGCTCATGATTGCCTGTTCCGACTCCCGCGCGGCGCCCGAACTGATCTTCGATGCCGGGCCAGGTGAACTCTTCGTCATCCGTAACGTCGCCAACCTGGTGCCGCCCTATGAGCCAGACGGCCATTTCCACTCNACCTCGGCAGCGCTTGAATTTGCCGTGCAGGCNTTGAAGGTCAAGAATATCGTCGTCATGGGCCACGGCCGCTGCGGCGGTATCCGCGCGGCACTCGACCCCGATGCNGAGCCATTGTCGCCNGGCGATTTCATCGGCCGCTGGATGTCGCTCGTGCGCCCTGCCGCCGAGCAGATCGGCAGCAACGACATCATGACGCCAGGCGAACGACAGACTGCGCTGGAGCGGGTGTCCATTCGCAATTCAATCAACAATCTCAGATCTTTCCCTGAAATCAAGACGCTCGAGGAAGAGGGCAAGCTGGAGCTTCATGGTGCCTGGTTCGACATTTCGACCGGCGAACTCTGGGTGATGGATTCTGAGACACTCGATTTCGTCCGTCCCGAAATCTAGGGATAGACCGCTTTATCGGTTTTTTAAGATATTCCACTAAGCTCGCCTACGAGGAGCAGCTGGACGTGGATTAAACATGAATTTCGAAGCGGTGAAATTCAAGAATATCAGAAGGGCTGTGCTCGCCGCCATTCTNCTGCCCTTCGTCTTCATGATTGTCGAAGGCGTCGTGTTGATCCGCTCCTCGCTCATGCAATACCACGCGCTCGAAAATGACCATCTCTTTGCCGATGTTCTTGCTCGCGGGGGATCGATTGCGGCCAATGAGATCCTAGCGGAACTCGTCGCGACGCGAGCCTATATCAACGATCGCGATGAGATCACCAGGGCGTCGATGATCGAAAGGCGAAACTNACTCGATAGCGAACTCGCGCGTTTCAACGCAAGTCTTCCNGCCGCTGGAGCAATGGATGTCGGTCTGCAGTCGCAGCTTTCCAATCTCCGTCTCGCTTATAGTCGTATCGTTGCGGCACGNTCGGCAGTCGATCGCGGCTATTACGGCAAAGGCGGCAACCCCGTTCATATCTATGGGCAGGCTGGATTGAAGCAGCTTGGACTCGTCGAGTCGCTTTCGTCGAGGATCCATGATCCCGTGTTGATGCGCAAATCCAGCGAGCTGATGAGCATCCTTCTCACCTATTACGGCGAGCGGCTGATCGGCAGTCTTGGCCAGCGTTATCTCGACCGGACCGATTTTTCTGCCATGTCGCACGAGCAGCTCGTTCAAGGCGAAATGATGCTCGGCAACGGTATGGATCGCCTGCGCTTTCATTCTTCTTCGCCTGTCATCCAGGAGATTCTCGACTATAGGGCGCAGCCCGATGAAGTCTGGGCCGATACTTTCACCCAGGCAATGGTTTCCGGGGTGCTGCGGCCGGACAAGGCGATCCGGGACAAATGGATCGGCATCCAGAACGAACGGCTGGATTTTCTGCGGCAGAAGATCGCGTCCGTCACCGATGACATTCATGTGACTGGGCAGAGGCTGTCGATGCGCTCTCATATCCACATGACGATCGTGCTTGCTCTGTCAGCCGGGCTGGTGCTGCTCGTCGCCCTTATTGCAGCGCTTGCGGTTCGCGGTATCCGTCTCGTTGCCCGCGTTACCGAAGAACGTGAACTGCTCGTCAACGAACTGCGCAATGCCGCCCAGACCGATCTTCTGACAGGCCTTTATAACCGGCGCGGTTTTGAGGCTGCTGCTCTAGCGCTTCTGATGCAGGCTGGTTCACGCTGGATTTCCGTCGTGCTGTTCGATCTCGATCACTTCAAGAAAATCAACGACGTGCATGGCCATGACGCGGGTGATGTCGTGCTGAAGCATGTGGCCGGCGTCGCAAGGGAAAGCTTCCGCTCCTTGATCTATTGGTGCGCCATGGCGGCGAAGAGTTCATGGCGCTGCTCCCGGACTCGACACCCGAGGATGCGGCCATCGTTGCGGAACGTGTCCGGTTGGCGATCGAAGCTGCCGACATCGAACTGCCCGGCGGCGAGCGCCTGCGGGTTACGGCAAGCTTCGGCTGTGCGGGGCGCACAAATGCCGTAAGCAATCGCAATTTCGATGATCTGGTAAAGCGCGCCGACCTGGCGCTTTATGCGGCCAAGGCCTCGGGACGCAATTGCGTTGTTGCCGGGCCGCTTGTTCCTGCCACGGCACCGCAGGAAGAGCGGCGCAAGGCTGCTGGCGGAAGCCACGATATCCGCATATGAAAAACGCCGCATTCGCATGCGGCGTTCCTGACATTTCCTATCGAACGTCTCTTCAGTTGCCGTCGATCTGCTGGCCGATATAGGCGATTGCCTGCTGATAGACCGTTGCGGCATTCCATCCCTCGATGGCGACGAAGTTTGGCTCGCCCGGCTGGTAGCCTGCGCCGGCGCGCCAGCCGTGACCCTTGAGGAAATTGGCAGTCGAAGCCAGTGCATCAGCGCGAGAGCCGACCATGTCGACGCGTCCGTCGCCGTCGCCATCAGCGCCGTAACGCACCACGTTGCGCGGCAGGAATTGCGTCTGGCCGATTTCGCCATGGGCAGCGCCTCGGGCTTGCGGGCTCAGATAACCCTCCGAAACGAGCTGCAGGGCTGCATAAAGCTGGTCGGTGAAATATTCCGAACGGCGGCAGTCATAGGCGAGGGTCGAGACTGCGGACATCGTATGCTGGTTGCCCATATAGCTGCCGAAGCCGGTTTCCATGCCCCAGATGGCAATCAATGGGCCGGCCGGAACGCCGAAACGGCGCTCGATCGAAGCGAAGAGAGCCTGGTTNGCGGCCTTCATCGACCGTCCGCGAGAGATAACGGCGGCACCGCCGCGCTTCTTCATGAAAGCATCGAAGGANAGCTTGAAGCTCTTCTGGCCGCGGTCGGCCGAAATCGTCGGCTTGTTGTAGCTGACATTGGCGAAGGCGCGGCTCAAGACGGACTGGCTCACACCATTGGCTGCCGCCGTCTGTTTGAAATCGGCGACCCAGGCCTCGAAACCGGCACTGGTGTTACCGCACTGGGCACCCTGCGCGAACGCCGGTACCGCATGGAGGACGCCCATTGCCGCGGCGGCCGCCAGAATCAATTTTGTCATGCGCATTGAGAAACCCCGCTCTCGATCTGCATAGCTTTCAGGCCAGGCAAGAGAATGCCAGTCACCGGCGATTTTGTCACGGTCGCCNTTTAGCGAACGCTNATACGGCGGTATTTGCCCGAAAAAGCCCCGCTCGTCGAGCAGGGCTTTAGCATATTATGGTTTACAAATGGTATCAGGCTGCCTGCTTGCGCGGCTTGACGAGGCCACGATTGATGAGCAGCTCGGCAATCTGGATGGCGTTGAGAGCCGCACCCTTGCGCAGGTTGTCGGAGACGACCCACAGGTTGAGNCCGTTCTCGACGGTCGCATCTTCGCGGATGCGCGAGATGTAGGTNGCGTCCTCGCCAGCAGATTCATACGGCGTGATGTAGCCGCCGTCCTCATGCTTGTCGATGACGAGGCAGCCCGGCGCTTCGCGCAGGATATCGCGGGCCTGATCGGCGGTGATCTCGTTTTCGAATTCGATGTTGACCGATTCCGAATGACCGATGAAGACGGGAACGCGCACCGCAGTGCAGGTCACCTTGATCTTCGGATCGAGCATCTTCTTCGTTTCAGCCAGAACCTTCCATTCTTCCTTCGTGTAGCCGTCTTCCATGAAGACGTCGATGTGCGGAATGACGTTGAAGGCTATGCGCTTGGTGAACTTCTTGTTCTCGATCGGATCGGCAACGAAGACGGCACGCGTCTGGTTGAAGAGCTCGTCCATGCCCTCCTTGCCGGCGCCGGAGACCGACTGATAGGTCGAGACGACGACACGCTTGATCTTGGCGAAGTCATGCAGCGGCTTCAGCGCGACGACGAGCTGGGCAGTCGAGCAGTTCGGATTGGCAATGATGTTGCGCTTCGTGAAGAGCGAGATCGCGTCCGGATTTACTTCCGGAACGATCAGCGGCACGTCGGCGTCGTAGCGCCAGGCCGAGGAATTGTCGATGACGACGCAGCCCTGCTGGCCGATCTTCGGGGAGACGCGCTTGGAAACCTCGCCGCCGGCCGACATCAGGCAGATATCGGTGTCAGAGAAATCGTAATTCTCCAGATTGGAGACCTTCAGCGTCCGGTCGCCATAGGAAACCTCGAGGCCCTGGGAGCGGGAGGAGGCGAGTGCTACGACTTCATCGGCTGGGAAACCGCGCTCGGAGAGAATGTTGAGCATTTCCCGCCCGACATTTCCGGTGGCTCCGGCAACTGCAACTTTGAAACCCATTTCTCAAGCTCTCTTTCTCTTCTCTCCTCTTGTCCGGTGAGGGGGGAAGCGCGACATCATCGCGACTTCCTGTCCCCGGCCGGGCCGGGGAGAGAGCGGCAGGCCAGAGACGTCAGACGGTTTTCGTCGTCGTTTTGGCCTTGGTTTTGGAAGAAACCGGAACGGCAAAATCCAGCCCGGCACTTCCTGCCAGGTTATTGCGCTCAGCGATGGCATGCTCGTGGCGAACCATGGATATTCCTTTTCCGTCGTTGCTCATAAAACGTTTTCCACAGGAGTCAAGGTTTTTGCGTATGTGGCGANCGGAGGAGAGGGGGTTGCCATGCTGCGGCGTTTTGTCATCCCTCTGTCATTGCCGAGGGGTATCCCCGACCCGTTGTTGATGACTGCAACGAAAAACGGGGGTTTTTCCATGCGTATGCTTNTCGCCGCTTTTGCGGCCACCACGATTCTGGCNGGCGCTGCTCAAGCAGCTTCGATCTATCCGCTTGATCGTGCTACGATTCTTGCCGGTTCACCTTTCGACTTCAAGGTCGAGCTTTCCAAGCAGGTCAAGCCGGAAGACGTGAAGATCACGGTCAATGGCCAGGATTACAAGACTATCCTCGGGGGTGAGGCACAGTTCGTCGAGCTGGAAAAGGGCAAGGAAGACAAGGCTCTCGGTTCAGCTCTCCTGCTGCGCGGCCTGAAGATCGCCGCTCCGGGCACCTACAAAGTTGAAGTCGCCGCCGGCGACGAAAAGAAGGCGGTGACCTGGGAAGTTTTCGGCACTTCCGCACAGCCGAAAGCCAAGAACATCATTTTCTTCCTCGGTGATGGTCTTTCCGTCGCTCACCGCACCGCCGCCCGTATCATGTCCAAGGGCATGACTGAAGGCAAGGCGAACGGCCGCCTGAACATGGACGATCTCGATCATATGGCCTTTATCGGCACGTCCGCCACCGATTCGGTTACCACCGACAGCGCCAATACGATGTCGGCCTACATGACCGGCCATAAGGGCGCCATCAACTCGCTCGGCGTCTATGCCGACAGGACACTCGACACGCTGGACGACCCGCGCGTCGAAACTTTCGGCGAAGCCCTGCGTCGCCAGACCTCGAAGTCGATCGGCGTCGTCACGACCTCGGAACTTCAGGACGCGACGCCGGCCGCCGTCGTTTCCCATACGCGTCGCCGCGACGACAAAGCCGAAATCACCGGCATGCTCTTCGACGTGAAGCCGGATGTCATCCTCGGTGGCGGCTCGGCCTACTTCCTGCCGCAGGCGACTGCCGGCTCGAAGCGCAAGGACGACAAGGACTACGTCAAGATGTTCCAGGACGCCGGCTATAAGCTCGCGATCGACAAGACGGAACTCGCCGCTGCTGCCAGCACTAACGAAGGCAAGATCCTCGGCCTGTTCCACACCGGCAACATGGATACGACGCTCGACCGCGAATTCCTGAAGAAGGGCACTGTCGGCAAATTCCCGGCCCAGCCCGGCCTTGTTGAAATGACCAAGGTCGCGCTCGACAAGCTCTCGAAGAATCCCGAAGGCTTCTTCCTGATGGTCGAAGCTGCCAACATCGACAAGATGTCGCATCCTCTCGATGGCGAGCGCGCTGCCATCGATACGATCGAATTTGACAAGGCCGTCGGTCTGGCGAAGGAATTCGCCGCCAGCAATCCCGACACGCTGATCGTCGTCACCGGTGACCATACGCACGGCATCACGATCGTCGGCACGATCGACGATACGATTGAAGGTACGGAGATGCGAGAGAAGGTCGCTGGCCGAAGCTTCACCAACTATGTCGATGCCAATAATGACGGCTATCCCGACAGCGTTGACGTCTCCAAACGTCTCGCCCTGTTCGTCAGTAATTATCCTGACCACTACGAAACTTTCCGCCCGAAGCTGGATAATCCATACACTCCGGCCATCCAGAACGAGAAGAAGGACTACGTCGCCAACGAAGCCTACAAGGATGTTCCTGGCGCCGTCTTCGTTCCGGGTAACCTGCCGAAGAGTGCGGCCACCGGCGCGCATACCGTCGATGACGTTGTCCTGCAGTCGACCGGCCCCGGATCGGAGGGCTTCAAAGGCTATATGGAACAGAGCGACGTCTACCGCGTTCTCGCCGACGCTTTTGCGCTCGGCGCCAAGCAGACGAACTAAGCACCTGTGTCCCAGGCCGCTTGCCGGTCTGGGACTTTTCATCGATCCTCATCCCGGTCGCTTTGCGGCCGGGTATCCGTTTCTGGAGACCGCTATGGAAAGGCTCGCTTTGGTGAATCTCAGCCGCCGTCGCCTCATGGGCGTCATGGCCGCGGTTCCCTTCCTCGTCGCCCGGCCTGTGATTGCCGATGATTCCTTGATCAGCTTCGATGAACTCTACGGAAAATTTGGTGTGCTTGGTCTCGAATTTTCCGACAAGGTAAAGCGCCTTGCTGGCAAGGAAATCAGTATCAAGGGCTTCATGGCGCCGCCGTTAAAGGCTGAGGCGCAATTCTTCGTCCTTACGGAGATACCGATGTCACTCTGCCCCTTCTGCTCTTCCGACGCAGACTGGCCGGACAATATCGTCGTCGTTTATCTCGGCGAGAAGCAGACCTTCGTACAGCCGAGCCAGACTATCGAAGTGCGTGGCACGCTCGAGTTCGGGTCGTGGAAGGACCCGGAAACCGGCTTTGTAAGCCTGCTGCGTATCCGCCAGGCCGAATATTCCAGCGTCTGAGCATCGATGCTAGCTCTTGAAATCGAACAANTGGCCATGACGTTTCCTGGCCTTTCGGCNCCTGCGCTCGCCGTCGATCATCTGTCGATCGCCGCGGGCAGCCGTGTCGTGGTTACCGGCGCCTCGGGATCCGGCAAAAGNACCTTCGTCAATATCGTCACCGGNCTGGAGAGGGTTNGCGAGGGNCGTGTCNGCTGGAACGGTGAGAATATTGCTGCGCTCTCCGAAAGTCGCCGTGACCGCTTTCGGNCTGCCAATATCGGGTTGGTCATGCAGGAATTTCACCTTTTCCCCGGCCTGTCCGCTGTCGAAAATGTGCTGTTGCCTGCGCGTCTCGCGCGTGCCGCGACGTCGACGATAATCGAGCGCGCCCACGATCTCCTGCATACTGTCGGTCTTGAGCGCGCCGCACAGAGGATCGAAACCATGTCGCGTGGCGAAATGCAGCGTGTGGCGATTGCCCGGGCGCTCCTGCGCAAACCTGGTGTCATCGTCGCCGACGAACCGACCGCGAGCCTCGATGCCGAAAGCGGCGATGCCGTCGGTGATCTGCTGCTCGATCTTGCCATGGCTGAAGGCAGTACCCTGATCGTCGTGTCGCACGATCCCCGCCTCGCCACTCGTTTCGACCGACGCCTGACATTTCGTTCCGGCCGCATTATCGACGATTCCGCGATCAAGGGAGCGGCCGCATGATCCGCTTCATCCTTGCCGATCTGCGTCGTTTATGGGCCGGCTCTCTCGTTGTCGTGCTGCTCGTGGCGCTTGCGACCGCGCTCGGCGTTTCCGTCATCCTGCAGGAGCGGGCTCTTCGTCTCGGCAGTGCGCGGGCGGCCGACAAGTTCGATCTCGTCATCGGCGCGGGCGGCAGCGAGACCCAGCTCGTGCTCTCGTCCGTTTTCCTGCAGCCGTCCGCGCTGCCGCTGATGTCCGGCGACGTCCTGGCAAAACTCGCTGCCGATCCGCGCGTCGAATGGGCTGCCCCCGTTGGTTTCGGCGATTCCTTCTCAGGCTATCCGATCATCGGCACGACGACAGCGTTGACGGAAACGATTTCCGGCGGCTTTTCCGAAGGTCAAGGTTTCGCCAGCGAGGGCGAGGCTGTCATCGGCTCGAGCGTTAACCTGGCTATCGGCAGCGAGATCAAACCGATGCACGGCACGATCGAAACCGGCGGCCATACGCATACGGAACTTGCCTATCGCGTAATCGGGCGCCTACGACCGACAGGCACAGCATGGGACCGGGCCATTCTCGTTCCGATCCAGGCCGTCTGGCATATTCATGGGCTGGAAGCGGGCGAAGAGCACGACCATGACCACGCCGCCGCGGAAGGCACTCATGAGGAAGCCGACCATCATGCGGAGGCTGAAACCCATGCCGGCCTGAACGAGAGCTGGACTGCGGAAACGCCCGGTCTTCCGGCCATCCTCGTCAAGCCGAAGACGATTGCCGATGCTTACAAGCTGCGGCAGGACTATCGTAGTGGCACGACGATTGCCGTCTTTCCCGGCGAAGTTCTGACCAATCTTTATGCGACGCTCGGTGATGCCAAGCAGATTCTTGTTGCCGTTGCCTCTGGTGCGCAGGTGCTGGTCGCAGCCTCGCTGATCCTTGTGACTGTCATCCATATCGGCCAGCGCCGCAGGCAGATCGGTGCGCTGCGCGCCTTCGGTGCTCCCCGCAGTGCCATATTTGGTATTGTCTGGCTGGAGTTCTTTATTCTTGTTGCCGCTGGGGTCGGGCTTGGTTTTACACTCGGCTACGGTGCCGCGCTCATTCTTTCCGGCTTCTTCTCGCAAAGCAGTGGCGTCAACCTGCCCGTCGGCTTCGCCCGTGAAGACGGAACGCTTGCTGTAATCCTACTTGCCTTCGCCACTGTCCTCGCCGCCTTGCCGGCGGTGCTCGCCTATCGGCAGTCTCCGGCCCAGGCTTTGCGTGAGCATTGCGGCGGGCCTGTTCCGCCATGCTGTGACCATCCATGCACAAAAAATTAGACTAAAGTCATAATCCCAAAGCATCCCTCTTTCTGACTCGTCTTTTCTGTCAAACTCTCGTCAGGCGTGTCGTGGCCAGGGGTATGCTTTGAGGAGAGTAGGCCGCGACCGTTGCTCATCACTCTGTGGAGGACAGACAATGGCAAATGTCGCAAGCGTCGACGGTGCGAAAGCCGGTCCGATGACGGGCGAGGAGAAGAAGGTCATCTTCGCCTCGTCGCTCGGCACGGTTTTCGAATGGTATGATTTCTATCTTTATGGTTCGCTCGCCACCTATATCGGCGCGACCTATTTCACCCAGTATCCGGAAGCAACGCGCAACATCTTCACGCTGCTCGCTTTCGCTGCGGGTTTCCTGGTGCGCCCATTCGGCGCGCTGGTCTTCGGCCGTCTAGGCGACCTCGTCGGCCGCAAATACACCTTCCTGATGACCATTCTCATCATGGGCTTCTCGACCTTCCTGGTCGGCATCCTGCCGGGCGCGGCCTCGATCGGCATTGCCGCTCCGATCATCCTGATCGGCTTGCGTCTGCTGCAGGGTCTGGCACTCGGCGGTGAATATGGCGGTGCGGCGACTTATGTTGCCGAACACGCGCCGAACGGCCGTCGCGGTTATTTCACGTCCTGGATCCAGACGACGGCAACGCTCGGTCTCTTCCTGTCGCTGATCGTCATCGTCTCGGTCCAGTCGATCATGGGACCAACTGCCTTCGCCGCCTGGGGCTGGCGTATTCCGTTCCTTGTCTCCGTCGTCCTGCTCGGCATCTCCGTCTGGATCCGGTTGAAGATGAACGAGTCGCCCGCCTTCCAGCGCATGAAGGCCGAAGGCAAGGCATCGAAGGCGCCGTTGACGGAAGCCTTTGGTCAGTGGCGGAATGCCAAGATCGCGCTGATTGCGCTTTTTGGTGCCACCATGGGTCAGGCGGTGGTCTGGTACGGCGGGCAGTTCTATGCCTTGTTCTTCCTGCAGAACGTGCTGAAGGTCGATCTTCAGTCGGCCAATATCATGGTCGCCATCGCACTCTTCCTTGGCACTCCGTTCTTCGTCATCTTCGGCGGACTGTCGGACAAGATCGGCCGCAAGCCGATCATCATGGCGGGTCTTCTAATTGCAGCGGTCACCTACTTCCCGCTGTTCAAGGCGATGACTTATACGGCAAACCCGGCCCTTTACGAGGCGCAGGCGACGATCCGGGCAACGGTTACGGCCGATCCGGCGGATTGCAAATTCCAGTTCAATCCGACCGGTACGTCGAAATTCACTAGCTCCTGCGATATCGCAACGGCGTTCCTGACCAAGAACTCTGTGCCTTATGACGTGGTGCCGGGTCCGGCCGGCCAGCCTGCAACCGTGAAGGTCGGTGACGATACGATCACCAGCTACGACTCCGTTGCAGCCGGTGCTGATGCGGCCAAGACCGGTGCCGCGTTCGAAAAGGGTGTCAATCTTGCCCTTCATGATGCTGGCTACCCGCTGAAGCGCGGTGCTGCCAAGGTTGCCGATGCCAAGCTCGATGCCTTCATCGCTGCCAATCCGGAGCTCACCCTCAATGCCGATGCGATACGTGCCGGCCAGAAGGAAACGCTGCCGGCCGACAAGCTCGTTGCCGGCAAGCTGCTGACGGCGGATGAAGCAAAAAGCGTGACGGATATGGCGGTCTACACGATCCCCGGTGCCGGTTCGTTCGCAATGACGGCCGATCCTGCCCGCGTCAACTGGGTGGGGACGATTGCCATCCTCTTCGTGCTCGTGTTCTACGTGACGATGGTCTACGGCCCGATCGCGGCACTACTGGTCGAGCTCTTCCCGACCCGCATCCGCTATACCGGCATGTCGCTGCCCTATCATATCGGCAACGGCTGGTTCGGCGGTCTGCTGCCTGCTACGGCCTTCGCGATGAGTGCTGCCGCCGGCAACATCTATTATGGCCTCTGGTATCCGATCGTCTTCGCAGCGATCACGCTGGTCATCGGTATTCTGTTCCTGCCGGAAACCAAGAACCGCGATATTCACGCAATGGATTGAGACGCGGTGGATATCCTGAAATCAAAGACCCGGCGCCCGAAAGGCGCCGGGTTTTTCATGTGTCATTTTCTCATGCGCATCTCTTATGCGTCCGGGAAGTATCGCTTGGACATCGGCCAGCCGTCCGGCGCGAGCCTGAAAAGCAGGCCGTAGCGGGCATAGACGATCGCCGTCAGCAGCGAGAACCAGGCGCCGAAGGCGAGGCCGGCTATGACATCGCTCGGATAGTGCGCGCCGACCATGACACGCGTCATGCCGAGCCAGATGGCGCCGGCGATGAAGGGAACTCGGTAGCGCGGGAATAGCAACGCGAAGGCGGCAAAGAAAGCGCCTACCGTGGTCGAATGGCCTGACGGAAAACTCTCCAATGCAGCTCGGCCGGAGAAGGGCGTGAAGGAAAGCACGCCGAGATCCTGGAAATGTTCAGGGCGCGCACGACCGATCGTGCGTTTCAGAAGATTTGCAAGCAGACCGGAAAAGACGACAGTCGTGAACAGATAGGCGCCGATCCAGCTCACATAGAGCGCCTGGGCCCTTGCCTTTGCGCTTTTCAAGAGTTTGTAGCCAGCTCTGCCGTGAAAGAAGAGCAGGACNCTGGTGAGGATCAGCCAGGCGGAATCGCCGAAATCGGTCAACATTTCCCCAAAGCGCNGAATGGGTTCCGGCAGGTGACCGGCACCAATCGGTGCATCGAAGATCAGCATGGAAAGGATGACGGCATTCAGGGTAACGAAAAGGCATGCGCGCCAGCGCAATGGTGGCATGACGCATCTATTTCTGCGCCAGCGCCTGTCCAGTGAGACTAAAAGTGCCCGCATCCATACTACCCGTATAATCCTTTAGGACTAGGAATAGGCAGTGAAGATGCACAGGATTACGACAGAGACCGGGTTTGGTCAGATAATTCTCTTCGATCCTGGTAATGACCGCTCTTGGCGCTGATGGATGAAGCCGTGCCAAATAAAAGGCCCTCCGCACAGGTGCGAAGGGCCGAAAAGCGTTTCACGTGAAATATCAGGCGGAAAGCGCCTTGAATTCGGCGAGGATGGCTTCGCCCATTTCGACGGTGCCGACCTGGCGGCTGCCCGGTGCCATGATGTCGCCAGTGCGGATGCCCTTGTCGAGCACGTTTGCTATCGCCTTTTCCAGGTTATCCGCTTCCTCGACCATGTTGAAGGAGTAGCGAAGGCACATGGCGAAAGAGGCGATCATGGCGATCGGGTTGGCGATACCCTTGCCGGCGATATCGGGCGCCGAGCCGTGCACCGGCTCATAGAGCGCCTTACGCTTGCCGGTCTTGCCGTCCGGGGCGCCGAGCGAGGCAGACGGCAGCATGCCGAGTGAGCCCGTGAGCATGGCGGCCACGTCGGAGAGCATGTCGCCGAAGAGGTTGTCGGTGACGATGACGTCGAACTGCTTCGGCTGGCGCACGAGCTGCATGCCGCCGGCATCGGCCAGCATATGCTCAAGCTGGACGTCGGAATATTTCGCCTTGTGGGTTTCCGTCACGACCTGGTTCCAGAGCACGCCCGACTTCATGACGTTGCGCTTTTCCATGGAGCAGACGCGGTTGTTGCGAGTGCGGGCCATTTCAAAGGCGACGCCGGCAATGCGCTCGATTTCGTAGGTATCGTAAACCTGGGTATCGATACCGCGCTTCTGGCCGTTGCCAAGGTCGATGATTTCCTTCGGCTCGCCGAAATAGACGCCGCCCGTCAGTTCACGGATGATGAGGATGTCGAGGCCTTCGACCAGTTCCGGCTTCAGCGAGGAAGCGGAAGCAAGCGCCGGATAGCAGATTGC
>Ga0055524_1001033_pt1 | contig 17200 bp, 15 predicted proteins | sample AraplaCol_mCL_r2_2_FD_55011 | JGI IMG/M metagenome (GOLD analysis project Ga0055524, IMG submission 55011) | Arabidopsis root microbial communities from North Carolina, USA - plate scrape MF_Col_mCL_r2 | ecosystem: Host-associated > Plants > Roots > Endosphere | place: USA: North Carolina...
CCCGCCGCCGAGCAGCAGCAGCGGCCCCATCGAGACCATCATGTCGCGCAGCGTCTGCAGCAGCAGGCGCAGGCTGCGGGTGGCATGCCATTGCTGGATCGGGGTCATGGCCGGCCGCCCTGTGCGCGAGAGTTCCGGGTCTGCGCGTCGCGACGTCGTTCGCGGTTCAGGGCATCCGCACGGGTGTTGGCGGCGAGGGTGAAGACGATCGTGATGCCGGCGCGTCGCATGGGCTTGTCTTTGCCGATGGAGGAACGGCGCATCGTATTCGAGGCGCGCGGGCCGGAATCAATGAGAGGCCGCCCGGGTCCATGCCTGGACGTCGCCATGGGGAGAAGGCATCTCTCGAGCCACGTTCTGCGTGGCAAATGAGGCGACCGGCAGGATCAGGCCGATCGCGGCCGGCAGTGCGTCCTTCGGCTTGCCGGCACCGGCATGCGCGATCGCCGCCAGCAGCAGATGAAAGAACATGCCGGCATAGGCCAGGTCGCTCAATGGCGTGTTGATGCGCGACAGGACGGCCACGACCGCCAGCACCTTCAGCACGATGAGCAGCGGCACGAGGTAGCCGGGATAACCGAGCGCGGACAGCTGGGTCCTCACCCAGGCGGTCTTGAGCAGGTAGAGCGTCGCGGAGCTGAGGTAGAGCAGGGACAACAGCGCCGTGCTGATCCAGTAGACGGTGGATGCGGTCAAAAGCTTCTCCAGGGTGAATCGGGAGCCGGGAGAATGTCGGCCAGCCATCAAGCGCGCAAGTAGGATGAATTCGTCGGGGCCAGTATGGAAATGCAGACCAATGACCGCAGCGGCGTCAACATGCACGAGGAGATGCGGCGCGCATTCGCGCTGCTCTCGGGCAAATGGAAACTGGAGATCATGTGGCTGCTCAACCAGCGCATGCATCGTTTCGGCGAACTCCGCAAGGCCATTCCCGGCATCACGCAGCACATGCTGACCGCTCAACTGCGAGAGCTTGAAGCGGACGGGCTGGTCTCCCGGACGGTTCATGCCGAGGTGCCGCCCCGCGTCGAATACGAGATCACGCCGAAGGCGCGCGGGCTGGGTCCGATGATGGCGGCCTTGCAGGCCTGGTGGGCGGAGTACGGCGACAGCGTGCCGGTCAAGGGGCCGCCGCGAGGCCGCCCGGCAAGGCCCGGCCCCGCAGCGCCGTGAGACCGGAGCCGATCAGAACCGGTAGCCCGCGCCCACGCCCACCAGCAGCGGATCGATCTTGAACTTGCCCACCGACGCGCCGGCCGACCGGACGTCCGTCGACATCTGGATCTTCTTCACGTCGACGTTGATCGACCAGCGCTTGTCCAGCATGTAGTCGAAGCCGGCCTGCGCGGCCAGGCCGACGCTGTGCGTCTTGATGCTCGGCTGCAGCGCCGCCTGCACCGCGGGATCGAAGTTCACGCCGGAGAAGAGCGTGTAGTTCAGGCCGGCGCCGAGGTAGGGACGGAAGCTGCCTTCCGGGTTGAAGTGGTACTGCGCCAGCAGCGTCGGCGGCAGCTGCTTGACGCTGCCGATGCGCGTGCCCTCGCTGTAGAGCGTGTGACGCTGCGGCACCGTCAGCACCAGCTCTGCCGCGATGTTGCGCGTGAGGAAGTAGCTGATGTCGACTTCAGGAATCGTCTTCTGGCTCAGCGACAGGCCAAGCCCGGTGCGGTCCTTGTCGGCCGGGTCGATCTTCACGGCGCGCACGCGCAGCTGCCAGGGCGATTCCTGCGCCTGGACCGGCATCGCGGTGGCGGCCAGGAGCGCCGCGAGCGACGCGGCGGCAAGGACGGGGCGGGTCGGGAGAGCGAAAGCGCGATCGGTCATGGAAACCTTGTGTTCATGGGAGAAGCCAGGCGTCCAGACCGGACGCCGCGCCGCCGTGGCCGGTGGATGGCGGCGTGCGAAAAATTCTCCGTGGCGGGAATGAATGCAACGCTCGCGGGACGATGAACAGGACATGAACGCGGACGCAAGCGACGCTCGCGAGCTGGCGGCGCCGGCCGCGGCGTGAGCGGATGCGCTGAGCGCGAGAGCCCGGTCCGGCCCGGCCTCAGCCCGCCTGCAGCACCTGGCCGAGGATCACCATGTCCCGGCTCTTCGCGTCCGCCCACACGATGCCCGGCAGGCGTCCCCAGGCGCTGAAGCCCTGCGCGCGGAACAGCGTCAGGCTGGCCGCGTTGTCGTGCCAGATGAAGGCCATCAGGCGGTCGATGTGCCACAGCGGCGCCTCGATCCGCGCGTGGGACAGCAGGCGCCGTCCGACGCCGCAGCCGCGCCAGCCGCTGGCGATGTAGATCGCGACCTCCGCCGCCGGCATGCAGGCGGGCCGGTCGGCGAAGCCGAGCAGGCTCAGCCATCCCACGACCTCCACGCCGGCCTGCGCGACCCACAACGGCCGGCCATTGGCGCGATGCGACGCCATCCAGTTCGCGAGGCCGTCGGCCGGCAACTGCGCCAGGCAGCTGCCGAGCACCGGCCGGCCGCCGGCGCGCGCGTCGACGCCAGGCAGCGGCGTGGGCAACGGCGGCAGCGACTCGTTGTAGATCCGGGTGATGGCCGCGAGGTCGCCATCCAGCGCCGGACGGATCGCGATCGCCGTCGCGGCCACGATGGGCGGCTCGCCCGTGATCGCCGCCAGGGCCACGGTGAACGCGGTGGAGGCGGGCAGGGCATCGGTCGTCGCAGTCATGGCGGTTCGGCGCTGAAGTCTGGGATGACCGCAATCTAGGAAGGACCGGGAGCCGTCATGGCACGCATCGCGAAGCGGCGCGCCGACGCGCGAAGGGAACGAGGTCCTCCCCGCGCGGCGCTTCGCGGCCGGGCACGTCGCTTCGCCCAGGGGCGCGCCGGGCGCAGGGCGATGCCTACCCTCACCAATCGATAACACGCGGCGCACCGCGCCATCCCGGCCTTACCCAGGAGCAGCCATGTCCATCGATGCGATCGATCGTCCCTCGTCCGTGCAGCGCCCATCGGCGCTCGACCTCTACAGCCAGTTCCTCAACGCGCCCATGGCGCAGCCGCAAGGGCCCGCCAGCGGTGGGTCACCCGGCCAGCAGCTGATGGCCATGCTGGTCTACAGCCTCATGGCCGCCGCCCAGCCGCAGCAAGGCGGCGGCAGCCCCTGGCCCGACACCGCCGCCGGCCCCGGATCGACCGCCGGCCCGGCCGGGCCGATGGGCCCGGGCACCGCGGGCAACAACCCGCAGGCCGGCCAGCTCGCGCTGATCAACAGCATCCTCCAGCTGCTGCAGGCCTTGCTGCCGCTGCTGCAGTCGCTCGCGCAGAACGGCCTGCAGCCCACCAGCGCCGCCAATCAGCTGGCCAACCAGTTCGGCGGTGGCGGCGGGGGTGGAGGCGGCGGCTTCGGTAGCGGAGCGGGCGGCGGCGGTGGCGGTGGCGGCTCGCCATTCGGTGGCATGGGCGGCATGGGTGGCATGGGCGGACCGTCGATGGGCCCGGGCGCGGGTGGACCGGGCGGCGGCTCGCCGTTCTCGTCGATGCCCTCGGCCCCGTCCATCCCTTCGATCCCGTCGATGCCTTCCTCGCCGGAGTCCGATCCCTTCTCGCCCTGGTCATCACCACCGGGCAAGCCGTCGACGCCTTCGACCCCGTCGGTGCCGTCGTCCGGGCCGTCCTCGCCGAGCGCACCCTCGACGCCGGCCAGCCCGGCCGCGCCGTCGGCACCAAGTGCGCCGTCCGCGCCGCCGTCCCCGTCCTCGCCGTCCTCGCCCTCCGGAACCGCACCGACCTCGGGCGCGGGCAAGCCGACCGAGATCCCGCCGGCGACCGGCAAGGTGATCGTGAACGAGCCCATCGTCGTCAAGGCCGGCCAGACCTTCAACGGCGAGGGCAAGCTCTACCAGGCGGGTCCGTCGCTGGGCGACGGCGGCCAGAGCGAAACCCAGAAGCCGGTCTTCATCCTCGAGCCCGGCGCGAAGCTGGAGAACGTGCAGGTCGCTGGCGGCGATGGCATCCACACCCGCGGCGACGCGACGCTCAAGGACGTCTGGTGGAAGGACGTCGGCGAGGACGCGATGACGATGAAGGGGCCGGGCAATGTGAAGGTGATCGGCGGCGGCGCCTACGCGGCCACCGACAAGATCTTCCAGATCAATGCCCCGGGATCGCTGTCGATCGACGGCTTCACCGCGGACGGCTTCGGCAAGGCGGTGCGCACCAACGGCGGCCACGACTTCCCGATCAGCATCGACATCCGCAACTCGGTCTTCCGCAACGGCGACGAGGCCGTGGTGCGCAGCGATGCCAAGGACGCGAAGATCAACATCGCCTCGGACGTGGTGATCGAGAACACACCGCACAAGGTGCTCGCGCCCCCGACGGCCGACGTGCAAGGCGTCGGCGCCTGGGAATACAAGCCCTACAGCGGCTGATCGCGAACCGCCCCGGCCTGGCGCCGGGGCTTCGCGCACGAAGGCTCTCGAAGGAAGGCGCGCGGTCTCAGCGCGCCGGCACGTCGACTCGCGCGTCGATGTGCGAGGCCTCGGCCGCGGTCACGCTGCCAAGCTGGACGACGAGGTCCAGCCCGTGCGTGCGCTGCGCCATGTTGCGCTCGTAGGAGCGCATCGAGTAAGGCCGCATCGCCGCGGAATCCCGCCACTGCGATTCGATCTCGCGTTCCAGCGCGGCCGCTTCCGCCGGCAGGCCGCCGGGCTGGCGCTCGCACAGCGCGATCGCGGAGCGGTAGGCGTCGTCGCGCAATCGCATCTCCGTGCCGACCACCACCCGCGCCGCGGCGCTGTGGTTGGGGCTGGCATGGCGCTGGATGTCGGTCACCAGCTGTTCCAGCCGCTGGCGGTCAGCGCCCGCCGCGACCCAGTCGCCGAGTTGCGGCTTCACCTGCTCGGCGAAGGCGTCGAGGTCCTGGTACTCGGTCTCGACGAAGGACAGCGGATGCAAGCGACCGTCCTCGTAGACGGCCTCCCGCCGCTCGAAGACGCCGCCCAGGATGCGCTCCGCGCCGAGGCCCGCCTGCAGCGCGCCCATCGTGAGGTCGGCCTTGCCGGCATCGCCGACCGAGCCGGCCACCGTCTGCGACGCGCCCAGCGAGGCCCGCAGCGCCACGCCGGCGCGGCTGGCGTGGCCGTCGATGCGGCGCTCGACGCGCATCGCGCCGCTGGCATCGCCGTAGCGGCGCGTGACGTCGCGTTGCGTCTCGACGTAGCCGCCCGCGCTGGCCGTCGCCTTGAGCCGCCACTTGCCCAGCGACGCGGTGACGTCGGCCCCCAGGCCGTGCCGCCGACGCGCGTCCCCCGCGTCGCCGATCTGGTTGATGGTCACATCCGGAAATTCCTGCAGCAGCTGGCGCAGCAGCGGCGGATCCCCGGGGTTGCGGGCGGCACCGCCGGCGCTGTGGTCGATGATCCGGTCGATCAGGCGCGAGAAGTCTCCGCGCAGCTCGGACACGGGCCGGCCGACGCGCGGCAGGCGCAGCGACAGTCCCTGCATCTCGGACCGGTCGTGGCCGAGGAGCAGCGCGTCGACGTTGCCGCCGACCTTGAACGCGCCCAGGTCCGGCCCCACGCTCACGCCCAGCCCCACCTGGCCGGTGGTCTGGCGCTGCGTCCCGAGCACGATCTCCATGTCGTAGGGCGGCATGGCGATCTCGAAGACGGCATGCCGGGCCCGCTGCGCGCGTGCATCGACGCGTCCGCGCACGAACAGCGCCGAGGCCACCGCGCTGATCGACGCCGTGATCTGCCGCAGCCCGACGCCGGCGATGCCGCCGCCGGTCAAGCGCAGCCGCGAGGAGCCCTCGATGTTGGCGACGATGTCCTTCAGCGCGGTCCGCAGCGTCTCGCGGTCGACCGCCTTCACGCGCGTGTCGCGGCCGTTGGCCTCGTCCTCGGCACGGGCGAGCGCGGCCGATGCGGTGAGGAGCAGGGACGCGGAGCTCGCCGGCGCTGCGTTGGCGGCGCTGGTCACGTCGGCGTTGCCGGCGTTGGCCGGGTTGGCCAGGTCGGTCGGACGCGCCGGGGGCGCTCCGCTGGCGCCCTGTGAGCGCGCGTCGGCCACCCAGTCCGCTAGCGTCGCGGCGTCCAGTCGCAAGCCGGCCAACGCCTTGAGGTCGGGCAATTCGTCCAGGCTGCGGGCGAGGGCGCTCAGCACCGGCGGATCCGCGGCGGCCGCCTCGGACAGCATCAGTCGCGCCAGCCGCTCCCCGATCGCCTTGCGCGCGTCGGCATCGAAGCCCACGCGCTCGAAGGACGGGCCGGCCTCCTCCAGGCAGTGCGACAGGACCGAGGCGCGCAACAGGTGGGCCGGCACCGCGGCCGGGCCGCTCGACCGGCCCGCCGACGCCCGGAGCAGCCCGTCCCGCAGCGCGCTCGCGGCTTCGGTCAGGGCCCGCTCGCGCGCCGGGCGATGGCGCGCCGCGGCCGGCCCGCGTTCCACGCCCTGCACGCCGTGCCGCAGTGCGCGGAACGGGGACTTGCCGATCAACGGATTGCGCGGGCGCAGCGCGCCGCGCGGCGCGGCGCGGTCGATCCAGCGGCCCATCTTCATCAGCCGTGCGTCCAGCGCCGCGAACCGCGTGCCGGGACCGGTCTCGTGCAGGTCGTTGCGCACCGCCGCGAGCGCCCATCGATGCGGCTCCGCGGCTGCCACGTCGCCCGCCATCCGCGCGGCGGCGCAGAAGACCGCTTCGCCGGTGAGCGTCCGCAACGTGGCCGGATCACGCAGCAGCGCCGTTGGATCGCCGTGGTGATCGAGCCCGCGCGGCGCGCCTTCGGACGCCTTCAGCAGCAGCGCGAAATCGCGTCGCCGCGCGGGATCGACCGGTCGCGCGGTGACGGCCATCAGCACGTCCATGCCGGCCGGCGTGCCGCCCAGCGCGGAGGAGGTCCGCCACGCGGCTTGCCGGGCGGCGAGCTCGTCCGCCGCCGCGTGCTCGATCAGCATCGGCCCCCAGCCCAGCCGGTTGTTGCGCAGCCCGTCCTGGCGCCGGCGACGGCCGACGTCGGTGAGCCGACCGGGACTGCCAAGCAGCGCGGCCGATGGCGACGCCGATGCCGACAGCAGCGGCGATCCCGCCGGCGTGCGGTTCGCACCCGCCTGCCAGGCCGCGATCAGTTCCGCCTCCGCGTCGAGCGCGGCCAGCGAGTCCAGGGCGTCCAGCGCCAGCCGCGCGTCGCCATCGCAGGCCGCGGCCAGCGACTGCGCGAGCAGCACCACCGGCGCGGACGGCAGGTCGGGCGTGGGCGGCACGCCGGACAGGTCCAGGCGCGACAACTGGCCGGACAGGCGCGCCAGGTCTTCCGGCATCGTGCCGTCGCGGGTGAACAGCGTCGCGATCAGCGGGGCGAGGTCGGGCCGGTCGACGCGCATCGTGTCCAGCAGCACCGCGCCAGTGGGTGCGGTGCGGGACGGTGTCTCGGGCGGCGACACGGCGGCCGCGGCGGCGTCGCCGGCCTCGACCGGCCGGGCCGGCAGGGCGGCGCGCGGCGCGGTGGCGGACTCCGGCTGCGGCCGGGCCGGCGGGGCATCCAGCGGGCGGATCGCCGTGCTGGGCAGCAGCGGCGTGCGCTGTTCCTGGGAGAGCGGCGTGTCGATGGCGACACGAGAGAGGCCGAGCTGGCGCGCGATTCGAGTGGTGAAGGACATGGACTGCTCCTTCGTCCCGATCGTGGCGAGCGGTCACGACGGCCAGCCGCGCCGGGGCGAAGGGCTGGCGTCGGGCGCGAAGGGGCGCCGGCGCGACGGGCGCATGCCGCAGCGGGAAGCGATGTCTTCGCTTCGCCGGACGGCGGTTCGGCGGCTGTCGACCGTCGCTCGCGTCCGGTCCCGAGAGTCAGGGGTGAATCCCCATGTCCTCGCACAGGAATCGTCCATGAGCGCCATCGATCCGATCTCTTCCCTCAACGGCAGCGGCCCGCGCCTGTCGCCGATGCAGCAGCTGTACCAGCAGCAGCTCTACGCGGACCCGCAGCCCGCATCCCCGGCCAACGTCATCGCGCCGCTCATGACCATGCTGGTCCAGCAGATCATCGCGATGCTGGTGCAGCAGCTCCTGCAGTCGCTGCAGGCCCAGCAGCAGGGGCAGCAAGGGCAGCAGGGCATCCCCGGCGGAGGCGGCGGCGCGGGCGGGGGGCTCGGCGGAGCGCCCGGCGGCGGAGGCGGGAACCCGTTCGCCGCCGGTGGCGGGCCAGGCGGCGGTGGAGGCAATCCATTCGGTCCCGCCGGCGGCTTCGGTGGCGCGGGGAGCGGGAGTCCCGGCCTCGGCGGCTTCGGTGAGGCTCCGCCTGCGCCGGCGCCCGCTTCCCCAGAGCCAAGTCCTGCTCCGAGCCCGAGTCCTGCTCCGAGCCCGAGCCCGAGTGCCGCTCCAACTCCAGCTCATGGCCATCACCACCACCACCATCACGGCCACGCCCCGGCTCCGGCGACGCCCGACCCGCTGCTCGCGCCCGCACCGGCACCGGCACCGACGCCTTCGGTCGGCCCTCCCGCCAAGCCCGACGACGCGGGTCCGGTGTCCAGCAGTACCCCGGCGACCTCGGTGCTGCCGCCGCATCGCGGCGAGGTGGTGGTGAACAAGCCCATCGTCGTCGGCCCGGGCGAGACCTTCGACGGCAAGAACCAGTTGTTCACCGCCGGGTCGGGACTGAGCGGCAATTCGGCCGAGACTTACCAACCGGTCTTCATCCTCGGCCCGGGCGCCACGCTCAAGAACGTGCAGTTCCAAGGGGGTGACGGCGTGCACCTGCTGGGCGACGCCAAGATCGACAACGTCCACGCGGTGCAGGGCGGCCCGGACGACATGATCACCATCGACGGGCCTGGCAACCGCGCCCACGACGCCCAGCTGGCGGGGATCTCCCCGTCGTCGATTCCCAACGACCGGCCCGCCGAGGTCGAGATCAGGAACTCCTCGTTCCGGCACTCGCATGACAAGGCGATCCAGGTCAACGGCGATGCCAACGTGAAGCTCAGCGGCGTCTATGCCGAGGACGTCGGCCAGTTGCTGGTGACACTGGGCGGCCAGCCGATCAAGGCCAATGTGTCGATCGACGACTCGCAGTTCAGCGGCGTGCGCTCGCACCTGGTGCGGCTGGACGATCGCGACTCGACGCTGCGGCTCGGTCCGAACGTCAGCACCGACTCGGGCCGCCTCCAGGTCATGATGGGCACGCCGGCCAATGCCAGCGGCGCGACGGTGGTGATGCCGTCCTCCAGCCCGGCGGGCGGCAACGACTGAGCCGGCGCCATGGCCACGAGGACGAACCGCCGGCGGGCGGTCGTCCTCAACCTCGGCATGGCCCGCGCCGGCGCGTCAGCGACCGTACAGCGCGGTGAACGAGGCCTTCCCGAGCATCTTGCGGCCCAGCCCCCGGTTCAGCACGAAGCCGTGCAGGGCCGCGGTCCCGGTCTTCGGGACGCCGGCGGCCGCGTCGATGTCCGCCACGGCCAACGCGTAGACGGTGAACACGTAGCGGTGCGCCTTCTCTCCCGCTGGCGGACAGGGGCCGCCGTAGTTGCCGTTCTCGCCGGTGACGCCTGTGTCGAGAAAGTCGTTGGCGCCGCCATGGGCGCCGGCGGGCAGGCGTGCCGCGGCGTTGCCCGCGCCGCGCGGCAACTGGGTGACCGAGGCCGGGATGTTGTAGACGGTCCAGTGCCAGAAGCCGCTGCCCGTCGGGGCATCCGGGTCGTAGACCTGCACCACGAAGGACTTGGTGCCGGCCGGGGCGTTCCTCCATTCCAGCGCCGGGGAGACGTTGTCGCCCGAGCAGCCGAAGCCGCTCAGGACGAACCGGTTGTCGATCCCGCCGCCCGGCGCGATGTCCGGGCTGGAGAGCGAGAACCCGTCGCTTGGCGGGGCGGCCGCCGGCCGGGCGGTGGCGGGCAGGGACGCGACGCAGGCCAGGGCGGCGGCGCAGGTCGCGAGCAGCGACCGGCGGGGCAAGACATTCGGAGACATGGACTTCCTTGTCGGCAGGGATGAATGGGGAAGGAGGGAGGACTTGTCCATCAGGCCGGGACCGGGGCGTTCTTCAGGCCCAGCACCTGGATCGATTCGATCGACGGCGGCACCGCGAACAACTCGTCCGCCCGGGCCATCAGTGCCTGCGCGATCGGGCCGGCCAGATGGTTCTGCCGGCCCGCCTCGTCGTGGAACGCGTCGAAGATGCCGAAGCTCGTGGGGGACAGCCGCAGCGCGAACCAGATCGGCGTCGATGGCTCGTCCAGGGCCATCGCCAGGCCGGCGCGCAGGAACTCGGCCACTTCGGCTTCCTTGCCGGGCCTGGCTTCGAGACGCGCGAAAAGTGCAAACTGAATCATGGTGGGACACCTCTTCGGTTGATGCCGGACATCCGACAGCGGCCAATGTAGGTTTTCACCGCGTGGTGGCGTATTGCCGCGAATGACAACATCGATATCATTCGCGCCATGAGGATCTCGGTGCTTGCCGTCGACGGCGTCTTCGATACCGGCCTGGCCGCCGTGCTGGACACCTTCGCCACGGCCAACGAACTGGCCGAGCTGCAGCGGATGCCGTCGCCGCGCTTCGAGGTCCACGTTGTCGGCGTGCGCAAGAGGGTGCGCACGTCGCTGGGCCTGCGGGTGCCGGTGAAGGCGGTATCGACGCTCAGGCGGCCCGATTGGATCGTGGTGCCGGCCTTGGGGACCAAGATGCCGGAGCCCCTGCAGGAGGCGCTGGGGCGGCGGGAAGCGCAGGACGCGGCGGAGCAGCTGCGGTGCTGGCATGCCGGTGGCGCCCGCATCGGCGCTGCCTGCATCGGCGGGTTCCTGCTCGCGGAGTCCGGATTGCTCGACGGGCATGAGGCCACGACCGCCTGGTGGCTCGGCCCGCTGTTCCGCCAGCGCTACCCCGAGGTGCGGCTCGACGAGCAGCGGATGCTGGTGCCGTCCGGCCGGCTGGTGACCGCGGGCGCGGCGATGGGGCATCTGGAGCTGGCCTTGTGGCTGGTCCGGCAGAGCAGTCCCGCGCTGGCCGACATGACGGCGCGCTACCTGCTCGTGGACACCCGCCCGTCGCAGGCGCCTTACATGATCCCGGTGCATCTGGCGCAAGCGGACCCGCTGGTGCAGCGGTTCGAGGGCTGGGCCCGCGGCCGGTTGCGGGATGGGTTTTCGCTCGACGCTGCGGCGGCGGCGATGCACACCAGCAAGCGCACGCTGCAGCGGCGCATCGAAGCCGTGCTGGGCAAATCCCCGCTGTCGTATTTCCAGGACCTGCGCGTGGAACGCGCCGTGCACCTGTTGCGCACCAGCCGGCAGGATCTGGAGGCCATCGCCGCCGAAGTGGGCTACGCCGACGGCGTGACCCTTCGCACCCTGCTGCGCAGGAAGCTGGGACGCGGCGTGCGGGAACTGCGACGGCCGGGCGACTGAGTCCTTCGCGGTGGTGCTTGCGGGCGGTCCTCCGCCCCGGAGGCTCCGGCGATCAGCGCTCCGGCTCGGTCTTGACGTCCTTCAGCAGCGGCTGCATTTCCTGCGGCATCAGATGCGCCGGCAGCGGGCCGACATCGTGGTCGAGGAGCTGCCTCACGTTCTCGGCATGGGCATGCACGCAGTTACTGCCCTCCAGGCCGCTGGTCTCGTAGCGCGGAAAGACCGTGCCCGCCTGCATGGTCTCGTAGAGACGCGACTGCTCTGGCGTCATCGTGCCGTGGTCGATCACCAGCGTCGACGGGCCGATGGGAAGCGGCTTGTCCTCTCCGGCGAGCTTCGCCTCCGCGCGCACGCCCATGACCTTGAACTTGCGGCCATCGCTCAATTCACCCTGCACGAGGAAGGAGTCTGGTCGCTGGCCCGCCACGAACTGTGGCGAATGCCCGAGCGCAGGCGCCAGTCTCGGATTGAGCCGCAGATCCTCGGCCGATGGCTGAAACTGCACATGGCCCGGCGTGAGGATCTTGGTCTCTCCGTCAGCCTCGCGCGTGCGCGTGGGGTCGATGACCGTCGAGATGGGGCGGGAACCCCGCTGCGGCAGGTCCGCGAGCGCCCCGCTGGGCAGGTTGGATGTGGACGTGGACTCGGCGCCGGACTTGCCGGCGTTGTCGCGGACCGATCCCAGCGCGGCGCGGATCGGTGGCGAATTGGTGAGGGGGCGTCTCCACACGGGTGTCTCCTGTCGCAGTTGTGGTTGTCCGCCGAATCTAGGACCGGCGAGTCCCGATGCGACGCCCGGTGCGAAACGGAGCAGGGCAGGGCGAAAGGCTTCGTTCCTGCGCACCGCCCTTCGCACGCTGCGCTCTGGGGCCTCCGGTGCGCTTCCTACAATTCCGCCCGGGCCTTGCGTGGTGCCGGGCAAGACCTGGCACCCCCGCCGACCTTCTCCCGATCTTTCCTCGTACACCCATGCCTGTCATCGACATCGCCGGCCGTTCCCTGCACTTCCAGGACCGCGGCACCGGATTCCCGCTTCTGCTCGGACACAGCTACCTGTGGGATTCCGCCATGTGGGCGCCGCAGATCGACGCGCTTTCGCGGTCCTATCGCGTCATCGCGCCGGACCTCTGGGGGCATGGACGATCCGATGCGCCGCCCGAGGGCACGCGCACGCTGGGCGACCTCGCCGCGCAGGCCGGGCTGCTGCTGGACGCGCTGGGCATCCGCGAATGCGCGGTGGTGGGCCTGTCGGTCGGCGGCATGTGGGGCGCCGAGCTCGCCCTGCGCGAACCGGAGCGGGTCCGCGCGCTGGTCCTGATGGACACCTACCTCGGCGCCGAGCCGGAGGCGACCCGCGCGCGCTACTTCCAGATGCTGGACACGATCGAGTCGCTGGGCCGGTTCCCACCGCCCATCCTCGATGCGGTGGTCCCGCTGTTCTTCCGCAGTGGCGCCGACCTGGGCGGACCCTTGCCGACGGCCTTCCGGCGCGCGCTTGAGGGTTTCTCCACCGAGCAGCTGCGCAACGCCATCGTGCCGCTGGGCCGGCTGATCTTCGGCCGTCCGGAGGCGCTGCCGCGCCTGGCGGCGCTCGATCCGGACCGCACCTTGCTGATGTGCGGCGCGCTGGACATCCCCCGTCCGCCGGCCGAAACCACCCGGATGGCCGAACTCATCGGCTGCGAGCAGGTCATCGTGCCCGACGCGGGTCACATCTCGAATCTCGAACAACCCGCGTTCGTCACGCGGGCACTGGAGGCTTGGCTGGAGCGGCAGATCGGGCGTTGATGGGCGCCGTGCAGTCCAGGCATATGTATCCGAGGTGATATGGTGCGGCCTGCGTCCAGGCGATCCCGCCGGAAGCCGCCGTGATCCGTGCCATGAAAGTCGATACCAAAAGCAAGAAGGTGAACAAGGCGTGGTTGAACAACCATGTCAACGATCCCTACGTGAAACAGGCCCAGAAAGAGGGCTACCGGTCGCGCGCCGCCTACAAGCTCAAGGAAATCGACGAGGAATTCCAGTTGATCCGGCCCGGGCAGGTGGTCGTGGACCTGGGGGCCTCGCCCGGCGCGTGGAGCCAGTACCTGCGCCGGCGCTTCGCGCCCAAGGAGGCTGGCGCCGGCGGCGCGGCGGTGGGCGCGCTGAACGGCCGCATCATCGCGCTCGACCTGCTGGACTTCGAACCGATCGAGGGCGTGGAGTTCCTCCAGGGCGACTTCCGCGAGCAGGAGGTGCTGGCGCAGCTGGAGGCGACGCTGGGCGGGGCGAAGGTGGACCTGGTGGTCTCCGACATGGCGCCCAACCTGTCGGGCATCGAAAGCACCGACGCGGCGCGGATGGAACACCTGATCGAACTGGCGCTGGATTTCGCCCAGCAGCACCTCAAGCCGGAAGGCGCGCTGGTTGCCAAGGTCTTCCACGGCAGCGGCTATGACCAGCTGGTGCACGCCTTCCGGGCGCAGTTCAAGCGCGTGAAGACCGCCAAGCCCAAGGCCTCCCGGGACAAATCCGCGGAAAACTTCCTGGTCGGCATCGGCCTGAAGAAGGGCTGAGCGGGCGCAAGCGGGCGTGCGGGCCAGTTCGGCCCCGGCTGAAGCCGCGATCAAGCGTCAAAGTCAGGGCCGCTTCGGGCGCTTGCCTTGAGGCATGCATGGCAATATCTATCGTGGCGTGTGGGAATGCCAATCAAGTCGTGGGACTTGACTGGCCTAGAATCCGCCCCATATGCCGTGAAAGTCCGCTGCCCGAGGCTGTTTCCATGGGTCGGCGGTGATGGAATGACAAAGGAGTCGCGGTGAACAATCAGTGGTTCTCGAAAGTGGCTGTGTGGATGGTGATCGCCTTGGTGCTGTTCACCGTCTTCAAGCAGTTCGATCGCAGCGCAACCCAGGGGACTCAGATCGGTTACTCGGACTTCCTTGAAGAAGTCCGCGCCAAGCGCATCAAGCAGGTGGTGCTGCAGGAAACCCCTGCCGGCACCGAGATCCAGGCAACGACCGGTGACGGCAACAAGCTTCGCACCACCGCGCCCTACATGGACCGCGGCCTGGTCGGCGACCTGATCAACTACGGCGTCAAGTTCGACGCCAAGCCCCGCGAAGAGCCCTCGGTCCTGATGAGCATCCTGCTCAGCTGGGGCCCGATGCTGCTGCTGATCGCCGTCTGGGTGTACTTCATGCGCCAGATGCAGGGCGGCGGCAAGGGCGGTGCGTTCAGCTTCGGCAAATCGAAGGCACGCATGCTCGACGAAGCCAACAACACGACCACCTTCGCCGACGTCGCCGGTTGCGACGAGGCCAAGGAGGAAGTGAAGGAGCTCGTCGACTTCCTGAAGGACCCGCAGAAATTCCAGAAGCTGGGCGGCCGCATCCCGCGCGGCGTCCTGCTGGTCGGCCCTCCCGGCACCGGCAAGACGCTGCTGGCCAAGGCCATCGCCGGTGAAGCCAAGGTGCCGTTCTTCACGATCTCCGGTTCGGACTTCGTCGAGATGTTCGTCGGCGTCGGCGCGGCCCGTGTGCGCGACATGTTCGAGCAGGCCAAGAAGAGCGCGCCCTGCATCATCTTCGTCGACGAAATCGACGCGGTCGGTCGCCATCGCGGCGCCGGCCTGGGCGGTGGCAACGACGAGCGCGAGCAGACCCTCAACCAGATGCTGGTCGAGATGGATGGCTTCGACACCAACCTGGGCGTCATCGTGATGGCCGCGACCAACCGTCCGGACATCCTCGACCCGGCGCTGCTGCGTCCGGGCCGCTTCGACCGTCAGGTGTACGTCACGCTGCCGGATGTCCGCGGCCGCGAGCAGATCCTGAACGTGCACATGCGCAAGGTGCCGGTCGGCCAGGACGTCCGCGCCGACATCCTGGCGCGCGGCACCCCGGGCTTCTCCGGCGCCGATCTGGCCAACCTGGTGAACGAAGCCGCGCTGTTCGCCGCCCGCCGCAATGGCCGGGTGGTCGACATGCAGGACTTCGAGAAGGCCAAGGACAAGATCATGATGGGCCCCGAGCGGAAGTCCATGGTGATGCCCGAGGAAGAGCGCAAGAACACCGCCTATCACGAAGCCGGCCACGCGCTGGTGGCGCGCCTGCTGCCCAAGACCGATCCGGTCCACAAGGTGACGGTGATCCCGCGCGGCCGCGCGCTGGGCGTGACGATGCAGCTGCCGGAAGGCGACCGCTACAGCATGGACAAGGAGCGCATGCTCTCGACCATCTCGGTGCTGTTCGGCGGCCGCATCGCGGAAGAGGTCTTCATGAACCAGATGACGACCGGCGCCAGCAACGACTTCGAGCGCGCCACGGCGATCGCCCGCGACATGGTCACCCGCTACGGCATGACCGATGAGCTGGGCCCGATGGTCTACGCGGACAACGAAGGCGAGGTGTTCCTCGGCCGTTCGGTGACGAAGACGACCAACATGTCGGAAGAGACCATGCGCAAGGTCGACCAGGAGATCCGCAAGATCATCGACGAGCAGTACACCATCGCTCGCAACCTGATCGAGGAGCACAAGGACAAGATGCACGCGATGGCGACGGCGCTGCTCGAATGGGAAACCATCGACGCCGACCAGATCGACGACATCATGGACAACCGCCCCCCGCGTCCGCCCAAGGACTGGACGCCGCCGGCCAACAAGTCGGACAGCGGCGGCACCCCCGCGGTGAGCACGGGCAGCGCTCCCGCCGCCGCCTGATCGTCGGGCGGTCAACTCCCGAGGGGATCCCCCTTTGAAAGGCCGGTCGAGAGACCGGCCTTTCTGCTTCCCGCCCGGCGAAGTTCACGACGGACCATTAGCGAGCCGTTGGCGGGCCGTTGGCGCCGCACCTCCGCAGCTTCCGTCATACTGTCCGCTTGGCGTGGCAGTTCCCAGCGCGATCTAGCGTGCCGCCGCGCGCCCGATGTCCTGCCGCCCATGACTGCTGCTTCGATCTGGAAAACCACCCGCTTCGATCTCGACCTGACGGAGCGCCCGCTGGTGATGGGCATCGTGAACGTGACGCCCGATTCGTTCTCCGACGGCGGTCAGCATGCCGAGGCGGCCAAGGCGATCGACTTCTGCGAGCGGCTGCTGGGCGAGGGCGTCGACATCCTGGACCTGGGCGGCGAATCGACGCGGCCCGGCGCTCCCCGGCTCGACGCCGACGAGGAATGGCGTCGCCTGGAGCCGGTCATGCGGGCGGTGCTGAATTTCGGCGTCCCCGTCTCCGTCGACACCTGCAAGACCGAGGTGATGCGCCGGGCCCTGGACCTGGGCGTCGACATCATCAACGACGTGCAGGCGCTGCGGGATGAGGGCGCCGATGCGCTGCTCGCGGAACATGGCAGCGCCGGCATCTGCCTGATGCACATGCGCGGCGAGCCCGCCGGCATGCAGCAGCTGACCGACTACGCGGATGTCGTGACCGAGGTGTCGGCGTTCCTGGATGAACGGATGCGGCATCTGATCACGCAGGGCGTCGCGGCCGAGCGGATCACGCTCGATCCGGGATACGGATTCGCCAAGACGGTCGACCAGAACCTGAGCCTGCAGTGCCGGCAGCGCGAGCTGCTGTCGCTGGGGCGGCCGCTGCTGGTGGGGTGGTCGCGCAAATCGACCTTGGGGGCCGTGACGGGCCGGGCCGTCGACGAGCGCCTGCCGGCCAGCATTGGCGCGGCGCTGGCGTCGGTGGCCCTGGGCGCGCGGATCGTGCGCGTCCACGATGTCGGCGCCACGGTCGACGCGCTCAAGGTCTGGCAGGCTTTCGGCGCCCCACAAGGATGAACGGCCCGCGCCGTTCCCGGTCCACCCCCCCCCCCANCCCGCATCCCCCATCCCCCGATT
>Ga0055524_1001080_pt1 | contig 16714 bp, 23 predicted proteins | sample AraplaCol_mCL_r2_2_FD_55011 | JGI IMG/M metagenome (GOLD analysis project Ga0055524, IMG submission 55011) | Arabidopsis root microbial communities from North Carolina, USA - plate scrape MF_Col_mCL_r2 | ecosystem: Host-associated > Plants > Roots > Endosphere | place: USA: North Carolina...
TTGGCCCCAGGGCTCGCAGGGTGCGGGCAACCAGGAGCGCAAACATGTCCACCGTCCTGACCCGATGGGTCGCCCCCGTGGTGCTGGCTGCAGGTCTTGGTGTATTCACCGCCGCAGCGCCCGCGCCGGCGCGCGCGGACGACCTGACCCGGGTGATCGTCGACATAGCCGACGTGGTCTATCACTCGGGATCGCCCTACTACCGCTACGACCGTGGTTACCGTGATCGCCTGATCGTCGTGAACGACTACCGCGGCCGCCCGACCTACTACCGCCGCGTCTATCGCGCCGGCCCGCCGTACGGCAATGCCTACGGTTACTACAACGCGCCGCGCGGCAACTGCAACAAGCACGGGAAGTGCACNACGCATTACTACGATTCGCGCTACGACCATCGCAACGATCGCCGCTACTACACGCGCAGCGGCTACTACGGCGGCAGCTACTACCAGGACCGCCGCTGGGACGATCGCCGTTATGATCGCCGCGACCGCCACGACAACGACCACCGTGACCGTCGCTGGCGCGACGACGATTGAGTCATGACGGCGGACCGTAACGGGATGCCCGGTTGGCATCCCTTCGACGAAAGGAGCTGGACGATGGCGATGACGTGGAGGGCCCGACTGGGCGCGGTGCTGGTGGCCGCGGCGGCGACGCTGGGCTGGGGCACGGCTTCAGCCCAGGAATACACGTTCGGCTGGAATCCGCGCACGGGCGATGCATGGGTCGACACATGGCTGGGCGACATGAATCGTTACGGCGCGCGCTATCGCGATCCTTTCGTCGACGAGATGGTGCGTTACTACGGCGCGCCGCGCGACCTGGTGAACGAACTGCTGGGCGAACGTCGCTGGGCACCCGGCGATGTGTACTTCGCATGCTCGATCGCCTCCGCGCTGGGACGTCCCTGCCGTTACGTCGCCGACATGTGGGAGCGCGACCACGCCCAGGGCTGGGGTGAGGTCGCGAAGAACCTCGGCATCAAGCCCGGTTCGGCCGAGTTCCACCGCCTGAAGAAGGGCTTCGTTCCAAGTTACGACCGCTGGGGTCGCAGCATCACGATCGATGCGGATCTCGCACGCGACTATCCGGGTCGTCCGCGCGAATCAGCCAAGCCGAAGAACGTGGGGCACCAGGCGTCCAATGGCAACGCCAAGGCTGCTACGCCCTCGAAGGCGCAGGGCAATGGCCATGCACCGGCCAAGTCGTCGCAAGGCAAGGGCAACGCAGCATCGAAGGACCATGGTCAGGGCAAGGGCAACGCAGAGCCGAAAGGGCAGGGCAAGGGCAAGAACTGATTCATTGATCGCCAATCGCGAACGCTCATCCGTACGGCGGCTTCGGCCGCCGTACGCGTTCGTGGCGCTTATGATGAGGCGATGAATGCCGCCTCCTTCCGCATCGTCGATTACGCCCCGCGCTGGCGCGGCGACTTCGCCCGGCTCAACATCGAATGGCTCGAACGCTGGTTCACGGTCGAACCCATCGATCGCGAAGTGCTCGGCGATCCTGAAACCCACATCCTGGCGCCCGGCGGCCACGTGCTGTTCGCCATCGACGAACACGATCGCGTCGTCGGCACGGTCGCGCTCAAATGCGAATCGGCGGGTGTGTACGAAGTCACCAAGATGGCCGTCGCCCCGGAAGCCCGCGGTGCCGGCGTCGGTCGTGCGCTTATGCAGGGCCTGCTGGATGCGTTCCGCGCACGCGACGGACGCGAGCTGTTCCTCGAATCCAACAGCTCGCTCGGCCCGGCGCTCGCACTGTACGAAAGCGTCGGCTTCCGCCATCACCCCGCACCGCGCCCGGGGTCGCACTACGCGCGGGCGGATGTGTACATGGTGTGGGAGCCGGATGGCGGCGGCTGAGGTTCTGCGCATGCGGCAGGCGCATCCGAAATAGGCGAAAATCGGCCCGATGAACCTCTCGCCCACGCATCGCCAGGCGCCGGTGGCGATTCCGCCCGACCAGCTCCGCCTCTCCGTCGCCCCCATGATGGACTGGACGTTAATTAAATAAAAACAGCAAGTTACGGGGCCATGGTGCGCTATTGGTGCGAAGGCTAGTGACCAAGTTGCGTCAGTTCACCATTGAGGTAGCGTGGTTGCTAGGCCGAGGACGTGGCCAAGATTGGGGAGTTGGTGTGACTCGGGAGTTCTTCGCAACGGCACGGCAGGTGCCGGTCGAAAACCTGCTGCTCGACACTCACAACGCACGGATTCGGTCAGGCTCTGATCAAGCCGACTGCATTGCGCGCATTCTCAGGAAGCCCGAGCAGCTCATTGCACTTGCGGCAGACATAGCTGAGAACGGCCTCTCCACGACGCCGATATTGGTGGAGCCGACGGACAGGCGGCGCTACATCGTTTGGGATGGAAACCGGCGCGTAACCGCACTGAAGCTACTGAATGATCCAAACCTTTGCTCTGTCGCATCCTTGCGCCGGCGCTTTGAGGCAATCCGCCAGAAGCATGCGGGGTCGATCCCAGGGCGAGTTGATTGCCTAGCCTCGACCAACCGTGAGGCGTTGGTTGCCGAGGTTGTGAAGCGGCATAGCGGTGCCCTTGGGGGAGTTGGTCAGCTTGACTGGTCCGCGTTCCTTCGCACGCTTTTCATGACGTCGCACGAGCAATTTGAGCCGAACCAGCGTGCTGGACATCTGTTTCTTTGGGGCGAGCAACACGGGGTCGAGGTCGACGATGACTTCCCGATCACCACGATCACGCGATTCCTCAGCAAGGACAACTTGACTGCTCTCGGCTTTGGGTACAACGACGGCCATTTGATCCCGTTGTATGGCGTGGAGACTGGCATCGCCGTCGTGTCCAAGCTCAACGCCGACTTTAATAAGAGCGGCCCCTATGGTGTAGATAAGGTCTTCACGGACAAGTTGCAGGCCGACTACATCCGAGAGGTGCGAGAAGCCGTTGGCATGCCCTCGCCGCCGTCCGCTGACAAGCCTTCGCTTGGTCGCGGCGCCGCTCCCTCTCAAGGTGGAGGTGGACGGTCCCTCACGGGTGGCGCACCGCGAACCGCTGGTGGAAGTGATACGTCTTCCACGCCTTCATCTGATCCCGCAGGCGACCCGAGGCCGAGTCCACGGCCAGGGACGCCACGAAAGCCGACTTGGGACAGGAACAAATTGTTCCGTGGCCGCTCGCCCGGGTTCTCAATTCACAACTCAAACGTAAAGGCTTACAACATCCTCGCAGAGCTCGGGAAGTTGAGCCCGAAGGACACGCCTTTGGCGGTGGCTGCGCTCTTCCGAATGCTGGTTGAGCTGAGTACGGCGGAATACTACCGACGTCATCCAGACGTTCCCGCTCGCGATAAAACGCATCAGAAGATTGCGGCGGTTGCCCGGCATCTTCACGCGGCAGGCAAGATCTCAGAAAGCTTGCGCGATCAGGTACTGCAGCGAAGCACGGAGGCAAACGGCATGTTGCAATACAACACGCTCAACAACTACATGCACGACGTAAACGCTCATCCTGAGTTCCGCTCACTCAACACACTCTGGGATGAAATAGAGCCCTATCTGGCGGCTTGCTGGAGCGCTTAGCGTCGCAGGTAAGGGGCAATCTTCATGTCGAGATTGTCGTAGAACATCACCTCAGTCGCGGTGTCTCGAGAGAGGTGGGTGCTGTAGTAGAGCGAAAATGTAAGTGTCTGGGTGCCTTGGTACAAGGTCCGAATTTCATCGCAGTTGTCATACGTCACCAGCCACGGCGTGCGCAGTGAAGTGACGCTCTCCGCGATTTCCTTGTGATCGCCAGGCGTGTAAAAGTTCCGGTAGAGCTGCGAGCCCTTGATGTAGTAGGGGGGGTCAAAGTAGATCAGGCTCTTCTTCGGAAGCGCTTTCTGGATCTTCGACAGAAGCTTCATCGCATCGAGGCCATGAAGTTCGATATGGTCTCGGAGCTTGCCGATCTTGCTAATGCGGTCAGCCATATCTTCGCGATTGAATCGCGCATCGATCTTATACGCGCCAGCTTGTTCCTTGCCGCCAATGACGCCGCCTTGCAGGATCCCGGAGCGGTTCGTGCGGTTCAAGAAGAACGCGGCAAAGCCAACGTCGAGCTTGGAATACTCCTTTGGCGCGGCAATGATGCTCTTGTGGCGTTCCCGTGCCGCCAGCGTGACACTGCATCGATCGAGCTTCTTAAGGAAGCGGTCAGTGTCATTGAGAATGGCCCACCAAAATGCATGAATCGCGGGGTCGGCATCGTTGATGACGATCCGATCCACGAATCCCTGCGTGAGCAAGTAGATCGCCGCGCCAGCGCCGCCAGCGTAGGGTTCGACGTAGGTGCCGCCACTGATGCCATTGGCTCTCATCAACTCGGCGAGCCAGGGCCCGAGACGGCCCTTTCCTCCCGGATACCTCAATGGAGTCGCAAAAGACATTTGCCGCGCGCGTTCCTCGTCGAATCTGGGGCAGTGTACGGAATGGCCGATCTAGAGACCATGGTTAGGCAACGTTCTTGCGCTGTCCGTCCCACCAGTCGGCCACGTCCCGGGTGTCGAAGACTTCGCCGGTGCGAGTAGGTAGCTGGCGAGCGGCCAGCTTGTTGCGCATTGTTTTAAGGGTGGTGCTCGGGAAGAACTCAGCCCGTAGCTGATCAAGCGTCATGGTCGGCCCATGCTGGCCGAAAAGGATCCAGAATGTCGAAAGGTCCGCCGATCCCATTGCCCTGCCCCTAGGAAGTTGCAGCAAGGTTAGGGTGTCGAATTCAGTCGCTATGGCTCGGCTCGGGACATTCCGGGTTCGAGCAGGCTCAGCCGGGACAACCACATCGGCGACATGAAGCTCAGTCGAAGCACCGGTTTCGGCCTATCCCCCCTCGGAGCGTGCCGCTGGGCCGGCCCTAGCCGAGGCAGAAGAATCCCACCGCTCAGATAGTCAGCGTGGGGGTACGCCATAGATAGATCCGCTACCGGAAGATCGCGATATGGAGACTCCGGGTCGGGGTGGGGGTCCGTTACCGTTAGCCAGGCCTCCTGCGACTCGGGGTGCAAGTAGGTCTTGAAGGTCTTAAGGCATCGCTCGAATGCAGCATTCCACCCTCGAAGCTCAAGCTCGCTTCCAACCTCAAAGCAATCCTCGCCGGCTTCCGAGGTTCGCAAGAAATACCCGTCGGGCGATGCCGAGATCTCGCAGAGACTTTCGTCAACGCGCAGCCAGCTCCTAGGCAACCCAAGGGGCGCGAAGAGCTTGTCCAACAGGTCGTTTGCGATCGGTGCTGTGTACTGATGCCCAGCCCTAAGTCGAGGAATCTCAACCTGATGGAGCTTGGGGGATGCCAGCACCTCGGTGACGTACCGATGAGTTCGTTCCGAGTGTGGGCGGAACAGTCCAGCGCCTTTCAATGCGTCCTTGTACGTACGGAAGAGGTTCCTAGCGCGATCCCGGTTGCGGGAGCACGCCTTCGACCAGCGATTTGAGCTTCCGCCAATATGCGCGCTACAAAACCTGCTGCTCAGGCCAACCGGTAGCGAGCGCAACTTATCGGCCGCGCTTCTGATGGGCGGGCCGGAGACGCAAACCATCCCCGGGCCAATCACGCTTCTGTGGAGGTGCTCGTAGATCTGTGAAGGGTTGTGGCAGTAGTTGCAGTACTCCTGCCCAGATAGACAGGTCTTGGTCCTGGCTACTTCAGCGCCCCCCTGTTGCTCGCTGACAAGTCCGCTCCCGGAGCGTCTAACTTGAAGGACACGGTTGAAGAAGATCGAGAGCGCGATCAGCGTGTCGCAGGTGCCGTCAAGGTGTGCTGATGCGTCGTGGACTTTGGGGAGGAAGCGCCTCGCATCGCGAGTCTGGTCGCGTAGCGCGTCGATTGCTGCGTCATCTAGGGTCGATGCCTGATCTATGAGGTCCCGTTCTACATACCCAAGAAGCGCTACCTGCAGTGGCTCAGTCAGTAGGTCTCGTGCCTTCGACGCAATCGAAATGCGCTTGATGCCGTGTGGTCGTTCGCCTACCCAGTCGGCGAGGGCGAACGCTGCATCTTGGAGGTCCGGCGGCGCCTTTCGCACTGAGGTAAGTTCAAGCCTTAAGTCCTGAAGCGCTGCGGCGATCCTGGCCGTTCGCCTTCCGGTTGTCCCGACCCGAGCCATCAGCATCGAAAAACGCCACCTAACGTACCTGCACCTGAGTGCATGACGGTAAACAGTGATGGAACGAAGTGCAATAGAAATGACCGTCGATCTTCGGCTCGAAAGAGAGTGGATGAAGCAGTTGGAGCAGCTTCCCGTTCTTCTGACTTACGAACATCTGGGCTCGATCCTTGATCGATCTGCTGGGGCGCTTCGGCATGCTGTCTCTCGGCCGAAATCCCCGATGGATGTTCTTCTACGGGAGGCCAGGATCACAGTCGGTCGTCGCGCCTACTTCAAACGAGCGGCTCTGGCGAGGTTGCTAGCAATCGCCGAGTCAAGTTCAGCGCTTGGCGCAGATGCGGATGGGGGGAGCCACGGTGAATGACCACGTCATAACGATTGAGCAGGTTGGCGCGCCAGCCACAGCAACCGTTTGCCGCACGCTCTTGCGTCGCTCCGACGTGTCTCTCCGAGCTAAGGGGTTCATCGCCAACCTTATGTCCCATGACAGAAGCTACAAGCTCAACATGAAGGCGCTGATTGCTCAGTCCCGCGATGGAAAGGACGCGACCTACTCAGCGCTTCGTGAGGCAAAGCGTTTGGGATACGTAGTTATACGGCGCAAGCGGGGAAGGGATGGCCGCTTTACTGAGGTCATCTGGTCCATTAACTGGAGTGTTCCGTTGCCGCTGCGTCAGGCTGATGCGGCCACATCCTCGACTCAGCGCATCCTAGATCGGGATTCCCGGACTGTGGCTACGCCGGATGCCACCACAGTCCGGGAAATCCGGAGGGTGGCAGTCCCGGAGCGATTACAGCAAGTAGTTCAAACGAAAGAACAACTACGTTTGTCGTCGATTGAGTGGGAGCCTTGCGTAACAGCACATCAACGCGAAGCTCTCGAAACGGATCTTCAGGACCTACCAGGCGACCTAGCGCAACAGGTGGCGGACGAGTTGGCCGGACGCATCGAGACAGGAAAGGTCTCGTCGTGCCCGATCAAGTACGGGAGAGGAATCGCTAAAAATGCGAGGAACGGGCCGTTCATTCCGATTGCGGGAGCAGCTGTTGCGGAGCGAAGGATCAGGAGGAAGCTGGCAGCCGAGGCTGAAGAACAGCGGCGTGCAGCAGATCGCACCCATCGGGCGCGTGTCGCAGCGCAGATGGCAGATCCTGCGACACAGGAGCGAATACGGGAAATGCAGCGGGCAATCAAGCAATCCGCCGGGCGTCCTGAACCGGGCGTGCACGGGGCGCCGGAGGCTTGATGCAACGTGATTCTCAATTTCCGGCGGAAGCCCGCGCGGGCGTCTTTGATTTTTTTGACGAAAAGTCAAAAAAGCGTGGCCGAATGATCCCCCCGACACCGTGCGAGCAACCCGGAGTAACTCAGCACTCTCGATGGCTCGGTTCAACCGAGCGACGGTGCGGATCAGGGAAGTCAGGAGTCGATCGCTGCGGACAGCACCGGGGCGACAAGGTGCCAAAGACGGAGGATTCGCTCCGAAAGCCAATCATGATCCTTTGCGGCAAGAATCCTCTTGTGGCTTTGCGGCGGCAAGCAGGCGCTCTCGCACCTCATCGTAGGTAAGTTCGCCCGCAAGCATCTTGCGAGCCAATTCGACGGCCTCATCCGACATCTTCAAGCCTTCGATGCGCTGCGAAGCTTGCGCATAGGCGAGGGCCTGGGCGGGGCTGAGCTTTATCGACATTTGATGCTGAGTTCGAGACCACTGTACTCATTCTAACCTGGGTGACCGCATGGGTGCTTGTGCGCTTGGCAGGTCCTGCGGTTTTTGACGAAAAGTCAAAAAAGATCCGGAGACGCGGCGCTCGGGCTTTGGCTCGAGCGTGCAACCACGCAGAGTCCTTACGTAGTGGAACATAAAGGGTGTCAGACATGTACCTGGTATTTCGCGTTGTGCCCCATATGCCAAGCGCGTCTCGCCGTCAGACGGCGCAAGTAATGTTGTCCGACAGGAGTCGGACGGAATGAGGGGCGCTAAGGAACGAGTCTCTTACAGGGTCCCGCCGAGCCTTAGAGATAAGGTCAGGGCCGTTGCGAGGGAGCGTGGCATGCTCGAGAGTTCCGCGGTAAGGGCGGCTCTCCAGAGTTTCATCACGCATGATCAGGAGGCGGACGACCTCTCTGGCCTAGAAAATCGGCTCGTTGGTTCGCTCACAAGATTGATGAAGGATGTGAGGATGGTGCGTAACGACGTCCACCTAGCCTTGGCTATGGTCAACGTCCTGGCTGAGACCTACCTCTTGCATACGCCCCCGCTGCCCGAATCCGCGCGTGACTCTGCCGCGGCATCGGCGGTGGATCGCCACCGAAGGTTCACCAAAAGGGTGATCGCTCAGCTGCAGGGGCGGGAGGGGCTTTGGTCAGACCTCGTGGAAATCGAAGAGGAGATTGACCGTGAAGTAGGCACTTGATCTGCGGCGCCCCGGTGTTCCCTTTTTTGACGAAAAGTCAAAAAGGATGAGGTTGGGTCGAGCTAGCTAAATCCGAGCCGCAGACGAGCTTCAGCGGATGGAACGGACTCTGTCTGAGCTCTGGTAGCTCCCACGCCGCTAACCAGCTCCCGCTCCACTGTTTCACAAGCACCCGAGCGGAGGCCCTGAGCGCCCCACTCAAACAACTCAAATGGGAGATAGCGGGCAATGACGCCTGCGACGCTTCGCCCGGCTTGGTGCAGCTGGGGTTGACCAGGGCTACCCACGGTGGGGAATGCCGGCTGCGCCGATAGCGTCCCATCGAGCCACCCCATCGTTGTCGATCTGACCCGATGGTCTTCCCCCCCCCATTCCTCTATTCAGGAGCTAAGGCTATGCCATATGTATCGCCGCACGACACCGATATCGTCGACGCAGAGTTTCGCGTTGTTGGGCGACCCCATTGGACCGACTGGAAGATTCGCTTCCCCAACAAGCGCGATCGCTTCGCTTTCGTCTGCAGCGGCATCGCGCCCTTAGTAGTGCTGGGTGGCGTGCTGCTGGGCTTCATCCACTTCGCGTTCCTCGTCGCGGTCCTGATCGTCACCATTGGGTGCCTAGTCAGCACCGAATGGCAGCGCTACGGCGCGCTGGGCCTTCTGGTGGCCTCACTGCTGGCCACGAGCGGCTGCAGCCAGGAAACGATGCACGAGCTGCCGCGCGCCACGCTGGCTAGCGAACAGCAGGCCAAGTCGCCCGAGGAAGCGCAGGCGAGCATTCGCGGGGCGACGAGATACCGCGATCCGCGCGAGGGATTGAAGCCCAAGGTAATCGACATTCTCAGCGGTGAAGTGAATGCCAAAGGCGACAAGGATGCGACCCATGAAGCCCGTTGAAACGATGCCGCCGGCGCGGACGATGCAAGGTCGTGCCCGCATGGCGATGCTCGCAGGCGGTTTGGCCGTAGTTCTCCTGTTCTTTTCGGTGGCGGCAACTGCGCAACAGATCGCGCCGAGCATGGGTATGTTCGATGACATTGCCGCGTTCTATATGCAGCAGGCGAAGGCGATGCAGGCGGTACTAGAACCGTACGCGTCCAGGCTATTTGGTCTGTTGGCGGTCCTCAGCATCATCATGTTCTTCACCAAGCAGATGCTGAACGGTGACAGTAATCTCACCACGCTGATAACGCGCTTTGCGATGGAGATCCTAAAGCTCGGATTCTTCATGATGGTGGTCACTCACGGTCCGCAGCTGCTTTTGCAGTTCATCGGGTATTTCATCCAGAGCGGCGCGGCTGTCACGGGTCTGGGTGAACTCTCGGCTTCCAGCATTGTCGTTCTCGGGTTCGATGCGTGCTTCCGAACCTTCGACGCGATCGGCGCAATGGGTTGGGGCGACACGGCCGCTTTCGGCTTGCCGCTCGCTCTAGCCGGCATGGGCATCCTGGCGTGCTTCGCAATCGTGGGAATTCTGTATCTGGTCCGAGTGATCGAGCTTTACATGGTCATGTACGGCGGAGTGTTGCTGCTGGGTTTTGGCGGCATTTCCTTCACTCGGGACATTCCAAAGAATTACCTCAGCTACATGATCGGTGCGGGCACGCAATTGTTCATGCTCAACGTCGTAATCGGCTTTGGCATGCAGCTCGTTACCAGCTGGCCAGCCTCGCTCACGCAGGGCACGCCGGATGCCATGCTGCGCCAGGTGTTGCAGCTGTTCGTTGGCTCAGCGGTTTTCGCCGCGCTGGCGTGGTCGATTCCGAAAGTGGCTGGCAGTCTGGCCAATGGTGCGGTATCGCTGGGGCCGAACGATGCGATCGCGCCAGCCGTTGCGGCAGGTGGTGCGGCGGCAATGGGTGCGACCGTGGCGACGGGCGGCGTGTCGGCTCTCGCGGCTACCACGCAGGGTGCCATGCAGGCAGCGTCGAGTGGCATTTCGCTAGCCAAGGAGAGTGGCGCGTCTGGCGTCGGCGCGGCGGTTAGGGGGTTGGGTCACGCCGTTAGTGCTACTGCTGCGGAAGCCGGGCGAGCAGCGCAGGCGGGTATCGGCATAAGACCGTCTTCGCCCAATGCCACCGACGGCCGCGGCCGCAATGTGGAAAACCTTGGCACCCGCGCAGCGAACAGACTGCAGGGAACAGTTCAGCAGGTACGTGAGACCAAGGCAGGGGAGCCCATGACGCGTAACCATGGCGAACCCGCGCGACCAACTACCGGGAGCGGCCCTGGCGACTCCGGAAGACTCGGAGCGGAAATAGCACCACGACCGACGGCCATGACGGTCGATGACGGCGGCCCCGAATTCCGCCAGCCCGATCCAAACAACCCCAACTGGGGCAGCCGAATCGCGCCGCCAAAGCTTCCGCCGGACGCGCCGCCGACTAGCGCCGTCTCGATCCGCCTCGACACCGACGATTAGCAGGTTCACGACCATGAAGATTCACAAGGCTATTGCTCTGACAATCGCGGCTGCCATCACTGGCGTCTGCACTACACACAGCCCTCCGGCAACAGCCCAATGGGCTGTTTTCGACCCGACAAACTACGTGCAAAACCTGCTGCAGCAGCTTCGCGCGATGCAGAGCAACGTCAATGAAGCGAAGCAGATCCAAGCCCAACTTCAGCAGTACGAGAATATGCTGCGCAACACCAAGAGCCTTGACGCGCGTGACTTAGGCGCTGCCATTGACGCGCTTGGCCGCCTCGACCGGGTGATTGGCGAGGGCAAATCGCTTGCGGTCACCGCGAGCGACTACGAAAAGGCTTTCAAGGCCCGATTCCCCGGCTATCAGGCAAGGACGAGCTACAGCGACGACTACCGCGAATGGAGCAACACCTCACGCGACTCCGTGCTCGGCGCGCTCCGCGTGGCCAATATGCAGGTGCGGGCATCGATGACCGAGGAGCAGGCCTTGGCGTCGCTACGGACCGCGGTCCTATCGGCCGATGGTCAGAAGGCGGCTATTGACGCCGGCAATCAGATCGCCCTCGCTCAGATCACCCAGCTGCAGCAGCTTCGCGAGCTGATGGTGGCCCAGATGCAGGCTACTGGCACTTACATGGCAGCGAAGGAGCAAGCCGAGGCGTCGAAAGAGGCCTCAATCCGCGAGGCGACCAAGTACCGAGACCCGCGAGATGGGTGGAAAGCAAAACCAGTTCGAGTAGGTCAATGAACTCGAAGGGCGCCTTCGCAGGGGCGGAGGCGCACGCCGCCGGATACGGTGCTGGTGACCGAGGCGCCCGCAGATCCGCGAATCCAGCAAGCAGCGCGAGCAGAGAGGCCCAGCAGCCATTCGCGGCGGGAATAAGTCGAAGGCAGGCCGCCGTCGTCAGTGTGGCTAGAGCAGCGTCTGGCAGCCAAGCGCCAAAAATTATGGCAAGCCGATGCTCCACGGCCCCTGGGCGCTGATCGCCGACTAGGCTGCCCAGGTCGGCTTGAGGGAAGCGCCCTAGGTTTGGGAAGTGGCTCGGCTGCCCCTAGAATCCGTCCAGCGAGGCAGCGTACCGCTATGGGCGTGTTGCCGTTAGATGGAGAGTTGGTTCACAGGGGAAGGACTGCGATGCCGAAGACGCAACTGAAAAGGTTGGTGATTGAGAAGTTTCGTGCGCTGAATAACGTCGAAGTCGAGTTCGGCGATTATGTCACCGTCGTGTGCGGGAAGAACGGCACCTCTAAGTCATCCATCCTCGGCATCGCCGCTCAGATTTTCAGCTTCGAGAAAGACTACGTCCAAGGTGGTGCTCTTTCCTATCGCCAAGTTGCAGGCGGGACGTTCAAGTCCAAGTACAGTGAGCACTTCAGGATTTCCGACAAGTTCGATGTGCCTGGCTCGATGATGGTCAGCATTGAGCTACTTGATGGCTACACCGGGAAGGCGGCTACCGCAAAACTTGAACTGATGAGTCGTGGAGGCTCGCCACGGCCGGTGGTCAGAAACAACAGCACGGCGACTGGCAACAGCAATACGAGCCGGAATTTCACCCACCCCGTCATTCACCTAAGCCTGAGGCGGCTATTCCCGATTGCGGACAGGGACTACAAGGTCATCGACTTTGAGTATTTGGGTCAGCACAAGCAGGAGTTCATTGGTCTCACCAATGAGTTACTCAACCGCAATGCATCGCTTGTGACCGGTACCGGCGGAACTATCAGCTCTGCGGTCGCGCATGGCGCAAACTACGATCAAGAATCCGTATCCGCAGGCGAAGATAACGCTGGACAAATTGTGTTGGCGTTGATGTCCTTCAGAAAACTGAAGGACGAGTATGCGGGCTACAAGGGTGGGTTATTGTTGATCGACGAGGCTGACGCCGGGCTGTTCCCGACCGCTCAGGTGAACCTGCTTAAGATCCTCGACCGCGAATGTAGAGCTCTTGATCTACAGGTCGTCATGACCTCACACTCGCCGATCTTGATTGAGCACGCATTCGAGCAAAGTCAGAAATTCCGGAGAAATTACAAGACCATCTACCTGAGTAACACTTTCGGGGATGTGCAGGTAATGCAGGATTGGTCTTGGCCGCAGATTAGCGCGGACATCAATACAAGGACGGTTGCTGCGCCGTCGGGGGTGTCTCTACCGACTCCGCATATCTACTTCGAGGACAGGGAGGCTGCTGACTTTTTTGCTGCGTTAGTAAGTAGGCAGCCAATCAAGAAGTTCGTAAAGCCAATGCCGGATGTAACGTTAGGCAGTTCAAACTACTTTCATCTGATTCAGAAGCGCGTTCCTGAGTTTTCGGAGAGAAGCGTCATATGCCTGGATGCAGACCAAGCTTCCAAGATCGCCGGCAAGGGCTTCAAGACGGTCTGTATCCTGCCTGGAGATCTTCCGCCCGATCAATTAATCTTCCAGCACCTATGGAACCTTCCCGCGGGTGATCCGTTCTGGCGGAATGAGCTGCAGTTCACGCGAGATGTCTTCACTAGATCTGCGGCTGAGGTAATCCGGGAGTTCGCAATGGACGGTAGCCACGGCGATGTAAGAGCGCAGCTGGCCGCGTATACCGGTGCTCAGGTGCCGCGTGAGGTTTTTAAGCGTTTTTACAAAGATCCTGATTTTGCGAGTTTGGTGGCTGCGGGGTCAAAGGCCTACAACCCATGGAATCATTGGGTGGCGAGTAATGCCGAGGCTGTCAACGATTTCCTCTCCAGATTCAAAACCTCAGTCCATCGGGTGATGAGGGACGGCTTTGCCGTTGACGCTGCGAAGCTCGCTCTACTCGACGTGAAGTTGAAGAAGGCTTAAGTCGGCTGGAGGAGCGATGAATCTGGAGAACGCGCGGGATCACCAAGTTGATCGGGACGTGTCTGCTGAGAGAGCACGCAGATGGCTACTGTTTGCGGTAACCCACGTACTGCCACTGGCAGCCACGCTCGTGCCGGCTCTGTACTTTGTCGGCCGCGTCCACAATGAAGCTTACTGGCATGCGATGCAGGTCCCACCTGGAGTCATGGTGGCCTCGTTTGAGGATTACGTGTATGGCGGATTTGTAGCTCTCGCGCTGGTTCTAATCCGCTCAGTCTCCTGGCTCCCCTTTGGGCCGCTAGGTAGCTGGTTCATCCTTCTCGTCGGGTTGGTGATTCTTGCTGCCACATTGGCGGCGATTCGCAAGACCCTTCGTGCCTGGCTGATCGAGCGGGTCGTTGCGGTTGCAACAGAGGTGCGAAAGTGGAAGTCGCGGCAGTGGGGCTGGAATCTCAAGCTCGCGCAGTCCCTCCTATGGCTTATTCAGTGGCTCAATGGCGCTTTCCTCGGGCTGCTCCTGGCCGTGCTCTTGATCTCGGGCGCGATCGTGTTTGCGGCCAAGTCAGGTGAAAGGCAAGCGCGCCTCGATCTGTCTGCAGCTTTGCATCCGAGCGCGTCCATCGATGAGGGTGGGCGTCCCGTCGCGCGATTGCGAGGCCGCCCGCAGCAGGACGGAGGGGTCGCGCTTGGATGCTCTAGCGAATGGTGTGCGATCGTGACGGTTGAAGTAGTGCGTGCCGAAGACGTTGAAAGCTTTGGCCCTGCGCTGAAGCGAACAGTGAAATAGCGGCTTGCACGCAGGATCGGTTCTCTCATGGTCGCAATGTGACGATCTCTCTCAGTCGCGATGCAGTGTTTCCGGTCGAAGTTGTGTATACCGTTTCAGCTCTTGCCAGCTCTCATGCAGCGTGACCGTGGCGACTTGTTCAATGCTGTAGCCCTGTTCGAATAATCGGGACGTCGCTTCGTGGCGAAGATCATGGAAGTGAAGGTCTTCGATGCCCAAGGCGACGCATGCGCGCCGAAACGCTGTGCCAGTTCAGTCTGGTTTGCATGGAAAGATCCTTTGATGCTTTTTGGTCGGCTGGCGATCGACCAAGGCCCACATGTCAGCGAGCAGCGGGAAGCGCTTGTGGTTTCCCTCTTTCTTTCGCGGATGCTTTGCATCCCTGAGTACGGCCGTTCTCGTTGGCGTATCTAGGTCCTCCCAGAGGAGCCTGGTGATTTCTCCCACGCGTTTTGCGGTGCCGATGGCGAAATCGACTATGTCGGCCATGGGGAGCTTCATTCGCCACGCATCGGCGGCGAAGTGGACCTTCAGTTTGGAGAGTTCCTCGGCGGTTGGGCGGCGGTTGCGTTTGACGGACTTGGCAACCGACTTTACGAGGCGCAATGAAGGGCGCGCCTCGGCAACCGGGTCGTGGGGCAGGGTGAGCTTGCCCATCGATTTCGCCACCTTGATATGGAGGAGCAGGCGGTTCGCTACATGGCTGCATGGGCGCGGAAGTGGGAGGCACGTATCCGTGAAACGGTCGAGCAGATAGGAGATCCCTTCGCCCACCTTATGGTGAGCAGGGGGCAGTCGATCTCCACCACCCATCCCCGTAGGCGCCGATCGCGCCGCTGACCAGGAGCCACAGATGGCGACCAAGTTCCCGTGGATCGAGATCGAGCTTCGCCTTCAGCAGCTACGTCTGTGTGCGGGCGACCTCAAGGAGCGATTCCCGGAAGAGGATCAGTTCTTCCCGCGCTTTGCCGACCTCGCCGATGCGGTGCGAGAAGCGGCGGACGATACCTGCATCGATGACGCGAGCATCCGGATTACGACATCCTGATTGATCTGGGATATGTGCCCGAGGAGCATCGTCAACACTGAAGTTTTGTCTACCGCACTCCCAGCTGCGGAGACTTCGACGTGGCGGGGGGCGACGAATGCATGGCATACCGGGTGCCGGTCGTACTCAACTTTTCTACGCAGGAATGACCAGCTCGAAGCGCAAATTCTCGACGTGCTCGGCCATTAGGTTGCCGCGCGGTGCTCGTAGAATGGATGCTGTTTGTCCTCGAGGATCTGGTCGATCACCGCCAGGTTCTTCGGGTCTGGGTTGAGCCAGGCGTCCACATACTCTGGTTTGATGTTGACGATCGTCCGATCGTGACCCGTCATTCTAGTGGCCCTCCGAGTACACGATGTCAGTCACGGTCAAGCCATTGCGACGCGCGCGACGATTCTGCAGCGCAAGACTTGCCGCCCAGTCTACTTCGAGATCACAGACCAGACGCGGAACGCGGTGGCAGCATGGATCACCGATACCGGGACTACTGGAGATGCCTATCTGTTTCCGAGCCGTGTTCGGCGGTCGGCTCACCTTTCGACTCGCCAGTACTGCCGGATCGTCCATCGCTGGGTCGCGGAGATTGGGCTGGATACTAGCGCCTATGGAAGTCACTCCCTGCGCCGCACCAAGGCAGCGCTCATCTACCACCGGACCAAGAACCTTCGTGCGGTCCAGCTCCTCTTGGGGCACACCAAACTGGAGAGCACTGTCCGCTATCTCGGGATAGAGGTAGACGATGCCCTTGAGCTCTCGGAGCAGACCGAGGCATAGGGCTGTCCAGGTCACTGGCCCGTCCGGCCAGTGGCCCGCTCCATGGCCGGGCTCTTTACCAGAACGCGGTCGACCGAGCTTGAGCAACTGATCGAGCATCTCAGGCCCGCTCACCACCATCTGATCGGTGTTGGCGGATTTAAGCGCTTGGCCGATAGCGTTCATTGGGTTGGGCAGTCCAGCCGAGGCGCTGCGAATGTTCCGCTTCCGACCGGGCGATGCTGCGAACGGCCAGGGGCAAAGAGGACCGACTCAGCCGATGGGCATGCCGGCTGGCCGAACGGTCACACCCGAACGTCGCCTGCGTGGCCTT
>Ga0055524_1001082_pt1 | contig 16707 bp, 7 predicted proteins | sample AraplaCol_mCL_r2_2_FD_55011 | JGI IMG/M metagenome (GOLD analysis project Ga0055524, IMG submission 55011) | Arabidopsis root microbial communities from North Carolina, USA - plate scrape MF_Col_mCL_r2 | ecosystem: Host-associated > Plants > Roots > Endosphere | place: USA: North Carolina...
TGCCCGGCCTCCTGGCTGAGCATGCGCGGATCGATGCCCAGCAGCGCCAGCGCCTTGTCGTAGCGCTCCTCGATGGGCGTGTCGAAGATGATCTCGGGCGTGGCGTCGACGGTGATCCAGCCGTTGCGGCCGAGCTCCTCCTCGAGCTGCCCCGCCGCCCAGCCGCTGTAGCCCAGCGTGACCAGCACCCGCTTGGGGCCGGCACCGCTGGACAGCGCCTCCAGCACGTCGCGGCTGGTGGTCATCTCGAGCCCGCCGGGCACGGCCAGCGTCGCGTTGTAGTGGTTGCCCTGCTCGTCCAGCGGCTCGTGCAGCACGAAGCCGCGCTCCGTCTGGACCGGGCCGCCGAAGAAGACCGGCCGCGCGGCCATGTCCTCGTCGTTCAGCTCGAGCTCGACCTTCTCGAACAGGTTGCCCAGGGTCAGCGAGATCGGCTTGTTGATGACCAGTCCCAGCGCGCCCTTCTCGTTGTGCTCGCACAGGTAGACGACGGAGCCGGCAAAGGTTTCGTCCACCATGCCCGGCATGGCGATCAGGAACTGGTTGGTCAGGTCGATGCGTTCCTTGGACATAGGGGCGGATTCTATTTCACCGACACTCCGTCCCCATGACGCGAACGTCCTCTTCCCCCGCTTCCCGGCCCCCCGCGCCGACGGACGGCGCGGACAGCGCCCTGGTGTGGTTCCGCCGCGACCTGCGGGCCGACGACCATGCCGCGCTGTACCACGCGCTGCGGCGGCACCGCCGGGTCTACTGCGCCTTCGTGCTGGACACCGACATCCTGGACCCGCTGCCGCGGGCGGACCGGCGCGTGGCATTCATCCTCGATGCGCTGGGCGTGCTGGATGCGGACCTCGCCGCGCTGGCCCCCGGCGCCGGCCTGATCGTGCGCCACGGCACGCCGCGCGAGCAGATCCCCACGCTGGCCGCCGAGCTGGGCGTGCAGGCGCTGTACTTCAACCACGACGACGAGCCCGACGCGCTGCGCCGCGACGCCGCCGTCGGCGAGACGCTGCTGGCGCGCGGCGTGCAGGTCGAGAGCTTCAAGGACCACGTGGTCTTCGAGCGCTCCGAGCTGCTGACCGGCGCCGGCAAGCCTTACGGCGTCTTCACGCCCTACAAGAACGCGTGGCTGCGCGAGATCACCCCCTTCTTCCTCAGCAGCTATCCGGTCGAGCGCCACGCCTCGCACCTGGCGACCGGCCCCGAGGTGGCGGCGCGCCGGGGCGTGCCCGCGCTGGCCGACATCGGCTTCGAGCCCGCCGGGCTGAGCGCGGCGCTCTCGGGCGGCAGCGCGGGCGCGCGGCGGCTGTTCGACGAGTTCCTCGAGCGCATCGACCGCTACGGCGAGACCCGCGACTTTCCCGCCGTCAAGGGCCCGAGCTACCTGAGCACCCACCTGCGCTTCGGCACGATCTCGATCCGCCTGCTCGCGCGCGAGGCCTGGCGGCGTGGCTACGCGGGCAGCAGCGCCAGCGCGGGGGCGCAGACCTGGCTGTCGGAGCTGATCTGGCGGGACTTCTATCACCAGGTCCTGCACCACCATCCGCGCGTGGCGGAACGCGCCTTCCGGCCCGAGTACGACCGCATCGCCTGGGCCGAGGGTCCGGAGGCCGATGCCGACTTCCAGGCCTGGTGCCAGGGCCGTACCGGCTATCCGCTGGTCGACGCGGCGATGCACCAGATCAACCAGACCGGCTACATGCACAACCGGCTGCGCATGGTCACGGCCAGCTTCCTGATCAAGGACCTGGGCATCGACTGGCGTCGCGGCGAGGCCTACTTCGCCGAAAAGCTGATCGACTTCGATCTCGCCGCCAACAACGGCGGCTGGCAATGGGCCGCCTCCAGCGGTTGCGACGCCCAGCCCTACTTCCGCATCTTCAATCCGGTCAGCCAGAGCGAGAAGTTCGACCCCGAGGGCAAGTTCATCCAGCGCTACCTGCCGCAACTCTCGCGGCTGCCGCCGGCGCTGATCCACGCGCCCTGGCTCGCCAAGCCGGCGGAACTGGCCGCCTGCGGCGTCGTGCTGGGCCGCGACTATCCCGAGCCGATCGTGCGCCACGAGACCGCGCGCATGGCGACGATGGCGCGCTACGCCGTGGTCAAGGACCGCGGCTTCGCGCCGGACTAGGTTCCGGCGCGCACCGTCAATGCACCACCGCGCTGCCCTTCTGGGGCAGGCGCAGGCCGTGCGCCCGGGCTTCCGCCAGGATCAGCAGGCCGCGCGCGGTGATCGCGTCGCGGGGATGCAGCGCCACGCCGACATGGCTGTCGAGCCGCACCGGATGGCCGCCCAGGTCGAAGGGCTGCGCCAGCGCATCGCGGATGCGCTCGCCCATCGCTTCCGCCTCCTGCACCGATCCGGCGCGCGACACCACCAGCGCGAACTGCTCGTTGGCATGCCGCGCCAGCAGGTCGACCGGACCGGCGCAGGACGACAGCCGCCGGCCGACCTCCACCAGCACCGGTGCCGCCGCCTGCACGCTCTGGCTGCGCAGCAGCGCCTCCAGGCCCTTGAGCACCACCACCGTGACGGCCACCCGGCCGGACTCGGCATTGACCATGCGCAGCACCTGGTCCAGGCGCTCCAGCAGCGCCACCTGGCCGAGCAGCCCGGTGGCGGTGTCGCGCAGCAGCGGCGAGGGCCGCGTCTGCCGGCCCGTCGCACGCTCGCTCTGCAGCAGCTCGTCCAGGTCGCCGAACAGCGACTCCAGGCCGCTGCCCTTGTCGTAGAAGCCGTCCGCCCCCGCCTGCATGCACATGTCGCGGTAGGCGTCCATCGCGTGATGGGTGAGCATCAGGATCCGTCCCTGGAAGCCCTTGTGGCGCAGCGCCCGCAGCACCTCGACGCCGGTGCCCACCAGCAGGGTCATGTCCAGCAGCACGGTGTCGGGCTGCAGCCAGTCGATCAGCGCGATCGCCTGCGGCGCGGAGTCCGCCTCGCCGACGACGCGCACGCCGGCCATGTCCTCGAGCCGCCGTGCCAGGAGCCGGCGGATGGCCGACGAGTCCTCGACGAGAAAAATGTCCATGAAGGGATGCTCCGGATCGCGGCGGCGACTGGTTGTCACCGCCTGTCCGGCATCTTGCGCGAGGCCCGGCGCCGGCATCAGCAGCGCCCCGCGCATGCTGGTGTCGGGGCCTGTCCGCAGGATTTGTCGGGCGATGCCCTACAACGCCCGGCCGCTCACTGGATGTCCGTCAGCCCGTGCTGGACGCAGTACTTGGTGAGCTCGGTGTTGTTGCGCCAGCCGGTCTTCTCGAGGATGCGCGCGCGGTAGGTGCCGACCGTCTTGGCCGAGAGGTGCATGGTCTCCGCGATCTCCGCCGGCGTCTTGCCCGCGGCGATCAGCAGCATCACCCGGTGCTCCTGCGCCGACAGCTGCTCGTGCGGCAACTGGCCCGGCGTCGCGCCGCTGAGCAGCCCCAGCAGGTGGTCCGCCATCGCGGCCGTGACGTAGCGCCCGCCCTGCAGCAGGCGCTGCAGCGCGACGACCAGCTCGTCGGTCGCCTTGTCCTTGGGCAGGTAGCCGGACACGCCCATCTGCAGCAGCCGCGCCGCGTAGGCGGACTCCGCGTTGAGGCTCAGCACCAGCACCGGCACGCCCTTGAGCGCCCGCAGCATGCGGCTGGCGCCCTCGGTCCCGCTGGCGTCGGGCAGCGACAGGTCCAGCACCAGCGCATCCGGCTTGTTGGCCTGGCCCAGCTGCAGGGCCTCGGCGATGGTCGATGCCTCGTCCAGCACCGCCGATGGCCAGTGGCCCTGGATCAACTGCTTGACCCCGAGCCGCATGATCGGATGGTCGTCAACGATCAGAAACCTCATCCCAACCCTCCTCGTTCTCCCGGGTCGCCCCGGTGCCGTCCCCCTCGTCCGCGCCGCCGGCCAGCGGCACGCGGACATCGATCCGCGTGCCACGCCGCGGCGCCGGCCCGAAGACCAGTTCACCGCCTGCCAGCACGGCGCGCTCCCGCATGTTCCTCAGGCCCGACGCATCCGCCCGCACCTGGCCCGGGCCGATGCCGTCGTCCTCGATGCGCAGGCGGTATTCCCCGTCCTCGATGCGGGACTCGATCGTCAGCTGGTGCGCCTGCGCATGCCGCAGCACGTTGGTCGCAGCCTCCTGCAGCAGGCGGAACAGCTGGTTGTGCTGCTCGCTGCTGAGCGCCTCGTCCGGCGCCAGGTCCAGGTCGACCACCAGCTCGCTCTGCCGCTGCAGGCCCTGCGCATAGTGCTGGACCGCCGCGCCGAAGCCGAAGTCGTCCAGCAGCGGCGGCCGCAGCGTGTTGGCGATGCGGCGCGCGGCGCCGATGACCTCGTCGGCGATGGCCAGCATCTCGTCGTGCATCGGCTCCTTGGCCGGCGCGATCTTGCGCGCCATCGACAGCGCCAGCATCTTCGCCGCCGTGCCGAGCTGGCCGAGCTGGTCGTGGACCTCGCGCGCGAGCCGGCGCCGCTCCGCCTCCACGCTGCGGTCCAGTTCGGCGGCGAAGCTCTGGATGCGGGTCAGTGCCTCGCTCAGTTCACGGGTGCGCTCGGCGACGGCCCCCTCCAGCCGCGCATGGCTGTCGCGCAGCGCGCGTTCGGCCCGGTCGCGCCTCTCGCGCTCGACCCACAGCGCCGCCATCGCCGCGGCCATCAGCAAGCCCCCAACCAGCGGCAGCACCTGCGCCAGCAGCGTGGTTTCCTTGGTCTGCAGCGCCACCGCCGATTCGATGCCATCGATCCGGCGTTGCTGCACCGACTTCAGCCGCGCCAGCTCGCCGCGGATCTCGTCCATCAACTGCTTGCCGGCGACATAGGCCTGGCGGTCGTTCAGCGCCTCGGCGCCCAGCTTCCAGCGCTTCGCGACCTGGTCCTCGACCTGGCGGCGACGCTCGGCGATGAAACGGTCCAGCCGCGCGAAGGCCTGGTCCTGGCGGTCGCCGCTGACCGCCAGCGCGTCCTTGAGCTGGGCGTAGTTCGCGTCCAGGTCGCGCTGGGCGCGCTCGTAGGGCTGCAGGAAGGCCGCGTCGCCGGTGATCAGGAAACCGCGCGTGCCGGTCTCCAGGTCGATCAGCAGGCCGTTCAGGTCGGACAGCTGCTGCTGCGTGCGCAAGGCATGGGCGCGCCCCGCCTCCTGACGCGTCAGCTCGCCCAGGCTGCGGTAACCGCCATAGGCGGTGGCCACGAAGGCGACGCAGCCGGCCAGCAACAGGCCCGCAGCCACCGGAAAGGTCAGCAAGCGCATGGATGGTCCGGGCCTCCGGGCCCGTGTTCGTACAACCCTGCGGACGCCGCGTTCCAGCGATGACAAGCTCGCCGGCGTCCACCCCACTGCAGTCGGGCCCCGGGTGTCAGGCGCATCGGACGTCTTTCGCTCCGCTTGCGCCGGTCGGGCCGCTTTCGCTTCTGTCTCGCATGGATTTCGCCCTTCGGTGGGAGGGCTTGTTCGCGCGGACGCTCCCTGGCGCCTGCTCACGTGGGCCTAACGCTAGAGGTGCGGCGCAGGAAAAGCAAGTCCCTGCTCACGCGCCGCGTGCCGGGAAAGCCACGTCCGCGGGCAGCAGGCGGGCCGAAGGCGAGCACTTTCACGCGACCGGCGGGTGCCGCGCGCCGGGGTCAGGACTTGTCCCACCGCCCCTCGCGGGGGCACCCCACCCCGCCTGTCAGGGGGCCTGCCAACGCGACAGCAGCGCGCCATGGCGCTGCTGCCAGTCGCGCAGCGGCGCCGCCTCGCCGTCGAGCACCAGCCGCAGGTAGGCCAGGCTGAGCTCGCGCGTCGCGGCCTTGACCTTCGGGTTGAGCTCGAAGCCGCCGGTGTTCATCCGGTCGGTGAAGATGCTGTGCGAACCGCCGCTGAACATCGCCAGCGCCTTGCGCGGTCCGCCGATCGCGTCGAACAGCGCGACCCGGTCCGACGGTCCGCTGTAGTAGCCGGGAATGGTGATCTCGTCGGCGGTGGCGCTGATGTGCAGCGTGGGGATGGCGATGCCGGACAGGATGGGCGCCGGATCGCCCTCCCCGTAGAACGGCGGCGCGGAGATCAGGATCGCGGCCTTGAAGCGCGGATCGGCCAGCGAGGACAACGACGACGACGCCTCGCCGCCGGTCAGTCCGGCGGGCGCCGGCACTTTCGCGCCGGCGATCAGCAGGCTGGTGTTGGCGCCGTAGGAATGCCCGGCGATCGCCAGGCGCGTCGCATCCAGCCGCGATCCCAGCGGCCCGGCCAGCAGCTGGTCCAGGGCGAAGCGGATGTCCTGCGTGCGCTCGATGGCCTCCTCCGGCTGCGCCGCATGCTGCAGGCGCCGCACCAGCGTCAGCGAGTTCGACCAGCCGAAGCCACCGGCCCAGAGCCGGCGGTCGCTGCCAATGTGCTGCACATGCATCGCGACGATGCCGTGCGCCGCCCAATAACTGCCGAGGTAGCTGTAGCCGCGCCGCGAGCCGCCCATGCCGTGCGAGAAGACCACGACCGGCCACCCACCCGCCGGCGGCTCGCCGCGGGGCCAGTAGACGCGCACCGGGACCGCGCGCTCGCGGGCGGGATCGCTCCAGTCGAAGTCCTGCCAGTGATGGCTGCCGTCCTCGGCCACCTGCGTGCCGGGCTGGGCCGGCAGGTCGGGACCGGCCACCGGCGGCGGCGTCGCGCAGCCGATCAGCAGGGCCGCGACCGCCGTCGCCGCCGAGGCGGCGAGCGCGGTCCAGCGCCAGGTCCTGTTCACGGGATCAGAAGAGTTCGACGTCGCTGAGGTGGCTGGCCTCAGCCATGCGGCCCTGCGCGACCAGCGTCGCGTGGCTCTGCACCTGGTTCCGTCCGGCGCCCTTGGCGTGGTAAACCGCCTTGTCGGCGCGCTCGAAAGCCGCGGCCGGCGAGTCGCCGCTGCGGATCTGCGTGAAGCCGATGCTGACCGTGATGCGGCCGACCTGCGGGAAAGCGTACTGGGCGGTGTTGAGGCGGAAGCGCTCGAAGGCGTGCGCGGCGTCGGGTTCGTCCTCGCAACGCATCAGCACGACGAACTCCTCGCCGCCGAAGCGATAGAGCAGGTCGTTGAAGCGGAAGCTGCTGCGCATCAGCCGCGACAGCAGCAGCAGCACCTCGTCGCCGATCAGGTGACCGAAGCGGTCGTTGATCGACTTGAAGTGGTCGATGTCGATCACGCCGATCCAGTAGCGTGGATGCACCGCGGCATGGCGGCGGTCCTGACCGGGCTCCTCGGGCTTGGCCTCCTCGGCCTGGATCCGCAGCGGCAGCTCCGAGACGGCCTTCAGGAAGCTCTCATCGAAGGTCTTGCGGTTCAGCAGGCCGGTCAGCGTGTCGCGCTCGCTGTAGTCCAGCAGGCCCTGGAAGTTGTGATAGATCCGCAGCACGCTGCTGACCATGCGCTGCGCCTCGGTCTTGAGCCGGCGCGCGGTGTGCAGCTCCAGCACGCCGACCACGTCGCGTTCGGTCGCCAGCGGGAACAGCGTCACCCACTCGTTGTTTTCGCGCTGCTGCAACACGCTGCGCTGCGTCAGGCATTCGAGGCGGCGCGGATGCTCGGCCAGCCGGGGGAGGGTCTCGGGATCGACCCAGAGCGAGTCGGCGGTGGCGACGGCGTCGCCGGCGTGCAGCCGGGCGCGCGTCAGCCAGCGCTGCTGGCCGGGCTCGCCGACGCAGCGATAGATCGCCACGGCGGCCGCAGGGCCGTTGAGCAGGTCACGCAGCGCGGTGACCAGGGTGACGTCCATGACGTCGCGGTCACGGAAACCCGTCAGCTCGGCAAGATGGTCGACTACCCCGGACATGGTGTTTGCAGCGTGGAGGGAGGATCCAGGCGCCGGCAACCACCGATGGTCCGGGGGCCCGGACGCTACGCCCTCGCCGGCTTTCCGGCGGAATGGTGCGAAGTGTATCGGGCGATCAGGCCGAGCAGGTGCTCCTCGTCATAGGGCTTGCCCAGGTAATCCTCGACTCCGAGCCGTTGTGCATAGTCGCGGTGTTTCTGAGCGATGCGCGACGTGATCATGATCACGGGCAGCCCCGCCAGACGCGCGTCGGCACGCAGGTTGCGGACCAGGTCGAAGCCGTCCATGCGCGGCATCTCGATGTCCGACAGCACCAGTTGCGGCAATTCCTCGCCGGCCAGGCGCTCCATCGCATCCAGGCCGTCCTTGGCCAGCAGCACGCGGTAGCCCTCGCGCTCCAGCAGGCGCTGGGTGACGCGGCGCACGGTCAGCGAGTCGTCGACCACCATCACCAGCGGCGCGAGCTGCTCGGTGACCGCCTCGACCACCACCTGGCGCGCGGCCGCCTCGGCGTCGTGCACGCGCTGCTGCGCGGCATGGCCGTAGCGGTTGGCCAGCGCCACCGGGTTGTAGATCAGCGCCACATCGCCCGAGGCCAGCAGGCTGATGCCCGCCAGGCCCGGCACCTGCATCAGCTGCGGGCCCAGGTTCTTGACGACGACTTCCTGGTTGCCCAGCACTTCGTCGACGTGCAGCGCCAGGCGCTGCTGGGCGCTGTGCACCAGCGCCACCGGCAGGGTCTTGCCATGGGCGACGCCGCGGTCGCTGTGGTGCATCAGGCCGCCCAGCCAGTAGAAGGGCATGCGTTCGCCGGCGGCCATCAGCGCGCCGTCGACATAGGCCTGCTCGACCGTCTCGACCGGCAGGCGCTGCACCGACAGCATCAGGCTGGCCGGCACCGCGACCTTGCGGTCGCCGTAGCGCAGCACGACGACCTGCGTCAGCGCCGTCGTCAGCGGCACGCGCAGCTCGAAGCTGGCGCCCTGACCCGGCGAGGACTGCGTCAGCACGTAGCCGCCGAGCGTGTTCACTTCGGAGCGGACCACGTCCATGCCGACGCCGCGGCCCGCCATCTCGGTCAGCGATTCGGCGGTGGAGAAGCCCGGCTCGTAGATCAGGTCCATCAGCTGGGCGTCGTTCAGGTCCTGACCCGGCTGGATCAGGCCCTGGCTCTCGCCGCGGGCGCGGATGCGCGCCAGGTTCAGGCCGGCGCCGTCATCGCTGAAGCGGACCTGGATCTCGTTGCCTTCCTGGTGCAGGTTCAGCACGATGCGGCCCACCGGCGCCTTGCCCGCCTGCTGGCGGACATCCGGCGTCTCAATGCCGTGCACGACGCTGTTGCGCAGCAGGTGCTCGAAGGCGCCGGTCAGGCGCTCCAGCACCGCGCGGTCCAGTTCGACGCCGCCACCGCGGATCTCGAGCTGGGCCTGCTTGCCGCTTTCGCGGGCGGCCTGGCGGACCACCCGGTGCAGGCGCTCGCCCAGGCTGCTGTCGAACTCGACCATCCGCGTGCGCAGCAGGTCATCCTGCAGCTCGCGGGTCAGCCGGGACTGGCCGGCCAGTTCGTCTTCACCGGCCGCGACGTTGCGCTGCAGGCCGCGCTGGACCGTGGCCACGTCGTTGACCGACTCGGCCAGCATCCGGGTCAGTTCCTGGAAGCGGGTGTAGCGGTCGAACTCGAGCGGGTCGAAGTCCTTGCCGGTCGCCTGGGCGGCTTCCTGGCGGGCGGCGATGCGGGCCTCGGCCTGCAGTTCCAGTTCGCGCAGCTGCGTGCGCAGACGCTCCAGGTTGTCGTCCAGGTCGGACAGCGAGGTGCGCATCTGGCCCAGTTCGGACTCCAGGCGCGCGCGGCGGATGGAGACTTCACCGGACAGCGCAGCCATGCGCTCCAGCAGCGCGCCACGGACACGCACCTGGGCGGCCGGGGCCACCGGGGCGCTTTCCAGCGGCTGGCCCAGGTCGGCGATCTCGCTGAAGTGGGCCCAGTCGATCTCGATGTCGGCCGGCGGCGTCGCCACCGCGGGCTCGGCGACTGGCGCCTCGACCGGCGCGGCGGCCTCCACGACAGGCTCGGCCTCCAGCGGCGCCAGCGCCACCGGTTCGGCGACCGGCTGAGCGACCGCTTCGGCAACCACGTCGGCCACCGGCTCGATCGGCGCCAGCTGGGGAGCCGGTGCCGGGATCGCGTCGGAGCCTTCGGCCGGCGCCTGGATGGTCTCGACCGCGACGGCGGGCGGGATCGGCGCGGGCAGGTCGGCGACCGGCGCGGCCGGGGCGGATGGCGCCATCGGCGCGGGCACCACCGGTGCCGGGTCGCGCCAGGTGCGCTGCAGCGTCTTGAAGCTGTGTTCCAGGCTGTCGCCGGCGTCCTGCAGCGCGAGCAGTTGCTCGTAGCCCGGTTCGCCGTCGGCCAGCAGGTGCTCGATCTGGGACTCCAGGCGGTGGGCCTGCTCGCCCAGGCGCATCGCGCCGGCCAGGCGGGCACCGCCCTTGAAGGTGTGCAGCACCCGCATGCAGGCGGCGGCGCGGCCGGTGTCGGCCGGCTGGGTCGCCCACTCGCGCAGCGCGCCGTGCAGCTCGCCCAGCAGGTCCTCGGCTTCCTCCTCGAAGATCGGCATCAGTTCCGGCTCGATCTGGTCGGGCTGGCTGAAGTCGAAATCGTCGGCGGTCGCCTCGGCGGCCTGGTGGAAGGCGTAATGCGAGGTCGGCAGGGCCGGCTCGGCCGTGTGGTCCACCAGCAGGTGGGCCGGCAGCGCGGCCGTCGACACCTCCTCGAGCGACATGGCCAGCAGGCCCTCGTCGCTGTCGGCATGGCTGTCGGGCAGCACGGCGCCCGGCTCGAAGGCCTGCAGTTCCGCCAGCAGGCCGGCATCGGATTCCTTCAGGAAACCGGCGGCGAACTGGTGCAACAGGCGGCGGATCTCGTCGGCGGCGCGCTGGAACAGCGTCGGGTCGGCGACCTGATGGCCCTGGGCGCGCGCCAGCGCGTGCTCCAGGCAACGGGCCAGCGTGGACAGGTCCTCGAAGCCCACCGTCGCGGCGCTGCCGGCCAGGCCGTGCGCCAGGGCTTCCGCGTCCTGCGGCAGCGGCGACTGGGGCAGCAGCGCCCACTCGCTCAGCTCCACCTGCAGGCGGCGCGAACGCTCGTCGGCCTCGTTCAGGAAGATGTTGAACAGCGCGATGCTGATGCGCAGTGGCCCGATGACCTTGACGCCCTCGTCGCTGTCCTCGACGGCCTCGTCCGGCTGCGCCTCGGCCTCGGCCTCGACCTCGGCGGTCGGCGGCGTGACGGCGGTGCCGCCCACCAGGCTCAGCGCCGGCGCGGCGTGTGCCGGCGCCGCGCCCAGGTCGGGCAGGTCCAGGTCCGGCAGATCCAGGTCGGACAGGGTGCGCGGCGACAGGCCTTCGGGCGCGGTCGCCTCGACAGCGGCATCGGCGGCATTGGCGGCCGCGTCGCTCAGGTCGAGCACGGCGTCGTCGGCGGCCACCGGGGCCACCGGGGCCTCCACCGGCGCGGACACCAGTTCCTGGCCGAGGTCCAGCGTCAGCGACAGGTCCGCGGCGGACGGCGCATCGATCGCTGCGACCGGCTCGGTGTTGAGGTCGGACAGATCCAGCAGGTCCAGCGCCGGCTCGTCGGCGGCGGGTTCGGCTGGCAGCGCGTCCAGCGGCATCGGCGTCGTCGCCTCGATCTCGACCAGCGGCGCGTCGGCCGGCCAGCCGTCGGGCAGTTCCATCGTGACGGTCGCCTCGTCGGCGGGCGTCAGCGTGGGTTCGAGCGACAGCGTCGGTTCGTCCTGGAAGGCCGGTGGCTGGGCCGCGGCGGCTTCCACCGCGGCGGGCTCCAGCAGCGCGGACGGTTCGACCACGTCCGCCACCGTCGGCAGCGACATCGTCGTGTCCAGCACCGGCGGCTCCGCGGTCAGCGCGGGCAGTTCGACGGCGGACAGCGCGTCCAGGTCGATGGCGGCGTCCAGCTCGGGCACCGCCTGGGTCAGTTCGGGCACGTCCGCCGGGAATTCCGGCGACAGCGCGTCGATCGCGACGGGCGTCGGTTCGGTCGCGGTCACCACGTCCAGGTCGGCCACCGGCAGCGGCGGCACGTCCAGGCCCGGCAGGTCCAGCGCGGGCAGGTCCAGCGACGGCAGCACCGAGCCGGCCGCGGCATGTTCCGCGTCCAGCGTGGCCAGCAGGTCCAGCGCGGCCAGCTCGTCGGCCGCGGGCGGCGTCGCGGGCGCGGGCGTCGCCACCTCGTCCGCCAGCGACAGTTCCGGCAGCACCTGCAGGCCGGCCAGATCGATCTCCGGCGCGGGGGCCGGGACCTCGGCGACTTCGGCGACTTCCGGCAGCTCGGCGACCTCGATGACCTCGGGGGCTTCCACCACCTCGGCCACCTCGATCAACTCGGGCACCGCCAGGACTGGCGCCGCGGCGGACAGCTGCAGCGGGGTGTAGCGGTTCTCCAGACGCAGTGCGTCGGCGACGGCGCGGAACGGCGCGCTGTGATAGCCGTGCGGCCGGCCTTCGCCGATCGCGGTGGCCCAGGCCTGGAAGCCGTCCAGCGCCTCGTTGCTGGCGCGCAGCAGGTCCGAATCGGCCTGCGGATGCTCCGACAGGCGATGGTTGTAGAGCTGTTCGAAGGCCCAGCCGGCTTCGCCGAATTCGTTCAGCCCGACCATGCGCGAGCTGCCCTTGAGCGTATGGAAAGCGCGACGCACCGTCGTCAGCTGTTCCTTGTCGCTGGCGCTGCGCGCGAGCGCGGTCAGCGCCTCGCGGGCGGTCGTCACGACCTCGGCGGCCTCTTCCAGGAAGATGCCCAGCATCTCCTCGTCGATGGCGGCCTCGGCCTGCGGGATCGGGGCGCTCGGCGCCGGCGCGGGCGGGGCGACCGGCGCGGCGGCCTCGATGAACTGCTGCAGCGATTCGGCGGCCTGGCTGCCCGCGGCGTCACCGCCGGACGAGAGCAGCTGCTGCTGCGCCTGCTGCGCGGCCTGCGCCAGGCCGAGGTCGTCGGCGGCGCGGGCTTCGTGGGAAATGCGTTCCAGGTCGCGCGCCAGGTCCTCGGTCGAGCGATCGCCCTGCGCGACCGCCTGGGCGGTCGCCTGGAGCTGGTCGATCAACTGCGGCTGGGCCGCGGCTTCGGCGGCGGCCAGTTCCTGCGCGTGGGCGTGCTGTTCGCTCTCGCGGCCGACCAGCGACTGCAGCAGCCCGGTGTCGTCCTCGAAGCGGAACATGCGCTTGGCCAGCTGCGGCTGGACGCTCAGCATGTCGATCAGGAAACCCAGCGCGCCCAGGTTGTGGGCGAGCCGGTCGAATTGCGCGCGCGGTCCGGGCAGCGAGGGATCGACCTCGGTGTTGGCCAGTTCGTCGACCTGGTCGCGCATCTTCAGCGTGGCCTGCGCGGCCTGCGACAGGCCCAGCACGCTGAACACGCCGCGCATCGCCTGCAGCTGGCCCGGCACCGGGATCAGCAGGTCGCGCTTGGACGGGTCGCGGAAGTATTCGTCGCACTGGCGCTCGACCTCGGAGAGGCTGGCGCGCAGTTCATGGACGACGGAGCCGAGCGTCTGCCGGTCGGCCACGCGGCGGTACAGCTCCTCCATCCAGCTCTCGAGCGCCAGCGGCGCTTCGCCGTGGCCGACCGACTCGATGCGGCGGGCCAGGCTCTTGACGCGTTCGGCCTGCTCGGGCTGGTCGAAGGCCTCGTCCTCGAGGGCCGCTTCCAGGTAGAGCATGGACGTGGCGATCTCCATCGCCAGCGCCGGCTCGGGCGCGCGGCCCGAACGCAGCGTCGTGACGACGGCGCGGCGCAGCGTGTCGCCGAGCACCTCGCCGCTGGGGAACAGCTTCTGCAGCGATTCGGCGACGTGGGCGAACTGCTCGTCCAGGCCGCCCAGGCGATGGGTCTCACCCTCGGCGGCGGAGGCCCAGGATTCCTTCGCGGCGGCGACGCGGCGCTTGGCGGCGGCGACCCAGTTCGGATCGATGCGGCCCAGCGTGTCGTCGCGGTAGTCGACCTGGTCGGCCTCGATCAGGCCGTAGGCCTGCTGGACCGCGGTCAGGCGCGGGGCGCTGCCCGGCTCGGCGTGCTTGGCGGCGGCGCAGAAGAACAGCAGGTCCTTGGCCAGGCGCTCGGACGGCGCGGCATCGCTGCCGGCGCGCAGCTGCGCCAGCAGGCGCGAGCCCAGGCGCTTGACCAGCGTGTCCACCGGCAGCAGCCCGCGCGACTGGGCCTCGAACTGGCCCGCGGCCAGCATCCAGAGCGTGCGCGCGTTCGCCTGCGTCTGCGTCAGCGCCAGGCCGGCGCACAGGTCGCTCAGCAGCTGGCCCTGGCCCGGCGCCGGGGCGCGCATCTGCTTGAGCAGCAGCGCCTCGAAGGGCGCGCGCATCTGCTCGGCGCTCAGCGCGCGGACGTTGCGGTCCAGCGGCAGTTCGCGCCAGCGGAATTCCTCGGTCCACAGGTCGGCCGGGTGGATGCGGCCCGCGCCGTTGAGTTCCTGCAGCGTCTGGTAGGCGGGGAACAGCGCCAGCGAGCTCGGCTGACCGCCGGCCAGCGTCTTGGCGATGAAGGCGAGCACCGCGAAGTCCGCGCGCTCGACCGCCTCGATCTCGGCGATGGTCACGCCGGCGGGGTTCTCCGCCAGGCGGAACAGCGTCGCCTCGGCGGCGCGCAGCAGGTGCGCGGCGGCCGGCAGGCTGACCACCGCCAGCACGCCAGCGGCCTGGTGCATCTGCTGGGCCGCGCCTTGCAGCGCCGGGCTGGGCTGGCCGTCGCCGCCCAGGGTCGTCGCTCGCGCATCGGCATCGCGCAGCACGCGGCGAAGGGCCTTGTGCACCGATTCCAGCGTGCGGCGCAGTTCCTCCTGGACCCAGGCCAAGGGGCTCAGGTCGGCGGGGAACTCGGATTCGCGCGTAAGGTCCATGCTCGCTCTTGTTCTCTCTTTTATGTCGACGCGGTGCGGGGCTCTATCCCTGTTCTACCGGGCGGGGCAGTCGGCCGATGCCGGTCAGGTCACCTTGAACCGGGCCACCGACTGCTTCAGCGCCTCGGCCGACCGCGACAGCTCATGCACCATCTGGGCGGTCGAACGCGTACCGTCGGAGGTCTGCTCGGTCACCGCGAAGATGTGCTGGATGTTGGCGCCGACCTCGTTGGCGGCGCGCGCTTCGTTCTGCGCGACCGTCGAGATCTGGCCGATCAGCTCGTCCAGGCGACGCGACACCGAGTCGATGTCTTCCAGCGCGCGGCCGGCCGCGTCGGACAGCTTCGTGCCCTCGACCACCCCCAGCGTGGAGCGCTCCATGGCGGCCACGGCGTCGTGGGTGTCGGTCTGAATGGTCTTGACCAGCGCCGCGATCCGGCGCGTCGCGTCGGCGGAGCGTTCCGCCAGCCGCTGCACTTCTTCCGCCACGACCGAGAAGCCGCGACCGGCTTCACCGGCGGACGCCGCCTGGATGGCCGCGTTCAGCGCCAGCACGTTGGTCTGTTCGGTAATGTCCGAGATCAGCTCGGTGATCTCGCCGATTTCCTGCGAGGACTCGCCCAGCCGCTTGATGCGCTTGGAGGTTTCCTGGATCTGGTCGCGGATCTGGTTCATACCGCCGATGTTGTTCTGCATCGCCTGCAGACCCTGCTCGGCGGCTTCCCGGGACTGGCGGGCCACGTCGGCGGTCTGTTGCGCCTGCGCGGACACGTCGTTGATCCGGTGTGCCATCTGCAGCACGGCCTCGCCGGTGGCGCGGATCTCGTGCAGCTGTTCGGTCGAGGCGGCCAGCAGCTCGGTCGAGGTCTGGTCGACCTGCGCGGTCGTGTCCGTCACCCGGACCGCCGTCGTCTGCACCTGGTGCACCAGCGAGCGCAGTTCTTCCACGGTGTAGTTCACCGAGTCGGCGATCGCGCCGGTGATGTCCTCCGTCACCGTCGCCTGGTGCGTCAGGTCGCCTTCCGCGACCGTCTGCAGTTCGTTCATCAGACGCAGAATCGCGGCCTGGTTGGCGTCGTTGACGCGCTTGGCTTCCTGCTCCTGCGCCTCGGCCTCGCGGCGCTGTTCTTCCGCCATCTGCGCGCGGCGTGCCTGGTCGGACACGTACAGCCGCAGGAAACCGACCGCGCCGATCACCAGCATCGCCAGCGAGGCCGCCATGGCCAGCAGCAGCAGCGGGTTCATGCCGCCGGCGGACTCCAGGCCCTGGCCCAGGTCGTCCAGGTCTTTGCGCAGCACTTCCGAGTCATTGAGGATGGCCGTCTGCGCTTCCCGCGCGGACACCAGGCCCTGCAGGTTGGACAGGATGGCCGTCGCCTGCGAGCGGGTCTGGTCGTACTGGGTCAGCAGCACCTTCAGGCGCTCACGCACCTGCGGGTCCTTGGCGCCGTTCAGGCGCAGTTCGGGGTTGCCGTTGAGCAGCGCCTGGGCGATCTCGCGGAACGCGTTCAGGTCCTTGCCCAGCAGGAACACGGCCTCGGGGCTCACGCCTTCCTGCGTCAGGAATTCGTTGGCGGACTTGCCGATCCGCTGCGTCAGCATCACCAGCTGGCCGACCGCGGCGACTTCGCCGGTCGGGGCCGAGCTCTGCAGCGACAGCGAAGCCACCGCCTCGGCGCTTTCCAGCAGGTCCGACGACTGGCGGTTGATCGCGCGCAGCGCGGCACCCACCTGCGTCAGCACCTTCTCCTGGGCCAGCATCACCTTGGTGTTCTTGTCGGCGCGCGCCACCATCGGGCTGATCTTCTCGAGCAGCGCATCGACCGAGCCCGGCGCCTTGGCCAGTTCACCGCTGCCGTCGCGCAGCGAGGTGGTCACGCTGGTCAGGATGTCGGCCGCTTCCTTCATTTCCGGGAAGGCGTTCTTGTTGCCCAGCAGCGCGGTCGAGACCGCCTTGGCCAGACGCTGCGACTGCGTCGCGGCCTGACCGGCGCCGCGCACCTGCGCCGCCGA
>Ga0055524_1001083_pt1 | contig 16646 bp, 19 predicted proteins | sample AraplaCol_mCL_r2_2_FD_55011 | JGI IMG/M metagenome (GOLD analysis project Ga0055524, IMG submission 55011) | Arabidopsis root microbial communities from North Carolina, USA - plate scrape MF_Col_mCL_r2 | ecosystem: Host-associated > Plants > Roots > Endosphere | place: USA: North Carolina...
TATCTCCTCAAGTATCCGCTGCAGCCGCGGGTTTCTCAACCGTCTTCGGATGCGCTGTCCACCCTTTCCCTTAAAGTTCAGCTCAATGCTGTCGTCAGCAATCTTGAGATGCCGTTTGAGCAGCGTGGCGGCGCCATAGCTGCCATTCTCCTGTACGTAACTTGAATTTCCGATGCGAAGTGGCGCCTGATCAAGCAGCGACGCAAGGGCTGCAAGAACGGTGGCAGGGTTGCCAACCGCGCCTTCCATCTGCTTGCGGATCGTTCGCCGCAGCCGAGGCAGCGCTTTGGCAAAGGCGATAAGCTGGCTGTATTTGTCGCGGCTGCGCATGTCCTGCCAGATTTCGTGGTATCGATACTGTTTGCGACCGCGCGCATCATAGCCCGTTGCCTGGAGGTGTCCGTTTTGCCTAGTGCAGATCCAGACATCTTCATAGGCTGGCGGCAATCCAAGCTTCTGGATGCGGGCAAGAATGCGGGTGTCTTTCAGGAGCTCACCGTTCGGCCGTCGGTAAACGAAGCCGTTGGTGGAGCGCGACCGGCTATAGCCCGGTTCCTTATCCGAGACATAAACAAGCTCGGCGGCGGCGTCGCACCCTTGCTGCTGCGTGTCCAATCAGATCCGCCCCATCAGAAGGAGGATCACAAGAACGATGACCACTACGCCCAGCAGTCCGGATGGCCCGTATCCCCAGCCCGATGAGTGAGGCCAAGCGGGGAAAGCACCGACGAGGAGCAGGATAAGAATGATCAACAGTACGGTTCCAAGCATCTAGCGATCTCCTCTCAAAAGCCGATCAGGTCGTCTCCCAGCACGGGCTCACACGGGCGCCGCCGCGAAAAGACGGGTCGTCCAAGTGGACTTGCCATGATGTCTTCATGTTCAAGCCACCTGATGTGGGCATCCAACGCATTCTTTGGCGATTGGTTCCTTCGATCCCCGTCGGCAATCACGACAGTCATCGACCTTCTATTTCGGTCGCGGGTTTGCCGTTTCACGATTCCTTTCGTGCGTCGCACCGGGCCTTGGGTCCTCAAAAGCTTGGCTTCTCGGGATTGAAGGCGTATCTTCGGCCAGGCAAAGCCATAGGCGGCGGACGCGGCCGAAGAACGTTGTTCCGACGATCAGGTTGAGGCGATGGCATCGGGCAAGAAAGCTGACGTTGAAAAACGGGAATTGCTGGCTGACGGCGATGGATCGTGCCCAGTCGATAGCGACGCGGCGCAACTCGACCACGTGCCGGATAGATTGCTGATACTTGCCAACCGGCTGCAAAGGGCTCTCGACAATCGGCAGTTGTCGCGAGAAACCACAGACCTCCTACGTCGGAAGCATTGAGATGGTCACCGAGCGGATCGAGGATACCATATGACGCCGGACCTGCAGCGATTGCGGGTGCTAGTCGCCGAGGATGAGTTCTTTGTTGCGAATGACATCGCTCTTTGGCTCGAGCAGGCCGGCGCGACGATTATCGGCCCAACGCCCACGGTAAAGGAAACGTTGAATAGTCTCGCCGAGGCGGTCGACGTTCAGGTGGCTGTTCTCGATATCAACCTCAACGGCGAACTGATCTTCCCCGTCGCAGACGAACTTGCGCGTCGATCGGTTCCGGTGATTTTCTTCAGTGGATATGACGACATGAACGTTCCCGAACGCTTCCGCGCGGTTGCGCGTGTCAGCAAGTGTTCCGGCTCGTCGGACCTCTTGAACGCGGTCTTTGAGCAGCATCTTCTGAGCCTGTCGAACCTGGCGCCGCTGCACGCCGGGCTGACTGATCAATCTGTGAGCGAACTGATACCGGCGCTGCGTTACAGAGCGCGGCTTCTTATGGTCGGAGCTCCGGCGAAAGCCGCCGATCTTCTCCTGGAGCGGACCCTAGAGCGCGCCATTGCTCTGGCGGGTACAAGGGGCAGGTCTCAAAGCCTTGACGTATGGCTGTATGAACTGATGGCGGCAATTCACACCGAGATCCCATACGGGCCGCACTAGGCACTTCTGGCCGCCGCGATGCGAGAGGGCGCCGATCGGTGTGAATGGGCGGCTCGCGGACCTCGTCCGGATTCGGCGTTCTCCTCTCATCCGGCATATCTTCAGGTTCGGGTTCTTCGACGGGAGGTGGCGTTTCATGCGGTCTTGGCATTGGCGGTTGCCGCTCGCCTGGATCGTGTCTTCTGGGGTTCATGTTCATGCTCCTCGTTTGCAGGCAGAACAAGGGTAGCTGCGCTTGGTTCCGAGAAGTATCAGCGGCATTCACGGATCGCAGTTCTACCCGGAACAATCGATCGCGAAGTGGGTTCGGCACGCAAAACGGATCGCAAGGAGCAAGCCAATGAGTGAGGCGAAAACCACCGACGATCACAACGAAATTCAACAGTGGGCCGAGACGAGGAAGGGTCGCCCTGCAAAAGTGAAAGGGGCTCTCAACGATGGCATCCTAAGGATTGATTTCGGTGAGCCGGAAAACGGTCTGGAGCCGATCTCGTGGAAGGAATTCTTCCTTATTTTCGATCACAACAAGCTGCTGTTCCTTCACCAGGATAGAACTGGAGATGGCAAGCTCAGCCGCTTCAACAAGTTCGTCGATCGAACTTGATTGCGACACCTGGTTTTCGTTGCAAAAGAGCAGAAGGTGACGCCCCGGCGGTGCGCCGGTTCACCTGGCACCCCATGCTTTGCCATCCGTTGGTGTTCTGGAAGAGCAGGATTCAGCGCTGGCGCGCCATACCCTATCGTGGGTTGGGGGTTTGCTGAGCAGGCGCCATGCCCTGCGGGCTCTCGGTGCTTGGACGTTGTTCAGCATCAGGCTGCTTCTGTTGGGATGACGCCGGTTGTGACGATCCCACTGCTCCGGTCTGCTCACCGCCGCGCTGGCCCCATTCGACGAAGCCCCAAACAAGAAGCGCCAGAAAGAGGCTTGCCGCAAGCACAAGGAAAACACGGGCACCCATGCCGGCCTGACGGGTTTCACGCGCGGAGAAAGTGGTTCGATCAGCGCCGTGCGTTGCTGTTTTCGGTTCGCCGCGTTCGTCCAACTGCTCAGCCATCGCATCTCTCCATTGTCACGCCATCGACGTTCACTTCAGGGTCTGGCGGACCAAGCACCCCTTGCGCTAGCCAGTCCTGGGCATTGCAAGTCGAACCGATAACTCCTCTGAAGGTTCCAAACGGGGTCACCGTCGGGCCCGGCTGTCATCCGGCCTGAACCGTATCCGCTGGGTCGATCATCGTAGCGGCATTACAAATAGAAGGACGCGAGGATCGGGCAAGGACCCCGAGTTACCCCTTGGTGTATTGCCCGGACCAACCTCTGCAGGCTTTTGGCGCGATCCAAAGCGATCTTTGCGCTTGGGCATCGATACGGAACAAATACGGGATTGGTCGGTTGATCTTTCGCCACAGGCAGGAGGGTCAATGACATGGACGACAGGAAAGAACGCATTCGCCAGCGCGCCTATGCGATTTGGGAAAGCGAAGGACGCCCCGAGGGTGAGGATCGACGCCATTGGGAAAGGGCAGAACGCGAATTGGCAAAGCGAGATCAACGTCCTGCAAGCGACGCTACAAACGAGAGACGAGAAGAGAGTGAGGTGGGAACGGTCGTCGCGCCTTCGACCGCCCCGCGGGGAAAGGCTGGTCAGTCAAACAATGAACCATGAATTCGGAGGAGCAGACCCATGCGAATAGCTGCCATCATGACGAAGGACGTGCACGTCGCGCGTCCTGACGATACCATTGCGACAATTGCGCGGGAAATGGCCAGGAACGATATTGGCTTTCTTCCCGTTGGTGACAACGATCGGCTTGTCGGAATGATAACCGATCGGGATATCGTCGTGCGCTGGGTGGCTGACGATCGCACGCGCGTGGGCGACATCATGACGGCCAACGGGAAATATTGTTTCGACGACCAGGAAGTGTCCGAAGTTGCGCGTAACATGGGCGACGAGCAGGTCCGTCGACTGCCGGTCGTTGACCGCAACAAGCGCCTCGTCGGCGGCGTTTCGTTTGCCGGCGCAGCGCGCCGGGATCCCTCTCTCGCCGGCATAGGCTTGCAGGGCATGACGAACCCCGGTGGGCCACATAATCAGAGGCCCTAGCCATGGCCGATATCCGCGAAAGGCGCACTTTGTGGCGCTCTCCCGTTGCACTGTCTGAATCCGAGCAGCGTGTTTGGGCGAAAGAGGTCGCCCTGCACGCCCATGCAGGCCAGTTGGATAAGGCGGGAGAACCCTATATCCGTCATTGCCAGCGGGTTGCCGGGGCGGTGGAAGGCGACAAAGCCAAAACAGTCGCCTTTCTTCATGACGTCGTTGAAAAGGGCCCGGGCTGGACGTTCGAGAGATTGCTGGACGCGGGCTTTTCCCAAGACGTTGTGGCAGCCGTCGAAAGCCTGACCCATCGCCCTGGAGAAACCAAGGACGCGCTGACAATCCGCGCGGCGGCCAATGCGCTTGGATCTGCGGTGAAACGAGCCGACCTTCAAGACAATCTAGCCCAAGTCGAAGGACAAGGCAGGGATGTCGCGCAATACAGACGCAGATTGCTGCTGCTCGGTGTCGCCGCCAACAACGATGAGCACATGGGGCAAAATGAGGGCGCCGACGATGATCGTCGAAGAGACCAGTTCGGGCCCAAGTTTTCGCAGGGCGATGCCCGCGCCATGACTCGGCGCGAGAACGCCGATCGCGTCGCGAAGACGGGCCTTATCCTCTTTTTTGGATTGGCTGCGGCCGCCGCGATCTTTTTTATCCTATCGCGTTGATCGTCAGCCGCTTGGGTCAGGGCGCCTCGCTCAATCGACCGGAACACCGTTCATGCGATAGGCGAGTTCGTCGCGGGCACGGCTGAGTCTGCTCTTGATGGTGCCGACCGCGCAATCGCAGATGCTGGCCGCCTCCTTGTAGCTCAGGCCGTAACCGGCAACGAGCACCAAAACATCCCTGTGATCGGGCGCCAGCGTGTCAAGCGCGTTGCGCAACTCGCCATTCAATACGCACCAATCCTGGGGAGCCGGCATGGGGATGGGAAGATCGGCGCAGTTGATGGCGCCGGGCGCCTCGCGTTTGCGCAATTTGTACTGCGTGCGAAACGCGTTGTGCATGATTGTGAAGAGCCACGATTTGAGATTGGTCCCGGGTTCGAAGCTGTCGATACCGCGCAGCGCGCGAAACAGCGTTTCCTGTAGGAGATCGTCGGCCTCAAAGCTCGACCTGGAAAAGGTTCGTGCAAATGCCCGCAGGGCCGGGATGAGGTCGACCACCTGTGTCTCAAGCGGGCGGGTGTTGTCTTCAAGGGTTGGGAATGAAGGCATCGGGGCTGCCTTTCGGGATTGCCGGATTGTTCTGTTGGTCAATGCGTGGCCGGCAATTAAGTTCCTGGGTTTTCATGGATCGCCGATCGCAAACCAACGCCGCCATAACTCGTTCTTTAGCCCGCGTCGTGGATCGCTTGTGAACCATCCGTCAGGAGTGACCCCGACGCCGACCTGCAGAGGGCGCGTGCGCGAAAAACATCGTTACCGCCGATTATGAACCCGTGTGAGAAAATCACGCATAAGGAGCGCTGCCTGATCCAGGTGGGTTTCCAGGAGCCAATGCCCGCCATCGAGGAGATGAACTTCGGCGTCCGGCAAGTCGCGGAGATAAGCTCGGGCAGATTTCTCTGGCATGTAGTGGTCGTTGGATCCCCAAACGATGAGGGCAGGGGGCTGATGGTCCGCCAGATATTTGCGGTGTTGCGGAAACCATGACCGGTTCTCCTTCAAACCTACGATCAGGTTGACGGCGATCTCCTTCCGCTTTGGTGTCATGAGCGACCAATGCAGTTTCCATAGGTCGGGAGGAATGGCCTCTGCGAGATCAGGCTTCAAGTCGTTCAGGAACTCTTCCCGGAAAATCTCCTCGGTCACCGCCTCGGCCAACGTGCGTTTCATTTCCGGCAACGGAAGCGCCCAGGTCTTTTCAATGTCTGCATATTTGGGGCCCAAGGCATCTTCATAGGGGATGTCGCCGTTCTGAATGATGAGCCCGACGACGGATGCCGGCCGTAGAATGGCCATGCGAATTCCGATCGGCGATCCGAAATCATGCAGATACAGAACGAAGCGATCGATCTTAAGTGCGTCGATGAAGCTGCTCAGAAAGGCTGCGTATCCGTCGAAGCTGTAGTCGAAATCCTCTGGCGTCCCGCTGTAGCCCGCACCGGGGAAATCCGGAGCGATCAGGTGCCAGCGGTCGGAAAGCCGTGGCATTAGATTGCGAAACTCGTAGGATGAACACGGATATCCGTGCGGGAGCAAGATAACCGGAGCATCTTGTCGTCCCGCTTCGCGATAGAAGACCTCAATGCCGGCAACCATGATCCGCCGATGCCGTACCAGCGTGTCCATAGCAAATCCTCCGCAGGATGAGCTGACTGCTTTCGAACGGGATCGACCGATCACCAACGAGCGCAGCCGCTCGTGACAGGGGATAACTGGTACCATCGCCGGTTGTTCCCTTTCGGGGAACCGGCGAGCGATATGCTGGATATCCGTAGACTGCTGCAAGGGCGACAGCGCATTCGATTTCAATGCCTTGCGCCCATATCTTGAAGCGACTGACGATCCTCCCCCGTAATGCTGTCGGCGCCGGCGCGCTTTCCCAATCGCTCTCGATTTTCAGCTATGCGTTTCCATAGATTGCCGGCCGTCTTCGCGCTCTGGTTATGCCGTCGAAGCCGAAGCACGACGCAATGCCAGATACTCCCAAATGGCAACGCCAAAGAGGGTCGCGGTCGCCAGAAACTGGAGGTGATAATTGGCGGCAAGCGCAGAAAGCGCTCCTGCAAGGGCAAGGATCGCGAACCCGACAATGTGCGAAATCGGGAACTGGTGCGCCGCGGCCAACTTTATCCAGATGTTGCCAGCCAAAAAAAGCGCCGGGCCTCCGAGTATCGCCAGAGCGGTTTGCATCGTGCTTTCATCTTTGGCATGGGACAGGCTGAAGTCCTCTCCTACTGCCGTCAGGATGACGCCAGAAACGATTGGCAGATGGCCGTATGTGAAGAGATTGAGCGCCAATGTCTCGGGTTTCGACGTCGCCTCCGCTTTGTTGGCGGCTTTTTCCTGGCCGTGATGGAAGTAGATCCACCACATGAAACCGGTGCTTAAAAACGCGCTGCAGAAGACAGCGAAGGTCATGTCGTCCGCCATGTGCTCTGCGGCGTTGCGGCCGGTCGTCAGGATCGTTTCACCGAGGCAGATGATTACGAACAGCGCACAACGTTCTGCCATATGCTTGCCAGAAACGTCCAACGTCTCGGGCGCTGATTTCCCCAGGCCAGGAAGATAGTATCGCAGGGCCGGAGCCAGATATTCGACGAGAAGAGCGGTACTCCAGAATGCAATTCGCGGAGTCGTCTCCATTTGAGAACCCACAAGCCAGAAGGCGCTTGCAAGGACTAGCCAGAGGGTAATCCGCAGGAACGTCAGGAAAGAGGCCGCATCGACGCGATGATAGGCGTAGAGCATGAAAAAGGAACGCCCTATCTGAATGGCGCAGTAGATCACCGCAAATGCAAATCCATGGTCTCCAAACGCGTCCGGCAAGGCGATAGCCAGCAGGATACCCCCAAACATCAGGAGAAAGAGCATCAGCCGTACTGGATCTTGCTCGGTATCGAGAAGGTTTGTAACCCAGGTCGAGTGAATCCAGATCCACCAGATCGCAAGAATGAGCAGCGCCGCCTCGACAAGGGCTGTGGGGCCGAAGTCGCTAGCAAGTGTCTTTGCGAGCTGGACCAAAGCGAACACAAAAACGAGATCGAAGAACAGTTCGGGAAAGCTTGCTCTGGTCTGGTCGGCGTCGGCCTTCCTTATCCATTGCTTTCCAGTTGCCGCCCCCTTGGCCGCTGTCGGTTCTGCCGCTCGATGTCGCGACGCTGGGTGCATTATTGTTCCTCCGCCCGAGATGGAGAAAGAGGTAGAGCGGGACGGAGTTCCAGCAATATCCCACTCGATGAGGAGAAGGCCTCTGAAGGGATTGGAGAGGAGCACGATTGCTTACAACTATTCCCCCTGTTCGAAGGGGCCGCTCGCTTGCAAAGCGGGGCGTTGATGATGCCCACTTCGACAGAAACCGCCCCTCGAGAGCCGTCCACACACTCCATTTCATGCGGGATCCGAACTAGAAGGCGCAAAGCGGTACTCTGGGTTGTCTAAGCGCTGAGCAGGGTCAACGATCTTCACGCGCCCACATTACAGTCACCGCGATACAACGCATATGCACGTCAGGCCTCGGTCTGCAGGTTAGAGCGCGTTGGATACAACCTGAGTTGCTACCGATATCAACACAGCCGCCAACGCGACCACTGTCCCAAGTCGCAAAGCCTTCATCCAACGTACCCGCGTGCCGTTCCAATCATAGCCCATTTTGCTCCCCTGTCGGGATCATGCCGCTTGGGAATGGTCGTCTCTTTTCCTGTCGAAGGACGTAAAACGTTTGCGTCCTCGTGGAACTAGCCAAAGGATCCCCAGGCGAGGCCTGTCGCTATGATTGGAGCGCCAGGCCTCTGGCCGTCTCCTCCCCGTCCGAAGACGACTGGTGCTCGCTATCACACCGCTTGCCGGAACTCTATTTGCCCATCCGGGCTAAACCCTGTGGCTAATGAGGATATCGCGATGAACTCCCTTGAGTACAGATGAGTAGCTTGACAGGCATTAACCTGTGGGCTGAGAAATCGGCTCATCTGAATTGGTGCTTGATCGGGAAGTGGCCGCTACTGGTACGGGAGGCGGGAAGGGCGTTTTGCTACGTTCAGCTGCGCCGGGGAAGTGTTTGGGGCAGGATATTTCGCAGGATCAATAGCCTTTATGCGACTTTCGAAATACGGAGCCACAGCGCTCTGGGTTGTGCTCCGTCTCGCCGCTGGTCAAATAGCGATCACGCGAGGGACGTCCCCGTACTGGCTTCGGCAAAACGATGCAAAATCCTTGAGGAATTTCTCCCCCGCCGGACGATGAGCGGGGTCCATGAGCTTTTCCATGATTGCGTCTGGCGTCTCCTTCATAACCGGAAGCCGGAAGAAAATCGTCTCGGAAAAATTTGAGCTTAAGGTCAAAAGGACGGTGCGCAGCGCTGCGAGCATGTCGTCGCCTCGGTGCGAAGCGTGGATGAGGGCTATCGGTTTCGCGATTACGGCCTCCCCCGAGACAAGCCAGTCGATCGCGTTCTTGAGGCCTCCGGGAATGGTGCGAACATACTCGGGGCTCGAGATGATTAGCCCATCACTTGCGGAAATTTTCTCGACGAAGCGGATGACGCTTTCTGGGGCGTTTGCGCCCTCCAAATCGGGAGAAAAGATCGGCAGCTCACCAATGTTATCAAAGACTTCAATGGTGACATCGGCTGGAGCGAGGGATTGGAAAGCCCTCAACAAGGCCGAATTGGTGGAAAGCCGACGCGTACTTCCTGAAATTCCTAGTATCCTCATTCCTCAAGGATAGTGAAAATTCCGCAGCCAGCAAGCCATCGTGGACCCGGTGCCGCTTTCAAAAGCACATTGTCAACGGTGAGGAAGGTAAAACGAGGGAACAACGGGCGGCCTTTCCTCGTTGAGAAAAACCGGGCGTAGGAGGACCAAACAATGACGGACGAGCCGCGCGAACGCGATATTTTGTCGTTGAGTGACGACCCGCTGCCAAAGGCCGAGTTTGTTCTCAAGACACCACGCCTGGCGACGCAAAGAGAGCAGCTTGATGTGTTGCGGGCCGACGTGGCCCGGCTTCGCGAGCGCCTCATCGCCATAGCGGACGGGACTTCCAGACTGGCGGCGCTCGAGGCGACCGTTGTTTTAGAAACGGTAGAAAGCGGTATCAGACGTCATCTCACGCCGGTTCTGATCACCGCGGGTGTTGCAGGTTATATCTGGAGCGCGTTCTTGAGGCGACGATAACTGTGCCCACCTGCTTTCTGCGACGGTGCAGCGCACTCGAAAAGACGTGGCTGAAAAAAGACGGTCCCCAAGGAGGGAGCCATCTTACACACGATCCGGAGAGATCCTGGATCGCTTGCGGGTGCATCAATAGAACCGCTCGATCATAGGAATTTTCCCATGCCTGCGCGGCCGTTTCGTTGAAAGCCGTTTTTCAGCCTTGGATGTTCGAGCGCCGTGCCCTTCACTCTCATCTCCAAAAACAGAACGCGATTGCCTTGTCGCAATCGTGGCCATGCCCTAGTTCTTGAAGCGATTTTAGTCTGGGGCCTGCCTCGGCCACGTGCCACAGAACGGGTCGTATTTTATGATTAGGCGGAAAATGCATGCGCGGAAGTGAACGCGTTGAATTGAGGAATAGGACGCGGGATGCACATCAGCGGGTAGACGCCGCGGTCGGCGAGCTCAGCACTATCGAGGACTATCGCCGGTACGTAGCGCGCGTGTTGCCGTTTCGTGCGACAATGGACGAAGCGCTGAGGAACGTCTCTTGGCCTGAAGGCTGGAATTGGCGATCATCAGGGGTTGCAGAGCTGCTTGCTCAGGACGCGTGCGATCTCGGCTTGGCACCGGCGCGCCACATTCGGCCTGATTTCGATCTTTCCGACCCAAGCGCGCTGCTCGGTGCCCTCTACGTGGTGGAAGGGTCGTCTCTCGGTGCGCGGGTCTTGCGTCAGAGGGCGTTGAAGCTTGGTTTCGATGAAACCTTCGGCGCGAAGCACCTTGTTTCGATGGCGAACGACACGACCCGATGGCCGTCCTTCCTGTCGCTCCTCGAACGAACCCGCGATTTTGACGTCGTTCGGTCTGCCGTCACGGCGAACGCCGTGTTTGCTCTCGCCCAAACTTGCTTTGAAAGTACATATCTTGTCGCCAGTTGAACCCGTCACCCTCGAGACTTGCGACAGGGAGCCCATTCATATCCCCGGGAGCATCCAACCGCACGGTTGTCTTCTGGCGTGCAATGTCGGGTTCACGACGATCGAACGCATATCGGCAAACGCTGCGAAGATGCTCGCCTGGGAGGGCAGCCTCCTTGGGCGGCCTCTTGTCGACGTGCTCGGCCCAAAGTTGTTGCATGATCTGCGCAATGCGCTTGCGGCCGCGGGAGCGGCCTCACGACCGGCCCTTTTGCTCGATGTCGCTTTTGGCGACCGCGTGTTCGACATTGCCGTCCACCTTCACAAGTCGGCCGTCATCATTGAGTTCGAGCCGGCGCCGTCGATCGGTCAGCCCTTGCATATCGCGCGCGAGATGATTGGCCGTATCAAGGACATCACCGACGTCGACCGTCTCGTGCAGCGCGCGTGCCGGATCGTTGCCGGTACCATCGGCTATGACCGCGTGATGATCTACCGCTTTGAGCAGGACGGATCAGGCAAGGTCGTCAGCGAAGCGAAACGCGCCGATCTTGAGAGTTTTCTGGGCCAGTATTTTCCAGCAAGCGATATCCCCCAGCAGGCCCGCGCACTTTATCTCAAGAACACCATTCGCGTCATTTCGGACGCGAGCGGTGCGCGCGTCCCGGTCGAGCCGGTTCTGGACGGATCCGGCGAACCATTGGACCTCAGTTTCGCGCACTTGCGCAGCGTTTCGCCCATCCATTGCGAATACTTGCGCAACATGGGCGTCGCCGCGTCGATGTCGATTTCGGTTGTTCTGGACGGCCAGCTCTGGGGGTTGATCGCCTGCCACCATTATTCGCCGCGCGCCCTGCCGATGGCTCAACGCGTTGCGCTTGAAGTGTTCGGCGAATTTTTCTCGCTGCACCTGAAATCTCTGAAGGAACGTCGCCGGGTTGCGGCCGTCGCCGGCACACGCGAAGCGCTCGACCGTTTTCTCATTTTGTCCTCCCATCACGAGGATGTGGGTGAGCTGTTGCGCCAAAGCCTGCGTGAATTCTCGCAGTTGCTGGCAAACGACGGCATCGGCGTCATGGTCGATGGCAAATGGGCGGGGATCGGCACCGCTCCGCCGGACGAAGAAAGAGCCGCTCTTCTGGACTTCATCCGCACTGTCAGCGAAGGGCGCGTTTGGGCGACACATGCCCTGTCACAGAAGTTCCCGGAGGCATCGGCCTACAGCGAGCGGCTTTCGGGCGTTCTCGCCATTCCCCTTTCGCAAACCGGCTCGGATTGCCTGGTGTTTTTTCGCAAAGAACTGGTCCAGACCCTCAACTGGGCCGGCAATCCTGAAAAGACCTATGAGGCAGGTCCACTCGGCGACCGCCTGACACCACGCAAGAGCTTTGCGATCTGGAAGGAGACAGTCCAGGCGCAGGCGCAGCCCTGGTCGGAGGCCGAGCGGGAAATCGCCGAGATCGTCCGGGTCGCGATCGTCGAGGTGGTGCTCCGACACAATGAGCTGATGGCGGGCGAGCGGCGCAAGTCCGAGGTTCGGCAGCGGATGCTGAACCAGGAGCTTAGCCACCGCGTCAAGAACATCCTCGCCGTCATCAAATCTCTGGTGACGAGCCCCCAACGGCACAAGAATTCGCTCGAAGAATATGTTTCGACGCTGCAGGGTCGCATCGAGGCGCTCGCAATCGCGCATGACCAGGTCGTGCGCGGCGATGGGGGCGGGATCCTGGCGGATCTCCTGGAGGCCGAACTCCAGCCTTACCGGACAAATCTGTCGACAATAACGCTCGAAGGTCCTGCCGTCTGGCTCGACAGCCGTGCTTTTTCGGTAATGGCGCTGGTGTTTCACGAGCTCGCGACCAATGCCGCCAAATACGGCGCGCTTTCGGTGACGGCTGGCGAAGTAGAGGTGCGCTGGACGATGACCGGGCCCGATTGCGACGTCTCCTGGCGCGAGCGAAACGGTCCACTCGTAACTCTGCCGTCACGCAGGGGCTTCGGTAGTGCCCTCATAGAGCGCAGCGTTCCCTACGATCTTCATGGGCGCAGCTCCGTCCGCTTCGAACCATCGGGGCTTGAGGCAGAGTTCAGCATCCCCTCTCCACACGTCAAACTCACCGCGTCAGGTCCGACAATGGCAACATATACGGTCGGCACCGCCGCCCCAGAACAAAGCGGCCTTGGCCGTGCAAACCCCAGGGTTCTGATCGTCGAGGATCAGATGCTCATCGCGCTTGATCTCGAAGCGATGCTGTCGGACGAAGGGTTCTCGGAGGTTTCGACGGTGAGCTCCGTCCAGCAGGCCATGGCACATATCGAGACGACTGCTCCGGAACTTGCGATTCTCGATATCAATCTCGGTCAGACCAATTCGTTCGGGATCGCCGCCGAACTCATGCGCAGAGGCACTCCATTCGTTTTTGCTACAGGCTATGGCGAGGGCGCAGAACTGCCGCCGGAGCTCATCGGGGTGCCGATCGTGCGTAAACCCTACAGCCGAAGTGCTATCGTCGGAGCGCTTTCACAGCTGTGGGACGAGACCCTATCCAGAGACGCGCAAAGCGCAGTGACAGGAACGACGAAGGGAAAGACCGAAATCGATGTCTGACATCAAGTCGCTGTCGCGCGAGCAACTCGAAGACGAGATCCTGAGGCTGAGAGCCCTGTCGCAGGAAGGCGCCACGCATGACGACGCGCGAGAGGCACGCTATCGAGCCCTTTTCGAGGCGATCGATGATGGTTTCTGCATTATAGGCTTCATCGACGGACCGCATGGTCCGCTCAGCGATTACGTGCACCTTGAAGCAAATTCCGGCTATGGCCGGCATACAGGCATCTCGAACATTGTCGGCAAACGGCTTCGGGAGATCGAACCCGCGAACGCGGATGTCTGGTTGGACGTTTATGGCAGCGTGTTGCGCACCGGCAAACCAGTGCGCTTCGAGCAGGAGTTTCAATCAGTCGCCAGGCATATCGAAGTTTCGGCCACCCGCATCGAGCCGGCAGGCCTGCGCCAGGTGGCGGTCCTATTTCGCGACGTAACCGAGAGAAAGAAGGCCGAAGCGGCGCTACGCGAGAGCGAAAGCCACGCGCGCGATAACGTACAGCGCGTGCAAATGGCGATGGCCGCAGGGGCGATCATCGGCACATGGCTGTGGGACGTGCCTACCGATCGCTTCACGGTCGACGAAGCCTTTGCGGCCGCGTTTGGGTTCGATCCGCAACAGGGGCGCTCAGACCTGAGCCTTGCCGATATCGTCGGCGCCGTTCATCCCGACGATCAGGAACGAGTAACCGCCTCGGTCAAAGAGGCCCTGGCAAAAGGCGGAGCCTATGCTCACCAATACAGGACGCGTCGCGAGGACGGGAGGTATCGCTGGCTCGAGGCGAACGGTCGCGTGGAATGCAGCAGTGACGGTGTTGCGCTCAAATTTCCGGGTGTCCTGATCGATATCGAGGAGCGGCGCGCGGTCGAAGCCGAACGTGACCATGCCCTTGCGGCGCTCCGCACGCTCAACGAAACGCTGGAGCAACGGGTAGAAGAACGCACCGCAGCCCTTGTCCAGGCGGAAGAGGCCCTGCGGCAGGCGCAGAAGATGGAGGCTGTCGGACAACTGACCGGTGGCCTGGCGCACGACTTCAACAACATCCTCGCCGGCATCAGCGGCAGCCTCGACCTGATGAAAACGCGGCTCGCCCAGGGCCGTGTGGGTGAAATCGACCGTTACATGACGGGCGCACAAGGGGCGGTCAAACGGGCCGCGGGCCTAACCCAGCGCCTCCTTGCTTTTTCCCGCAGGCAGACGCTCGATCCGAAGCCGTCGGACATCAATCGCATCGTCGCGGGTATGCAGGACTTGATCAGCCGCAGCGTCGGCCCTGGGGTGGCGGTCGAGACCGTCGGAGCCGGAGGGCTGTGGACCGCCTTCGTCGACGTCGGCCAGCTCGAGAACGCTCTGCTCAATCTTTGCATCAATGCTCGCGACGCGATGCCGGATGGTGGACGCTTGACGATCGAGACCGGCAATCGGTGGCTCGACGAACGCGCGGCAGCCCAACGGGGATTGCCGCCGGGGCAATATGTCTCCTTGTGCGTCAGCGACACCGGTACGGGCATGTCGCCGGACGTGGTCGCGCGCGCCTTTGATCCGTTCTTCACGACGAAGCCGATCGGACAGGGTACGGGACTTGGCCTTTCCATGGTCTACGGTTTTGCCGGCCAATCCGGTGGTGCGGTGCGTATCTACTCCGAGGTGGGCAAGGGCACGATGATCTGCATTTATTTGCCCCGCCACGCGGCCGAAGAACATAGCTCCGACATACCAGTCGACGCGGGGCCCGCGCCTGCAGCGACCGGCGTTCACACCATCCTGGTCGTGGACGATGAACCCCTGGTCAGGATGGTCGCGGTCGAGATCCTCGAAGAGCTGGGCTACGAGGTGCTGGAGGCGAGCGACGGTCCTTCCGCCCTTAAAATACTTGATGCACGCCCCACAATCGATCTTCTGGTTACCGACGTCGGGTTGCCGAACGGCATGAACGGACGGCAGCTTGCCGATGCGGTGCGCGTCCAGCGTCCCGGTCTTAACGTGCTCTTCGTCACAGGATATGCCGAGAATGCGGTGCTCAACCACGGCCACCTCGATCATGGCATGGAAGTGGTCACGAAACCCTTCACCGCTGATGTGCTGGCGCGGCGGGTCGAAAGCTTGATCCGCCAATGACAAGCGGGCCCGGCGCGCCAGGCTTCCTCCATTTCGCCTATGGACTGCCAACTGCGCGCAGTTGGCTGACGCGACCACCGCGCAATCTCCAAGTCCGCGCTCTTTTTAGGGATTTCGAAGTGCTCGATAAACCTCATTCTGTTCAAGCTGCGCCCTTGGTCTGAATTTCCGTCCAACCAAAGCCCGCAAGGGGAACAAAAAATCAGCCTCGGCATTTAGCTGTCGACGACCAAGGTCGTCGCGACAACGCGTCTTTGTTGGAAATTCAATCGCTTTTCGATTTCGCGCCGATACCAAGAGACACTCCCAGTGGCGAGCAGAGGAGCAAAACCATGAAAGCGATCGGATCGCTGGCATTTGGCATCGCATTGTCGGTTTGCGCCAGTGCCGGGGCTGCGTCCGTGGCTTCGCTCGTGCTGGCCAAGCCCACCGAACCTCCTCCGCTCAAGGTGGCTTCCGCTCCGGATCTTTGGACCGCAACGCCGGTTCGGATCGATCGGAGCCAGCAGAACTACGAGCGTTTGCCACCCGTCTATTCCACCTACGTCACGAACCCGGTTTCGGCGAAGCTAACATCGGGGCGTCTGGCACCCACCGCTCCAGCCTCGGTGGCCTCTCATACCGGCCTCTCGACAACCCACCTCGATTGGTGCTCAAGCCGCTACCGGTCCTATAACCCCGAAACCAACGCGTACCGCTCATATGGTGGGCAAACACGAACGTGCCAGTCGCCTTAGGCGGTCAAGCGTCCGATCGACAAAGACCAGACGGCGTTAATCGATCGGCGGTTTGTTGGCTACGCGAAGGCCGATCCGCGTACCGCCTCGTGCACCGCCCGCTATCAGGGGAAGGTGCCGATGACAACACCTGCCAGCCCCACAACGGCCCTCGAAGGCACTGCCTGTATGCATCCCAAGATGCGCGCCTCGAAGCGAGCAGCAACGTGTGGTCCGTGTCGGGGCGATGAGTAGCCCGCAGTGTCAACTGCGGTGCGTATTCCGGTGAAGTCGGCCGCTGATTCCGAAACGAAGTCGGCCACCTATTCCGATTTCATTCCGGCCACCATTCCGATCTGAAGCCGGCCAGTTGA
>Ga0055524_1001087_pt1 | contig 16572 bp, 18 predicted proteins | sample AraplaCol_mCL_r2_2_FD_55011 | JGI IMG/M metagenome (GOLD analysis project Ga0055524, IMG submission 55011) | Arabidopsis root microbial communities from North Carolina, USA - plate scrape MF_Col_mCL_r2 | ecosystem: Host-associated > Plants > Roots > Endosphere | place: USA: North Carolina...
CCGATCGGTGACGACGACGATTCCCATCTGGGCGACTTCATCGAGGACAACAACACGCTGGCGCCTTCGGACGCAGCGCTGCATGCCTCGATGCGCGGTGTGGTGAAGGATGTGCTGGATTCGCTGACCCCTCGCGAAGCGAAGGTGCTGCGCATGCGTTTCGGTATCGAAATGTCCACCGACCATACGCTGGAAGAGGTCGGCAAACAGTTCGACGTGACCCGCGAACGCATCCGCCAGATCGAAGCCAAGGCGCTGCGCAAACTGCGCCACCCAAGCCGCTCCGACAAGCTGAAGAGCTTCCTGGAAGGTAACTAAAACTTGACGGATGGGGCCAGCAGCCCTATCCTGCCGGGTTCTCAGGGCCCTTAGCTCATGCTTGGTTAGAGCAGAGGACTCATAATCCTTTGGTGCCCGGTTCGACTCCGGGAGGGCCTACCACTTTTCAATAGCTGCTCTTGGGCAGCTATTATTTTTAGCGCTTCTGCCGCTGAAACTCCCGAATCTTCAATAATCTTCAGGATTGTGGCCACGTCCGGGGTGCGTTCGCCTCGGGCGTACCTATCCATGGTCGGTGGCGGCACGTCCCACATCTGCGCGGCTCTCCGAACGGAACGCCCGCGCAATGCTTTTTCTATCAATTCCTGATATTCCATAGTTATTTCCAATGTGCAATATGCATCCGAATGGATGTATTATTCATGCATCCAAACGGATGTATTTTGTCTCCGTCTGGATGTTTGGAACGATAGCACACCGCTTGTGCCAACGGTAAACGCATCGGTGAATTTTCGTTACATGTAACGCTAAAACAGCGAAAACTGGCCCTAGTGGGCACATTAATTAGGAAAGATTATGAAAAACACTATCCAAATTCTCCACGTTACCCAAGTTGCGGGTCGTTCCAAAAAGACCGGCAACGATTACGACATGCGCATGGCGCAGTGCATCGTCCACAAGACGAACCGCGAAACCGGCGCAATCGAACCTCTGATTGGCGAGCTGGTCCTCCCTGAACGTTACAAAGACCTGAAACCTGGCACCTATGAAGTTGAGTTCGAAGTGGCGATTTCGAACGATAAGCGTGTCGGCTCTCAGGTGTACACGATTACCCCTGCTGAAACTGCTGGTCGTGCACCGGCTGCTAAGGCTGCTTAACCATGCCTATTTGCGCTCGCGGTGTTCAACAGGCCGATGGCACGGTAACGCTCGTCCTTGATCCTGCGGCGCCTGATTTGTCGGCGTGTCCTTACGTCGTCATGAGCGGGGCTGAGGTGGCGAACAGCCTGTTTTCGCTTACTGCCACAGACGGTGGGCTGCTTTCGGCTGGCATCGTTGGATGCTGGGCGGCGGCCTACTTCATTCGAAGTGTTATTAACGTTGTTAAAGGGAGTACTGAAGCATGAAAAAACTGAAAGCTCTGGCTGTTCTGGGTCTGGTGTCGGCTGCTGGTTTTGCGCAAGCCGCTGGCATCGATATCTCGGCGGATACCACTGCTGCTAAAGCAGACATCGCTACCGCTGGTGGCCTGATTGTCGGCGTGGTGGTGGCTGTGGCTGCAATTTCGTGGATTCGTCGCGTTATTCGCTAATAGCGGCGGGTGCTACGGCAGGAAAGGGGGCCTCGTGCCCCTTTTTTTGTTAACGGGTGAGGGGGTCTTATGGCTGGAATTGCGGTGATGTTAGCGGTGTGCGGCGGATTCTGGATTTTGTTCCGGGAATGACCATGAAAAAACTATTTATACTGTTTTTCTTGTTTTGGTGTGGGGCGGCTCGGGCTGAACTTGTTTGGCAGAGTTGTGCGGGCGGTGAGGCTTACTCTTCTTCGCCTCAAGGCGCTTGTTCGGCAATTGCTGGAAAGAGGGGTTTGCCTTACCACCACGCTACTCAAAGTGGGTACTCGTATCTTTGCTATTCAACTACAGGGAGTTTTGGGGCAGTTTGCCAGTTCAATATGTCGGAGTGTCCTGCCGGGACTGAGCGTAGTGTCACTGATGGCACTTGTAAGCCTAAGCCGACTTCGTGTGACACCGATTCTGTTCCGGGGCCAAATGGTACTTGTGTTCCTAAGCCTAGTACTTGTGATGTGCCTGCTGGAAGTTCGGTTACGTGGACTCAGTCTGAGGGGCATTCGACTAAACCGGGTGCGGAGTTGCCTGACGGTCCTACTCTGCCTCTTCCTACTGCTTCGCCAAAATGCGGAATTTCTGGCCTCCCTGATATTGATCGATGCTATTCGACTCCTGCAAGTGATGGCGGTAAGGACTTCTTTTGTACATATACCGCCAAGTCAAATGGTCAGTCTTCTCCTACTGGCACGCCGACCGGTGTCACTCCTCCGACTTCTGGTACGAGTCCTACGAAAGTTCCGCCTAAGTCCGGGGATTCGAGCGGCAAGTGTCCAGGTGGTACGACTGCTGCTGGTGTTGATAGTAGTGGCATTCCTATTTGTGTTGGTACGGGTACTAATCCGACCGGTGCTGATGGTGGTTCACCTAGCGATGCTAAGCCGGGTAAATCGGTGACGGTTAAGGCTTCTGATGGTGCTGGCGGGACTGTGGAAGTTACCGAGACAACGACTAAGAATGATGACGGTTCGGAGACTGTTAAGCGTCGCACTGTGAAGACTGATGCGGGTGGTAATTCGACCTCGGATGAAACTACAAGGACTGGTTTAACGCCGGGTGGTAAGCAGGGGCAGCCAGATAAGCCGGATTCGGATTTGTGTAAGCAGCATCCAGATTTAAATATCTGCCGCAATTCGTCTGTTGCCGGTACCTGTGGGCAGATTTCCTGTATGGGCGATGCGATTCAGTGCGCTACTTTGCGTGCTGCGGCGACTATGCAGTGCGCTCAAGAGCAGGACGTTAAAGACGTTAAGGCGATGCCTGCTAAGTCGTTGGGTGATTCGATTTTGGCGGGTGCCGATCCGATGAAGGGGCAAATTGATGCAGCCATCAAGGGTACTGATGTTGACTTAAGTAATGCGTCGCTCGATCAAAGCGGTTTTCTTGGCGGCGGCGCGTGTATCGGTGATAAGTCGTTTTCTGTGCTCGGTCATTCGGTCTCGGTTTCGTTTGCGCGTGTTTGCCGCGATATCCAGCCGTTGCGTGCGGTGATTATGGCGTGTGCTTTCATCGTCGCCTATTTGATCGTTGCGAAGTCTGTTCTTCAGTCGTAAGGGGCTAAATCATGTTTGCTGTATTTCTTCCTGCGTTGATAGGTGCATTCGCCGCGGCGATGGGCACGTTGGCGGGGCGAGCATTGATCGCTCTTGGCTTTGGCTTCGTTTCCTATAAAGGCATCGATCTTGCAATCGGTGCTTTGAAAACTTCGGTGATTAATGGTGTACAGGGGATTGGTGGGGATGCTGCGGCGCTGATTGGTTATCTGTGGCTCGATAAGGCGCTCACCGTGATTTTCTCGGCGGTGGTGGTTGCATTGTCCATGCGTGCCCTCGGCGGTACTGTTAAAAAGCTGGTGGCGAAGTGATTACGCTCATTACCGGCTTGCCGGGGAACGGCAAAACGCTTTTTGCGCTTTGGTATATCAAGCAAAAGGCGGAGCAAGAGAGTAGGGAAGTCTACTACCACAACATCAAGGATCTCACCTTGCCGTGGACGCCTTGCGATGCTGAAAAGTGGATGGATTTGCCGCATGGTTCAATCATCGTGCTCGATGAGTGCCAGTTCGTGTTTGCTAAAAAGCCAAACGGGTCGAAGCTGCCTGAGTTTTACGAACAGTTGGCTACGCACCGTCATCGTGGCTTTGACATCTATCTGATTACGCAGCATCCATCGTTGGTTGATAACTTTGTTCGCCAGTTAGTCGGCCAGCACTTCCACACGGTGCGCAAGTTCGGCATGCAGCGTTCAACCATTTACGAATGGTCGGCGGTGAATGCCGCACCTACTTCTGTTACATCGCAAAAGGCGGCGATTCCTTTGAAGTGGGCTTATCCGAAAGAGGTTTACGGGTATTACAAGAGTGCAGAAGTGCATACCGTCAAGCGCTCGATACCGGCAAAGTTGTTTCTTGCGGTTGGTTTTGTGGTGGCGGTGCTTTCGTTTGGATATTGGGCTTTGAATCGCTATCAGCATCGTTACGACAAGCCGTTGGCTGCGGATGCTTCGCAATCTGGCGAGGTTGCCGTGACTGGTGCTGCCACTTCATCGGTCAGGACGGTTGACGGTAAGCCGGTGTATGAGCCGGGCACTGTTGAGGATGCGCGCCATTACATCGTTATGCAGCAGCCGCGCATTGTTGGTCTACCTCAGACTGCGCCTAAGTATGATGAATTGACGAAGCCTTCGCGGGTGCCGGTTCCGTCGGCCTGTATTCAAATTGGTACGCCGCAATCTGATCGTGGTGTGCGCTGCAAGTGCTATTCGCAGGACGGTACGCCTATGGCTGTTGAATTCAATATGTGCATTCAGATTGCGCAGGAGGGCGTTTTCCTCGATTTCAATCCTGATCCGAATAAGCAAGTGCAGGAGCGTGTGGCGGTCGCTGATGCGCGGCCGGTGGGTAAGGCTGTTGCTCCGGCCGCAGTGCCTCAAAACGGCTCCCAGGTCGTTGTAATGGATTCTGTGGATGCGTATGCGAAGGCAGGCAAGGGTGCAAAGGGTGGTGAGGTAATTCAGGATGGCCCGCCAAACAATCGTGCGACTCGCGCTCAATTTCCACCTTCTCCTGCCGGATAGGCCGGCTGCTGGCTGCGCTGACCGGGCGCAGCACGGGCGGCGCGAAGCGCCGGCCTAAACTTGTATTAGGGACACTTAAGAACAGAGACAGTACAAAGCGTGGCCTGCGCACTGTCACTTGAAGGAAAAAGGCAAAAAAAAAAAGCCCGGTAGTGGTCGAAACACTCCGGGCCTCGATCAACCTACCGACATAGGTCAACCGATGACGTTATTGAATCGTAGTTTGTGTGCTGAGTCAATTCACCTGTCTCCGCTGTCGCTGGATACCGTTGATGCAAAGCCCGATTATTGGACGGATGACGGACATGGCTGGAATGACGCGTATGTGGCGCGTAGGCGCGTTTTCCCTGATGGGCAGTGCGAAGTGTCGGTCACAAAGGAACGTCACTTTGTGGGGCCTGCTGACAAGCGCAAACCGGCTAGTAAGCGTGGTGAGTCTGAGAATCGCGAAGCGAATGATGATGATGCTGGTCGTCGCGCAAAAAAGAATGTGCGCATGTGCTGCAAGACCATTGGTGCGGATCGCATGGTGACTTTGACGTATCGCGAAAATATGGTGGATCGCGAACAGGCGCTTAAGCACTGGAAGGCGTTTTGTCGCAGGATTGGCAAACACAAAGAATTCCATTATGTGGCTGTAATTGAGGAACAACAGCGCGGGGCGCTTCATTTTCACGTTGCCGTGCGCGGTCGTCAAAACTATGTGCTGCTGCGCTCGGTGTGGCAGCGTGTGCTTGGCCTTGGCCCGAATGGTGAGCAAATGGGGCAAGTGAATGTGCGTGATCCGCATAAGTTCGGCTTCGGCGTGAACGGCGCGCACAAGCTGGCCAGCTACATTGCAAAGTACTGTAGTAAAGAGATGCAATGCCGTGGCCTCGATCAGAAGCGGTATTTTCGTTCGCGCGGTGTGGTACTGCCGGAAGTTGATACGGTGCGTTTGAAGTGCACCACGATGCTCGGCGCAGTCCAGGCTGCTTACACAATCGCAATGGAATTCGGCATTGCAGGGGCGCAAAGCTGGTGCAACAACGGTCTAGGCGTCGTTTGGTTATCAACGGCTCCGGGCGGGCGGCGCGGTGAAGATGAATGTCCGTTCTGAATTAGCGTGATTTGTGACGATAAATTGGGAGTGCTATGACAAAGCAAATTGAGGATACGCAAACTGGTGATTTGCTTGCCGGTGCTACTCGCCAGCGTGGCCGACCGGCGACAGGGTTGGCGATGACAAATGCGGAACGTCAGGCGGCTCGGCGTGCAAGGTTGGCGGCACAAGGTAAGACTACGCTGACAGTTAAGTTGTCGGTCGATGCGTTGCACGCGCTGGCACGGTTCATCCATTTCAAAGACGAAACGAAGGATGAAGTGATTGAACGGTTGATTCGCACTCAGTTGATGCGAAAGCGATAGCGTGACTAAATGTGGCGGGGTATGGGCTGCAAGGCCCATGCAAGTTTTCGTCGTTCGCATTCACGGCACTTAAATATGCGGCCCGCGTGTTGGTGAGTCGTTGGCAGTGCGCGCGCCCTATAGACAAATGCGTGCAGCCCTTCTCATTTGTTTTTAATTTATTATATAGTTGAACTGTGGCAACAAGTTGAGGCGGTTTAATGAGTGGAAGCACGGCTATTGAGGTTGCTGCGGTCATTGGCAGCGCTGGCGAAAAAACTTGGGATGATGCCGTTGCTCGTTGGTTGGTGGAAAAGGCTGATAAGGCGTCACTTCATTCTGACAAGTTTATATTGGGTTGGCTTGAACCGCATTTGTCGGGAATGCCTATGAGCCAGATTTCGCGTACGGTGGTGGACGGTCTAAAGCTTCGAAAGATTGCTACTGGTGTTAAGCCAGCGACCGTCAATAGAATGCTTGCTCTGCTGCGCTCGATCCTGATACGGGCCTCAGTAGATTGGGAATGGGTTGAGCATGTACCCAAGGTTCGTCTCTTGCGGGAACCGAATCGGCGGGTTCGGTATTTGCATCGTCATGAGGCGGCTGCTCTACTCAGAGAGCTACCTTCACATCTAGCGGAGATGGCGGCTTTTGCACTTGCGACCGGGCTTCGTAAAGGGAATGTCATCGGACTTCAATGGTCGCAAGTTGATCTTCGTCGCCGGATTGCTTGGATTCATCCAGACCAGTCTAAGTCACGTCGGGCTATTGCGGTTCCATTGAACGATGACGCCATGCGTGTAATTTCTTTGCAGACTGGTCGGCATGCTACTCATGTCTTTACATTCAACGGCAGTCCTGTGGTTGAGACAAGCACTGCGGCATGGCATAAGGCGCTGAGGCGTTGCGGGATAACCGATTTTCGCTGGCATGATTTGCGGCATACCTGGGCGAGTTGGCATGTGCAGGGCGGTACTCCGCTGCACGTGCTTCAAGAATTGGGCGGCTGGGAAAGTGCGCAAATGGTTCGTCGGTACGCTCACTTTTCTGCCGATCATCTTGCAGCCTACGCCGATAGATTGCCAGCCTTAATCGTTGTCGAGGGGGCGAGAAAGTGAATCAACTGCGAGAATGGCTAGGTGTTGTAAAATTGGCTATTGGTCGATAGCGGCCAGCAGCTGTCGTTTGGCGTACCAGCGGAGAAATTGCACATCCTGTTGAGAGTTGAGAGAATCACTTATGTGGAAACGAATTGCGCTTGATATTAACCGCTCCTACAAGCTCCAGCTGTGTCAGGACCAAGAAACTCATCGGAGATACTGCAGGATTGCAGAGGCCGACAACCGAGCAATTCACGAGGCATGCGTTATTTTCGAAACTGGCGCTGTGCCCAACGAACTACTTGCACGATACCAATGGGAAACGATTCAACAGAATTTCCACACCACTTCCGGGCAAAGGTTTGAGTTCGGCTCGCATGGAGAATGGTTTTCGGAACGAGAATCGGCAGAGATGCTTCAGTATGACCTGGGCAAATTGTCTGAGGTCAAATGGGAAACAAATTTTCCACCACGTTTCCCAATCGCTTAAAGCGTGAACCCCAAATAGGTCGCATTCGGCCAAAAGCGGTAATACCAGTTTTATCCTACAACCGAACCCTGCAAGGAAACACTTGGATTTCGCAGAACTTGCTTTCATGAGGATCGATGGATCCAGGATTGAGACACACGACTACGTCGATTGGGCGAACGAATTGCTGGAAGCTGGTTGTGATGCACCTAGCATTTGGGAACTTGCAGTGTGTCGCTGGGACGACTACGTCGACTCAGACTACGTTGAACGATTATTTCAGTCATGCATGAACGAATTAGGACTGGAGCTGCCAGGCGACTGGTTCAGCGCTCTATGTATTTATTCGAGCAGTATTTGCCAAAAGATGCTTCAAGGCACACTTCTGCCTTGGGAATGCGTGCAAGAAATGCTGACAATCGCTGATGATTACAACGAACCTTATATCCACTGGATCTGGGTTGATCTCGTTGACGATCTGGATTCAGCGAAAGCTCAAACCGACGGCATGAAATTTAACGGAACGCTCGACCTTAATAATCCTGAACAGTGCATCCAGATAGTCGCTCGGCAATTCGTTTCCCTCTGTTCTGAATCTCTACCTGAAAAATTTCCCTGGATCTGGCGCTGCGAAATATGCCTCGCAATTAGCGAGGAAAACACGTTTACGCAAACGAAGACCTGCACCTGTACCCGTTGTGGGGGCATCGCGACGATGAAGAATATGCGCTTTTTCGACAATCGCGACGCATTGCTTAAGACTCTCGGCGGTGGAGGGAAAATTAGCGAATAGCGTTAAGAAGTCTCCGCAGGGGCGGGATCGAAAATATTCTCGAAGGTCCGAGAAGGGGCGTAAGGCGACGGCTGACTGCCGGGTAGGGGCGGGAATTTTGGGGTGATGCGGGAGGGGTGATTTGGCTTAGGCCTTGAATTTTCGGGCCTTGCGCTTCTTACGTGCGCTGGTCGGGTAGTGTACGTGTCTCATAATCCTTTGGTGCCCGGTTCGACTCCGGGAGGGCCTACCAACATTCCCCAAAGACCTGCATGCCTTGCGCTGCAGGTCTTTTTGTTATTGGTCCTTTAGCTTGGCTAGACTAGACTAATAGTAAGCCAAGGAGGATTGGCATGAAAATCGTCAATATGCTGGAAGCGAAATCTTCGCTGTCTCGTCTTGTCGAATCCATCGAACGGGGGGAAGCGAGCGAAGTTGTGATCGCGCGCAACGGGCGGCCTGCCGCGCGGCTGGTTCCCCTCGATCCAACTCCTACAGGGCTGCGGATTGGTGCCGCTAAGGGGAAGTTTGACGTTCCAGACGATATTGATGCCCATAATGAAGAGGTCGCGCGGCTGTTCTTCCGCGGAAGGCTTAAATGAACTTGCTGCTGGATACGCATGTGGCCCTCTGGGCGATTGCAGACAGCCCCAAGTTATCTAAAGCGGCGCGTGACCTTATAGAATCGCCCAAGGCAACAGTGTGGATCAGCACTGCCTCGATTTGGGAAATCGCGATTAAACACGCCTTGGGACGCGGCGACATGCCGGTGTCCAGCGGTGATGCGGTGCATTATTTCCGCCAGTCGGGTTTTCGTTTCCTCGTAATCGAGGCTGAGCATGCCCAAGCGGTAGAGCAACTGGCCGCACTTCATCACGATCCGTTTGACCGCATGCTTGTCGCGCAAGCGCTATTCGAGCCGATGCGATTGATCACTCATGATCCCCAGCTAGCGCTTTACAGCGACACGATTATCCACATTTGACCGTCCAATCGTGCTCCAGCCCATCTTGTTGATATGGTAATCTTGCCCAATCGTATTTTTGCCAAGATGCTAACCCTGTCATGCTTGATGTACTCGGCGGCTTGCAACACCTTCTAGGCCTTCGCCAGACCAACCGAATCCTCCGCCTTTCTTTTCCGCAGGGAGATGGCCCATCCTGCCAGCTTTTGCCGAATCGGCTCGATGCCGACGAGGCGATGTCGCGCGATTTCGCGTACACCGTCGAACTCTTGTCCGACAGCGCAACGCTGGCGCTGAAGGATATGCAGGGCAAGCTGCTCTGTGTTGAACTGGTACGTCCCGATGGCAGCGTGCGTTTTTTCACCGGTTATGTGTTCGGCTTCTCGCTGCAGAAGACCGATGGTGGCGTGGCCTTTTACAAGGCGGAATTGGCGCCATGGCTCGCTTACCTGAAACTGCGTAAGGATAACTACCTGTTCCACGGCCATACGCTGCGCGAGCAGACGGAAAGCATTTTCAAGGACTATTCGACGCTGCCGCAGTGGGATTGCCGTGTGCAGGGACCGGACGAGCCATTGACCGACGCCTGCCAGTTCGACGAGAGCGATCATAATTACTTGCATCGCCGCTGGGAGGCAGCGGGTTGGCATTATTGGTATGAGCATACGGCGCAGGGCCATACCCTGGTGCTGTCCGACGACAGCACGGCCGCGCAGTCGCTCGATGGCTCGGGCCTGGTCGAATTCCAGCGCCATGGCGGTGCGCGTGAGGAAGACGGCATTGGCGAATGGTCGCCGGCGCGCGCGCTTGCGCACGGTAGTGTTGCGCTGGGTGGCTTCAACTTCAAGCACCCTGTGCCGAGTTTTACAACGCAGCCGACGCTGAACCAGCAAGGCGCTGTTCTTGCGGTGGAGTCGTATGAATATGCCGGCGCCAATTCGACCGGCAGTGCGCAGGACATGGAGCGCACTGCGCGCCTGCGCATGGAGGAAATCGAAGCGGCCGCCAAGCATTACGACGGTGCGGGCAACTGCCGCTGGCTGCAGCCGGGCCGCCGCTTTTCGCTGACCGGCCATTTCGAAGAGGGCGGGCTGGCGGAATACCTGGTGCTGGGTGTGCAGCATACGGTTACCAACAACTATCTCCAGCTTTCCGGACAAGCTGCCGCGCAGGCGGAATACAGCAACCGCCTGCAGTGCATACGCAAGGACATTCCCTGGCGTCCGGGTCGCGGATATCACAGCTCGGAGACGCGCATCTTGGCGCCGCAGACGGCGACCGTGGTCGGGCCGCAGGGGCCGGACAGCATCCACACCGATGAATATGGCCGCATCCGCGTGCAGTTCCATTGGGACCGCGAGGGACACAACGACGAGCGTAGTTCGGCGTGGCTGCGCGTGGCGAGCAATTGGGCGGGCAGCGACCTGGGGGCGGTCTCCATTCCGCGCGTCGGCTCTGAAGTGATCGTGCAGTGGCTGGGCGGTTCGCCGGACCGTCCTATCGTCACCGGCATGGTGTACAACGAATTCAACCAGCCGCCATGGGCATTGCCGCATCAACAGGCTTTGAGCGGCATGCGCAGCCGCGAGCTGACGCCGAAGGGCGGCAATGCGGCGCAGGGCCGCAGCAACCACCTGGTGCTGGACGACAGCAATGGCGCGATCCAGGCGCAGCTCAAGAGCGACCACGCGCATAGCCAGCTCTCGCTGGGACACGTCACGCGCATTGAAAGCAATGCCGGCCGCCAGGACTTCCGCGGCGAGGGCTTTGAGCTGGCGACGGAAGCCTGGGGCGCGCTGCGTGCCGGCAAAGGCATGCTGTTGTCGACGGAGTTGCGTGCGCGCGCTGCCGGGCATATCAAGGACATGGGTGAGACCCTGGCACGCCTGAGTTCCGGCGCGGCGCTGCACCAGGAGCGCGCCGAGGCGGCGCAGCACCAGAAGGCGCAGGAAGCCGGCCAGGATCAGAGCGAGGCTGTCGATGCGCTGAAGTCGCAATACGATGCAGTTCGCGGCGACGGTGCGGCGCAAGGAGAGTTCAGTGCGCCTCACATCGTGATCACCAGCCCGGCGGGCATTGCCAGCAGCACGCCGGAGAGCACGCATCTGCAAAGCGGGAAGCACACGGCTGTGAGCAGCGGCGGCCACTTGTCGCTTGCCACCGGCAAGAGCCTGTTCGCCAGCATCCGCGAGAAGATCAGCATGTTCGCGGCCAACGCGGGCATCAAGATCTTCGCCGGCAAGGGCAAGGTGGAAATCCAGGCGCAGAGCGATAACGTGGAAATCATCGCCGAACAGGTGCTCAAGATCATCAGCACCAAGCAGAAGATCGAGATCACGGCTGCGAAGGAAATACTGCTTACTGCAGCGGGCAGCTATATTCGAATCGACGGCAAGGGCATCGAGCACGGCACCGGCGGCAAGCTCAAAATGCACGCCAGCATGCACGAAATGGCGGGTGCGAAGAATATGGATAGCATCCGCCAAGCCGAATTCGAGCGCGCGGAGCCGAAGAAATACAGCCAGCAAGTCTTTGTCGATCCTGCTTTGTGGAACCTGCCTTCCGGCGTCAAGACGCTCAAGTATAAATTCTTCTCAGATACCAACCAGGTGCTTGGTTGCGGCACCTTTGATGGCAGCGGCAAAACGAAGCCCTTGTTTACGGCGGAAAGCCAGCCCGCCTTTATCCAGGTCGATGTCAATAACGGCAAGTGGGAGCAATTCCTCACCGAGCGGATGGATCGGAGCACTGACGCACCGTCACTCGTATTTGATTATGAGGGCCACGGCGATGAAAATATCGACACCGAACTCGCCCACCTCGAAGACGACAGCCATTTGATCTGACAGCACTACGTTAAGAACCATGAAAATCTCACGAACCTTTGCAGCCGCCATCGCGGCAATCTCGTTTTCACAAGTACATGCGCTGGACCTGCAGTTAAAGGACAGCCAGTTCGGTGTCAATCATATGGGCTTTTCCGCCGACAGCGCGCGTGCATGTCTGGCTGGCGACAGCTTTGATGCTGAAGAGGCGCAAAGCAGCGGCGAGCTACTGGTGATCGATTACAAGCGCAATGCCGTCCTTTGGAAAAAACACATTCCCGCACCCGATGGAAACGTCGCTCTGACATCCAGGCAATGTGTGTTCGATGGCGACAACGTGTATCTGCTTGCGAACGTCAATACACAGAAACCTCGGTCTTTGAATCAGACCCTGGTCTACATTTATCAATTTGACGGGGAAGGAAAACAACTTGGCTACAAGGAGTTGCTTGTCCCAGGTCGCAACAAGTTCGGTTTGGCGATTGGATCATCGGCTTCGGGTGTACTGGTTGCTGGTTATTCCAAGGATGAAGATCAGGAAACCGAGTACAACTCAATGTTTACCGTTACGGTAGACAAACGCCTGGTTGAGGGGAAGGTCAACCTTCGGAAGACGGGTGCATTTGACCATAATTCGGCCGCGCGTTTCGTTGGTGATCAATTGTTCATCGCCGGCCAGTTCAATTCCGCGAAACTGAAACAACAGGATTATGTGGTCGACTATGCACAATCGCGCGTACTGGCCAACGGCGGATATGCATGGAGTGTTCGTCCATTCAAACAGGAACAGCGCTCGGTCGAAACTGGCATTTCGCCTCGCGGAGTAATTTATTCGCTGGGCGCGAAAGGTGGTACGTCAACGCTGGCCGTGACGAACGCCGAAGGAAAGCAGATCGCATCGGCAAGCTACCAGGGGAAATTATGTGATACGCGGTCGATTGCCGAATTCGGTGATGCAGTGATGGCCCTGCGCGAACCATGCCGTGGCCAAGGAACAGTCGCCGAATTGGTTGCAATCGCACCGGCCAGCGGTAAGGAGACCGCCTTGAAACTGGTATCGGGCGAACCGCTATTTGCCGCGACCAATAACAATCAATGGTTTGTCGTGGTGAAGGATGGGAAAAAACGCTTGTCCCTGCAGTTTGGCGCCATCAAGGAATAAGTTATGGCATACACCTACGAGGATAAACTCAACTTCATTGCGGACCTGTATTGCCCTGCACGCATGCTGGCCGACGAAACCGGCTGTTCCTGGGAGTTGATCCTGGCGCAGGCAGCGCAGGAAACGGGGTGGGGAGAAAAGGTCCTGCCGGGAACGAACAATGTTTTCAACATCAAAGCGGGCCCTGGTTGGAAAGGGGAAAAAAAGGTCTTTCACGTTTGGGAAGAAGATGCGAAGGGTAACAAGTATTGGACCGATGACCCATTTCGCGTCTATGGTTCCTATCTTGAGAGCTTACGTGATCGCGCCGAGTTTTTGAAAAGTAATCCGACTTACGCTAAACATCACTTGTTCGACGATGACGTGAAGGGCGACCTGAAGGCCGAAGCGAAAGCATTGCAAGCTGCAGGCTACGCGACCGACAAACGTTATGCCGCAAAATTGCAAGAGGTCTTCGATGGCCGCTCCATGAAGCGTGCCATTGCCATTGCACAGAAGCGCGGTTGTGGGCCGATACTCCCGGTAGTGGAAGTCGTGCTGAAAGACGGTGCACGTGTGCCGATCGCGAACGCGCGCGTCATGGCCACGCAAAATGGCAAGGAAGCTGAGATTGCGACCGATTCGCAGGGGCGGATTGCCGTTCGCATTACGCCGACCAGCGGCGACCTGGCGCTGAAGGTGTTCGACAAGGAAGCGCAGAAGTGGATCAGCCTTGAAACGGTGAAGATGCCGGCGCCGGTGAAGTCTGTCACTGTGACCGTCCTGGCACCGACATTCACCGCGCAGACCAGCACGCGCGAGCATGAGAAGAAGCCGTCTTCCAAGCCGCCTGCGAAGCCTCCGGCGCAGGCGCCAGCAGCCAAGACCGGAGCGGCCAGGGCCGTGAAGATGCATAAGGTGGCGAAGGGCGAGAGCCTGGCCTTGATTGCGGCTCATTACAAGATGCGCTACAAGGCGATTGCGGATGCGAATGGCATTACGTCGCCTTACATCATTCGCCCCGAACAGATGCTGAAGATTCCGGACGTGGCCGCCGATGCCGCGAGCGCTCCCGCGAAAGCGCCGGCAAAGAGCAGCGCTGCCAAACATGACGAACACAAGGATGATGACAGCTCGAGCGGGTTCTCGTTGGCTGAATGGGGCAAGCTGATTGACGCGGGTTCGACCTACCTGCATACGATCTTCTTCCGCAACCAGGCGGCCAATCCCCAGACCGACTTGATGCACTCCAGCCGCGCGCCGTGGATGAAGCCTGCGCAGGATGAATTCGAAAAAGGCGTCAAGCGCCGTGCGGGCAAGCAGAACGATCCGCGCATCCTGGAGTATTTCAAGGCTACGCCCACGCTGGACAAGGGCTCGGCGTCTGTCGACGAGACGCCGTATTGCGCAGCCTTCGTCAACTGGTGCCTGGGTTCGGCCGGCTTCAAGGGCAGCAACAGCGCGCTTGCGGCGTCGTTTGCCAAATGGGGACGCCCGACCAAGGACAATAAGCCGGCGCTGGGTGCGGTGGCATTGATCAAGTTTCCCGGCGGTGGCCATCACGTGACATTCGTGGCGGGTATCAGCGCAAACAAACAACGGATCGCTACGCTGGGCGGCAACCAGGGCAAAGCGCATGAAGTGAGCCACAGCCATTGTCCGAAAACGATGGTGATCGCTTACCGCTATCCAGCCGATTACCCGGATTATGATGACGACTATGTGCTGCACGACGTTGCGAGCGATAATGCGCCGATGACGGCTGCGTCCACCCACTGAAAAATTGAGAAAAATATGAGAACTTTGATCCTGTGCGCCCTGGCCTTGTGCGCCAGCGCTGCCCAAGCCTTCGATGGCGAATCGCGCTTCAAGCTGAATGCAGCCGGTGTGGAACATTCGCTGCAGGTGAGCGCATACAAGGTGGACAAGAAGGGTGTTCCTTCGTTCGACTATGTATATGAACAGCATGCGGGCGCCTGCCATTTCAGCCTGAGCGGCCACGCCGTGGCCGGGTTCGAGGAGAACAAAGGCAAGGTCGAACTGGAAATCTTCAACCCGCAGGGCGATGACGGCAAGGCACTGCCGCAGATCCTGGTCTATTATGACGATGCCGCGACGTTCACGCTTCCCTACAAGGGCGCGCTCAAGCAGGTGTCCTTTGATGGCACCCTGTCGGCGGAACAGTTGAAGCGCAGCTGCGGTAAGAAGAATAGCGAGCAGCTGTCGCTGGTGTTCAAACAGAAGTCTTAAAGCTGCGGCAGCCGTTCGCCATTCAGCAGGCCCCACGCCAGGATGGCCGTGACCTGGGCCGCCTGCATCAAGGCGGCTTGGTCGATGTGGTCGAGCGTATCGAGTTCGCTGTGCTGGGTGTGCGTGCGGTAGTCGCGCATCTCCTGCAGCGGCGAGAAGGCCGGAACGCCTTTCTTGAAGAAGGTGTCCTGGTCGGAACCAAATCCTTTCGCGTAGTGTACGTCGATCTCGCCTAGCGCCTTGGTGGGCGCGAGTGCCTCCTTCAACGGCCCGTACCAGCGTTCCTCCTCCATGTCGGGGAAGGCGAGGATGCGGCCGCTGCCGGCATCCTGCACAAGCACGGCCTGGATGCGGGCCAGTTCGTCCCGGTGCGTTTCGACGTAGGCCTTGCTGCCCAGCAGGCCCTGCTCTTCGCCGGAGAACAGCACCACGCGCAGGCTGCGTTTTGGCTGAAGCCCGGCGGCGCGCACGGCACGCAGCACTTCCAGCATTGTCACGACACCGGCGCCATTGTCGGTGGCGCCGCTCGACAGGTCCCACGAATCGAGGTGGGCGCCGAGGATCACCATTTCGCCATTGGGTTCACTGCCGGGGAAGTCGGCGACGACGTTATATGCCTTCACCGGCTTTTGCGCGAAGCCGCCTTGCAGGTTCAGTTCCAGGCGTGGCGTGATGCCGCGTGCGATCAGGCGCTTGAGCAGGTTGGCGTGCTCGCGGGTGATGATGGCGGCATTGCTGTCGTAGCGCTGGCCCGGGCCGCCCCACATGTCTTGCAGGCCGTCCGCCTTTGCGCTCACCTGCAGGACTGCGGCGACGCCGGCTTCGCGCAAAGCTTGTTTGGGGGCTTCGCGCGGGGCGGCTTCGGCCAGAACGATCTTGCCTTTCAGCCCAGGCAGTGTGGAGTTGAAATCGGCGAGGGTTTTTACGCTCAGGACGACGACATCGGCGCGGATCGTGCCGCGT
>Ga0055524_1001109_pt1 | contig 16274 bp, 10 predicted proteins | sample AraplaCol_mCL_r2_2_FD_55011 | JGI IMG/M metagenome (GOLD analysis project Ga0055524, IMG submission 55011) | Arabidopsis root microbial communities from North Carolina, USA - plate scrape MF_Col_mCL_r2 | ecosystem: Host-associated > Plants > Roots > Endosphere | place: USA: North Carolina...
TCCTCTCGTTCTAACTTATAAGTGTGATGACGGCTTGCTCAATTGCGCGGGCACGCGGCCGTGTTGGTGCGTGGACTGCGCGTCGATGTGGTAAGCCGGACGGGATGCGCCCGGCGCCCGCGCTGCGCCTCAATTGGCGCTTGCGATTTCGCCGCTGTGCGCAGCAAGAATTTGGAACTTCATGGAATGTCTCCGTCTATGTTTTTTAATCGTCGGCGCGATGAAACCATTCTGCCTACAGGCCTATGCAGCGGCAATTGCGAAAATCACCAATACAACGAACGAAAAACCGGAACAGGTTCTCGTTCAGGTAATTTTCAGCGCATTGGCGTAGCTCAACGCAGGCTGACCGGCCGGCATCGTGACCTGCAAACCTTCCGCAGTCTGGCGGAAGGCAAGCGGGCGTCCGCTGCTCACCAGCTCGACGCGCGCGATGCGTTTAGTGAGGTGCGGCGTGGCGCTGCGCAAAGATTTGATGGTCACTTTTCCGTCCTGCGGCCAGCCCATGACAAAGGCGTACACCGCATCGCCCTTGGCCGTAAAGCGGATATCGGCGGCGGAAAACGGTTTGCCTTTGCCTTCGTTGAAGCCCGCGCCCGACATCGGCGCAGCCGCTTCTTCCATCACGGGGCCCTCGCCGAATACGGCCCAGGGACGCGTTTCGTAAATGGCTTCGCCGTTCTTCGCCATCCAGCGCCCTACTTCCTCGACGATGGCGCGTTCCTGGCTATCGATGGTGCCGTCGCCACGCACCGGCACGCTGAGCAGCAGGTTGCCGTTCTTGCTGACCACATCGATCAGCGTATGCAGCACCGTCTTTGCACTCTTGTAGGCACGGTTATCGTAAACGCGGCGATCGTAATGCCAGCTGCCGATGCAGGTACAGGTCTGCCACGGCAATTCCTCGATGCGGTTGCTTTGTCCGCGTTCGATATCCCACACCATGCTGCGGCGCTGCTGTTCGTTGAGGATCTTGCCGTTGACTACCGCTTCCAGCTTTCCTTTGGTGGCGATGCTGCGGTTGTACATATGGGCAGCCAGGCGCAGGCCGATATCGCTGACAGGCCACAGCGGCAGCACCGTATCGTCGAAGTAGACCATGTCCGGGTCATAGGAATCGATCAGATCGCGCGTGCGATTGAAGAGCTTTTCGCCATATGCCTTGTCGGGGATCGCGGCGCCGCCGCCCCAGTGCCATTGGGCGTCCCACACGCCACCTTCACCGCCAGTCTTGCTGAGCGGATGGCGCTGCGCATACAGGCCCTGCGGATCAAGTCCTTCCCACCATTTGCCCACGCCGTCCAGGCGCGTCAGGTTGCCGTCGAACTTCTGCGCCGGCTCAAACCAGGTCCAGGCATGGGCCGCGTGCACGCTGACGCCAAAACGCAGCCCGTTTTCACGCGCAGCCTTGCTCCAGCCGGCGATCAGGTCTTTCTGCGGACCGATCCGGGTAGAGTTCCATTCCGGCTGGTAGCGGCTGCTGTACAGGTCGAAGTTGTCGTGATGGTTGGCCAGCGCCACGAAATACTTGGCGCCGGCCTTCTTGTACAAAGCCACCAGTTCATCTGGATTCCATTTGTCAGCTTTCCATTGATTGATGATGTCCTTGAAGCCGACCTGCGCGGGGTCGCCGTAAGCGTGCAGGTGGTGCTTATGGACGTCGGTATCATCCTGGTACATCAGGCGGCCGTACCAGTCGCCGAATTCGGGCTGGCATTGCGGGCCCCAGTGTGCCCAGATGCCGAATTTGGCGTTGCGGAACCAGTCCGGCACCTGGTATTTATCGAGCGAATCCCATTCCGGCTTGAACGGGCCGGAGGCGATCGGCAGGCTGGCGTTTGGCGCCATGGCGTCAGCCGCGGCGCCGGCAGTTCCCGATAGCGCGACTGCGGGCACGGCTGCGCCCAGGTGTTTCAGCAGGTCTCGGCGTTTCATCAATATTCCTATCTACGTTTGTATTCAGCGTGCCAGCACGCTGCTCAGGTATTCTTCGTGGCTTGGCATGGCCGCCACGGCGGCAGCAATGCTGTCGCGCCGCAACCGCAAGGCGCGCAAGGCATCTTCTTGCGGCATGTCGCGCAGTGAAGGATCGGCGCGCCCCGGCCAATGCCCCATGCCGGCATGCACAGCGAGCCAGCTGGTGGCGTCGAAGCCTTCCTCGTCGTATTGGTGCAGGACGCCGGCCTGGCGCCAGGCGTGGATTTTGAAGGCGAGCGTTTCGGGCAGTTCCATGTTGGCCATGTCGCGCCACAACTGGCTGTCGCGGCGCGCAGTCAGGCAGTAGTGCAGGATGATGAAATCGCGCACCCGTTCGAACTGGCGCACCATGCCGGAGTTGTAGGCGGCAACCGACGCTTCCGTTGGACGCACGCCTTTCAGCAACACTTCNATCAGGCGACCGAGGCCGCTCTGCACCAGGAAAATACTGGTCGATTCCAGCGGTTCGAGGAAACCGGAGGAGAGGCCCAGCGCCACCACGTTGTGCGCCCAGAAACGCGCGCGATGGCCAGTGCTAAAGCGCAGCAGGCGCGGTTCGGCGACCGGCACGCCATCGAGCTGGCGCAGCAACTGCTCGCAGGCGCGTCCTTCATCGATATAGCGGCTGGAGAAAACGTGGCCGTGGCCCGTGCGGTTGCTGAGCGGGATGCGCCACGCCCAACCGGCTTCCAGCGCTGTGGCGCGTGTGTAAGGCATCAACGCTGTACCACTGCGCTCGCACGGGCAGGCCCAGGCGCGATCCACCGGCAGCCAGTGGCTGAAGTCGACAAAGGGTTCTTCCAGCGTGCGGCCAAGCAGCAGCGAGGCGAAGCCGGAGCAGTCGATGAACAGGTCGCCCTCGATTACGCGGCCATCGGCCAGCTTGAGCTGCTCGACGCCGCCGTCGGCACGTCGCGCGACATGCACGATGCGCCCTTCGGTGCGGCGCACGCCGCGTTGCAACGCAAGCTTTCGCAGGAAAGCGGCGTACAACACGGCGTCGAAATGGTAGGCGTAGTTGAACTGGCGTTCCTGCTCCGACGCGCTGCCCTGGAACCGTCCTTCGCGGGCCATGACGCTGGGCAGGCATTGCTCGCCCAGCGCGCCAAGGGTTTCATCGCCAACGCGGCGATATTGGCCCCACAGCGCTTGCGGACCGCTCAGCCCTCCGATATCACCGAAAGTGTGGAAATACTGTTCGCCGTGCGCACGCCAGTCGCGGAACTCGATGCCCAGCTTGAAGGTGCCGTTGGTGGCGCGCAGGAACTCCGCTTCTTCGATGCCGAGAATGCGATGCAAGGCCCGGATCGAGGGGAACGTCGCTTCGCCGACGCCGACGATACCGATTTCCTCCGATTCGACCAGTTCCACGCTGCAGCCAGGGAGCGCTGTCGCCAGCGCCGTTGCGGCCATCCAGCCGGCCGAACCTCCGCCGACGACCACGATGCGTTTGTATACCGTTACCATTTACTTCGTCTCCGTTATGTTCTGGATTCTGCAAGTGGCCATGGCTGCACGCAATTGTGAAAAATACCAAGGCGTTCAATGAAATCTTGCAGGGTGATTGAAGTACGCGGCCGCAGCATGGAGAATGCGCTGCTATGAACCCGATCCAGGCATGCTTATGCATCGCGCTGCTGGCGCCAGTGGCCGCCAGCGCCCAGGCGCGACTTTCGATTCCGCTCGATGGCGAGTGGCTTTTTCACAAGGTTGGCGACCATGGCTGGCAAACGGTCAACGTGCCCCACAGCTTCGGCGGATATCGTGGGCCGGCCTGGTATCGCCGCACGCTGCACCTGTCGCATGCACGCGACAAAGAACGTCACTACCTCGAGTTCGATGGCGCCCTGCTGGTCACTGAAGCGTGGGTCAACGGCCGGCATGCCGGACGCCACGCCGGCGGCTTTGCGCGTTTTCGTTTTGACATCACCGAACTGCTGCAGGAAGGCGGCAACGAGATTGCGGTTCGTGTCGACAATGCGCCGGACAGCAGCATCGCGCCACTGGCAGGCGATTACACGATGTACGGTGGCCTTTACCGGAAAGTGCGGCTGGTCTCGACCAGCCAGGTCCATTTCGACATGCTCGATTACGGCGGGCCAGGTGTGTATTTCAAGGCGTCCGAGGTGTCGCAGCAGCGCGCCGCGCTGTCGTGGACCGCGCGCGCCCGCAACGACAGCAGCCGCGCTGTGCATGCCGTCGTCACAACCCGCCTGCGCGATGCAAGCCACCAGGTAGTCGCTTCAGCGCGCCAACCGGTCCTGCTTCCGGCGCACAGCACGGTGCAGNTCGCACTGCAGGCCACCCTGCCCTCGCCCCGCCTGTGGCAAGGNGTGCGCGATCCGTATCTTTACACCAGCGAGGCCGAGCTGGCNGCGGCGGGAAGCGCTAACGGCNCGCGCGACCGGATTTCATTCCAGGCCGGCATCCGCGACATCCGGCTNGATCCNCAACGCGGCCTTNTGCTGAACGGCGCCAACTACCGCGTGCATGGCGTCAACGTGCACCAGACNTCCCTGCCCGGCAAAGGCATTGCCGCCACCGACNCCGACATCGATGCCGACTATCGCATCCTGTCCGACCTGGGCGTGACGGGCCTGCGCTACGCCCATTANCAGCACCCCCAGCGCGCTTACGANCATGCCGACCGCGCCGGATGGCTGGTCTGGACCGAATTGCCGCTTACGGCAGCAGTCAACGGCTCCAGGGAATTCCTGGCCAGCAGCGAGCAGCAACTGCGCGAACTGGTGCGGCAGAATAGCAATCACCCGTCGGTCATGGTGTGGGGGCTGGGCAATGAGATCTACCAGTCCAACGCGGACAGTGCACGCGTACTGTCTTCGCTGCAGCGCCTGGCCCATGAGGAAGACGCAAGCCGGCCAACCGCCTACGCCAACTGCTGCGGGCCGATCGACGGCCCGCAAGCCTCGCATACCGACGCCGTGGGCTCGAACGTTTATTTCGGCTGGTACGATGGAGAGTTCCCGGACCTCGGCCCTTTCCTCGATGCGAACCATGCCAAGCGCCCGGGCACGCCACTGTCGGTCAGCGAATACGGCGCCGGCGCCAGCGCATTGCAACAGGAAGATCCGCCGCAGCGGCCCAAGCCGGGCGGGCGCTGGCATCCGGAACAGTACCAGGCGCTGTATCACGAAGCAGCCTGGCGTCAGCTGGAAACGCGCCCGTGGCTATGGGCGAACTTCATCTGGGCCGGTTTCGACTTTCCCTCGGCGGGCCGCGACGAAGGCGATACGCCGGGCTTCAACGACAAGGGGCTGGTCAGCTTCGATCGCAGCGTGAAGAAGGATGCGTATTTCTGGTACCAGGCCAACTGGAGCACCGTACCGATGATACACATCACTTCGCGGCGCCACACGCAACGCCAGCAGGCCAGCGTTGAAGTGAAGGTGTACAGCAACCAGGACACGGCCAGCCTGCGCGTCAACGGCGTCGATCTCGGCACGCGGCCCGTGACTGGCCGCATTGCGACCTGGCAGTTGCAACTGGCCGAAGGCGCCAATCGCATTGAGGTCACTGCCGGCAACGCCACTGACAGCGTCGAATGGCACTACCGGCCAGGCTCGGCGCCTTCCCAGCGCAGGGACACAACCTTATAGCCGTTGTCGCGGATTGCCTTGAGCAAGGCCGGCAACGCGTCGGCCGTAGCTCCGTTCGCATCGTGCATCAGGATCATGCCGCCCCCTGCCTGCTTCAGTCGATCGACAAGACGTCCCACCAGCGTTTCGACGCGCATGTCATTGGGTGCCCAGTCGTCAATGCCCAGGTCGACCGAGGCCACCGTGACCTGGCNCTCCTTCAGTGCCGCCAGCACAGGGGCCGTCTCTTCCAGGAACGGAAAGCGGTAAGCCGCCGGTGCNCGGCCGAACACGCCGGCAAAAGCCTGCATCCCTTTCTCCAGATCCGCCAGCTGTTCGGATGCAGGCATCGACTTCAGTGATGGGTGAGCGAAGCTGTGCAGCGCTACGGTATGGCCAGCGCGCTCGACGCGCACACCCAACTCAGGATTCCTTGCAAGATTTGCGCCGGTCATGAAGAAAGTCGCTTGCGTACAGTGCGCCGCAAGCGTTTGCAACACCCGGTCGATTGTTTCAGGCACCGGCCCATCGTCGAAGGTCAGGACCACTTCGCCCTTCTGCAAAGGAAGCGCTGCGTATTGCGCCGCCCCATACCGCGCNTATTCGCGCTTCAGGGTCAGGACACGCGTGGTGCCNAGGGCATCCGGGGCACAGGTGGCCGCCGCCGCGCAAGACGGCACGCCCACGGCAAACGCCAGTGCGGCCAATCCGGCAAGCCGTTTAAAGATCGGCGACTTCATCGGGCGCTCACGCGCAGCAGTGCCGAGCCATGCGGAGCCAGTGCCTGGCGAATACTCCCCCGCACCTGACCGAGGTCGGCCCGCCGCCACAGGTCGCGCACCGTTACGCTCCGGCCACCCAGGTTAAGGCGTGACAGGTCGAAATCAATCTGCGCCGGCGCATCTTCCGTATTGAACATGGCCAGATAGTAAGCGCTTTCGGAACCATTCGGGCGGGCAGTCCAGATGCGCGTGCCGGCTTCGGCGCGGTGCGGCCGGTTGCCGTGGCTTTTCTGGTTCACGGCCAGCACTTCCGGATTGGTCAGCAAGGCCAGGGTCGGCGCGTCCAGGTGCCGCAGGTCGCCCCCCATGATCAGCGGAGAGCGCGCGATGCTCCATAAGGTCATCAGCGTCTGCTGCTCGTCCGGCGTGAACTTCGTATCGCGCGAGTTCATCGCAAGCCGGCCAAGAGGCAGCATGTCCGCATCGGGCCAGGAATTTTCCGCCATGACCGGGTTCCAGTTCTCGAGGCGCTGGAACTGCTCCTTCAACAGCTTCCATTCGTCCCAGAAATCGTCCGAGATGCGCCACATCTGCGCGTAATGCGGCACGTGGGCATCCCAGCGCAGGTCCATTTCACCCGGCGACAAGCTTAGCGTGATGGCGCGCCCGGAGGCCTGGATGGCTTTGTGCGCGGCTTCGACTTCGGGCCAGTTGCGTTCATAAGGCCGCGACATGTCGTCCATCTTGACGAAGTCGACGCCCCACGACGCATACAGCTTGAAGATCGAGTCATAGTATTCCTGTGCGCCGGGCTTGCTCATGTCGATGCCGTACATGTCGCCGTTCCACTCGCATATGGCCTTGGTGTCGGCGATGTCCTGCGCATGCCAGCGCGTCCCGAGGATCGGCGTGTTCCTGCGCACTGCCTGGCGGGGGATGCCGCGCATGACGTGGATGCCGAACTTCAGGCCCATGCGCTGCATCTGGTCGGCCAACGCCTTGAATCCCCTGCCCTGCGCCGCCGACGGGAAGCGGTTGGGCGCCGGCAGCAGGCGTCCGTATTCGTCCATCGTCAGTTCGGCATCCTTGCGGTATTCATAGCTGTTGGCATTCGGCTCATACCACTGGATATCGACAGTGAAGATATCGTAGCCCGAAGGCAGCAGCTTCTCCACCATGATGCGGGCATTTTCCAGCGCCTGGGCCTCGGTAATGGTGGTGGCAAAGGAGTTCCAGCTGTTCCAGCCCATCGGCGGCGTTGGCGCCAGCGCCTTCTTGCGCGCGGCGCCTGGAACCGCGGCGAACGTGGTGGCTGGAAGGGTTGCGGCTGCAGCAGCGGCCACGGACGTAGCAAACAGTTTGCGGCGGGATTGGTCAATCATGGCTTATCGGCTCCAGCGTCACCAGCACAACGTCATTGCTGCGCATCGGTACCTTGAAATTAAAGTCGCCTGACTTGCCAACCGTGACCACGCGGTCCGTTTCGGGCGAGTCCTTGGTCTGGGCATTCAGTTGCTCGAGCTGCGCCGGCGTCAGCTTGTCGGGCGCACCCATTTCCAGATAGGCCGTGTAGGCATCGTTGGCCTTGAAGCCGGTGCGGCGTACCTGCAGGCGGTATTTGCCCGCCTTCGCATTGCGGAACTCCACCTCGGCCGGCTGCGATGGCGTTGCCGGCTGCACGCGGCTGTAGAAGGAGCGGTTGCTCAGCTCCTGTTTCGGCTGCTGGAAGTCCCACACCACGGCGCGCATCGCCTTGCCGTCGGTGGCCGCCATCACCTGGCCATCCTTGACCGGGATTTCCTTGCCGCTCAAGGCGTGCAGGTACTTGTAGGAGAAATACGGCGCCTTGCGAATGCCTTGGGGGTTCATCAGGCCAAAGCCGCCTTCGAACGGCTTGTTTTGCGGCCCCGGTTCCTCGAACAGGTCGGTGTACGTCCAGTAGCTCATGCCCTGCACCAGCCCCTTGGTGCCCTTCAATTTGCTCAGGATGTAGGCGGCACCGATATAAGAGTCATGCACCTTGTCGCGCGGGTTGTAGCTGGTGCTCCACTCGGTGAAGTACAACGGCAGCTGAGGATATTTCGACCCGGCGATCTGCCCGCGCACCCGGCGTACGTCACCGATGATGGCGTCGGGAGACGGCGACAGCTTGGTGTCCTCGACGCCCTTTTCGTCCAGGAAGCCGCTATCCACGCCATAGGTGTGGGTGGTCACGAAATCGACTGCCGCGCCGCTCTTTGAAACATGGTCGAGGAACTCGGGCACCCAGGCCGCACCTGCGGTGGAAGGGCCGCCCACGCGCAGGGCCGGATCGATCGCCTTGATCGCCTTCGCGGTAACGTCGTACAGCTCGAAGTAGGCCTTCTGGTCGGCATGCTCCCAGAATCCGTCGAGGTTCGGCTCATTCCACACCTCGAAGAACCAGCTGCGCACTTCCGCTTCGCCATAGCGCTGCTGGCAATGCTTGATGAAAGCCGTCACCAGGTCGCGCCAGCCATTCAGCTCGGGATGCGAGGTATTGCCCTCCCAGTAGAAAATCTTCGCATTCGACGTGGCCAGCGCCTTGGGCGTGAAGCCCAGTTCAACGAAAGGCTTGATCTTGCGCGCCAACAGGTCGTCATACAGCTTGTCGATGCCGGTCCAGTCGTAGACCAGCTTCCCGTTTTCCTTTTTCACGGTCTGCAGCACGTCATGGAAGATGGCGTGGAAGCGGATATAGCGGAAGCCCGTTTCGTCCACCACCGTCTTCAGCTGCGCCATGCTGTCGTCGCGCCGCAAGGTGCCGGGATAGTCGGAACCGACCGACAGGTCGAAGAAGCGGTCGAGCGGCTGCTCGGCTTTGGCTGCATCCAGCACCACCTTGCGTGGCGCCGCAATGGCAGCTGTAGTGAAAAAACAGGCCGCGCCAAGCGCCGCGAGGCCGATACGATGCAGGTGAATCATCTTTCCAGGCTCCTCATTTCAACTGATGGACCGGGCGATGCTAGCACTGCAAAATCATCGCGGGAACTGCTGGCACGCCTCTTGCGGTAAATCATTCAGCGGGTCGGTGATTTTCATAATTGCAGCGCTTCGGGCAGTCTGCAAAGATGGCCTGGTTTATCAAAATGAAGGATGAAAAACCATGCGATCCTGGATCCTGGCCATGCTCTTCCTGGCCGCAAACAGCGCGCTTGCGCAAACCAGCGTGATTCCCGTCTGGCCCGAGGGCGTGCCGAACGCCCGTGCGCACGCAGGCCCGGAACGGGTCGACGGTGAACGTATCAGCNACGTCAGCGAGCCGACGCTGGCAGTCTACCCGGCCGCCCTCGACCGCCAATCCGGCACCGCCGTCATCATTTGCCCCGGCGGCGGCTACCAGTTCCTGTCCAATACGCGCGAGGGGCAGCAATATGCCCAGTGGCTGTCCGGCCTTGGCATCACCGCTTTCGTGCTGAAGTACCGCCTCGCGGACTATGGCCACCCCGCGCCCTTGCAGGACGTGCTGCGCGCGATCCGCCTGGTGCGTTCCCAGGCGGCGAAATACGGCATCGCGCCGGACCGCATCGGCGTGATGGGCAGCTCGGCCGGCGGCCACCTCGCCGCCAGCGCTTCCACCCTGTTCAACCACCCTGCCGGCCGTGCCGGCGGCGAACTCGATGCCGTCAGCGCGCGCCCGGACTTTGCCATCCTGATGTACCCGGTGATCACCATGGAAGCGCCGGCTGTCCACGCCGGTTCGCGCGATGCACTGCTTGGCGCCAAGCCATCCGCAGCCATGGTCCAGCTCATGTCGGTGGAAAAACAGGTCAGCGCCGCGACCCCGCCCACCCTGCTGATTCACTCGCAGGATGACGGATTGGTCCCGGCCGACAACAGCATCCTGTATTTCCAGGCCCTGACGCGGGCCAAGGTGCCGGCCGAAATGTTCATCTTCGACATGGAGGCCACGGCATGGCCATGCGCACCGGGAACGGGACTGCCACCAACTGGACGCGCCGCGCCGAAGAATGGCTGCGCGACCGCAAACTGATTCCATAACATCGACAACACAGGAGCATCAATGAACGTGCAATACAAGCGCCGGATCATGGCGGCCGCGGTTTCCGCCGCCGCACTTGGCGCCGCCAGCGTGGCCTCCGGCGCGCCGATCACCACCCTCGACCGCAACGGCGCCTGGGTCTCGGTCGAAGCCTACGGGCCGAACGTCGTCCACATCACGATCGCCGCCGACAAGGCCGAAACGCTGAAAGGTCCGGGTTTCGGCATCCTGCCCAAAAATGCGGACAATTCCGCCTTCCGCCATACCAGCGGCAAGGACGGCGACACCTTCGCCTCCGCGGCGCTGAACCTGCGCGTCGCCCCGGCGCCGCAGCCGCGGGTCCCGTCCCAGTCCGAAAAATACTTTGCCCCGCAACTGGCGCCGGTTGCGCTGCAGGTCAGGAACGCCAAGGGCGACCTGGTGCTCGACATGACCGGCTGGGAGCTGTCGCCGCAGACCGTCAACACCGAAAAGACCTACCAGGCCGGCGCCAGCTTCAGCGTCCAGGCCGACGAGCATTACTACGGCATGGGCCAGAACCAGGAATCGACCGGGCCGCTCGACCTGCGCGGCCGCGTCCTGGACTGCAAGCACTGGTATGATGCCCCGGCCGGCGAAACCGTGTGCGTGCCGTTCATGGTCTCGTCCAAGGGCTATGGCATTGTCTGGGACAACCCGTCGGCCACCCGTTTTGTCGCTGGCGTCAACGGCCGCACGTCCTTCCAGTCCAATGTCGGGGAGCGCGTCAGCTTCTTCGTCATCACCGGCAACACGCCGGAGGAAATCTATTCCGGCTACGCCCGCGTTACCGGCAAGACCCCGATCCCGCCCAAGGCCGCTTTCGGCCTGATCCAGTCCAAGGCCCGCTACGACAGCCAGCAGGAAGTACTGCGCGTGGCGAATACCTACCGCCAGAAGAAGTACCCGCTCGACGTCATGGTGGTCGACTGGTTCTACTGGACCCGCATGGGCCAGCTCGACATCGACCCGGCGCAGTACCCGGCACCCGCAGCGATGAACAAGGAACTGCACGACCTCGGCATGCAGTCCATCGTGTCGGTGTGGCCACGCTTCGAAACCTCCGGCCGCTACTTCAACGAACTCGATGCCAAGGGCTACTTCCTGAAGGACAAGGACGGCAAGACGGTCGATGGCCTGCCGTTCCGCTCCGACCGCACCGGCGCCCTGATCGATGCCACCAACCCGGCCGCGCGCCAGTGGTTCTGGGAGCGCGTGCGCGACAACATCCTGTCGCAAGGTTTCGACTATCCATGGCTGGACGAGACGGAACCGGACCTGGTCCCGGATGGATTCTTCTATTCGATCGGCAGCGGCGACCGTTATCGCAACCTGTTCCCGCTACTGCACGTGGAAGGCGTACANCAAGGCATGCGCGCCTGGAAGCCGAACAAGCGCGCCCTGATCCTGTCGCGCGCGGCNTANCTNGGCTCGCANCGCACCGGCGCCCTGTTCTGGTCTTCCGACATCCATCCTTCGTGGGAAGCGCTGGCGCGCCAGGTGCCGACTGGCCTGAACATGACCGCTTCCGGCATCGCCTACTGGGGCAACGATATCGGCGGCTGGCAATGGCTGCCGCAGTCGACCAAGGCCACCAGGGCGCCGCTGGTCGATCCGCGCGGCGCCGAAGCAACCATCGGCCAGAACCATGACTATCCGGAACTGCTCACGCGCTGGTTCCAGTACGGCACCTTCTTGCCGACGCTGCGCCTGCACGGCGACCGCAAGCACGCGGAAATCTGGGAATTCGGCCAGCAGGCGGAAACCATCATGGCGCGCTATGACCGCCTGCGCTACCAGCTGATCCCCTACATCTACAGCCAGGCCAAGGCAACCTGGGACAACGGCGCGCCATTCATGCGCCCCTTGTGGATGGACTTCCCGAACGATCCGAAAGTGGCCGACATCGGCACCCAGTACATGTTCGGTCCCGCCTTCCTGGTCGCCCCGGTGACCGAGCAGGGGCAGACAGAGAAGGACGTCTACCTGCCGGCAGGCGGCGACTGGTACAACTTCTGGACCAACGAGAAGCTGGCCGGTGGGCGCTGGGTGCGCGTCGCCGCGCCGATCGACCAGATCCCCGTCTTCGTGCGCGCCGGTTCCATCGTGCCGCTGGGCGCCGACATCCAGTCCACCGCCAGCAAGCAGGCGATCGCCGAAATCCGCGTCTATCCCGGCAAGGACGGAGAGTTCGCGCTGTATGACGACGATGGCGTCTCCTACGACTACGAAAAAGGCAAGGGCACGCTGGCGAAACTGGCATGGAACGACGCGGCCGGCCGCCTGGCCGTGAACGGCGACAGCGAGCTGTCGCGCAAGGCGCCGGGCATCACCAAAGTGGTGGGCAAATGAGCCGGGACCCGGCACCGACGGACCCGGCTCGCCGCCGCAGCCTTCTCAAGCTGGCCCTGGCCGGCGCCGGTGCGGCTGCGGCGCCATTGGCCCCGGCGGCTGCCGCCTCCGCAGGGGCGCCATGCACCCCGCCCGGCGCCGCCCTGCAGCTGGCCTACGGCATCGAAGGCCAGCGCAAGGCGGACCTGGGCAACGGGATGTTCGTGAACCCGATCGTGGCGGGCGACCATCCCGACCCTACCATCCTGAAGGACGGCGACGATTACTACATGACGTTTTCGTCCTTCTACTCCTACCCCGGCGCCGTCATTTGGCATTCGCGCGACCTGGTCAACTGGTCGCCCATNTGCGCNGCGCTGCAAAAACCGCTTGGCTCGGTGTGGGCGATGGACCTGGCCAAGCANGGCGGCCGCTACTTCCTGTACATCCCGGCCNGCGACTCGATTTACGTGNTCCATGCAGACAATATCCGCGGTCCCTGGAGCGAGCCGGTAGACCTCAAGCTGCAAGGCTGCATCGATCCCGGCCACGCCGTGGGCGAAGACGGCAAGCGCTACCTGTTCTTCAACGGCGTGCGGCGCATTGCGCTGGCGGATGACGGCCTGTCGACCGTCGGCCCGCTGGAGCATGTCTATCATCCCTGGCGCTACCCGGAAGACTGGGTGGTGGAAATGTTCGCCCCAGAAGGCCCCAAGCTGTTCCGGCGCGGCGAATGGTTTTACCTGGTGGCCGCCGTCGGCGGCACCTCCGGCCCGCCGACCAGCCACATGGTCACCGTGGCGCGCTCGCGCTCCATCCATGGCCCCTGGCAGGACTGCCCCGCCAACCCCATCGTCCGCACCCGCAGCGCAGACGAACCCTGGTGGTCGCGCGGCCACGCCAGCATTGTCGAAGGACCCGGCGGCGACTGGTGGATGATCTACCACGCCTACGAAAACGGCTTCCGCACGCTGGGCCGCCAAACCATCCTCGAACCGATCGAATGGAGCGGCGACGGCTGGTTCCGCGCACGCGGCGGCACCCTGGACAAGCCCCTGCGCAAACCAAAGGGCGGTCGCGCCTCGCCGGCCGGCCAGGCGCTGTCCGACGACTTTTCCAGCAACAGGTTCGGCATCCAGTGGAGCTTCTTCGCGCCCGGACCCGACGAAATGCGGCGCGCCAGCTATGACGGCAAGGGCCTGGTCATCCAGGCCAAGGGCAGCTCGCCGGCCGATTGCTCCCCCCTCACCTGCATCGTCGGCGACCGCGATTACGAAGTGTCGGTGGTGCTCGATATTGCGGAAGGCGCGCAAGGCGGACTGCTGCTTTACTACAGCCAGCGCGGCTACTGCGGGATCGGCTTCAGCCCCACGCAGATGTTCACCTACCACTGCAGCGAAGAACAAAGCTGGATGCGCGAAAAGGTGGCCGCCCGGACCATCCATATCCGGCTGGCGAACCGCGCCAACATCGTCACCTTCCACTACTCCAGCGACGGCGTGGCGTGGACCAGGCATCCATGGCAAATGGAAGTGTCGGGCTTCCACCACAATGTGTTCGGCGGCTTCATGAGCCTCAAGGTCGGCATTTTCAGTGCCGGCTCCGGTGAAGTCAGGGCGCGGCAGTTCACCTACCGCGGCCTGAAGCCCGCCTAGGCCTGCAGCGTAAGCCGGTAGACCGTGGTCTGCCGGTACACCTGCCCCGGCGACACGATGACGTGCGGCCAGGCCGCGCTGGCCAGCTCGGGACGCGCCTGCGCCTCGACGCTGAAGCCGCCCTGGTGGCCGGCGCGGAACTGCACGGCGGCCTCGGTGGTCTGGACCTGCAGGCAGCGCCCCGACCCCGGATCGACGATGCGGGCCACGGTGCGCAGCGGCCCCTGGCCGCCGGCAAAGTGGCTGCGCACGAACAGGCTGTGATTGAAACCGCCCCTGCCGCAGATCTGGCTGTCCGGCCAGCGCAGGCGCGCGCCGATCGGCGCCGGCTGGCGGAAGTCGAACGCCGTCCCGGCTACGGCCGCCACGCCGGAGGGCATGCCGTCCGCATCCACCTCGACGTAGTAGTCGGCATCGATCTGCACCATATGGTCGCCCACATCGGCGATGCCTCCGTTCAGGTTGAAGGCGGGACAAGCACCCAGTTCGAGCGTCGTGGGCGCCATGGCCACCACTTCATGTTCCACGCTCAGGCAGCCATCGTCGTCCAGCCGATACTTCGCCAACTGGGCCACCGCGCCGCCGGCCCCGGTGCGCAACAGCGTCACCCCGCCGTCGGCGTGGCGTCCTTGCCACAGCACCGGATTGGCGGCGCCCTTGGGCGCCAGCAGGACATCGGCCATGCGGCCGTAGCGGTCGGGCGCCCGCCAGGACCACAATGCGGCGTCGCGTTCGGTAATCGTCGCCACCATGTCGCTGGCGTTCCTGAGTGTAAACAAGCGGTATTCGTCCGCTTCGGGCGCGGTGCCTGAAAAACGTTTGGTCATCATTAAAAGATCGGGCTTCCTGTGCACACCATTGGCACCATGCCATTCTGCAATCCGGCGCATGGCGATTCAATTACTAAAATCACCAAGCCATCGAACGATTCTGGCCAAGAGCGCAGCAAAGGGGTTTCCGGCGCCCGGGAATCGGCAATAATGCCTGCGCAGCCTCCTTGGGACGGGCCAGATCCGCCGTCCTATGTCAAATTTGATATAGCTGCACGCAAAAGTGTTATTGGAAATGGAAAGGCCCCTTCGCCTACGATCTTCCGATACCGATTCGAAAAACAGGCCCGGTGCGCCGCCCACGCGCGCCAGGCCAGAGACAACCCACTTTGTGAGCACCGCATGAGTACCTTTTCAACCGTAGACTTGTTCGTCTTCCTGATTTACTTCATTGCCGTTGCCGGCTACGGCATCTGGATCTACCGCCGCAAGCAAAGCAGTTCCGGCCAGGCTTCGCATGACTACTTCCTGGCTGAAGGCTCGCTGACCTGGTGGGCCATCGGCGCCTCGCTGATTGCTTCCAACATCTCGGCCGAGCAGTTCATCGGCATGAGCGGCTCCGGCTACAAGATCGGCATGGCCATCGCGGTCTACGAGTTGATGGCAGCCGCCACGCTGGTCATCGTGGCCGTGTTCTTCATGCCGGTGTACCTGAAAAACCGCATCTACACCATGCCGCAGTTCCTCGAACAGCGTTACGGCAAAGCGGTGGCAACCACCATGGCCCTGTTCTGGCTTGGCCTGTACGTGGTGGTCAACCTGACCTCCATCCTCTACCTGGGCGCCCTGGCGATCTCCAGCCTGTCCGGCATCGCCCTGCTGCCCTGCATGCTGTTCCTGGCCGTGTTCGCGGCGGTAATTACCCTGGGCGGCATGAAGGTGATCGGCTACACCGACGTGGTGCAGGTGGCCTGCCTGGTGGTGGGCGGCCTGGTGACGACCTGGCTGGCACTGGACCTGGTGGCCGGCCTGGCGGGCAAGAAAGGCGCGATCGACGGCCTGTCCGAACTGTTCGGCGTGGCCCGCGGCCATTTCGACATGGTGCTGAAGCGCGAAGATCCGAACTACATGGACCTGCCGGGCCTGTCGGTCCTGCTGGGCGGCATGTGGATCGTCAACCTGAA
>Ga0055524_1001115_pt1 | contig 16200 bp, 12 predicted proteins | sample AraplaCol_mCL_r2_2_FD_55011 | JGI IMG/M metagenome (GOLD analysis project Ga0055524, IMG submission 55011) | Arabidopsis root microbial communities from North Carolina, USA - plate scrape MF_Col_mCL_r2 | ecosystem: Host-associated > Plants > Roots > Endosphere | place: USA: North Carolina...
GATCACACCGGCAATCGGCCTGCCGATGGTGAAGAATGTCAGCCAGGGCAGGATCAAAGCAATCAGCAGGCGCACTTTTTCTCTCCTAGATCGTCGGACAGTCATTCAACCCGTTGGAATCTCAAGCCCCGCCGTGACTGACCAGCTTGACGCCAAGCACGCTGCCCACGAATTTCAAGCAATGATGAGACCTGTTCGTCCGAACCCGAGACCAACGACTCGAAACATGATCACACCACATTGATGAGAATCAATGTAGCGGTGGAACCAACTTTGCGTCACTCGCGCAGCGTGGACACCACCGAGAGGTACGACACCGGCCCCGAATGAATCAACTCGATGCCGTGCAGCGCCGTCGCATCGAACAGCAACGTGTCCCCTGCCCCCACCTCCACCGCCTTCGCGCCATAGCGGTACGTGACCGACCCTGACAAAAAGTACAGGAACTTGAGCCCCGGATGCTGAAAGGTCACGTAGGGTCCGGCCTCTGGCAGCAGCGTCACCAGATAGGGCTCCACGAACAGGTTGCCCGACAGCGAGTGCCCCAGCAGCTCATACCGGTAGTCCGCCACCGCCCCGATGCGATCGACCACGAGCCCCTGCCCTGCCCGTACATGGCAGAAATCCGTGCGCCGGGCCTGATCCCCAAAGAAGCGCGAAACCGACACATGCAGACCCTGCGCGAGCCGCTCCAAGGTCTCCACCGAGGGTGAGACCAGCCCACGCTCGATCCGCGAAAGCATCGAGGCGGAGATCCCCGACCTCAAGGCCAATTGGCCGGCAGACATCCCCACCGCCATGCGCAGCGCCCTCACCTGAGCTCCGACGCGCGACACCGACGGGTTACGTGCCACAGGTGCTGGACGCCGCGGTTGCCCACGCGTCATTGACGCGGGCAAGCGCAGCGGGCGCACCGTCGGAAAAGAAGAGGCAAGCGTTCGATGGGACATCGAGTGGCAATCAGGCGAGGCAAGGTTTGCCTCTCGATTCTACGTTAAACGTAGAGACGGGTGAAGCTGAACTTACGAGTATCGTAGAGTGAGTTCCGCCCCATCTCCCTCCCGCTCTGTCTTTGGCGCGCGCCTGCGACTTGCGAGGCTGGCTGCGGGCTTACCACAAGACAAGCTCGGCGTGAAAGCGGGATTGGATGAAGGGACTGCAAGTGCCCGCATCTCTCGTTACGAAAGCGGTATTCACGAGCCGAACGCGTCATTTGCAAGTCGTCTTGCAGACGAGCTTGGCGTGCCGCTCGCCTATTTCTACGCGGCAGACGATGAATTGGCCAGACTCATCCTCTGGTTCGGCCAACTGAACACGAAGCAGCGAAAGTCGCTCCTCGAGTTCGCCAGTCAGCTTAAGCCGCCCCCTTAAAGTTCTGAGCGCGGTCGAGGGTTCGCAGGTGCCCGGTCTCATGGCACTCGCAAAGCCGGACCGAGCAGACCAAACTTGGCGTTCGCAACACACTCAAAGCGCATAGCGAACATCCGGGCTTCTGCATGCAGGAACAGTATCCCGTTGCGATAGTCAATGTTCCTTCTGCATGACCAAACTCGCACACCAAGGAATCTTCGCATCCAAGCATCGCGAGCAATGCTTCAAAGTCTGCTTTGCAGCGATTGCGGTCCCACGCCGATAGACGCGCAGTTCCCGGCCGGGGGGCCATTGCGGTCATTGCGCCACCTTGACCTGCAAAAGCGCGAACCGTCGCAACGGGCAGAGCAGGCCCATAGCCTGAGCCTGGGAAGCCGCGCCGCGAGCTGTGGTCGCGTCCTGCGGGCACATGACGCGATCCGCGCTCGTAACGCAGCCAAGCATTGAACGCCTCAATGTCGATGGGCCGACTTCCTTCGTGATCGCTAACGGCAGCCGGCAATGTGGAGCAGGTGATAGGGAATCGAACCCACCTATCGAGCTTGGGACGCTAGCGTTCTGCCATTGAACTACATCCGCACCGCGCGATCGTAGCTTCGACTCATCGGCACCCGGAGTTCCATGAATGACACGTCTCCCTTGATGCGGCATGATAAAGGTAGCAAGAGAGAAATGATGACAAGAAATAGTGCGCAAAAAGATAGCATTCAAGGCATTTTCGGAAAGCCGCTAATCAAATGGCCCGGTGGAAAACGTACACTGGCCGATAAAATTGGCCAACACTTCCCGGATCGATTCAAGACCTATTACGAGCCCTTTTTTGGCGGCGGGGCGCTGTACTTTTCGACAGTCCCGCCCAAGGCGATTCTGTCGGACATAAATGCGGACCTCATCAACGCCTACATACATATTAGGGACGCTCCAGAGGCATTAATAACGGTCTTGGAAAAATACAAGAACACCGAGAAAGACTATTACCGAATTCGCTCGGAAAAATCTGACGACCCGATAAAGCAGGCAGCACGCTTTCTGTATTTGACTCGCCTATCATTTAATGGCATATACAGGGTCAATCTTCGTGGCGATTTTAATGTCCCGTACGGCTACAAAGATCACCTTACATCAGTCGATGTTGAGCAGCTGAGAAAAACATCTTTGGCTCTTCGTGGAGCGAAGTTGCTGAGTGTCGATTTTGAATCGGCAACTTCGATTGCTAAAGCCGGAGATCTCATCTACTTTGACCCGCCTTATACAGTCGCGCACGCCAACAATGGCTTTGTAAAATACAACGAAAAAATATTCTCTTGGAGCGATCAAGAGCGTCTCGCTCGCCATGCAAGGAAGTTGGCCGCGAAGGGGTGTCGGGTAATAATTAGCAACGCTGACCACAAATCAATCCATTCGCTTTACGAAGACTTTGACTGCCAAGTCATCTTGCGGCCATCAGTTATTGCTGCTGCGGGATCACACCGGCGTACCGTTTCGGAATGCATCTTTGTGCTGGGAGGCCAAAATGATTGAGAATATGGTTGCAGCGAGTGACGTGACGACACTGGCGAGAGCAAAGTCACGGTTATTCGATACCAAGAGCGTAAATCCTTCACTCGCCGAGCAACATATTGCCGAGGGATGGGAAGTCATTAAAAATGGAAAGACTTCCGTTCGTCTGAAGAAGCCGAAATCAGCATCCGCCTCGTTGGGAGACAGGCTCTGGACTTTGCTTTTCAGAATGCAGATGACACTAATCTCGGGTCTCGGTGGTGCCAAGGTCACGCCGGATAAAAAGAGTGCAGTTTCTGCTGACTGGCTTGTTCCCATCGTGGGAGTGGATGGTGAGTTGATTCTTGCCATAGATTATTTTGTTCCCACAAGGGGGAGCAAAGGACTGGCGGATCGACTGGCTGAATTTTCCAGCTGCCGAGAGCAACTAGTGAAAGCAATAGGCGCGCAATATGCTGGCCTTCATAAACGCCATTGCGCTCTGCTTTTCTTTATTAGAGATATTCAAGTTTCGGAAGAGCAGCGTGCAATCGCAAGGTCTCTGAATATTTCCATCTTTGAGGAGAAAGATCTTGACTATTACGAAAAACTGACGGCCCACCTTGGCCCGGCAGCCAGGTATCAGTTTTTTTCCGACATCATACCGGGCAAGTCAATTCCTGGACTTGAGATTAGAGTTCCTGCAGTCAAAACAAAGATGGGCGGGCACAACTGCTACACATTCCCAATTTCCCCTGAATATCTTCTTAAAATTGCCTACGTTTCTCACCGCTCCAAGGGGAAAGCATCCGATATAAACACATATCAGCGAATGATATCGAAAGCGCGGCTGCGGACGATTCGTGAGTATATTAGTGAATCCGGAATCTTCCCTACTAATATCGTCGTCAACTTGGAAAAAAAATGCGTTGATTTTCAAAAAATAAAGCAAGAGAACTCGAATGAGGAAGGCGAGGCAAGCGGAGTTTCGGGGTGGCTGCGACTTCGTCCAGCCTACAAATCCGCTTGGATAATAGACGGTCAGCATCGCTTATTTGCCTATTCAGGTCATTCGCGGGCTCGCACATCGCATTTGGCCGTGCTGGCCTTTGAAGGCATCCCCGCCAGCACGCAAGCTCGCTTGTTCGTAGACATAAACGCAAAGCAAAAGAGCGTTAAGCCGTCGCTGCTGCAGGAGCTTTTTGCAGAACTACATTGGGATGCGTCATCGCCTACCATTAGAGTTCAAGCCATCATTTCTAAGGCGGTGCAGATACTGGATGCTGAGAAAGATTCACCTCTCTACGGCAGGATACAAACTGCGGACGCGTTGAAAGATAGTCGTCGCTGCATATCTCTCGCGAGCCTATTTAAGTCCATTGAAAAGCAAAATCTATTTGTAGTAAAAGAGGCGCGAGAAGAAGTGCTTGAGGCGGGGCCTCTTTGGGCGGATAACAGCGAAGCCACTCTGGCCCGCGCTGTCGCACTAATTAAAGGTTGGCTGAAAACCGTTACCCAGGGTGCGCCTGAGTGGTGGGATCTCGGCTCAGCCGAAGGTGGCGGCTTTGCGATGAATGACAGCGTCGCCGCATGTCTGAACGTTCTTAAAAGTGTTCTAACGCATTTGGAGTCGAGTGGAAAGAACCTTTCAAAGCTTTCTAGTAATGAACTGACGGCACTTGTGGAGCCGTACGGGGGCGCGTTGTCAAGATACTTTGCACGACTTCCGATCGAAGACCGAAAGAAGTACCGCGATTTGCGAGGCGTACAAGGCCAAACGACGCGCACAAGACGTTGTCAACAGGCAATTCGCGAGGAAATCAAATCATTTAATCCTGTCGGTCTCGATGATTTCATTCGCGGTGAAAAGGAACAAAACAATCTGCGAGCCAAGCAGATCATGGATCGCATTGAAATAATGCTCCGACGCGTAATTGTCGATGAGTTGAAACAGGAATTTTCCGCGGACGAGAACGCGTGGTGGCAAGAGGGCGTACCCAAGTCCGTTCGGCTTGAAGTTGCAAAACGCAAGGAGAATGATGACAACAAGCGTGGCGATCGAGATGCATACTTCGATTTAATCGACTATCGGGCGATTGCCACCAATAATTGGACGATATTCCAGAAATTGATCGGTCTAGGAAAGAAAAACGATAGTAAGGACAAGCAGACCAAGTGGATGGTCGAGCTAAACGAGTGGCGAAATCAAGTTGCCCATCCTTCGTCTGGAGTAATTCTGAGTGCCGACACGCTGCTGCAGTTGGAGACGTATGAGTCGTCCTTGAAGGAAAAGGTCTCCGCAATTTCTCGAAGTGATGAAGACGGTGATATCGATGGAAGCGAAGACGCGTCGTTGGCCGAAGTTTGAATAGCGCTCCTGCTTCCCAAGCTCGATACGTGGGTTCCATTCCCTATCACCGCTCCACGTTGCCGACTGCCGTTAGCGATCACGAAGGAAGTCGGCCCATCGACATTGAGACGTTCGATGCTTGGCTGCGTTACGAGCGCCGATCGCGTCATGTGCACGCAGGACGGGACCACAGCTCGTGACGCGGCTTCTCAGCTCATGCCGTTGGCGCTCAACGCGCACGTCGTCCAATGTCCGGATCGGCGACCGCCGTCATTCGCGTGGCCTAACCTGAACGGCTGCACTCAGTCTGGAGCGGGCATTCCTGACGGGCGGCAATGCAGCGGTTGCGGCCGGTCGACGGCCAAAGGTCAGGGACAGCTTTGCGACGCGTCGCCGACCCTTGAGCTCATCCGGCCGCACGGAGCACCAGCGACTCCTTGGGCGAAAATGGAGCACATCAGGCGCCTGCCTGACCCAGTCTCCCTCGCCCATGGCCATCAAGAAATCCGACCTCTACTCGTCTCTCTGGGCATCGTGTGATGCCCTGCGCGGCGGCATGGATGCCAGCCAGTACAAGGACTATGTCCTGTTCATGCTGTTCATCAAGTACGTTTCCGACAAGTACGCCGACAGCCAAGACCTCCGCCCCGCCATCGTCATTCCGCAAGGCGCCAGCTTCAGAGACATGGTGGCGCTCAAGGGCAGGAGTGACATCGGCGACCGGATCAACACCGACATCATCCAGCCGCTGGTCGACGCCAACACCCGCTTGGCCCGGACCGACTTCCCCGACTTCAACGACCCCAACAAGCTCGGCGAAGGCAAGGACATGGTGGACACCCTGTCCAACCTGATCGGCATCTTCCAGAAGCCCGAACTCGACTTCTCGAACAACCGCGCCGAGCACGACGACATCCTCGGCGACGCCTACGAGTTCCTGATGCGGCACTTCGCCACCGAGTCGGGCAAGTCGAAAGGGCAGTTCTATACCCCGTCGGAGGTGAGCCGCGTCATCGCGCAGGTGATCGGCATCTCGCCCGAGAACGCAAAAGCCTCGACGACTGCGTACGACCCGACATGCGGCTCGGGCTCGCTGCTGCTGAAGGTGGCCGCCCAGGCGGGCCAGCGCCGCATCACGCTCGAAGGGCAGGAGAAGGACGTGACCACCGCGGGTCTCGCCCGCATGAACATGATCCTGCACGACTTCCCCACGGCCAACATCCTCTCGGGCAACACCCTGGCCGCGCCGAAGTTCAAAGACGGCGAACAACTGCGCACCTACGATTACGTGGTGGCCAACCCGCCGTTTTCCGACAAGGCCTGGAGCACCGGCCTCGTGACGCCGTTGAAGGAGAACGACCCCTACAAGCGCTTTAGTTGGGGCGACCCACCGACCAAGCAGGGCGACTATGCCTATCTGCTGCACATCATCCGGTCGATGAAGGGCACGGGTAAAGGCGCCTGTATCCTGCCGCACGGCGTGCTCTTCCGCGGCAACGCCGAAGCGGTGATTCGTGAGCAACTGGTTCGCTCGGGCATCCTCAAAGGCATCATCGGCCTGCCGGCCAACCTGTTCTACGGCACCGGCATTCCGGCCTGCATCGTGGTGCTCGACAAGCAGAACGCCTCGGCCCGCAAAGGCGTGTTCATGATCGATGCCTCCAAGGGCTACATCAAGGACGGCAACAAGAACCGCCTGCGCGAGCAGGACATCCACCGCATCGTCGACACCTTCACTCGGCAGGTCGACATCGCGCGCTACGCCCGCATGGTGCCGCTGGCCGAGATTGCTGACCCGAAGAACGACTTCAACCTCAACCTGCCTCGCTACATCGACAGCAGCGAACCCGAAGACCTGCAAGACATTGACGGGCACCTGCGCGGGGGCATTCCCGAGCGCGACCTCGATGCCTTTGCTGCCGACTGGCAGGTGCTGCCCGGTGTGCGGCAAGCGCTGTTTGAGTCTGCCGGCCGCCCTGGCTACGCCCGCCTAAAGCTGCCGCTGGCAGATGTGAAGTCCACCGTGCTCGGCCACCCGGAGTTCGCCGCGTTCACGAAGAAGGTGAACACCTTGCTGAATAAGTGGCAGCAGGCCATCACGCCGCGCCTGATGGGCTTCGACCGGGGCGACCACCCCAAGGCGTTGATCGACACGGTGTCCGAAACCCTGCTTGCCGCCTTCCAGGCCGCCCCGCTGCTGGACGCGTATGACGTATACCAGCATCTGATGGACTACTGGGCCGAGACCATGCAAGACGACGCCTACCTTGTGGCCGCCGACGGCTGGGTGCAGGGCGCGCAGCCGCGCGAGATCGTCAAGGTGCCCAACAAGGACAACAAGCTCGTCTGGCCCGAGTCGCACGACTACCTGCAGGGCAAGCGGCGCTTCAAGTCAGACCTGATCCCCAAGGCCTTGCTCGTTGCGCGCTATTTCGCCACGAAGCAGACCGCCATCGACGCCACCCGCGCCGAACTGGAGGCGCTGCAAGCGCAGCTCACCGAGCTGGAAGAAGAGCACAGCGGCGAGGACGCTGTGTTCTCCGGCTTCGACAGCATCACCGCCGCGGCAGTGAAAGAGCGCATCAGGGAACTCAGCGATGTCGACGACGCCGACGAATTGGTGGTTCTGAAGCAATGGCAGCGGCTCGCCGACACGGCGGCTGCGCTGAAGAAGCAGCTGCGCGAGGCCGAGGCAGCGCTCGACACGCTGGCGTTCCAGAAGTACCCCAAGCTTAAAGAGGCCGAGGTCAAGGCCCTGGTCATCGACGACAAGTGGCTGGCCCGCCTGCACACTGACGTGCAGGGCGAGCTGGATCGCATCTCCCAAACGCTGACCGGCCGCATCCGCGAGCTGGCCGAGCGCTACGCCACCCCGCTGCCGCGGCTCACCGACGAGGTCGAAGCCCTGGCTCGGCGCGTTGACGAGCACCTGAAGAATATGGGCTTCGCATGGACCTGAGTGCCCCCCTGAACGCCAGCGACGGCTACCGCCAGCTGGTGCAACAGATTTCCGACACCTACACCCAGGGCCGGGTGCAGGCGGTGCAAGCCGTCAACGCCCAGCTCGTGCAGACCTACTGGCAGGTGGGCCGCCACATCGTCGAGTTCGAGCAGGCCGGCCAGGTGCGCGCCGAGTACGGCAAGGCTCTCATCGACACCCTGGCGGCCGACCTGGGCCTGCGCCACGGCAAGGGTTTCAGCCGCAGCAACCTGATCCGCTTCCGCCAGTTCTACCTGGCCTACCCGGGCCAGGCCGAGAAAAGTGCGACGCTGTCGCACCAATTGACCTGGTCGCACATCGTCGAGCTGCTGAAGATCGACGACCCGCTGGAACGCGGTTTCTATGAGCAGCAGGCGCTGCGCGAGCGCTGGTCGGTGCGCGAGCTGGTGCGCCAGAAAGAGAGCGCGCTGTTCCTGCGCCTGGCCGCCAGCCAAGACAAGGCAGGCATCCTGCAACTCGCAGCCCAAGGCCAGGTGGTCGAGCAACCGGCCGACCTGCTGCGCGAGCCCTACGTCTTCGAATTCCTGAAGATCCCCGAGCCCTACCAGGTGTCGGAAACGCAGCTCGAAACCCTGTTGTGCGACCACCTGCAGCCCTTCCTGCTGGAGCTGGGCAAGGGCTTCACCTTCGTCGGCCGGCAATACCGCGTGACGATCAACGGCACACACCACCGGGTCGACCTGGTCTTCTACCACCGCATCCTGCGCTGCTTCGTGCTCATCGACCTGAAGCTCGGCGAGGTGCAGCACCACGACATCGGGCAGATGAACCTGTACCTGGGCTACTTCGCCAATGAAGAGAACGTAGAAGGCGACAACCCGCCAATCGGCATCATCCTCAGCCGGCAGAAGGACGAACTGCTCGTCGAGTACGCGACTTATGGCATGAGCAGCCAGCTGTTCGTTCAGAAGTACCAGCTGTATCTGCCGGATCGGGAGGCGCTGCGGCGGGAGTTGGAGGAGACGTTGAGAGAGGCTGGGCAGTGACTGCAGTGATGAGTGATTTCCCGGAAGACTGGCCGCTTCAACGCCTGGGCGATATCTTTGCGTTTTCCAATGGCGTGAACGCAGACAAGGCGTCTTATGGCAAGGGATGCCGATTCATCAATGTGCTAGAGACGATCACCTATTCACATATCCACGGCCAGGAGATTCCTGGACGCGTCTCCTTACCCGGCGCAGTTGTCGACGCGTACGCCGTTGAAAAGGGGGACATCCTCTTCAACCGCACATCCGAAACGGACGCCGATGTTGGCTTAGCTTCCGTATATCTGGGGGATGAGCGAGTCGTCTTTGGTGGATTCGTCATTCGTGGCCGACCTGTCGAGGAGGTATTCGCCCCAGTCTACGCAGGCTATGCGCTGCGTGCGCCGTTCATCCGCTCGCAAGTCATTTCGATGGGGCAAGGGGCAGTTCGATCAAACATCGGACAGGAAAGCCTCAAGCGTGTGTTGGCTCCGGTTCCCCTGGTCACCGAGCAGCTCGAAATTGCCAAAGCACTGAGCGACATCGACGCTCTGCTCGCAGGGCTGGATCGGCTCATCGCCAAGAAGCGCGACCTCAAACAGGCCGCCATGCAGCAACTCCTCACTGGCGAGCTGCGCCTCCCTGGCTTTCGCGAAACATGGAAGGACCGCACTTTGGCCGAATGTTTGCGGGCCACTCCGGACTATGGAATCAATGCGGCGGCGGTGGAGTGGTCGGATCGGCTGCCGACGTATCTTCGAATCACTGATATCTCCGAGGACGGCCGCTTCAGGCCCGCGCCGCGTGTTGCCGTTCAATCGACGCTTGCGACTCGATACTTGCTGTGCGAAGGCGACATTGTCTTTGCCAGAACAGGAGCCAGCGTAGGCAAGAGCTATAGGTATCGAGCGGAGGATGGGCCTTTGGTGTTTGCTGGCTTCCTAATACGAATACGCCCAAACCCCGACTCATTGCTTGCCGCCTTCTTGGCTGAGTACGTCACAACCAAGCCTTACTGGAACTGGGTGGCGCAGATGTCAATGCGCAGCGGCCAGCCCGGCATTAACGCGGAGCAATACGCAAGACTACCGATTCGCGTTCCGCCGCTAAACGAGCAAGCGACAATTGTCGAAGTCCTCTCCGAAATGGATGCAGAACGTTCGGCACTGGAAGCTCAACGCCACAAGACCCAGGCGCTCAAGCAAGCCATGATGCAAGAGCTGCTAACCGGCCGAATTCGATTGATCTGAGTGGCCAAGAACTGAACAACAACCCCCGGGAGAAGCGTGATGCCCACCGTGCCGCCCCAGTCGCCGCGTTCCGAACGCCGCACGCAGAACCGCGTGGTTGCGCTGTTCACCGATCCGGCACGGCCGGATGGCCTGGGTTACCGCCCCCTCGGCGACTGGAGTAAGCGCCCCGACGCGAGCACACGCAACCGGCCCATCGAAGCGGCGCTGCTGCGCGACAACCTCACTGCGCGCGGCTATTCACCCGCCCACATCGCCGCCGCGCTGCAGAAGCTGGAAACCGCCGCCGACAGCACCGGCATCACGCTCTACCAGGCCAACCTGCGCACCTACCAGCTGCTGCGCTACGGCGTCCCGGTACAGGTGGCGCCCGGCAAGCCGAACGAGACGGTGCACCTGATCGATTGGGAGCATCCCGAGCGCAACGACTTCGCGCTGGCCGAGGAGGTGACGCTCAAGGGCGGCCACGAGCGGCGGCCCGACATCGTGCTTTACCTCAACGGCCTGGCCGTCGTCGTGATCGAGCTGAAGCGCAGTTCGGTGGAGGTGGCCGAGGGTGTGCGCCAGCTCATCACCAACCAGGAAGAAATCTTCAACAAGGGCTTCTTCAGCACCGTTCAGTTAGTGCTGGCCGGCAGCGATTCGCAAGGCTTGCGTTACGGCACCACCGACACGAAGGAGCAGTTCTTCGTGGAGTGGAAGGACGATGCGCCCGACGAAGCCGGCGCCACCGCGGCGGAAGGCGCGTTGCTCGACGGGCCCTTGGCCCAGCTGTGCCACAAGGCGCGCCTGCTCGACCTGATACGCCACTTCGTGATCTTCGATGGCGGGCGCAAGAAGGTGCCCCGCCAGCACCAGTACTTCGGCGTGAAGGCCGCCCAGGTGCGCATCGCGCAGCAGGAAGGCGGTGTGATCTGGCACACCCAGGGCAGCGGCAAGAGCATTCTTATGGTGCTGCTTGCCAAGTGGCTGCTGGAGCACGACGCGCAGGCGCGCATCCTCGTCGTCACCGACCGCGACGAGTTGGACAAGCAGATCGAAGGCGTGATGAAGAACGCCGGGGTGATCGGTACTGACGCTCCCTCTCCCCGCATCACCTCGCGCGCCGACTTCGTGCAGAAGCTGGGCATGGCTAATCCGCGCCTGCTGTGCGCGCTGATCCACAAGTTCGACGCGGCCGACCTGAAGGGCAAGCCACCCGCCGTGCAGGGCCACTTCTACGTGTTCGTGGACGAATGCCACCGCACCCAGGGCGGCGACATGAACAAGCAGATGAAGCGCTGGCTCGCCAACGCCATCTTCATCGGCTTCACCGGCACGCCGCTGTTGCGCAAAGACAAGCTGATGACACGCGACGTGTTCGGCACCTACATCCATACCTACAAGTTCCACCAGGCAGTGGCCGACAAGGTGGTGCTCGACCTGAAGTACGAAGCCCGCGACGTGCCGCAGCGGCTGACCTCGCAGCGCGCCATCGACCAGTGGTTCGAGCAGAAGACGCGGGGGCTTAACAACTTTCAGAAGTCGGTGCTGCGGCGGCGCTGGGCCACGATGGAAGAGCTGATGAGCGCCGAAGAGCGCAAGGCCCGCATCGCGGCCAGCATCATTCACGATTTCGCCGTGAAGCCGCGGCTGAACAACGACCGCGGCACGGCCATCCTGGTGGCCGCCAGCATCTACGACGCCTGCCACTACTACCGCATCTTCCAGGCCAAGCCCTTCGGCCAGTATTGCGGCATCGTCACCTCGTATGAGCCGAACCACAACGCGATTTCGCGCGAGCCGAAAGACAGCGACGAGCGCTACAAGTTCGACACTTACACGAAGCACGTGCTGGGCAAGAACCAGACCACGAAGCAGTACGAAGACGAGGTGAAGCGCCGATTCAAGGAAGAGCCGGCGAACCTGAAGCTGCTGATCGTGGTGAGCAAGCTGCTCACCGGCTTCGACGCACCGAGCTGCAGCTACATCTACCTCGACAACGAGCTGAGGGATCACAACCTCTTCCAGGCCATCTGCCGCACCAACCGGCTGGATGGCGATGACAAGGACTACGGCCACATCGTCGACTTCAAGGAGCTGTTCGGCGACGTGCAGCAGGCCATCGCGGTCTACAGTTCCGACGAGCTGGACATCGACGAAGGCAGCGGCGGCGAGAACAACGTGCACCTGAAAGACTGGCTGGCCGAGGGGCGGCACCAGCTCGATCAAGCCCGCGAGGCCCTGCACTACCTGTGCGAGCCGGTGGCGCTACCGCGCGAGGTGGAACAGTTCCTGCGCTATTTCTGCGGCGATGCGGCCGAGCCCGATGCGTTGCTCAAGACCGAGTCGCTGCGCATCTCGTTCTACAAGGCCGTGGCAGTCTTCGTGCGCGCCTTTGCCGCACTGGCGCAGCACTTGGGCGAAGCCGGCTACGCTGAAGCCGAATCGGCCGCATTGCAGCGTGAGCTGGACTTCTACACCTTCACGCGGGCGAGCATCAAACGCCACTCGGGCGAAGAGCTGGACATCAAGCCCTACGAGGCGGACATGCGCCACCTCATCAACACCTACATCCAGGCCGATGCGGCCGAAGACCTGGGTGAGCTGGGCGAGATGTCGCTCACCGAGCTGATCATCGAGACAGGCATCCATGACGCGATCGCGAGAAAGCTCAACGCGAAGGGCAAGCTGTCGAAGAACGCGATTGCCGAAGGCATCATCAACAACGTCCGCAAGACAATCATTCGCGACCAGCTGACCGACCCGCGCTTCTACGAGCAGATGTCTAAGCTGCTGGACGACCTGATCCGGCAGAGCCGGGCCGATGCGGCCGCCTACGAAGAGTTCCTGCGCAAGGCCGAGGCCCTGGTGCGGCAGCTGGGCGCGAAGCGCGGGGATGACGGCATGCCGCCGGCCTTGCACGGCCGGCATGAGGCGGCGGTGATCTACAACAACCTGGGCTCGCTGCCATCGGCCACCTTCAAGTACCCGACGGCCGATGACGACAAGGCGGCATTGGCCCTCCGGATCGACCTGACCGTGCGCGAGAACGCCCCGGCGGGTTGGTATGGTGACGACGCCCGCGAGGCGCAGGTGGTGAACGCGCTGTTCCCCATCCTCGAGCGCGACCGCACGGCCACCGAGGCGGTATTCGAGATCGTCAAGAACCAGCCGGGCTATCAATGACCGAGACCATCCGCCTGGGCGAGGTGTCGATCCGGGTGACCCGCAAGGACGTCAAGAACGTCCACCTGACGGTGCATCCGCCGAACGGGCGGGTGACGCTAACGGCACCCGCCGCCACACGGCTCGAAGTGGCCCGGGCCTATGCGATCTCGAAGCTGGGTTGGATACGGGCCCAGCAGTTGACGCTCAAGGCGCAGGCCCGGGAAGCCCCTCGGCGTTTCGTCGGGCGCGAGAGCCACTATCTGTGGGGGCGCCGGTACCTGCTGAGCGTCGACTTTCAAGACGCCAAACCCGCCGTGACGCTGGACCACAAGCGCATTCGTTTGACCGTTCGCCCGGGCCACGAGGAGAGTCAGCGCGCCGCGGTGATACACGAGTGGCACAAGTCACTGCTGCACCAGTCCGTGCCATCGCTGCTGCGCAAGTGGGAAGAGCGACTCGGCGTCAAGGTCGAGCGCTACTTCCTTCAGAAGATGAGGACCAAGTGGGGCAGTTGTAACCCTGCGGCGGGGCACATCCGGCTCAATACCGAACTGGTAAAGAAGCCAAAGGACTTGCTGGAATACGTGATCGTCCACGAGATGGTTCACCTGCTCGAGGCGAGCCACAACGATCGCTTCGTGACGATCCTGTCTGAGCATTGGCCGCAGTGGCGCGAAGCTCGGCAAGAACTCAACGAATTGCCGCTGGCCTCCGAAAAGTGGGGGCGATGACGCTCGCTTCTTGCAGGGCATTGAATGTCCGCCGATGCTGTCAGCAGTCATTCGAAGGAGCTCGATTGAGCTTCCGCTTTCAGTCGATTGTGTTGAAAAACTCCCTCGAATCCTAGAACCATCGCGGCGTCCTCATGTCCTATCTTCATCGATGGAGGTACGCGCCATGATGGGTCAGAACGCCGTTCAAGATCAGTTGTTCTACACATTCAACCTCGAAACTCACGTCCCAGGCGATCACCTGCTTCGAGGCGTTGATCGCTTCCTCGACCTTGGTGAGTTGCGCCAACATCTGGCACCGTTCTACAGCCACACCGGCCGGCCCTCGATCGATCCCGAACTCATGATTCGCATGCTCGTGATCGGCTATTGCCTAGGCATCCGATCCGAGCGCCGGCTGTGCGAGGAAGTCCATCTCAACCTGGCCTATCGCTGGTTCTGCCGTTTGGGCCTCGAAGACAAAGTGCCCGATCACTCGACCTTCTCCAAGAACCGCCATGGCCGCTTCCGGCAGAGCGACGCACTGCGGTTTGTCTTCGAGGCGGTGCTGCGTCGCTGCATGAGCGAAGGGATGGTTCAAGGCGAAGGATTCGCCATCGATGCCAGCATCATCAAGGCTGACGCCAACCGTGCGCGCAACGTCCCCGCCTCCGATGTCGCGCAATGGCGCCAGGGCACCCAGTGCAGCCGCGCGGTGCGCGAGTACCTTGAAGCGCTCGATGTCGCCAACCCGGTCGCCGACGATGCCCCCGAAGAGCCACATGAAACAGAGACCGCATCCCGGAACATCTCTCCGACCGATCCGGCTTCGCAATGGACCGCTGCACCTGGTGGCCCCGCCTTCTATGCCTACTCGACCAACTACCTGATCGATCTGTCGACGGGAATTATCATGGATGTGGAGGCCACGCCGGCGAACCGTACATCGGAAGTCGACTCGACTCGGACGATGATTGATCGGGTCGAGCAGCGCTTCGACATCAAACCGCAGCGGCTCGTGGGCGACACCGCGTACGGGATTGCACCACTGCTCGGCTGGATGGTCGAAGACAAACAGATCGCGCCTCATATCCCTGTGTGAGGCAAGACGGCCCGCAAGGACGGAAGCCTGTCGATCAGCGAGTTCCAATGGAGCCAGAGCGCAACGTGTACATATGTCCCGAGGGGCATGCGCTGCGTAACGACCGGCGCCAGTTCACGACGCCACGCACTCGCATCACCAAGGCCGAAACCATCATCTATCGGGCGAGCCAATCAGACTGCAGCGATTGTGCGATGAAGGAGCGCTGCTGCCCGAACACGCCGTTGCGCAAGATCGCGCGCAGCATCCATGAAGGTGCGCGTGAGGTGGCTCGGTTCATTGCAAAGACACCGGAGTACAAACGGTCGCGCAGGGAGCGAAAGAAGGTGGAGATGCTGTTCGCGCATCTCAAGCGCATCATGAAGTTGGATCGACTGCGGCTGCGCGGGCTCAGCGGTGCGCAAGACGAGTTCTTGCTGGCCGCTACAGCTCAAAATCTTCGGCGAATGGCGAAGTGGTTGATGCCTGGCGCGGCAGATACGGCCATGAAGAACGCGTGAGGTGAGCCGCGAGGCTTGCGTTGTGCTCTCGCACTGCCAACTCGACTACGAATCCCGTGCGGTCTCCATCGCATCCGAGATTCGAGACGAGTTTTTCAACACAATCAGTCTAAAGCCGCCACTCATATCTGATCGTCTGGGTTCCTGTACTCGACCGTCCCATCTGCAATCTCGATCGCGCCCTTCATCACCAGAGCAGCCTTCACGCTGGCCACTTTCTCAGGCACCGGTTCAGGCCCGAAGCGCGATTGAATTCGCCTTTCGAGCGCGCTCAATGACCTTGGCTTTCCCGCTTCGGCAAAGTCCCTGAGCATCAGCGACA
>Ga0055524_1001135_pt1 | contig 16015 bp, 20 predicted proteins | sample AraplaCol_mCL_r2_2_FD_55011 | JGI IMG/M metagenome (GOLD analysis project Ga0055524, IMG submission 55011) | Arabidopsis root microbial communities from North Carolina, USA - plate scrape MF_Col_mCL_r2 | ecosystem: Host-associated > Plants > Roots > Endosphere | place: USA: North Carolina...
CGGACCAGGACCTGGCCGTGGTCGGAAACCTCGGGCCGCTCCTGGCGCAAGTGGTCGTTGAAGTAGCTCACGTCCAGCACTTCGCCGATGGCGCGCGGCGAAGCAGGGTTGAATTCCTCCGACACCAGTACATGGTCGATGGTCGAATAGTGGCCCTCGTGGATACTGGTATAAGCCACATGGCGCAGGTGGTCCTGACGCAACTGGATCTGGTTGGCGTCGTACATGCGGCCACGGCGTTCGTCGCCGGGCATCATGCCGCCGCCATTGCCCAGGACGATGGTAGTGGTCACGGCATCGGCAGTATCGTTGAAATCGCCCAGCACGATGCAGGGCCGGCGCGTCTCGCGCATCATCTTGCTTAACAGGACGCGCAGGGCCACTGCTTCCGTACCGCGCCAGACCAGCGAGCGCAGGCTGGCCATGGCCAGGTGCAGCGGGTCTTCCGAGGTGTCGCCGCTGCGGTAATCCGGGCGCCGCGACTTCAGGTGGACCACGATGACGTCCACCACCACTTCGTTGGGCAGCAAGATCTGGGCGTGCAGCGGTGCCCGGGCGAAGCGGTCCGCTTCCGGCAGGCCCGAGTCGGCCGGCACGCCTTCAGGGAAATTGGCATAGACTTCCGGCGCGGCAGCCAAAGGCAGGCGCGACACCAGCGCCACATTGGGCGTCAAACGGGAAGCATGGGGATCGGGATCGAAGCCGGCATGCACGGCGTCGCGGTATTTGCGGGTGCGGGACAGTACGTCGCGCAAGGCGGCCTGCGAGAAGATTTCCTGGAAGCCGATCACGTCGGCATCGAGCTGGTCCAGTTGCTGCGCGGTCCATTCCGCTTTGGCCTCGTACTCCTGCTCCGTCAATGGCAGCAGGTTGTCGTACAGTTTCGCCCCTGGCGGGGCAAGGTTGCAGACATTGAAGGTGGCAAAGCGAATTTCTTGCTGCATAATGAGAAACTCCTCTCTTGGCACTAGCGTATCACGGCATGGCAAAAAAAGAGCACATTTCCGAAACCCCGGCGACAGCTTTACTGCGCAAGCACAAAGTCGCATTTTCCGAACATCCTTATGAGTACGAGGAGCATGGCGGCACCTCCGTCTCTTCGCGTGAACTCGGCGTCGACGAACACCATGTGGTGAAGACCCTGGTAATGCAGGACGAAGCGGCCAAGCCGCTGATCGTGCTGATGCACGGCGACTGCAAGGTATCGACCAAGAACCTGGCGCGCAATATCGGCTGCAAATCCGTGGAACCCTGCAAACCCGAGGTGGCGCAGCGGCACTCCGGCTATATGGTGGGCGGCACCTCGCCGTTCGGCACCAAGAAGGCGATGCCGGTGTATGTGGAAGAAAGCATCCTCGGCCTGGAAACGATTTATATCAATGGCGGCCGCCGCGGCTTCCTGATTGGTATCAAGCCAACGGTCCTGACCGAAGTACTGGCCGCCAAGCCCGTGCAGTGCGCCTTGGCCGATTGACCAGGTTGATAGTTTTGCATCACTGCCGTACCGCTCTTGCCGTGCGGTATGGTGTATAGTCGCTGCCGCATATAAAAACAACGAATCCCGGGGATTTATGATTACTCTGCTTCTGATTATTGGCGCTTACCTGATCGGCTCGATTTCCTTCGCCGTGGTGGTGAGCAAGTTCTATGGCCTGGACGATCCGCGCACCTATGGTTCCGGCAATCCCGGTGCCACCAATGTGCTGCGCAGCGGTAACAAAGGCGCAGCGATCTGGACCCTGATCGGCGATGCCTTCAAGGGTTGGCTGGCCGTGTTCCTGGTCGATCACTTCCAGCAGCAACTGGGCCTGGGTTACCAGGCGGATCAGGCTATCGCCTTGGTGGCAGTGGCCGTGTTCGTTGGCCATCTGTGGCCAGTGTTCTTCAAGTTTGTAGGCGGCAAAGGCGTGGCGACTGCGCTGGGCGTGCTGCTGGCACTGAATGTATGGCTGGGCCTGGCTACGCTGGCGACCTGGCTGGTGGTGGCGTACGCCTTCCGCTACTCTTCGCTGGCGGCCCTGATCGCTTCCGTGTTCGCGCCGTTCTACTACGGCCTGCTGTTTGGCGCGGAGCCGCAGCTGGCTGCCGTATTGGCCATGAGCGGCTTGCTGGTTTGGCGCCATTCGAAAAATATTGCTAACCTTATTGCTGGCAAAGAAAGCCGCATCGGCAGCAAAGCCAAGAAAAAGGCCTAGAAAACCATGACGACCACCCCGATCCGCATCGACTTCGTTTCCGACGTTTCCTGTCCCTGGTGTGCGATCGGGCTGAATAGCCTGGAAGTGGCGCTGTCCCGGCTTGGCGACAGCGTCCAGGCGCAAATCCACTTCCAGCCCTTCGAGCTGAACCCGCACATGGTTCCGGAAGGACAGGACATCACCGAACACTTGCGCCAGAAATATGGCGCCAGCCCCGCCCAGCAAGAACAAACCCGTGAAATGATCCGCCAGCGCGGCGCCGATGTCGGTTTCGACTTCGCCATGGGCATGCGTAGCCGTATTTACAACACTTTTGATGCGCATCGCCTGCTGCATTGGGCCGGTGAACACGGCAAGCAGAAGGAGCTGAAAAAGGCCTTGTTCGATGCTTATTTCACGAAGGGCCAGGATCCGAGCTCGCGCACCCTGCTGGTGCAAGTGGCCGGCAAGGTCGGCCTGGACGAGGCGGAAGCGGTGCAAGTGCTGTCATCTGGCCGCTATGCGCAGGAAGTTCGCGATATGGAGCACTTCTATCATCGCAACGGCATTCAGTCGGTGCCGGCCGTCATTATCGACGAAAAACACCTGATTTCTGGTGGCCAACCGCCTGAAGCATTCGAACGCGCGCTGCGGCAAATCATGGCGTCCAAATAACACTATTATCTTGCTTGCAACCTTGTTACACTTGGTACCGTAACAAGGGAGAGAGCATGTCTGCCGCAGAAAAAATCATAACGACGCTGTACCCTGGGCAGTCCGACGACCACAATCGACTGGCCGCGCTGCACCGCTACGACGCTCTTGATGCGCCCGCTAGCGAAGATTTCACCTTCCTGACTGAGCTGGCCGCCAAGGTCTGCGACGTTCCGTATTCCTTCATCACGCTGATCGATGCCGAACGCGCGTTCGTCAAATCTTTCACCGGGCTGGCGCTCGGCTCCATGCCGCGCAGCCAATGCTATTGCTCGCTGGCGGTGCTGGGGGACGAAGCCACCGAGATTTGCGACCTGAGCAAGGATGCGCGCACGGCCGGCATGCCGCTGACCACGGAAGCGCCGTTCATGCGCATGTACAGCAGCGTGCCGCTGGCAACAAGCGACGGCCATGCGATCGGCACCCTGTGCGTGATGGATACCAAGCCCGGCTGCCTGTCGACCTCGCAGCGCGATATGCTGCGCAAGCTGGCGCGCCAGGTGATGGCCCTGTTTGAACTGCGCGCCAATGAAAAGGCCTTGAAAGCGTCGATGTCTGAGCTGGAAACCCTGGCCACCACCGATGAGCTGACCGGGCTGCACAACCGCCGCTCGCTGATGAACCGGCTGCGCTTTGAAGTGGCGCGCACGCGCCGTTTCCGCACGCCGCTGTCGGCCGTGATGGTGGACGTCGACCACTTCAAGAACGTCAACGATGAGTTCGGCCACCAGCTTGGCGACGAAGTGCTGGCCGCCATCGGGAGGTTGGTACGCGAAAACGTGCGCGTGATCGACGTGGCTGGACGCTACGGCGGCGAAGAATTGTGTATCCTGTTGCCGAACACGCCGCTCGAAGGAGCGCGCAAGTTCGCAGAGACGTTGCGGTCGCGGATTGAAGCCCAGGTGCACAGCGCCGGGGCCCGCACGGTAGCGGTGACGGCCAGCCTGGGCGTCGGCTCCTTCAATCACATGGATATTGATGATGCCGAAATGCTGCTGAAGCAGGCCGATGCCGCGTTGTACCGCGCCAAAGCCAATGGCCGCAACCGTGTAGAAGGTTGAACAGGACAGGAGTTTGCATGCCGAAGGCAATTTGGAATGGCGCCGTGATTGCGGAAGCCGATAGCAGCGAAGTCGAGATCGTCGAGCACAATATCTATTTCCCGCCATCGCGGGTCAAGCAGGACTATCTCCAGCCAAGCCAGCACACTACGCTGTGCCCGTGGAAGGGTGTGGCCAGCTATTACAACGTGGTGGTGGACGGCAAAGTGAACGCCAACGCCGCCTGGTACTACCCCTCGCCGAAGGAAGCGGCCAACAACATCAAGGACCGCATCGCCTTCTGGCACGGCGTCGAAGTCCAGCACTAATTGGACAACATCACCCATTCCGTAGTCGGCCTTGGCGTTGGCGAGCTGGTTCAGCGCTCGTTGCCGCCGGAGGCCGATCCGGGGCGTCACAGAACGCGGCATCGCTTGCTGCTGACGGCTTGCGCCCTTGCCAGCAATTTCCCTGACCTCGACCTGGTTTACACCCGGCTGGCGCCGGCGCCGCTGGGCTACCTGCTGCACCATCGCGGACATACGCATACCTTGCTGTACCTGCTGCCGCAGGCTTTGCTGCTGTTCGCCCTGTTGTGGGCCTTGTGGCCGAATGCGCGGGCGTTGCTGCGCGAGAGCCGCGATGCGCGGCGCGGGCTGCTGATGGCGCTGGCCGCAGGCTTCCTGCTGCACCTGGGCATGGACTTCATGAACAACTACGGGGTTCATCCGTTCTACCCGTTCAGCGGAACATGGTACTTCGGCGATATGGTCTATATCATCGAGCCGGTGTTCTGGGTTGCATTCGGGGTACCGCTGGCGATGGCTGCGCCTTCGCGGCGCATGCGCATTGTGCTGCTGGCCGTGCTGCCGGTGGTCCTGCTGTATGTGACGATGCATGGCTACCTTGGCTGGGCGTCGTTCGCAGCGCTGGTCATGCTGGGTGGCGCGGTGGCTGTGCTGCGATTCATGCATATGCAAAGCCGGCGTGCGCTGCTGCTGGCGCTTGGCATGGTGCTGGCATTTATCGGCGTCCAGGCGTCGGCCTCGTTCAAGGCGCGCCAGGCGGTGACGGCGGCATTGGTGCTGCAGGATCCTCAGTCACGCGTGCTGGACGTTGCGCTGACCGCTTTCCCGTCCCAGCCCCTGTGCTGGAGCTTTACTTCGATCGAGTCGGACGGGGAGATTTACCAGCTCCGGCGCGGGCATTTGAGTCTTGCGCCTTCCTTGCTGCCGCCGCGTGAATGCCCGGCGGCGCTGACGGCTGATGCAGTGCAGGAGATGGCCGTCACGGTACCCGGCGTGCTGTTGTCCGGATCATGGCAAGGCGATGTGGCTGGCTTGCGTGCTCGCGCCGCAGCCGATTGCCAATTGGCTGCCTGGCTGCGTTTCGCTCGCATGCCGGCGGTGGATGCGGCCCAGGCCAGCGACCTGCGCTTTTCCGCCTCGCCGCGCGGGAATTTCACTACGTTGATGCTGGCGGCGAAACCGGAATGCCCTTTCAGCGTGCCGGGATGGGGCATGCCGCGCGCTGATTTGCTGGGGAGCCCGCAATGAAGACCTACGATCCGCACCAGCGCTTCGGCCGGCCGGAAGGCGGTTGGCGCGAAAAGCTCTATGCAATAATTTTCGAGTCCGATACGCCTGCCGGCATGGCGTTCGACCTCGCCCTGATCGGCGCTATCCTGCTCAGCGTGACGACCGTGGTGCTGGCCAGTGTCGCCGAGGTGGCGCGCGACTACGGCGACTGGCTGTTTGCAGCGGAGTGGTTCTTTACGGTGCTGTTCACCATCGAATACGCCAGCCGCCTGCTGTGCGTGCGGCACCCGTTGCGCTACGCGCGCAGTTTCTTCGGCATGATCGACCTGCTGGCAGTGCTGCCAAGTTATATGGCGCTGTTCGTGCCGGGCGCACATGTGCTGCTCAATGTGCGGATCCTGCGGCTGCTGCGCATGTTCCGTATCCTCAAGCTCACGCTGTACATCGAGGAGTACGGGATGCTGGGCCGTGCCTTGCTGGCCAGCCGCCGCAAGATCCTGATCTTCCTGTCGGTGGTGTTCATGATCGTGTTCCTGCTGGGGACCGTGATGTACGTGGTCGAAGGACCGGCACACGGCTTTACCAGCATTCCGACTGCCGTCTACTGGGCGATTTCGGCCGTGACCACCGTGGGCTTCGGCGACCTGGTGCCGAAGACGGACCTGGGCCGCGCCATTGCGTCGGTGATGATGCTGCTGGGGTGGGGCATTCTTGCGGTCCCGACGGGCATCATCAGCGCCGAAATCAGCCAGCAGCGCCGCTCAAGTCGCACTTGCGCCGGCTGCCTGGCAGGAGACCATGAGCAGTCGGCGCGTTTCTGCAAGAGCTGCGGAAGCAAACTCCCGGGAAGTTAGGCTGCCTGCTTGACCGGCTGTTCGAAGTCGGTCGACAGGGCCAGGTCCTTCCATTGGGCCAGTTCCTTCTCTACCTGCTGGTGCTTGGCGTTGATGCGAGCGATGGCATCGCTGCCCAACTGAAGGCGCAATGGCGGCTGCGTTGCATCGGCAAGCTTCAACAGGGCTTGCGACAGCTTGGAAGGATCGCCTGGCTGAGCGTGGTTGGCGCCGGCCGCGAAGGTGCGCATGGCGCCCACCGTATCCTTGTAGTCCTCGATGCGGGTCGCAGTCTCCACCAGCGAGGTGGCGTCGAGGAAATCGGTGCGGAAGAAGCCGGGTTCCACCACGGTGACGTGCACGCCCAGCGGGGCCAGTTCCTGCGCCATCGCTTCACTCAGGCCTTCCACCGCAAACTTGGTGGAACCGTAGACGCCCCAGCCGTAGTAAGCCTGGTAGCCGCCCAGCGAGGAGATGTTGATCACATGGCCGCTGCGCTGCTTGCGCATTACCGGCAGTACAGCACGGCTCACGTTCAGCAGGCCGAAGACGTTGGTCTCGTAGTTGCGGCGTACTTCTTCCGCCGAAGTTTCTTCGACAGCGCCGAGGATGCCGTAGCCGGCGTTATTCACCAGCACGTCGATGCGGCCGAAGCGTTCGATCGCGGCCTGCGTGGCGACGACGGCGGCAGCCTCCTTGGTGACGTCGAGCTGCACCGGCAGCAGCTGGGGATGCACGCCGAGGGCGTCGACGATCGCTTGCGGGTTGCGGGCGGCNGCTACCACGGAATCGCCGCGCGCCAGGGCGTCGCGAGCAATCAGCAGGCCGAAGCCACGGGATGCGCCAGTGATGAACCAGACTTTGTTTGCCATGATATTGCTCCTTCAGGGTGGTTGGTTGATGNAGTGCATATTAGGCCTCGGGAAGCTGCTACACTAGCCATGGTAAAGGTGATTGANCTTCAACTATTGGTTGTAAATGAATGGATAAGGCCCGCGTCATCACACTATTCATCNGCGTCGTTCATGCCGGCAGCTTCAGCCANGCGGCNGTNGATGCCGGCCTGTCGGCGCAGGCGGTCAGCAAGGCGATCCGGCAGCTGGAGGAATACCTCGGNGTACGCCTGTTTCATCGCACCACGCGNAGCCTGAGCCTGACGGACGAAGGCCAGCGCCTGTTCGAGCTGGCCAATCCTGGCTTGCGCCTGCTCGACGAGGCATTGGATCATGTACAGAACAGCCGCGAGGCGGTCGATGGCATGATTCGCGTTGCCGCGCCCACTTCATTGGGGACGGTCGTCCTGGCGCCGCTGCTGCGAGAATTCCAGGAGCTGTACCCGAGCGCGCATTTCGACATGCTGTTCGATGACCATTTCACCGACTTGATCGAATCGAAGATCGATGTCGGCTTCCGTGCCGGGAATCCGCCGGAGCGCAACCTGGTTGCGCGCCAGTTGGGCAAAATCCCGCTGTATATCTGCGCCTCGCCCGGCTACATCGAGCGCCACGGCGCGCCGCGCACGGTGGAAGAGTTGCTGCAGCACCGCTGCACCGGCTTCCGCCAGCCGAATACGGGCCGCGTCATTCCTTGGGAGCTGAAAGGGCAGGGCGGCACGGTCTACCAGGACGTGCCCTGCGTAGCTACCTTCAATACTGCCGAAGGCGAGGTGGAAGCGGTGCGCGCCGGCGTCGGCATCGGCCAGCTGGCGCTGTACATGGTGGAGCGCGACCTGGCCGAAGGGCGGCTGGTGCACCTGCTGCCGACGCACGTGACGGCGAATGCATCCGTTTACATGTACTATCCGCAGCGCAGCCGCATGCCGATGCGCGTGCGGCACTTTATCGACTTCATGGTGAAACGCAAATGGACCGCCTTTACCTGATGACTGTCTACGTCGCCGTGGCCGAGGAGCAGGGCTTCGCGGCAGGCGCGCGCCGGCTAGGCATGTCGCCGCCCGCCGTCACGCGCGCGGTGGCGGCGCTGGAAGAAAGGCTGGGCGTCAAGCTGCTGGACCGCACTACGCGCCATGTGCGCGTGACGGAAGCCGGCCAGCGCTACCTGGATGATGCGCGCCGCATCATCGCGGAAGTCGACGAGGCCGACGATGCGGTTGCCGGCATCAATGCCGCACCCCGCGGCCACCTGACTGTGACGGCGCCGGTGCTGTTCGGCCGCATCTACGTCATGCCGGGCATTGTCGATTACCTGCAGCGCTATCCTGCGATGGACGTATCCACTGTATTTGTGGACCGCGTGACCAACCTGCTGGAAGAAGGCATCGATGTCGGCATCCGTATCGGCGAGCTGCCCGATTCGAGCATGCGTGCGGTACCGGTGGGGCAGGTGCGGCGCATGATCATCGCTTCGCCTTCCTATATAGAGAAGCATGGCGCGCCGCGCACGCCGCAGGAGCTGGAGCAGCACACCATCGTGGCCTCGTCCGGCTCCAGCGTGCCGCCGGACTGGCGCTTCCGGAATGGCGCCGGCACGCAGTCGCTGCGCGTCAAGCCGCGCCTGGGCGTGAACAATAACGACTCCGCCATCGAGGCGGTGCGCAGCGGCTTCGGCATCGCGCGCTTGTTGTCCTACCAGGCGGCAGCATTGCTCGATGCAGGCGAGCTGGTTGAGGTGCTGCAGGACTACGCCACGCCGGCGGTGCCTATCCATATCATCCACCGTGACAGCCGCCAGGGCTCGACCCGTATCCGCAGCTTTGTGGACCTGATGGCTGAACGCCTGCGCACCGATCCGAGGCTTCACCCGGTGCGCTGACAGCGCTAAATTGGTGCGGTGCACAAACAAAGTGCTGGATTTCCACCGCCTTTCCCCCTGAAAGCGGGGTGGCACGGCGCTTGCAATATCCCCATTATTTACAAACCGGGGATAGAGATGGATCGCACGTTCAGCCTTACCCGTCGTCGCCTGCTTGCTGCGGGCGCTGCGACAGCCTTATCGAATTACGCCTGGGCTGCAGGCTCCGACAAGCCTGAGAAAGAAGAAGTCAAAGTCGGCTTCATTCCATTGACCGATTGCGCCTCGGTCGTGATGGCTTCTGTGCTGGGCTTCGACAAGAAGTACGGTATCAAGATCGTCTTGAGCAAGGAGGCTTCCTGGCCCGCCGTGCGAGACAAGCTGGTGAACGGTGAACTTGACGCGGCCCATGTATTGTATGGGCTGGTGTATGGCGTCCACCTGGGTGCTGGCGGTCCGAAGAAGGACATGGCCGTACTGATGAACCTCAATCACAACGGCCAGGCGATCACGCTCTCGAAGAAGCTGTCCGACAAGGGCGCAGTCGATGGCGCTTCGCTGGCGAAGCTGATGCGCACCGACCAGCGCGAGTACACCTTCGCACAGACGTTCCCCACCGGCACCCATGCGATGTGGCTGTATTACTGGCTGGCGTCGTATGGCATCAACCCGATGACGGACGCCAAGGTCATTACGGTGCCGCCGCCGCAGATGGTCGCCAATATGCGGATCGGGAACATGGATGGCTTTTGCGTGGGCGAGCCATGGAACCACCGCGCGATTGTGGATGGCGTCGGCATCACGGCCACCACAACGCAGGATATCTGGCGCGACCATCCGGAGAAGGTGCTGGGTACCAGCGCGGAGTGGGTGAAGAAGTATCCCAATACTGCACGCGCACTCATCGCTGCGGTGCTGGAGGCTGGACGCTGGATCGATGCGTCCCTGTCGAACAAGGTGAAGATGGCGGAAGCCATTGCCGACAAGTCCTACGTCAACACGACGGTCGATGTGATCGGCCAGCGCATCATGGGCCGCTACCAGAATGGCCTGGGCAAAACCTGGGACGACCCGAACTACATGAAGTTCTTCAATGACGGTGCGGTGAACTTCCCGTACCTCAGCGACGGCATGTGGTTCCTCACCCAACAGAAGCGCTGGGGCTTGCTGAAGGCGGAACCGGATTACCTGGCAGTCGCCACGCAAATCAACCAGATCGACGTGTACAAGGACGGCGCGGCCTTGGCGAAGGTGAGCGTACCGAAGTCGCCGCTGCGCAGCGTGAAGATGATCGACGGGACGACCTGGGACGGCAAGAATCCCAAGGCCTATGCCGATTCGTTCAAGATCAAAGCGTGAAGGGAGGGCTTATGAGTGCTATGTACGGAACGATGGACGGGGCCGGCGCGGGCACGCCTGGCACACACGGCGTACTGACCGCGCAGGATGCTGCGCGGGAAGCAGCTGCAGCCGCATTGGCCGCGGCTGGCGTGGGGCGGGCAATCGATATGAAGGTGGACGTTGCGCCGGCAGACAGGCTGGGAAGGCGGGAGCATCAGTGCAACCGGCGCCCGCGGTGCCGGGAAGGCCAACGCGCCGCATGCGGCTGGCAGCAAAAGGCGTGCACCTGGCGCCGGAAGGCGGGCGGCTGCGACCATTTGTCATGAAAGTACTGCCGCCGCTGCTTGGCTTGTCGCTGCTGGTGCTGGCCTGGCAAATCCTGGCGGTACGCAACGCAGGCTTTCCAACTCCGCTGGAGACCTGGCATGAGGCGGTGAAGCTGTTCTCTGACCCGTTCTACCGCAAGGGCCCCAATGACCAGGGCATCGGCTGGAATATCCTGGCCTCGCTGCGCCGCGTCGCGCTGGGCTTCGGCCTGGCGGCGCTGGTGGGTATTCCGCTTGGCTTCCTGATCGGACGCTTCAGCTTTGTGTACGGCATGTTCAGCCCTTTAATCAGTTTGCTGAAGCCCGTATCGCCCTTGGCCTGGCTGCCGATTGGCCTGCTGGTGTTCAAGGCTGCCGATCCAGCCGCGATCTGGGCCATCTTCATCTGTTCGATCTGGCCGATGATCGTCAACACCGCCGTNGGCGTGCAGCGTGTGCCGCAGGACTACCTGAACGTGGCGCGCGTGCTGAACCTGTCCGAATGGAAGGTGGCGACCAAAATACTGCTGCCTTCTGTGCTGCCTTATATGCTGACTGGCGTGCGGCTCGCCATCGGTACGGCATGGCTGGTGATTGTCGCCGCCGAAATGCTGACCGGCGGCGTGGGCATCGGCTTCTGGGTGTGGGATGAGTGGAATAACCTGAACGTGCCGCACATCCTGATCGCCATCGGCGTGATTGGCGTGGTTGGTTTGCTGCTGGAGCTGGCGCTGGTCGCGCTGGCCAAAGCTTTCAGCTATGAGGAGAAATGAGATGGCTTCGAAATTCATCGATATCAGCAAGGTCGAGATGCGCTTCGGCCAATTCCACGCGCTGAGCGACGTCAACCTGGCGGTGGAGCAGGGCGAATTCATTACCCTGATCGGCCACTCGGGTTGCGGCAAGTCGACGCTGCTCAACCTGGTCGCGGGCCTGAACCGTCCCACCAGTGGCGTGCTGGTTTGCAGCGGCGCGAGATCGCCGGGCCGGGGCCGGAACGCGCGGTCGTGTTCCAGAACCATTCGCTGCTGCCCTGGCTGACCTGTTTCGAGAACATCTACCTCGCAGTGGAGCGGGTGTTCGGCGGCAAGGAGACGCGCGCGCAACTGGACGAACGCACCTGGAAGGCGCTGGAGCTGGTGGGGCTGGCCGCCGCCGGCGGCAAGCGCCCCAACGAAATCTCGGGCGGCATGAAGCAGCGTGTCGGCATCGCCCGCGCCCTGTCGATGGAGCCGAAAGTGCTATTGATGGACGAACCATTCGGCGCGCTCGACGCACTGACCCGTGCCCACCTGCAGGACGAACTGATGCGCATCGTAGCCGCCACCGGCGCTACCGTGGTGATGGTCACACATGACGTGGATGAAGCGGTGTTGTTATCCGACCGCATTGTCATGATGACAAACGGGCCGGCCGCGACCATCGGCGATATCGTCAAAGTGCGGCTGGAACGCCCGCGCGACAGGCTAGCCCTGGCGCAAGATCCGCTGTATCTTGACTATCGGACAAGTGTGCTGGAGTTCCTCTACCAAAGGCAAGGACATCCGGCACAACGTTTTGCTGCATAGCAATGTGCAAAAGTGTGGCAGCGGGGCGACTCTGCTGCTACATTGGTGGTCTATACAAACGGAGACACCTGATGAGTACCGAAGTACAGCAGCACGAAATTAACAAAGAAGCAAAGCGGGAAGATAAGCCGAACCGTCACGAACTGGTGCGCCAGCAGATGAGCCACACTGGCCTGCGCACTGGTGTTGCAGCCGGCCTGCTGGCCCTGGTGGGCCTGAGCGCCTGGCTGCTTGCCTGATCAGATGACCCGCAGTTCGTCCAGCGGCCAGCGCGGACGGACATTGAAGGAATAATCCCGCTGCGCCGCCTGCGGATTGATCTGCAGGCGCATGGCGCCGGCGAAGGCAATCATTGCGCCGTTATCGGTGCAAAACTCCAGTTCCGGGTAGTAGACCTTGAAGCGCTTCTTCAGGGCTGCCGCGTTCAGCGACGCGCGCAGTTGCGCGTTTGCGCCTACACCGCCGGCGATCACCAGGCGTTTCAGGCCGGTCTGCTTTAGCGCGGACAGGCATTTGGCCGTCAGCACATCCACAATCGCATCCACGAAACCGCGCGCGATATTTGCTTTGTCCTGCTCGCAGACATTGGCGGCGCCGCCGTTGTTGTTCACCACGGTCAGCACCGCTGTTTTCAGGCCGGAGAAGGAGAACATCAAGTCCTTCGAGTGCAGCATGGGGCGCGGCAGCTTATAGGCTTCCGGATCGCCGAATTCGGCCATGCGCGAAATGGCCGGGCCGCCGGGGTAGCCCAGGCCGAGCAGCTTGGCGGATTTGTCGAAGGCTTCGCCGGCGGCGTCGTCCAGTGTTTCGCCCAGCAGTTCGTACTGGCCGACGCCATCCACGCGCATCAGCTGTGTATGGCCGCCCGATACCAGCAGCGCCACGAACGGAAACTCCGGCGGTTCGCTGGCCAGCAGCGGCGACAGCAAGTGGCCTTCCAGGTGGTGCACGCCCAGCACCGGCTTGTCCAGCGCCATGCCCAGGGAGCAGGCAATCGCCGAACCAACCAGCAAGGCGCCGGCCAGGCCGGGACCTTGCGTGTAAGCGATGGCATCGATCGCGCTGGCTGGCATGCCAGCTTTATCCAGCGCCTGTTCCAGCAACGGGATGGCGCGGCGGATATGGTCGCGCGAGGCCAGTTCCGGCACCACGCCACCGTATTCCTCGTGCATCGCTACCTGCGAATGCAGGGCGTGCGAGAGCAGGCCGCGCTGCGTGTCATACAGGGCCAGGCCGGTTTCGTCACAGGAGGATTCAACGCCGAGAACGATCATTGGAGTGCACAAAGGGTAAAGGGCAATCCGCCATTGTAATGGAAAGCCTGCTTGCGATGATTGGTATACGTGTATACAATTTATCGCATGAAGACACCTCCACCCCGTGCGCAAGGCGGGCCGGCCATCCTGGCTGCCCTGCGTGCTGACATCAGCAGCGGCAAACTGGCGCCCGGCGCAGTGCTGCGCCAGGCCGAACTGGCCGAACAATTCGGCACCAGCCGTATTCCCGTGCGCGAAGCGCTTAATTCCCTGCAGGCGGAAGGCCTGGTGCAGATCGAGCCGAATCGCGGCGCCTATGTCACCACGCTTGGCGCGGACGAACTGCATGAACTGTTCGACCTGCGCGTGCTGCTGGAGAGCGATCTGCTGCGGCGTGCGGTGCCCTTGCATACGGAGCGCAGCCTGCGCCGCCTGGAATCCATCCAGCACGAGCTGGATGGCGAAACGGAGCCGCTGGAATGGCTGCGGCTCGACCGTGCTTTCCACGACGGGCTGTATGCGCCGAGCGGGCGCACGCGCAGCTTGCAGATGGCGGCCAGCCTGCGTGCGTCGGTTGAGCGCTTCTACCTGGCGCAACTGGGGCCGGAGGCGCGCCGGCCAGGCTGGAATGACGAGCACCAGCGCCTGGTTGCACTGGTGCGGGCAGGGGACGCGGATGGCGCTTGCGCTATGCTGGCGGCGCACCTGCGCGAAACGGAAAAGCTTGCAGTTTCTACCCTTGGGAGCCTGATATGAGCATTCATACCGCGGAAGTTGCCTGGCATCGGCACGATGCCAAATTCACCGATAACCGATACAGCCGGCTGCATAAGTGGACGTTCGATGGCGGCACGGTGGTGCCGGGATCGTCGTCGCCGCATGTGGTGCGGGTGCCGTTGTCCGATCCTTCTGCGGTTGATCCGGAGGAGGCGTATGTGGCTTCGTTATCGAGCTGCCATATGCTGTGGTTCCTGAGCCTGGCCGCGCGTGATGGCTATGTGGTCGACAGTTATGTCGATGCGGCGGAGGGGAAGATGGAGGATGGCTGGATCGGCGTGGTGACGCTGAAGCCGGTGGTGGTTTTCTCAGGGGAGAAGGCGCCGACGGATGGGGACCTGGAGCGGCTTCATCATGAGGCGCATGGAGAGTGTTTTCTGGCGCGGTCGGTCAAGTCCGAGATTCGCGTCGAAGGCAGCTGGCGTTATTAAAACCGGTAAACCTGTGTCAGACCCGCAGGGTCTGACACCTGGCCTGCGGCCGCTGCGTATTGGTGTCTGACCCTGCGGGTCAGACACCGGGGTACCGGTTTTAGGGCCGCGCGCGCAGTTCGCGGTCCGCTTCTTTCAGCATATGCACCGTAGTATCCCAATCGATACAGGCATCGGTCACCGAGCAGCCATACTTCAGCTCAGACAGGTCCGAAGGGATCTTCTGGTTCCCCGCCACGATGTTCGATTCGATCATCACGCCAACGATGGACTGGTTGCCATGCACGATCTGGTTGACCACATCGGTCATCACCAGCGGCTGCAGTTCCGGCTTCTTGTACGAGTTGGCATGCGAGCAGTCGATCACGATATTGGCCGGCAGCTTGGCCTTCTGCAGCGATTGTTCCGCGATCGCCACCGACACCGAATCATAGTTAGGCCGGCCGTCGCCCCCGCGCAGCACCACGTGGCCATGCGGATTGCCCCGCGTGCGCACGACAGAAACGTTGCCCTGGCTGTTAATGCCCAGGAAGGCGTGCGGATTCGCAGCCGACAGGATCGCGTTGATCGCGATGCCGATATCGCCGTCCGTACCGTTCTTGAAGCCCACAGGAGTCGACAGGCCAGATGACATTTCGCGGTGGGTTTGCGACTCGGTGGTGCGGGCGCCGATGGCGGTCCAGGCGATCAGGTCGCCCAGGTACTGCGGTGAGATCGGGTCCAGCGCCTCGGTGGCAGTTGGCAGGCCCAGTTCGCACACGTCCAGCAGAAACTGGCGCGCCTTTTCCATGCCGACGTCGACCCGGAACGAGTCGTCCATATACGGATCGTTGATATAACCCTTCCAGCCCGTGGTGGTGCGCGGCTTTTCGAAATACACGCGCATTACCAGCAGCATGGTGTCCTTGACTTCCTCCTGCAGCGCCTTCAGGCGGCGCGCATAGTCCAGGCCCGCGACCGGATCGTGGATGGAGCAAGGGCCCACGACGACGAACAGGCGCTTGTCCTTGCGCTCCAGGATGGCGCGCAGGTCGGCGCGGCCCTTGGTAACGGTGTCGGAGGCCTTGTCGGTCAGCGGCAGTTTCGCATGCAGCTCCTCTGGGGTAGGCATGGATGCGAACGAGGTAACGTTAATGTTTTCAAGGTTTTGGGCAATCATGATCAGTCTGCTTTTCACTGTGTATTTTCTTGGGGGATCTAACAGTGTAGCCGAAATGCCGTAAACTGGCTGAATGACGACTAAACAACCTTTCCACGCCGCTCCCTACATCAAGGAGATCGGCC
>Ga0055524_1001139_pt1 | contig 15999 bp, 13 predicted proteins | sample AraplaCol_mCL_r2_2_FD_55011 | JGI IMG/M metagenome (GOLD analysis project Ga0055524, IMG submission 55011) | Arabidopsis root microbial communities from North Carolina, USA - plate scrape MF_Col_mCL_r2 | ecosystem: Host-associated > Plants > Roots > Endosphere | place: USA: North Carolina...
CTGCAGAAGATCCTCGACCAGAAGATCGGCATGGGCATGATCGGCCAGAACATGGGCCAGTTCATGCAGTACCAGACCGCGCAGGCCATCCCCAAGCTCGCCGAGGGCGTGGGCTCGGGCGGCGGCGGCGTGGCCGGCGACGCGATGGGCCTGGGCGCCGGCCTGGCGCTGGGCCAGACCATGGCGCAACAGCTGCAGCAGGGTCTGACCGGCGCCAATCAGGGTGCCCAGCCGGCCGCGCCGGTCCAGCCGCAACCGGTCAGCCAGGGCGCCGACGAGGTCCTGCTGCTGCTCGAGAAGCTCGGCGACCTCAAGGCCAAGGGCATCCTCACCGACGAGGAATTCGCGGCCAAGAAGGCCGAGTTGCTGAAGAAGCTCAGCTGACGCCGCCAGGCGTGCTCCGCCCCGGGTCCTGATTGGCTACCGCTTCCCCCCAGCGCCGCTGGCAGGCGCAGTGCCCCCATTGCGGCGCGCCGGTCGAGTTCGCCTCGGCCGCGTCGGCCAGCGCCGTCTGCAGCTATTGCCGCTCCACGCTGCTGCGTGAGGGCGACGCGCTGCGCCGGATCGGCACCAGCGCCGAGGTCTTCGAGGACTACTCGCCGCTGCAGCTCGGCAGCGCCGGGCGTTATGCCGGCGCGGGCTTCGTGGTCGTCGGCCGGCTGCAGATGTCCTATGCGGACGGCGGCTGGAACGAGTGGCACCTGCTCTTCGACGCCAGCGCCGACCAGCCGCCCCGCAGCGGCTGGCTGGCCGAGGACAACGGCAGCTTCGTCATCAGCTTCGAGGCGCCGCTGGCCGAGCGCGCGCCCGATCCCGCCACGCTGCGCCCGGGCGGGCTGCAGATGCTGGCCGGCTCGGCCTGGCAGGTGGCCAGCATCGTCGACGCGAGCGTGGCCGCGGCCCAGGGGGAACTGCCCCATCCGCCGCGGCTGGCCAGCAGCTATCCGGTGGTCGACCTGCGCAACACCGCCAACGAGGTCGCCTCGCTCGAGTACAGCGACCCCGCGCAGCCCAGTTGGTCGGTCGGCCGCCCGGTCAAGCTCGCCGACCTGCAGCTGACCGGCCTGCGCGCCGAGAGCGGCGCGACGCTGCAGTCCAAGGCCCTGCCCTGCCCGAACTGCGGCGCCGCGCTCGAACCGCGGCTCGACACGACGCAGTCCATCGTCTGCGGGCAGTGCAAGTCGGTCGTCGACATCTCCAAGGGGGCCGGCGCGGAGCTGGCCGCCTACCGGCAGAACACCGGCGGCGAGCCGCAGATCCCGCTGGGCACGACCGGCCAGCTCGCGATCTCCGGCGGCGCGCCGCAGCCGTGGCAGGTGGTCGGCTACCTGGAGCGCTGCGACCTGCCCGAGTCCGCCGAGGACGAACAGACCTTCTGGCGCGAGTACCTGCTGTTCAACCGCATGGAAGGCTTCGCCTTCCTCGTGGACACCGAGGACGGCTGGAGCCTGGTGCGCCCGATCACCGGCGCGCCGGCCAACGCGGGGGCGAAGTCGGTCAGCCACCAGGGCAAGGACTTCAGGCACAAGTGGACCTACACCGCCAAGGTCACCTACGTGCTGGGCGAGTTCTACTGGCGCGTCAAGCGCGAGGAACGCGCGCTGGTGCGCGACTACGAATGGCGCAACGGCACGCGGCTCGAGCTGCTGAGCAGCGAGCAGACCGGCAACGAGGTCACCTGGAGCCACGGCCGCGCGATCGACGCCGCCGAGGTGCGGCGCTTCTTCTCGCTGCCCGAGGACCGCATGCCCGCGCTGCAGCGCGATGTGTCCTCCGGCCTGGATCAGGGCAAGCTGCTGCGCAACATCATCATCGCGATCTTCGTGATCGCGGTGCTGTTCGCGCTGCTGCGCGCCTGCAGCAGCGACGACTGCGACCGCTACAAGGACAGCTACGGCGAAAGCAGCGCCGAGTACCAGCAGTGCAAGCGCAGCAGCCGCGGCAGCGGCGTGGGCTACGTCGGCTCCAGCGGCGGCTCGTATGGCGGCTACAGCAGCGGCGGCGGCGGTCACAAGTAGTCGCCATCGTCCCGCCGACCCGTCCGCATCCACGCCGACTTCCCCGCGACAATCGCCGGCCCGCGCCAACCCCAGACCTTCAACCCCACCGAACGACCGACCAGGAGAACGAGATGGAAGGATTCGAATGGCTCAAGCCCGCCATCGTGCTGGGCTCCATCCTGTATGCCGTCATCGGCGTGCTGGTGTTCTGGATCAGCTTCGTCATCATCGACAAGCTCACCCCCTACAAGCTGTGGGAGGAGATCGTCGAGCACAAGAACATGGCGCTCGCGGTCGTGGTCGCGGCGATGTGCATCTCCATCGGCCAGATCGTGGCTGCGGCGATCCACGGCTGAACGGGTCATGCCGATGCATCGATCCGCGCGACTGTCCGCCCGCCTGCCCGCCCCCCTGCCCGCTCGCCTCTGCGCCCTCGCCACCTTTTCCGTGCTGGCCCTGACGGCCGCCGGCGGCGTCGCACTGGCCCAGACCCAGCCCTACAAGCCGCCGCCGCCCGCGCGGCCCACCGGTATCGCGCCCAAGGGCGACTTCACCAAGGGCCTCGAGGTGGCCCGGCCCGAGCTCGATCCCGGCCAGGCCGCCGGCAGCGAGGGCTCCGACGAGGCCTTCCGCGCCAAGGCCGAGGCCGACGCGATCCGCAAGGCCAACGTCGGCGGCGGCCACGTGCTCATCAAGCGCGCCGGCTCGCGCCTGATGCTGCCGACCGGCTCCGGCCGGCCCGAGGTCTTCGACAGCGTCTGGCCCAATGCCTCGGGCAACAACGAGGGGGCCTACGAGGATTACCGCTTCGACGGCCTGTCCCCCGACCGCGAGTTCTTCGTCGTCCGCGCCACCTTCTACGAAGGCAGCAATGTCTACTGGGTCTCGCGCAAGGACGGCACGCGCTACACGATGCACGGCGAGGTGCGCCCGTCGCCGGACGGCCGCTTCCTGGTGATGGCCAACGCCTCGGTCGCGCACGACTTCAACGGCATCGTGGTCTGGGAGAACCTCGGCGGGCGGCTGGTCGAGCGTTTCCGCTTCTCGCCCCCGCTGAACGGGATCTCGTTCTACCGCTTCATGCGCTGGAAGGACGGGCGCACGGTGGAACTCGAGCACACCGCCCTGGGCGACGAGATCACCTGCCGCGACGGCACGCAGGAAGCGCTGGCCGTGCTGACCCGCGATGGCGAGCAGTGGGCCGTCAAGGACGTGACGGCGTCGCGCTGCAAGCGCTGACCCGGCAGCCGCATCCCGCCCGCCGAGACCGCTCCGACGGTCGACCTCACGCCACTCTTTCGCTCTCCGCCGTTTCGCTCCCGCGCTTCCGCTCTTGCCCTTCCGCCCGATGACCGCCCGCTCCTCCGCGCGTCCCGACGCCCTGCCCCTCTCCGTCGCGCCTGGCATCGCGCGTCCCATCGTTCTTCGCACGGCGTGGCGCACCGCCCTTCGCCTCGGCCTTCGCATCGCCCTTCGCAAAGTGCCGACCGATCGCCTCGGTCGCGTCCTGAGGCTCGGCGTGACCACCCTCACGCTGTGCGCCGTGATGGCGGGCGAAGCGGCCGCAATCGCACCGCCGCCCCCCCCTGGCCCCGCCGTGCCCCAGGGCATCGCGCCGCGCGGTGCGCTCTTCACGCCGGCGTCCGCGTCCGAGGCCTCCGCCCCCGCGGGCGCCGACGACGGCTCCGACGAGGACTTCCGCGCCCGCGCCGAAGCCGAGGTGCTGCGCCGCGTCGGCGCCGGTGTGCGGCGCGAGGACCAGCGCCTGTGGCTGCCCATCGCCAAGGGACGGCCGGTCGTCCTGGACAGCCGGCGTGCCGATCCGTCCGACCCGGCCTCGCCCGAGGTCGACTTCCGCCTGGACGGCCTCTCGCCGGACCGCGAGTTCTATGTCGTGCGCGCAACGCTCGCCGCCGGCAGCGAGCTGCTCTGGATCTCCCGCGCCGACGGCACCCGCTACGCGATGCACGGCAACGTCCATCCGTCGCCGGACGGGCGCCATCTGGTCGTCACCCATGCGTCGCCGGGCACGGAATTCAACGGCGTCGTCATCTGGCGCCGCGAGGAAGGTCGCCTGGTCGAGCGCTACCGCTTCCAGCCCACGCCGGACCAGACGGCCGTCAGCTTCCGCTTCCTGCGCTGGCGAGACGCGGACACCATCGAACTGGCGCAGTTCGCCGAGGTCGATCCAGCCACCTGCGGCCTGGGCACGCTGAGCGCCACCGCCCTGCTGTCGCGCAAGGGCGAGCGCTGGATCCTGCGCAGCGCCAGCGCCCCGCGCTGCGAGCCCTGACCCCGCGAGCGCGGCAGGCTTAACACGTTCTTCAACTCCCGTCGGACAGCCGAATTGCATCCGATGTGACGCTCGGTAATCGAACTTGTAACAGCGCCGAGGGCGGACCTAGGATTTCATCGATCCTTCAATTTCAGGTCCGCTCATGAACCCACAAGCCTCCCGCCAAGACGCCGTCCGCCCCTCGCTGGCCAAGCGCGCGATCGCCTCGACGCTGATCGTCTCCTGCTCCCTGATGGCGCTGCCGATGCACGCCAGCGCCCAGGTCGTGCCCACCGACGCCCTGGCGCAGCAGGACGCGCCCGCCGGCACCGCCGCCGACAGCCGCGTGCGCGTCAACGCCTTCTTCGCCCGTGAGGACGTGCGCCAGGCGATGGTCAAGGAAGGCGTGAACCCGGCCGACGCCCAGTCGCGCGTGGACGCGATGTCCGATGACGAGATCCGCGCGCTGGACGGCCGCATCGCGCAGGCCCCGGCCGGCGGCGACGTGCTGGGCGTGATCTTCGCGGTCTTCGTGATCCTGCTGGTGACCGACATCCTGGGCTTCACCAAGGTCTTCCCGTTCACCCGCTCGATCCGCTGAGGTCCGCATGCGCGTCGTCCGGTCGTCCCGGTCCCTGCTCCCGCTGGCCGCCCCCGCGCTGGCGCTGGCCCTGCTGCTGGGGGGCTGCGCGAGCACGCCGCCGCAGCTGAAGGCGCTGGAAGCGCAGTGGCCCGCGGACCTGCCGGCGCGCGTGGACCTGTCCGCGAAGACGCCCTTCATCGCGCAGGACGACTATGAATGCGGACCGGCCGCGCTCGCGATGCTGCTGCGCACCGCCGGCAAGACCGCGACCGTGGAGCAGCTCAAGCCGCAGGTCTTCCTGCCGGGCCGCAAGGGCTCGCTGCAGACCGAGATGCTGGTGGCCACGCGCCGCCAGGGCCTGCCCGCCTACGTGCTGCCGCCGCGGCTGGACGCGCTGCTGGCCGAGCTCGCGGCCGGCCATCCGGTGATCGTGTTCCAGAACCTGTCGCTGGACCTGGCACCGGTGTGGCATTACGCGGTCGCCGTCGGCTACGACCGCCAGCGCCGCACCGTCCTGCTGCACAGCGGCAAGACCGAGCGGCAGGAGGTCGAACTGCCGGTCTTCGAGCGCACCTGGGCGCGTGGCGACTACTGGGCGATGACGACGCTGCCGCCGGACCTGCTGCCGGCCTCGCTGGACGGCGCGCAGACGGGCGCGGCGCTGGCGGCGCTGGAGCGCCTGAATCCGGCCGCGGCGCGCAAGGGGTACTCGGCCGCGCTCACGCGCTGGCCCGGCGAGCCGGTGCTGCTGCTGGGCGCCGGCAACACGGCCTACGCCGCCAAGGACCGCCGCACCGCGGCTCGCCATTACGCCCGGCTGACCGACGTGCGCCCCGACCTGCCCGAGGGTTGGAACAACCTGGCGCAGGTGCTGATGGAACAGGGGCAGCGCTACAAGGCCTCGCTGGCGATCGAGCGCGCGGTCGCGCTCGGCGGCCCGCGCCTGGACCAGTACAAGGCGCTGCAGAAGAAGATCACCGCCGGCATGTGAGCCGGGCCGGCCTCGCCTCGCGCCCAGTGCCGCAAGGCATCAAGGCATTGGGGCCTTGCGGCTGCTTGGGTCGCTGGGGACCTCAGGGCCGGAAGTCGATCGTGCGCTGCGCTGCCTCGAGCGCGGCATCGGCCGCATAACTCCAGGTGTCGAAGCTGCGCTCCAGCTCATGCCAGTAGCCGTTGAGTTCCGGCTGCCCACCCGCTGCCGGATGCGCGGCGATCACCAGGTAGCGCGCCCGGAATGGCGGCGCCTCGCCGACGACTTCACGGACGAACCAGCGCCCGTTGTGACTCTCGACGCCGCCGACGGCATCGGTATGGTTTGGCTTGGCTGACATGGACGCTCCTTTTCGCGTTGTGGCCGCAACCGCGGCCAGAGGATCGACGGGCCGCGCGTTCAGCGCCTGGGCAAGTTTCCCTCCAAGCGTCGTCCGGCGCCACGCGCGCCGACGATGTTTTACCCCCGCATTACAAGGTCACCCGCCAGGGCGATGTACGAAGCAACTTCCGCACCGCCGGTGTCGGGATTCATTACACCGCCTGACCCCTTCTCGGGGGACAGGCCTTGCAAGTGCTTGAGCCAGCGGGACATCCTGCCCCGTGGCTTGGATGTTGCTTCCCCGAGCCGCTTCCGGCCGCGCGCCGGATGTCGCCCGGCCTCCCGCCCAGGGCCTCCACAAGAAATACCGCCAGAGAGATCCCGATGAAGCGCTCGCCCCTCGTTCCCCGACTTCTTTCCTGCCTTCCCCGCCTCCGTGCCTCCCTCGCTGCCGCCGCGCTGTGCGCCCTCGGCGGGGCCGCGCAGGCCTCGGTGCTGATCCTGGGCGCGACGGGCCAGCCCGGCGGGCTGACCGACGTGCAGTCCAAGATCGCCGCCACCGGCGTGGTCAGCGGCACGGTGGACGTGTTCAACGCCAACACCGGCACGCCCACGCTCGCGCTGCTCAAGAGCTACGACGCGGTCCTGGTGTTCAACGACACCTTCAACAAGCCCTTCGCCAGCGCCACGCAGCTGGGCAACGTGCTGGCGGACTACGTGGATGCCGGCGGCGGTGTCGTCGAGGCCGGCCTGTCCCACGCGACCATCCCGTTCGGCGGGCTCACCGGCCGCTTCGTGACCGGTGGCTACGACGTCTTCAACGCCAACAACAACCAGAACTCGTGCGGCAGCCTGGGCCGGGTCGCGGATCCGCAGAGCCCGCTGATGCGCGACATCGACAGCTTCAGCGGCGGCCTGTCGGCGCTGTGCTACCGCGTCACGCCCAAGGCCGGCGCGAGCGTCGTCGCCTACTGGACCAACGACAAGCCGCTGCTGGGCTATCGCACCGACCACAAGGGCATCGTCGTCGGGCTGAACATGTTCCCGGTCTCCGGCGACGTGCAGGCAGGCCTGTGGGACAGCAGCACCGACGGCGCGCGGCTGATGGCCAACTCGCTGGCCTTCGCCGCGGGCGAGCTGCCGGAGCCGGGCTCGCTGGCGCTGCTGGGCATCGCCGCGGTGGCGGCGGGCGTGGCGGGCCGTCGCCGCGCGCGCCGCGCCTGAGCACGCATCGCCTCGCGGGCCTGAGGGATACTTCCGCGCATGTCCACGCCGCCGACCTTCAAGTTCCCCGTTCCGCCTCCCGATCTGGTGATCACCGACGAGGAGCGCGCCGCGCTCTACTTCATCCCGCAATCGCCGGGCGGCATGCCGGTCAGCGAGGAGATGCAGCAGCGGCTGCAGGACAAGGGCCTGGCCACGCCGATCCGCGAGGACGGCCGGCGCTGGCTGACGGAACTCGGCGACCGCGCGCGACTGGGCAAGATCTGACCCCGTGCCGGTGGACGCCGGCAGGCCCGGTGCCCGCGCAGGCGCCTGGCGGCTCAGCGCCGGTCGTACTGGGTCTTGCCGAACAGCACCTCGCGGGCCTTGTCGTCGACCAACGGCCGGCGCTTCTCGGCCAGCACCTCGACGGCGCGCATCACCGCCGGGCGGGCCGCGATCTCGTCGAACCAGCCCTTGAGATGCGGGAAGTCGGCCATCTCCACGCCCTGGTTCTTCGCGCCCCGCAGCCACGGGAAGATCGCCATGTCGGCGATGCCGTAGGCGGGGCCGGCGATGTAGCGGCTGCGCGCCAGGCGGCGGTCGATGACGCCGTACAGCCGCCTGGCCTCGTTGGTGTAGCGGTCGATGGCGTACTCGATCTTCTCGGGCGCGTACATCCGGAAGTGATGGGTCTGGCCCAGCATCGGCCCGACACCGCCCATCTGGAACATCAGCCACTGCAGCGCCTCGTAGCGTCCGCGGGTGTCGGGCGGCAGGAACTGCCCGGTCTTGCCGGCCAGGTACAGCAGGATCGCGCCGGACTCGAACAGCGACATCGGCTGGCCGTCCGGCCCGTCGGGATCGACGATCGCGGGGATCTTGTTGTTGGGGCTGATGGCCAGGAAGCTCGCGTCGAACTGCTCGCCCGCGCCGATGTCCACGGGAATCACCCGGTAAGGCAGCCGGCATTCCTCCAGCATGATGTGGACCTTGTGGCCATTGGGCGTGGGCCATGAATACACTTCGATCATCACGCGTTCTCCCTAGGGGCGCGGGGCCCCGGTCGCCGACACCTCAATGCACGGACACCAGGCCGCTCGCGCATCGTCCCGCCTCATGGTAATCAAACAAATCAAACAGTGGTTGACCGCCCGCGCCAACTCGGCCCGGTGGCGCCCCTTGAGCGAATGGGCCGCTGAACGCGGCGGCCAGTTGCGTCACGCCCGCGACGGCCGCGGCTTCGTGATCGACCTGCCGCGCACCCTGCCCGGCCTGACCCGCATCGAATGGGGGCCCTCGCAACGCAGCTACATCGAGGGCTTCGAGCTGCGCATGAGATGCGAGCTCAAGGTCAATCCCGACATGCAGATGATGCTCATCGAGCGCAAGCTGATGGAGCGCCTGGAGAGCAGCGTCTTCGAGGCCTACACCGACACGCTGCGCACCCGCGTGGACACCGACACGCCGGAGGAGATGCGCTGGCTGGTGATGTTCCCGAAGCAGTCGCAGATCGAGTCCAAGCTCGTGCGACAGCGCTTCGGCGCGGTCGGCATCAATCGCGAGCTGATCATGGCCTGGCTCGACAAGGACCTGTCCGAGCGCCTGGCCCAGGCGACGCAGGACGTGCTCATCGAGGGCCGGCCCTTCGTGCTGCTGAGCCTGCGCGGCAACGTCTATCTGCGCACCGCGATGCCCGAGCCGGCACTGGCCGAGGTCGAGGCCCTGACCCGCGTGCTGGACGCCGCGGCGGGCAGCGCGCTGGCGGTGCACCAGCGCATCGGGGACGGCGGTCCCTGGCCGACGACCACCTCGGTGGCCTGGCACAGCCGGCCGTCCGAAGGCGACTACGGCGCGCCGGTCTGAGCCGCCCTCGCGGCCTGGCCGACGACGGCGGCGCATGCCCCACGGCGGCCCGCGCCGCGCACTTCAGGCGAAGAGATCCGCCGCGCCGGCCACCGCCTCGGTGCAATCGATCAGCCGGCCCTGGCCCGTGATGAAGGCGCAGCGCACCGGCTCGCCGGGCTGCAGCGCCATCACCGCCTCGCGATAGCGCCACAGCTGCTGCAGATAGTCCGGGTTGCGCTGCGGCACCGGATTCAGCTTGTAGTCGAGCACCCACCAGGTCCGCGCGCCCGCGGCGTCCTGCCGGCAGACGAGCCGGTCCAGGCGCATGTCGTGCCCGTTCCAGCTCAGCGGCACCTCGTTGCCGTGCCATACCAGCGCGTCGGCATCGAAGAAGGCGGCGCAGTCGGCGCTGCCCAGGATCGCCTTCACGCTGCGCTGCAAGCGCTCGTCGCGACGCGCGTCGAGCCCGTACATCTGGGCCGCCGCCGCCATCAGGCGCTCGAGCGTGTGATCGCGCCCTCGCGGGCCGCTGTGCCACTCCAGCACGCGGTGCAGCGCCTCGCCGAGCGCGGCGCTTTCGTCGACCTCGTCCGGGCTCTGGCCGACCTCGGCGCCCACCCCATCGACCGCCTCGGCGGGCAGCGGCGCGACGCGCGGCAGCACCTTCAAGCGGGCCACGGCGGCAACGCCATCGGCATGCGAGGCGACAGCGGCATGCGCGGCATGCGCGGCATGCGCGGCACGAGCGGCATCCTCAGCGTTGGCGGCATCGACATCCACACTCGCGTCGAGCTCCGGCACCGCCAGCGGCGCCGCGTGCGGCTGCACCCGCGCCCACCAACTCGCCGATGCGCTCTGGCGCTTGGCCGGCGTGCGGCTCAGCAGCAGCCGATGACGCGCCCGGGTCATGGCGACATAGAGCGCGTTCAGCTCCTCGCGCTGGCGCTGCTCCTTTTCGTCGTCGAGCAGCGCCTGCAGCGACGGCGGCGGTTTCGCCTCCGAGACGATGAAGGCGACGGTCCGCGGCACCGGCTCCTGCACCGGCCATGAGATCGCCAGCGCCATGCTCTCGGCGCGCGCCGGCCCGGCTTCCGCGTCCATCAGGACCACGACCTTGGCCTCCAGGCCCTTGGCGCCATGCACCGTCAGCAGCTGCACCGCGTCGGGCTCGGCGGGCGCGGCCAGCTTCAGCGCGCGGCTCTTCAGCGCGCGCACGAAGCCGTACAAGCCGGCGTAGCGCCCGCCGTCGAGCTCCAGCGCCAGCGCCAGCAGCGCCTCGACCGCATGCAGCCGCGCACGGCGCTCGCTGGCCGGCACGGCGGCGGCCAGGCGAGCCATCAGGTCGCCCTCGTCGACGATCGCATCCAGCAGGTCGTGCGGGCTGCGCAGCGCGGCCACTGACGCCCAGCGCGACAGCAGGCCCTGCGCGCGTCGCAGCGCCTCGCTCAGCGACGCCGGCTCGGCCTGCAGCAGGACCTCCCACCAGGAGCGCGTGACCGGCCCGGTCGAGCTGACTGCGGATTCGTCACTGTCCGCCGAGCCGTTCGGCGGCGCGTCGTCAGCCAGAGGCGCTTCATCGACCGCGGGCGTCGACCGGCGCGCTTGCGGCGGCTCCTGGCCGAGCCAATGCGCGGAGCGCGACGCGGCCGCGAGCCACAGCAGGTCGGCCTCGGTGGCGCCGAACAAGGGGCTGCGCAGCGCATGCGCCAGCGACAGCTGATGCCCGCTGGACGCCAGCGCATCCAGCAGCGCGAGCAGGTCCCGCACATCCGGCGCGTCGAGCAGCGCCATGTCCTCCGGCGCCGCATGCGCGATGCCCAGGCCCTTGAGCACCTGCGCCAGCACCCGCAGCCCTTCGCGCTTGCGCGCCAGCACGAACACGTCGCCCGGCTGCACCTGGCCGTCCCTCAGCAACGCCGCGATGCAGGCGGCGATGCGCTGGGCCTCCGCTTCACGGCGATGCAGTTCCGGCTCGCGCCGCGGCTCGGTCAGGCTCGGGCGCCAGGTGTCCGCGTCGCGCGTGGCCGCCGCGGATTCCGCGTCGTCCGCCTCGTCGCCCGCGATGAAGTGGACGCCATCCAGCGGATCGCCGCCGCCCGCCTCGGTGGTGTGGGCCCGGAAGCCGGTGTACTGCTGCGCCAGGCTGGCCTGCTCGAACACCGCGTTCACCGCCGCCAGCACCGGCGCCGAGTTGCGCCGCGTGTGATCGCAGGCCAGCAGCACGCCGTCCAGGCCTTCGCGCACGAAGTCCCGCGCCGCGGCGAAGACGCGCGGTTCGGCGCGTCGGAAGCGGTAGATGCTCTGCTTGGGATCGCCCACGATGAACACCGACGGCGGACGTTGCCCGCTGGCGCCGCCCCCGGCGCCGACATAACCCGACAGCCAGGCGTACAGCGCGTGCCACTGCAGCGGGCTGGTGTCCTGGAATTCGTCGATCAGCAGGTGTCGCACCTGGCTGTCCAGCCGCTCCTGCACCCAACCCGACAGCTCGGCGTCGCCAAGCAGCGCCAGCGCACCGCGCTCGAGGTCGTTCATGTCGACGAGGCCGCGCTCCCGCTTCAGGCGCTCGAAGGCCTCCAGCAGCGTCAGCGCGAGCCCGCACATCTGCTGGTGCCAGGCTCGCGCGTCGGCCTGGTCCAGCGCCAGCTGCAGCCGGGCGAGCCGGTCGCCCAGGTCGAGCAGCAGCGGCGAATCGCCCAGCGCCTTCACCAGCGTGCCCTTCTGCGTGAACAGCTCGGCGCGCACGGCGGCGAGCGCGCGGGCTTCAGCCTGCGGCTCGTCCCGGGGCGCCGACAGCGCCGCCTCCAGCGCCAGCGCCGCGGCCTTCTGCGTCTTGTTCCGCCCTTGCCCCAGCTCGGCGGCGAGGGCCTGCAGCTCGCCGCGCATCGCGGTGAAGGCGTCGATCGGCTCGCCGAACGCGGCCAGTTCGGGCACCACCTCGGCTGCCGTCGGCACGCTGTCCATCAGTCGTCCGTGCGCCTGCGCCAGGCGCAGCTCGACGCGCTTGTCGAAGGCCGCCATCAGCCAGTCCTGCAGCCTGTTGCGGCCGTGGACCAGGCAGAGCTCGCGATAGATCGCCAGCAGCGATTCGTCCGCCAGCACGGCCGCGTGGAAGCGCTGCCACAGCTCGGGCATCAGGTCGGTCTCGTCCTCCAGCAGTTGCAGCTCGGGCGACAGCCCCTGCGCGCGCAGCAGCTCCAGCGGCGCGGCGCGCAGCAGCTGGGAGAACCAGGCGTGGAAGGTGCGGATCTCCACTGGCCGCGCTTCCTGCAGCAGGCGCTGCTGCAGCGTCGCCAGCCGCGGAGCGAGCGCCTCGGCCTGGGCCTGCGGCAGGCCGCGCTGGCGCAGCGCGAGCACGCGGCCCGCGTCGTCGCAATGGGCGAATTCATGCAGCCACTCGTTCAGGCGGGCGCGCATCTCGCCGGCCGCCTTGCGGGTGAAGGTGATCGCGACGATGTCCTGCGGCCGGGCGCCGTCCAGCAGCGCGCGCAGGATGCGCGACACCAGCATCCAGGTCTTGCCCGCACCGGCACAGGCCTCGACGACGACGCTGCGTGCCGGATCGCAGGCCAGCGCGTAGAAGCGCTCGCGCGCGACCGGCGCGCCATCGAGGGTGTAGGCGGCCGCGGTGCCGGCGAAGGCGCCGGTCGCGATGTCGGTCGTCATGTCCGTCGAGCCGGTCACGGCGCGGCTCCTTCCCAATCGTCGCGACGGCACAGGCCGCGCATCTCGCAGTAGGCGCAGGCGACGCCCTCGCCCAGCGCGGGCAGCGGATCGCCCGCGTGGATGGCCATCAGGTCGCCGCGCAGGCCGTCCAGCATGACGGCGGCGGTGGTGGCGACGTCCTCGTGCTCGATCGGGGTGATGCCCTTTGAATCGTCCAGGGCCAGGTATTGCGCGCGGAGCGGTGCGTTGGAGCCCGAATGCCCCATCAATACGGCATAAACGGCGAGCTGCGTATCCTCGAGCGGATTCGCGACCTTGTCCTTGAGGCCCTTGACGCTGCCGGTCTTGTAGTCGACGAGCAACTGCCCCTCGGGCGACTCGTCCACCCGGTCGATGCGGCCCAGCAGCGCCAGGTCCTCCAGCGCCGGCTCGATCCCGGCCCACGGACGCACGCGGCGATCGACCTCGCCGCGCTCGAAGCGCTGTCCCTCGGACTCCCGCTCGGCCAGCCAGTCCAGGTAGGCCGGCAGGAAGCGCGCGAAGCTCGCCGAATACGGCAGGAACTCCGCCGGCGCCAGCCCCAGCTCGCGCATCTGGTCCTGCGCCGCGCGCTGCAGCCGCGCGGCGTCGTCGAGCGCCGGGTCGAGTCCCTCCACCCGCTCGGTGTGGAACTGGTGCAGCACCGCATGCAGCCAGGTGCCGTAGTCGCGCTTGTCGGCCTGGACCTCGAGCTCATTGGCCTCGCGCAGCCCCAGCAGCACGCGGGCGAAGAACTGGTACGGGCACTGGCGCAGCGACTCCACCGCGCTGGCGCTCAGCGCCGCGGGCAGCCGCCCGCCGGCGCGCGCCGCGGCGCGGTCCGCCGGCGCGGCCTGCACGGCCACCTCGATGCGAGGATCGCGCCACGCCGGCAAGCTCGCTCCCACCGCCCGCAGCGCCAGTTCGAGCCGCTCCAGCAGCGGACTGGCCGCCAGCGGCTCGCTGCCCAGGTGACCGCGGCGCAGCAGCGTCACCGCCGGCGCCCGCAGCAGCTGCGCGAACTGCCAGGCGAGCGCCTGGCGCTTGTCCTCGGCCGTCGGCAGGCCCAGCTGGCGCGCCAGCCCGTCGCCGATCAAGGCCGGCCCGGGCGGCACCGGCCCGAGCGTCGCGGCGTCCGCGCCGGGCAGCACGATGGCGCCGAACGGGCGCAGCATCGTCCGCGCGAGCGGCGTGATCATGACCTGCAGCCCGCCCTCCAGCGGCGGCTTGTACTCGCCCGCCTCGAGCGTCTGCGACACCCAGTCGACGAACTCCGCCGCGCTCAGCTGCGCCTCGCGCAGCACCGCTTCGTGCCCGGATCCCGGCCAGGGCGTCTTGCTCAGCCAGAGCGCATCCAGCACCTGCGGCCCGCCGGCCGGCTGGCGCTTGAGCTGCTCGTCGGCGCCGAGCTGCTGCAGCGTCTGCGTCAGCGCGGCGATCCATTGCTCGAGCGGCTGCGCGCCGCGCAGCTGCAGCGGCGCCAGCGCCTCGCGCGCGGCCGTCCACAGGCGCGCGCTGCCGGCGGGCAGGCGCTCGGCGCGCACCGCCTGCGGCGAGGACCAGCCACGCTTGCGGCAGTGGCCCTCCAGCGCGCTCAGCGACGCGCTGCCGCCGTGTTCCCGCAGCGACGCCGCCAGCGGCGTCTTCAGCCAGGCCAGCCACTCGTCGACCGTCGCCTCGCGCCGCGCCGCGCGCAGCAGCGCCATCAGCTGCGCGGCCGGCGCGGTGGTGGCGAGCGTCCAGCCGGTCTCGTCCTTGATGCCCAGGCCCTGCCGCTCCAGCAGCGCGCGCACCCGGCGCAGCAGCACCCGGTCCTGCGCGATCAGAGCGACCGGCGCGCGCCCGGCCTGCAGGTGGTCCAGCACCGACGCGGCGCTGCACTGCGCCAGGTCCTCGAAGTCCTCGCAGACCGCCTGTTCCAGCCGCCCGACCGGCGCGCCGCCGTCGAAGGCCGTGTCCAGGGGCAGGTCGGCGTTCAGGCGCAGGCAGGGGATGCCGGCTGCCTCGGCGCTGGCCAGCAGCGCCGAGGCCAGCGCGTCGGGCCCGCCGCATTGCAGGTGGAGCCAGGCGCTGGGGCGCAGGTGGAAGAGCGCATCGGTCGCCGGCGCGCGGCCGTCGGCGGCCGCCCATTCGAGCGCGACCGCCAGCAGCGCGCGCTCCAGGTGACCGACGCCGCCCTGCTGCGCCAGCGCCAGCCGGCCGTCGTCCCAGAAAGCCGCGCGCCGCGCCGGATCCCGCAGCGTCGCCTCACGCGCCAGCGCATGCGCGGACTCGACCAGCCGCAGCACCGCCGCGTCGTGGGCCCGCGGGTCCTGCTCGCGCAGCGCCTCGGCCCAGCTCTGGCTTCGCAGCAGCGCGCGCGCGGCCAGGGCGTCGATGGCGGCGTCGCCGGTGATCTGGCGAGCCTGCGGGAGCGGGCTCGGGCCCAGCGCCGAAGCCAGGCTGCGGGTTGTCTCGATGCGCGGCTGCCAGCGCGAGAGTTTCATCCAGGCCAGCCGGGCGGGCTGCAGGTGCTGCGCGAAGGGCAGCAGCAGCACCGCGTCGCGGGCCGCCAGGCCGTTGGCCTCCAGCCACTGCGCGGCGCGGCGCGCGACGCCGTCCCAGATCGCGGCACTGGTGTGGGCGGGCAGCAACGGGAAGTCGACGGTCGCCGTCGCGCGCGGGAGCGACGGCGGCAGGTCCGGAGCGGACGTCGTCCGGGGCATCGGCGGGGGCATCGGCGGGGTCGACTGAGGCGTCAAGGCGGTGGCGGACTCTGGCGAATGATGGATTGAGGGGTGGGACGGCGGCATTCCGCGAATCGCGACGATAGCGAAATCCTCGGCCCCCGCGCCTTGAGATCCGCCCTGCGCACCGTCATGTGGCTGGAGCGCCTACTCGGGCCGAGGTTTCCGGGCTTGTGTGAGAATCGTCGCTCGCCCTGCAACCCTGGGGCTCCCGAGGCGGCACATATTGTCGCCCGGCCGGCCGCCCATCCCGAGGCATCCGCCCGACAGGGACATCACGCAAGGACCATCTCCATGAGCAGCGAACAGATCAAACACATCTCCGACGCCTCGTTCGACAGCGACGTCATCCAGTCCGACAAGCCCGT